>Ga0160473_100274_pt1 | contig 42468 bp, 36 predicted proteins | sample HID1975I_E11MG_FD_108217 | JGI IMG/M metagenome (GOLD analysis project Ga0160473, IMG submission 108217) | Enriched soil microbial communities from UW Madison campus, WI, USA - HID1975I_E11 MG | ecosystem: Environmental > Terrestrial > Soil > Unclassified | place: USA: Madison, Wisconsin... | reverse complement strand
TGTGGGGCGTCCGGGGGCGAGACCCCTTATCGGGGGCATGTGGCGACATGGATGTCGCCACATGAGCTCAAGTCCATGGATGGACGCTTTTGGCGTCCCCCGATAAGGGGTATCGCCCCCGGATGCCGCGCGCAGAACTACAGAGAGCCGCGGCCGTCGAAGTGCAAGAATTCCAAAGGTCAAAGGCACAAAAAAAGCGAGGATCGCCCCCGCTTTTTCTGCGCTAAGCGCGTTGCAACGATTACTGCAAAGTCGAAGCCTGCTGCTGCGACCCCACCTGCAACGTGTTGCCCGTACTTGAAGTCGGATCGACTACCGTCACCGTCTCGGTCGAACCATCCGGCCAGACGATCTGGAAGGTCGCCCCCGGCGGCAGGCTCGCGAACGGCATGCCGCTCTGCGCCCGATACAGAGCCGCCACTTGCGCCGCCCCGACCCGACGCACCTGCTCGTCAGACTTCACCGAGGTCAGCCGCACCTGCGACAGGTTCTGGTAGCGGCTGTCGGCCGTGTCGATCAACACGATGCCCACCGCAGCAGCCGAGTAGGCCACGAAAGCCAGTACCCAAAACCAGAATTTGGCACCAATCAGCCAGCGTCGGTAATTCATGACGTCGCTCCTGCACCAGTCACCAGGGTGTTGACCATTTCGTCCATCTTGTTGGCACTCTGCCGCGGTACCGCGGCGTCTAGAACAAAGGAAGGGAAGTCCTGGCTCGCATCCAGGGAACAGATGCCGCCATTGGCGCAATAACTCGTCATCAGGTTGCTGCTGGCGCCGCACGCCAGGCCAAGCCGGCAGGCAGCCAGCTGCCACGCCAGTTGCGCGAATTGATCGCCGGCCACGTAACCGCGGTAAGCATCGTCACCCTGCGCCGCTGCGCCCATCGCGCCGGAAAGCGCCAGATAGGCTTCGGGATCGCGTGACGCCAGCACACGCTCCACCAACCCGCGCTTGTAGGCGGTGGTGGCCACCAGCGGCCGGCCCAACGCCAGCAACGCGGCTTCTGCAGCGAGATTGCCCGCTTCTGCCGCTTCTTCGCGCTGGGCCAGGATGTTGGCCGCCGTCAGGCCGTCTGCTGCAACGAACCCTGCACACCGGTGCTGCAGCCGTTCGCGCGCCGCCGTCATCGCTGCGGCGCCCGGCAGGGCCTGGCCCGACAAGGCCGTGCTGTCTGCCTGGTATCCGTTCGGATCCTGGGCATAGGCCGCGCAGTAGTCGTAAACACGGCTGAGCATCCAGCTGGCTTCGGCGTCGCCCTCGTGGGCCGCCGTCGTCAGCCGCTGCGCGTAGCGATACAGGTCGTTCTCGCCTTCGAAGCCGTCGCGGCGATTGATCGGCAAGCCCGGGCCAATGCGGCTGGCAGCTTCGCCGGGGTCGCGCTGACGCGGGTGCGACAGGGCAGGCTCCAGCACCGCCGTTACCGCCACTACCCGCTGCGCGATGTGCATGTCCGGCGCGGAAGATGACCCGCCCACGCGATACCACCACACAGCCGCCAGTAGCGCGGCAGGCGCGAGCAGCAAGGGCAGCAGGCGGTGATGGGTCTGGGGCATGGGGTCCAAAGGTCGGCGCGCGGGCGCGCGCGCAGTTTAACGCATGCGGCTCGGCCGCGGCCCAGGCAGCGGCCGCCGGCCCGGTGGTCTACGATGCCCGCCCAGCCGATCCGAATTGCCGCCATGCCGTTCCTTGAACTCACCCTGCGCTGCACCGAAACCACTCAGCCCCGCTACGAGAACGCGCTGGAGGATGTGGGTGCGCTTGCCGTCACCCTGCTCGACGCGGACGCCGATACCGGCAACGAACGCGCGATCCTGGAACCGGGCGTCGGCCAGACGCCGCTGTGGAACAGCCTCGTGCTGACAGCCCTGTTCCCCGACGATAGCGACGCTTTGGCCTTGCTGGCGGCGCTGGAAGCCTTCGATCCGGCATTGGACTGGGCACAGGTGCAGTTCCGCCAGGTCGCCGATGAGGATTGGGAACGGGCCTGGCTCGACCAGTTCCAGCCGATGCAGTTCGGCGCGCGCACCTTCATCGTGCCCTGGAACCACGAGTTGCCCGAGGCCGCGCGCGATGTCCAGGCAGCCGTCGTGCGCCTGGACCCGGGCCTGGCCTTCGGCTCGGGCACGCATCCAACGACGGCACTGTGCCTGGAGTGGCTCGATGGCCTGGCCGGCGATGGCCTGCTGCAAGGTGCGCGCGTGCTCGATTTCGGTTGCGGCTCCGGCATCCTCGCATTGGCCGCGCTGAAGCTGGGCGCCGCCGAAGCCATCGGCGTGGACAACGATCCGCAGGCCTTGATCGCCACCCATGACAACGCCGAGCGCAATGGCGTGGTCGAGCGGCTTTCGGTGTATCTGCCCGACGACGAGCCGGTGGCGACCTATCCGGTGGTGGTGGCCAACATCCTGGCCTCGGCACTGGAAGCCTTGGCCGCGACCTTGGCCGAGCGCGTTGCGCCGGGTGGCCGCATTGCCTTGTCCGGCATCCTCCACGGCCAGGAGATGGAGCTTGTTGAACGGTACGCGGCGTGGTTCGACGAACTGCGCTGCACGCAGTCCGGCGACTGGATGCGCATCGACGGCATCCGACGCGCCTGATCCAACGCCGCTGGCGCGCTGGCGCGGATGCGCGCGGTGCACACCGCGGCCTGCGCATCGATGGCCCACACCCACGGCCCCGGCCGCGCGCCCCGCGCGCGTAGCCGCTTTTCACGCAGGCAGCGCCAATGGCGCTGCAGCCGTTTTCCGGTCAGCACGGCGATGAGTGCCGCAGCCATCCCGCGCCCATGGACGTGGGCGATCGTGTGTGACACGGCCGCCAACCCGATCGCACCGCCGCCTGCCATCGGCTTTGCTTCGAACGCGCGCCAACGCGTATCCACGACCGCGACTGCATCGCCTTCGAGCCACCAGACGCGGTAGCGACGCACACCGGCCAGACGCCGGACATCGAGATGCGCCGTCATCATGATCGATGCACTCCGGAGCTGTACTGCAGCTTTCCAGAAAGGTCAGAATTGCTGGCACGACAGCGGCGAAAAGGCAGTCGAGCCCGTGCGTTTCGCGCTGCCGCTATATGTGCGCACAGACGCATGCTTTTATCGGATACGTGGTAGTGAGCAAGCTTTACGAAAGGATTCGCGAGGCCCGGCGCTTGACCGGCATGACGCAGGAAACGCTGGCAGCCGAGCTCGGCATCTCGCGCAGCGCGGTGGCGCAGTGGGAGATGATCGAAGGCACGGCACCGTCGGTGGAGCACTTGGCCGCATTGGCCAAGCGCAGCGGGCTGCATTTCGAGTATCTCGCCACCGGGCGCGGCGAGCGCGGCTTCGGCCCGCCGGAGGCGATCACCGAAGAAGAAGCCAGCTACCATCCCTTGAACGACCAGCAACGACAGCTGCTGGGCATCTTCGAGCAGCTGCGGCCCCGCCAGCGCTCCGGCCTGCTCGACCTGATCGATGCGCCAGGTGCCCGACGCAAGCGTTGAGGCAGGCCGCGCCGCGGTGGCGCACCCGCGCGGGCGGGTGATGGGGCGGGGCTGGACAGGGGGGCTATCGATGCGATCCATGACAGCCATGCTTGCGCGGCGCGCCAGCGGCAACAAGCGCGGAACACGGGCGGTTCCGGCAGGTGCTCTCCGCATGATTGAATAGGGTTTTCCTGAGCCAGCCATCGCCACGATGACCGAGACCCCGCCGCCGCGTCGTGCCCTGGCCACTTTCCTGCGCCGCCCCGCAGCCAAGGACGTGCCCTCGTCTTCGGAACCGCAGGCGCCGGAAGACGCACAGGCCGATCGCCTCGTCACCTCCAGCGACACGCCGGCCACCACGGTTGCAGATACCGCGCCACACGCGCCGCCTGCGCCGGACGCCGAGGTGGCGACGCCGGTCGATACCGCCGACTCCACGGCAGCGCTTGGGTCGGGCGAATCGATCGAGCCGAGCGAATCGATCGAGCCAATCGAGCCGATCGCGTCGACTGCCCCCGTCAATGAAACCGTTTCGCCCGCCGACGACACCCTGACCGCGGAAGCGGAAGCGGCGCCCGCCGCCGAGGCCCTGCCGGCGACGAACGGCGAACTCCCCGCCACGGCCTGGCACGCCGCCGCCTTGCCCTTGGCAACGACGGCCGCGGCCGCCGCGTCCACACCAAATTTCGCACGCGCGCCGGTGCGCGTTCGTGCGCCACGCACCCCCGCCTGGCAGTGGTGCGTGCTGTTGCTGCTCGGCCTGTTGCTGGTGCTGCAGATCCTGCTGGCCGATCGCGCGCGCCTGTCCGCTGATGCCCGCTGGCGCCCCCTGCTCACCACCCTGTGCGGCGTACTGCATTGCGATTTGCCGCTGTGGCACGAGCCGTCGGCGTTCACCATGCTCGATCGCGATGTGCGCCCCGCGCCAGGCGAAGCGGGCGTACTGCGCATCCAGGCCAGCTTCCGTAACGACGCGCGCTGGAACCAGGCGTGGCCGTGGTTGCAGTTGTCGCTGTCCGACGCCGACGGGCGAGTCATCGGCAGCCGCGTGTTCTCCCCCACCGAATATCTGGGTCGCGCGCCGGACCCGGCCCAGACCCTGGCGCCCGGCCAAAGCGGCCGCATCGATTTCCGCGTGCGCGAACCCGCGGCCGGCACCGCGGCGTTCACTTTCGACTTCCACTGATCCTGGTGCCGCCGGTATTCGGGCCGATGGCAGGCGCCGGGCGCACGCGCTAGACTCACTCCCCCTCGCCGGCGGCCTGCCCCGCCGGCTTCTTCGTCCGGGGAAGTCCTTGAACGCTGCTACCACCCGTCCCGACGCCAGTCGCGGTGCTCCCAAGTCGCCGCTGCGCGAGCATGTCGCCCAGTCCGTGCGCCGCTATCTGCGCGACCTGGACGGCAGCGATGCCGACGATATGTACGAGATCGTCCTGCGCGAGATGGAAATTCCGTTGTTCGTGGAAGTGCTCAACCACTGCGAGGGCAACCAGAGCCGCGCCGCGGCGATGCTGGGCATCCACCGCGCTACCTTGCGCAAGAAGCTCAAGGATTACGGCCTGTCCTGAGCGGCCGTCATGACGCGGGCAGTCATCGCCCGCATCCGGGGACACCCCCGGCAGGCGGGCCGTTTACAATATTGGCCCGCTCCGCCTCCCCACCCCCGCTTCCATGTCCTCCGACCTGCTGCCCGTCCGCCGGGCCCTGCTTTCCGTTTCTGACAAGACCGGCCTGATCGCGCTGGCCCAAGCCCTGGCCGCCCGCGGCGTCGAACTGCTGTCCACCGGCGGCACCGCCAAGGCCATCCGCGATGCCGGCCTGGCGGTCAAGGATGTCTCCGATGTCACCGGCTTCCCGGAAATGATGGATGGGCGGGTCAAGACCCTGCATCCGCTCGTGCACGGTGGCCTGCTGGGCCGCGCCGGCACCGACGATGCGGTGATGGCCGAGCACGGCATCGCGCCGATCGACCTGCTGGTGCTGAACCTGTACCCGTTCGAGTCGGTCACTGCCCGGGCTGACTGCACGCTGGCCGATGCGGTGGAGAACATCGACATCGGCGGCCCGGCGATGCTGCGCTCGGCGGCGAAGAACTTCGCCCGCGTCGCGGTGGCGACCGATCCGTCGCAGTACGCCGGTCTGCTTGCCGAACTGGACGCGAACAACGGCCAGCTCTCGGCTGCGCAGCGCTTCACGCTGTCCGTGGCCGCGTTCAATCGCGTGGCGCAGTACGACGCAGCGATCAGCAACTATCTCTCGGCCGTGGCCGACAGCCAGGCGACCGTGCCACAGCGCGCGGAGTACCCGGCGCAGATGAACTCGACCTTCGTCAAGGTGATGGACCTGCGCTATGGCGAAAATCCGCACCAGAGCGGCGCTTTCTACCGCGACTTGTATCCAGTGCCGGGCACGCTGGCGACCTTCCGCCAGTTGCAGGGCAAGGAACTGAGCTACAACAACCTGGCCGATGCCGATGCCGCGTGGGAATGCGTGCGCCAGTTCGAGGCGCCGGCCTGCGTGATCGTCAAGCACGCCAATCCGTGCGGCGTGGCCGTCGGCGTGGCCTGTGGCGATGCCTACGAGCTGGCCTACGCCACCGATCCGACCAGCGCATTCGGCGGCATCATCGCCTTCAACCGCACGCTGGACACCGCGACCGCCAAGGCGATCCTCGATCGCCAGTTCGTCGAAGTGCTGATCGCCCCGGATTACGAGGCAGGCGCGCTGGAGTACGCGACCAAGAAGGCCAACGTGCGCGTGCTGCAGATCCCGCATGGCGAAGGCCGCAACAATTACGACAGCAAGCGCATCGGCTCGGGCCTGCTGCTGCAGTCGGCAGACAACCGCGGCATGAGCGCCGATGAATTGAAGGTGGTGACGAAGGTCGCGCCGACCGACGCGCAACTGCGCGACCTGCTGTTCGCCTGGCGCGTGGCCAAGTACGTCAAGTCCAACGCGATCGTCTACGCCAAGGACAACCGCACCATCGGTGTCGGCGCCGGGCAGATGAGCCGCGTGTATTCGGCGCGCATCGCCGGCATCAAGGCCCAGGACGCACACTTGGTGGTGCCGGGCTCGGTGATGGCCTCCGATGCGTTCTTCCCGTTCCGCGACGGCATCGATGCCGCGGCGCAGGCCGGTATCGCTGCGGTGATCCAGCCGGGCGGTTCGATGCGCGACGCCGAGGTCATCGCCGCTGCCGATGAACACGGCCTGGCGATGGTCTTCACCGGCGTGCGTCACTTCCGTCACTGAGTTCCTTCCCGCCCTGACCGCGACGAGGTGCGCCATGTGGATACGCGAGGAAACCAGCGCCGACCATGAAGCCATCGCCCGCGTGATCGGGGCCGCGTTCGCCACCGCGCCATTGGCCGGTGGCAACGAGGCGCGCATCGTCGCGGCGCTGCGCGCAGCCCATGCCCTGAGCGTGGCACGCGTGGCCGATATCGATGGCCGCATCGCCGGCTATGTCGCGATCTCGCCGGTCACGCTGGACGACGGCAGCCCGGGCTGGTTCGGCCTGGGTCCGGTAGCCGTCGATCCGCGCGACCGGGGCCGCGGTGTCGGCAGCGCGCTGGTGCGCGCAGCACTGGCCGAGTTGCCTGCGCAAGGGGCACGCGGTTGCGTGGTCCTGGGCGAGGCCAGCTGGTACGCGCGCTTCGGTTTCCGGCCGATACCCGGCCTGCGTTTCGAAGCTGCACCCGCGGCGCATTTCCAGGCCCTGCTGATTGGCGAAGGCGTCGCGCCACAGGCACGGGTCGACTACCACCCCGCTTTTTTCATCGCGTAGCCGTTGCGGCACGCAGGAGACTTATCCGCATGAAGATCCTCGTTATTGGTGCCGGTGGCCGCGAACACGCGCTGGCGTGGAAGTTGGCCCAGTCCGCGCGCGTGAGCGAAGTGCTGGTCGCGCCGGGCAATGCAGGCACTGCGCACGAGGGCAAATGCCGCAACGTGCCGCTGAAGGTCACCGATCTCGATGGCCTGCTCAAGCTGGCCCAGGACGAGCAGGTCGCCTTGACCGTGGTCGGCCCGGAAGTGCCGCTGGTGGCCGGGGTCGTCGATCGCTTCCGCGCCGCCGGCCTGCGCATCTTCGGGCCCACGGCGGCCGCGGCGCAGCTGGAAGGCAGCAAGGCGTACGCCAAGGATTTCCTCGCCCGCCACGGCATTCCAACCGCCTACTACGCGGTGCATCACGATACGGACGCCGCGCTGGCCTATGTGCGCGGGAAAGGCGCGCCGATCGTGATCAAGGCCGATGGCCTGGCCGCGGGCAAGGGCGTGATCGTGGCGATGACGCTGGAAGAAGCCGAAGACGCCGTGCGCGACATGCTGTCCGGCAATGCCTTTGGCGATGCGGGCGCGCGCGTGGTGATCGAGGAATTCCTCGACGGCGAGGAGGCCAGCTTCATCTCGATGGTCGATGGCACGACGGCATTGCCGATGGCCACCAGCCAGGACCACAAGCGCGTGGGCGATGGCGATACCGGCCCGAACACCGGCGGCATGGGCGCTTACTCGCCCGCCCCGGTGGTGACGGCCGAGGTGCACGCACGGGTAATGCGCGAAGTGGTCGAGCCGACCGTGCGCGGCATGATCGCCGATGGCATCCCGTTCACCGGCTTCCTCTATGCCGGGCTGATGATCGATGCCTCCGGCGCGCCCAAGGTGATCGAGTTCAACGTGCGCTTTGGTGATCCGGAAACGCAGCCGGTGATGCTGCGCCTGCAGTCGGACCTGGTCGACCTGGTGGAAGCGGCGATCGACGAACGCCTGGACCAGGTGCAGGCACAGTGGGACCCGCGGCCCTCGCTGGGCGTGGTGATGGCGGCGCGTCCGTATCCGGAAACACCGGTCACCGGCGAGGTCATCGAAGGCCTGGCGCCTGCGCCGGACGATGCCAAGGTGTTCCATGCCGGCACCACGCTCGACATGCAGGGGCGCGTGCTCAGCGCCGGCGGCCGCGTGCTGTGCGTGGCCGCGCTCGGCGACAGCGTGCGCGATGCCCAGCAGCGCGCCTATGCAGCGGTGGAGCGCATCCGCTGGCCGCACGAGTTCCATCGCCATGACATCGGCTGGCGGGCGATCGCACGCGAACAGGGCCGCTGAGGCCGCACCACGCTCACGGTGCCGCCGCCATAATGGCGGCCACCGTCGCTGCGATGTGCCCCCGTGCCCAAGCCCACGATCGAATCCCGCCTGGGCCGCCTCTGGGCCCATGAGAAGGCCAGCTACGGCCTGCGGGTACTGATCGCCCTGGGCCTGGCGATGGGCAGTTGCTGGTACGGCGGGCAGCTGGCCGCACTGCCGGCGATCTTCCTCGGCATCATCGCCAGCGCCATCGCCGAGACCGACGACAACTGGCTCGGCCGCAGCAAGTCCGTCCTGCTGTCGCTGCTGTGTTTCGCGCTCGCTTCCGCCTCGGTGGTGTGGCTGTTCCCGCACCCATGGGCGTTCGTGATCGGCCTGGCGCTGTCCACTTTCGTGCTGACCCTGCTCGGCGCGCTCGGTGAGCGCTATGCCTCTATCGCGCAGGCCACCGTGGCGCTGGCGATCTACACCATGATCGGCCTGGACCAGCATCACGCCGCCGGCGGCGACCCGTTGCAGGTGTGGCGCGGCAGCGTGCTGTTGCTGATCGGCGCGGCCTGGTACGGCGTGCTGTCGATCCTGTGGTCTGCCCTGTTCGCCAATCGTCCCGTGCGCGAACGCCTGGCACAGTTGTTCGAAGTGTTGGGCGAGTACCTGCGCCGCAAGGCCGATCTGTTCGAACCGGTGCGCGATGACGACCTGCACGCGCGCCGGCTCGCCCTGGCCGAGCAGAACGCGCGGGTGGTCGCGGCGCTCAATGCCGCCAAGGGCGCGATCCTTAGCCGCTTCGGGCGCTCGGGGCGGCCAGGCGTGCAATCGGGGCTGTACTTTCGCCTGTACTACCTGGCGCAGGATTTCCACGAGCGCGCCAGTTCGTCCCACTATCCCTATGAGGCGCTGACCGAAGCGTTCTTCCACAGCGATGTGCTGTACCGCTGCCAGCGCCTGCTCGCCTTGCAGGGGGCAGCCTGCAAGGCGCTGGGCGGGGCGCTGCGGCTGCGCCAGCCTTTCGTCTACGGCGCCGACAGCCGCCAGGCCACCGATGACCTGCGCCAATCCCTGGATTACCTGCACGCCCGCGCCGAGCCACAGCAGGCCCGCCTGCTGGGTTCGCTGGAGCTGCTGTCGAACAACCTGCAGGGCATCGAGCAGCGCCTGTCCGAATCCTCGTTGTCCGACACCCCGCTCGATGGCATCGACACGCGGCTGCGCGATTCCTCGCCGCACACCCTGAAGGAAATGGGCCGCCGCCTGCTGCAGCAGCTCACGCCGGGCTCGGTGCTGTTCCGCCACGGCGTGCGCATGGCCGTGGCCCTGCTGGCCGGCTACGCGGTGATGACCCTGATGCACGCCCACAACGGCTTCTGGATCCTGCTCACCACGGCCTTCGTCTGCCGCCCCAACTACGGCGCGACCCGCTTGCGCCTGGTGCAGCGCATCGCCGGCACCTTGCTTGGCCTCGGCGTGACCTGGGCGCTGATGCAGCTGTTCACCCGCGTGGAACTGCAGTTGCTGTTGGCGTTGCTGGCAGCGCTGCTGTTCTTCGTCACCCGCACCGACCGCTACCTGCTGGCCACGGCCGCCATCACGGTGATGTCGCTGCTGTGCTTCAACCTGCTCGGCGACGGCTTCGTGCTGCTGTGGCCGCGGTTGATCGACACGGTGCTGGGCTGCCTGATCGCTGCGCTGGCCTCGTTCCTGATCCTCCCGGATTGGCAGGGCCGGCGCCTGCACGTGGTGATCGCCAACGTGCTGGCCAGTGCGTCGCGCTATCTGCGCCAGGTGCGCGTGCAGTACGACCAAGGCCAGCGCGACGACCTCAGCTACCGCATCGCCCGCCGCGATATGCACAATGCCGATGCGGCGCTGTCTGCGGCGTTGTCGAACATGGTGCGCGAGCCTGGCTATGTGCGGCGCAACCTCGATGCGGGCTTTCGCTTCCTGGCCCTGTCGAACGTGCTGCTCGGCTACTTGTCTGCCCTGGGCGCCCATCGCGAACAGCTGACGCTGGACGCGGCCACGCGCCAGGCGGCTGATGCGGTGGAACAGGCGCTGTCGGCCATCGCCGACAGCCTGGCGCGCCGACAACCGCTGGGACCGGTCGATGAAGCGGCGCAGGCGCGGATGGCTGAAGCGCTGGAAGACATGCCCAGTGACGCTGCGCCAAAGCAGCGCCTGCTGCGTACCCAGCTGGCGCTGGTGTTGCGATTGCTGCCCCGTTTGCGGGCTGCGGCGCAGGAAGTGGTGATGGCGCCCGCATTGCGATCGCAGGAGGTCGACAGGATCACCGAGACGCAAGGCGTCTGACTTATCCGTCGGTGCTCGCCAGGTCGGCCAGCCGCCCACCCAGGCAATACCACGCCGCAAGGAATATCGCCGCGCCCGAAGCGGCCAACGTCAACAGCATCATTACGCGCTGCCCAAGCAGCGCGCCTTCAAAATCCATTCGATCGCGCAAGGGCAACAGCCACAGGCCCATGAGCGTGCATGCAGCCACGATACGCAGCACGTGTGTTCGCGTATCTGGCGCCTGCCCGATCGCGTCGACGCGGCGCAGCCCGCGCCAAAGCAGCAGCGCGTTGCAGCCGTTGGCGATAGCGCCGGCCAACGCCAGCCAGGCATGCAGGCCGGGCTGCATGGCAAGCGCACCTGGCCATTGGGCCATGGCCAATGGGCGCCCCACTGCCAGCAGCGCGCCGGCCATGAACAACAGGCTGCAGGCGATGGTGCAGGCCAGGGCAACGCAGCTCACGCGTACGGGCGTGACCAGGTCACCGCGCGCGTAATAGGCCGGCAGCATCACCTTGATGGCCGCCAGCGCCGGCAGGCCGAGACTCATCGATGCCAGCGCCGCAGCCGCCATGTGCGCGTCGTAGGCGGTGTAGCGGCCGTACTGGAAGAAGGTCAGCATCAACGGTTCGGCCAGCAGCACCAGGCCCACCGTGGCGGGCAGGCTGGAGAGCGTCACCCAGCGCAGCGCCACGGCCAGCATGCGCGCCGCACGCTCGGCGTCGCGCGCGGTCTCGCGCGCCAAGGTGGGCAGCAACACGATGCCCATCGAAGCGCCGAACAATGCCAGCGGCAGTTCGAGGAAGCGGTCGGCCTGGAACAACCAGGTCTGCGAGCCCGTCGCCAGCAGCGAGGCCATCGCGCTGGCGAACAGCAGGTTCACCTGTGCGACCGAGGCGCTGGCCACGGTCGGTAGCAAGGTCCTGGCTACGGCGCGCACACGCGCATCGCCCCCGCCCCAGCGCGGCCGCCGCAGTAGGCCGAGCTTGGCCACTTCGGCCCAGAGCCATGCCGCTTGCAGAATTCCGCCGATTAGCACGGCCCATGCCATGGCGGTGATCGGGATGGAAAGACGGGGGGCCAACCACCCCGCGCCGGCCGCCATCGAGAGGTTCAGCAGCGCCGGGGCCAATGCCCAGCGCGAGAACCGTCCCTGGCTCATCAGCACCGCGCCCGCGAGTGCGGCCAGAGAAATGCAGAACAGGAAGGGGAACGTGAGCCTCAACAGGTGCGCGATCAGCGCCAGCTGGCCCGGCTGCGAGGCAGCACCCGGCGCGAACACGGTGGCCAACGGCGTCGCGAACAACATGCCCGCGACGCACACCACGGCGACGACCACCGCCAGCGTGCCGCTCATGCGCGCAATGAAGGAGGCAAATCGCTGCGGAGAGTGGCAACCGGCCTTGACCAGCGCAGGCACGAAGGCGGCCGACAGCGCACCGTCGGCGAACAGCCGCCGCAATGCGTTCGGGATGCGAAAGGCCAGGACGAAGGCATCCGAAGCGGGGCCGGCCCCGAATGCGGTGGAGAAGGTGACATCGCGCAGCAGGCCGGTCAGACGGGACGCCATCGTCAACCCGCTGAAGGACGCCATGCGCCGAAACAGGCCAGTGCCTGGAGTGCGTTGCATCGGAAACGACGGGACACTTCAGCGGCGAAGTGCCCCGTCCACGATCAGAAATCGCGTTCCCACGAGCGAAACCAGATATCGACTGCGCGGCGCAACGCCCACGTCCAGGGCGCAGGACACTGCTCAACGCTACCGCCATCAATCCGTGCGATTTCTTCCGGGCTCAGTTCACGCATCAGCAAAATCTCGTTGTAGCGCCAACAAATGCTGGCGGCAGCAACGTACGAGCTTCACCGGGCGCGTCCCATTGGACGCATCCACTCCCTTGCAAGGATGTAGCGTCCCGCTGACATGGCAAGCTCAAACGGACGCAGCGCGCGTTCTGCCAGTCAGCCCCATCCAGGCCAGCGCCGCCAGCGCCAGCACCGCGCCTGCCACCACCACGCCGTGCCAGCCCGCGCGCGCATAGGCCCAGGTACCGACACTGGAACCCAACGCGCCGCCGATGAAATAGCAGGTCATGTAGGCAGAGGTGATGCGGTTGCGGGCAGCCGCATCGAGCTGGTAGATCACGCTCTGGTTGTTGATGTGCACGCCCTGCACTGCCACGTCGAGCAGCAGCACGCCCACGACCAACAGCCACAGCGAGTGCGGCGCGGCCCACAGCAGCAGCCACGACAACAGCAGCATCACCAGCCCGCCCCAGCTGGCAAGGTGGCCATGGCCATGGTCGGACAGCTTGCCGGAGAGATTGGCCGCCAGCGCGCCGGCCGCGCCGATCAACCCGAACAGGCCGATCAGGCTGGTGCCGTAGCCGTAATCCGGGCCGGCAAGCAGGAACGCCAACGACGTCCAGAACACACTGAAGCCGGCGAAGATCAAACCGCCCAGCACGGCACGGGCGCGCAGCACCGGCTGGTCACGCAGCAGGGTCAGCACCGAGGTGATCAGGTGCAGGTAGGACAAGGTCCTGTCACCGTCATGGCGCGGCAATCCGCGGTGCAGCAGCACGGCCACGCACAACATCAGGCCGGCGGCCACCCAGTACACCGTATGCCAGCCGCCGGCGCCGGCCAGCAGGCCAGACAAGGTGCGGGCCAGCAGGATGCCCAGCAGCAAGCCGCTCATCACCGTGCCGACCACGCGACCGCGCTCGTGCGGCGCAGCCAATGTGGCCGCATAGGGCACCAGCACCTGCGCCGAGACCGAGCACAGGCCAGTGACCAGCGTGCCGAACAACAGCATCGGGAAGCTGCCGGAAATCGCGCTGATCAGCAAGCCCGCGGCACACGCCACGTAGAGGCCGACAATCAATCCGCGCCGCTCCAGCCGGTCGCCCAGCGGCACGATGAACAACAGGCCGGCCGCGTACGAGAGCTGGGCCACCGTCACCACCAGGCCGGCGCTGCGCGGGCTCACGCCGAAGATTTCGGCCAGTGTCTGCAGCAGGGGCTGGGCGTAGTAGTTGCTGGCCACGGCCAGACCGGTGGCGATCGCCATCAGCAGGACGAGGCTGTGCTTGATCCGGGGGTAGGTGGCGGCGCTGGACATCGGCACGTGGGGGACGCGGGGGGCGCACAGTATGCCCGCCACATCGGCACGGCGTCGGCGTCACTACCGGCATGCAGCATTGCAGGCAGCGTTGCCCATGGTTCCAGGCCGACGCAATGGCCTGCTAGGCTGCGCGCGACCGCCAAGGAGTGAGCATGTCAGGCCATAGCCAGTTCGCGCTGTTGAAACAGCGACGCTTCCTGCCCTTCTTCACCGTGCAGGCATTGGGCGCCTTCAATGACAACGTGTATCGCCAGGCCATCATCGGCCTGCTCGGCTATCTGGCCGTGGAGCAGTCGCAACGGCTGATCTACACCAATCTGGCGCCGGCCTTGTTCATCCTGCCGTACTTCCTTTTCTCGGCCATCGCCGGGCAGATCGCCGAGAAGCTGGAAAAGCAGCGGCTGATCGTGATCACCACCACGATGGAGATCGCGGTGATGTCGCTGGCCGCGGTGGGCTTCCTCACCCAGAACCTGGAAATCCTGCTAGTCGCCCTGTTCTGCACCGGCGTGCAGTCCACGCTGTTCGGCCCGGTGAAGTATTCGATCCTGCCTTCGGTACTCAAGCCCGAAGAACTCACCGGCGGCAATGGCCTGGTCGAGATGGGCACGTCGATCTCGATCCTGTGCGGCATGATCTTCGGCGGGTTGATCTTCACCGTGGCCGGAGCACACGGCGCCACGGTGGCGGCGGTGGCAGTGATCGCCCTGGCGCTGACGGGCAACCTGGTCGCGCGGCGCGTGCCGCGCGTGGCGGCCGGCGCGCCGGATCTGAAGATCAACTGGAACCCGATCCCCGAATCGCTCGCGATCATGCGCCTGACCCGTCGCGAGCTGGCGGTGCGCAACGCGATCCTCGGCGTGTCGTGGTTCTGGTTCGTCGGCACGGTGATCACCGCGCAGCTGCCGGGCTACGCCGAGCTCAACCTCGGCGGCCGGCCGGAGCTGTACGTGTTCGCGCTGGCCTTGTTCTCGATCGGCACCGGCAGTGGCTCGTTGCTGTGCGAGAAACTGTCCGGGCGCACGGTGGAGATCGGCCTGGTGCCGCTGGGCGCCTTCGGCATCAGCGCGTTCATGCTCGACCTGTATTTCGCCCGGCCGGGGCAGGCGCTGGCCGCGGGGCTGGATGTGGTCGGCTTCGTCAAGCAGGCCGGCAGCGTGCGGATCATGTTCGACCTGCTCGGCATCGGCGTGTTCACCGGCTTCTTCGTGGTGCCGCTGTTTGCCTTGATCCAGAGCCGCACGCCACGCGCAGAACTGTCGCGGGTGATTGCCGGGTTGAACATCCAGAATTCGCTGTTCATCGTGGTCGCCGCGGTCGTCGGCATTGCCGTGCAGCGCTGGCTGGGCTGGACGATTCCGCAGGTATTCCTGGCGCTTGCGATCGCCAACACGCTGGTGGCGATCTATATCTTCACCATCGTCCCCGAATTCCTGATGCGCTTCCTCAGCTGGCTGCTGGTGCGGGCGCTGTACCGGCTGGAGCTGCATGGCATCGAGAAGAACGTGCCGGATGAAGGTGCGGCGCTGATCGTCTGCAACCACGTCAGCTACATGGACGCGCTGATCCTGGCCGCGACGATCCCGCGCCCGGTGCGCTTCGTCATGTACTACAAGATCTTCAACATCCCGGTGCTGCGCTGGATCTTCCGCACCGCCAAGGCGATCCCGATCGCCGGCGCGCGCGAAGATCCGGCATTGATGCAGCGCGCGTTCGAGGAGATCGATGCAGCGCTGGCCGAAGGCGAGCTGGTGTGCATCTTCCCCGAGGGTGCACTCACCCGCGATGGCCACATCGCCGCGTTCAAGTCCGGCCTGGAGAAGATCCTCGCGCGGCGTCCAGTGCCCGTGGTGCCCATGGCCCTGCGCGGGATGTGGAGCAGCATGTGGAGCCGACGCGATTCGCGACTGGGCCGAATGCGCGTGCCGCGCCGCTTTCGCGCCCGGATCCAGGTGGTGGCGGCGCCGGCGCTCGACCCCCACGGCGTGGATGCGCCTGCACTGGAGGCGCAGGTGCGGGCGTTGCGTGGTGACCTGGCCTGAGCCTGTTGCGCTTTCCAACCCGGCGTGGCGCGGCTACGCTTGCATGGTGAACGGCCGCCCAACGGCCGGGGAATGGACGCCGTCCGGGGGATGCACGTTGTCTCAAGCCACCCGTCCTTCCCGTGCCGATCTGGCCGCGCGATGTGCGCGATGCTCGTCGGTGCGCATTGACCCCACACCACCACCCGTAGGAGTACGCGCATGAGTGCCATCCCTCCCGTCGTCCCGCCGCCGGCCGCACAGCCCATCCCGAACTACCTGGCCTGGTCGATCATCTCGACCGTGCTGGCGACCTGCCTGTGCTGCCCGCTGGGCCTGCTGGGCATCGTGGCGATCGTCTACGCCTCGAAGGTCAACAGTGCCCTGGCCACCGGCGATCTCGATGCCGCGCGCCGTGCTTCTGCCAATGCCAAGACCTGGTGCTGGGTGACCACCGCGCTGGCGATCATCGGCCTGGTGCTCAACATCATCTGGTTCGCCGTGGGCGGTGCGCAGAGCTACATGCAGTACGTGCAGCAGATGCAGCAGATGTCGTGACGCTGCTGCAGTCCCGCAGCGGTTGGATGCTGATGGCGGCCACGCCCGTGGCCGCCTTCGGCATCTGGCTGTTGCTGCGCTATGACCCGAACATGGCCGGCAATCCCTTTCCGCCCTGCATGTTCCGGGCGATCACTGGGTTCTATTGCCCCGGCTGTGGCTTGACCCGCGCGTTGCATGCGCTGGTCCACTTGGATATCGGCCGCGCGTTCCGGATGAATCCTGCGGTGATGACCGGCCTGGCGCTGGTTCCCGGCCTGGTGGCGTGGAAGCACGGATGGCGTGCGCGCTGGTTTGCGCCCGTGGTGGCGGTGATGTCGCGACCGAATTTCTGGCTGGTGTTCATCCCGGTGTATTGGGTCGCGCGCAACCTGCCGTGGTTTCCCTTCACCCTGCTTGCGCCGGGCTGAGCTGCGCCTCAGCCCACCCAGCCGGCGATGACCAGCAGGGCCAGCACCACCATCCACAGCAGCAACACGCGCCATACCAGGCTCATCGCATCGCGCACTTCCGGCAGGCGGCGCCATACCGGGACCATGCCGGCGTCGGTGTAGTCGTGGGCTTCTTCGCGCAATTCGGCGCGCACGCTGGCCCGCGCGACCGCGCCGAGGAAGGCCGGCTCCAAGGCCCAGCGATTGCCATGGGCCTCGCGCCAGGCGCGATACACCGTGTCGAAGTTGCCCACCAGGGCCATGGACAAGGTCATCAACTGCGCCACCGGCCATTCCAGGGCGGCCAGCAAAGCGTGGGCGCCGCGCTCATTGGCCAGCGGCAGCTTGCCGGAGAGCGGGCCTTCGACCATCAGTACGAGCAGGCGATAGAGCACGGCACCGAACGGGCCCAGCAACAGGAACCAGAACAGCACGCCAAACCAGCGACGCAGCCCGTTGAGCACCACGGCCTCGACCAGCGAAGGCGCATCCTGATGCAGGCTGCCGCCGGCGGCCTGCAAATGCGAGACCGCCGCGCGGCGTGCCTCTGCATCATCGGCATCGATCACCGCTTCCACATCGCGATCCAGATCGCGCGGGCCCCAGGTCCATGCCAACACCACGATGCCGTAGAGCAGGGACAGCAATCCGAACCAGTGGCCGCGCAACAACAGCTGCAGCAACAACACCAGCACCAGCGGCGGCAGCAACGCCATCAACGCGCCGTAGCGGCCATGCCAGGGGCCTTCGCCGTGCGACTGCGCTGCCAGCCAGTCCAGCCAGCGCGCGAACCAGCCGAAATGGCGCAGCCGGGCCACCTGCGCGGGCACGATGTGGCCCAGCGCGAGGGCGACGATCACGGCAACCAGAGCGGTGAACATGGGCGGGAATCTCCTGGAGCGGATCGGGCCGGACGTGCAGCCTCGCGCCGATGATGCGGCATGGCGCCGCTGTCGTCAGCTTCGGTGATACCAGTCTTCGATCAGGGCGCGGGCAATGGAGATCGGCGGCGCCAGTTGCAGGCTCTGGCCATCATCGGTGTCGCCCGGATACAGCGCCGCGCCGACTTCCGCCCGGGTGAACCAGCGTGCGTCTTCCAGTTCACCATCCACCTGCGGTACCTGCGCAGCGTCGGCGCTCGCGCGAAAGCCGAGCATCAGCGCGCCGGGGAATGGCCAGGGTTGTGCGCCGAGGTACTGGCACCCGTCGATGCGGACCTGGGTTTCCTCGTGCACTTCGCGGGCAACGGTCTGCTCCAGCGATTCGCCGGGCTCGACGAATCCGGCGATCACCGAATAGCGCCGCGGTGCCCAGCTGGCCTGGCGTCCCAACAGCAGGCGCTGGCCATCACTGACCGCCACGATCACGGCTGGATCGACGCGTGGGTAGTGATCGTTGCCGCATTGCGCGCAGTGGCCGATGAAGCCACCGCGGCGAAACTCGATGGGCCCACCGCAGACGCCGCAAAAGCGCGTGCGCGCCTGCCAGTACGACATGCCGCGTGCGTAGGCGAATGCGGTGGATTCGGCATCGCTCCACTCTGCGGCGGCGCGGCGCAGGTCGATGCGCCCCGGTGCTTCGACGGTGACCTGGGTGGCGTCCACGGCAAACCAGGCTTGTTCGCCCTGCAGGCCGAGGAAGATCGCCGTGCCGGGGCGCGGGCCCAGGTCTGCGCCGCGCAGTGCGATCGGCTGCAGCGCGGCATCGGCGTAGGCCTGGCCTTCGGCATCCAGCACCAGGATACGGGCCTGCGTCCAGAGACTGGCGAGGGCATCGGCGTCGTCACGCAGGGGATCGGCACGGTCGAGCGGTTGCTGGACGAAGGCGAATCCGGAGAAGGTCGGGGCAGGTGCAGGCATCGGCAGAAGCGTGCCGGCAAAGCGGCTTCACCGCAACCGCAGCGACACCAAAAGCGAAGGGCCGGCAAGGCCGGCCCCGGAGGCTACGCGCGCGTGGCGCAGTTCAGACGCTGAAACTGCTGCCACAGCCGCAGGTGGTCTTGGCGTTGGGATTACGGATGACAAACTGCGCACCGATCAGGCTCTCGGTGTAGTCCACCTCGGCGCCCATCAGGTATTGCAGGCTGAGCGGATCGACCAGCAGGGTCACGCCATCGGTATCCACGGCCAGGTCATCCTCAGCGCGGTTCTCGTCGAACTCGAAGCCGTACTGGAAGCCGGAGCAACCGCCGCCCTGGATGTAAACGCGCAGGGCCAGCTCGGCACTGCCTTCGTCCTGGATCAGCTCGCGCACCTTCGCGGCAGCCGCCCCGGTGAAGTTCAGCGGACGGTCCAGGGACTGGTAATCCGGGGCAGGTGCGGCGCCCGGCAGGGAAACTAGCGTGGTCATGCGCGCAGGATGGGGCTGCGGGCGCCCCGATTCAAGCCGATGGAACGGACGCAGCGTTCAACGCCGCGTCCGCGCCCTGCCCACGGCCTCAGCCGTTGACGGCGGCCAGCGCTACCGGCGCATGGTGGGGCTCTTCGGCAGCGGCGACATGGCCGGCGTGGATCAACCGACCGGTCAGCTGGGCGCCAGCGCTCATCTCCACCACCTGGTAGTGCACGTTGCCCTGCACGCGGGCCTTGGGCGCCAGTTCGACGCGCTCGGCGGCGTGCACGTCGCCGGTCAGCTGGCCGTTGATGATCACCACCGGGGCGCGGACTTCACCCTCGATGCTGCCCTGCTCGGCCAAGGTAACCATGGCCGGGGCGCCGTCCTCGGCGATCACCTTGCCCTGGATGCGGCCCTCGATATACAGCCCGCCGCTGAAGACCAGGTCGCCCCGGATCACGACCTGCGCGCCGATCAGCGTGTCGACCACGGTCTGGTCGCCACGGTTGGATTTGTTGCCGAACATTGCCTACTCCCCTGCGCCGGACGTGCCAGCGGCTTTCCAATCGAATGTCTGGTTGACGGGCGCCCCATCGCCACTCAGTGAGATTCGCACACGTTGGGGGGTGAAATCCTTGGGCAGGATCACGCTGCCGCTCAATTGCTGGAAATACCGGAACGAATACGCCTGGCCGGCGGCGTCAGGCTTCTGGTGCAGCTCGTTCCAGCTGACTGTGGTCAGCTTGCCGTTGCGCACGCCCTCCACCGCAAAGCGCAGCTGGCCCTCGCTGATCGCGCCCCGGTTCAGGTTTTGCGTCAGCACCACGGTGTAGGCCCAGGTGCCGCCCGCTTCCGGGCTGAACTCGATGGAATGGGCGTTCAAACCCTTGCGCTGGCTGGTGGCACCCACCAGCCGCTCATAGAAGGCGACGTCGGCCCGCAGCGCGGCGATCTGCTCGTCGCGTTCGGCCAGCGAGGCCTGCACTTCGTTGTTGGCGGCGCGGCTGATCTGGTCGGAGACAGTGAGGTTGACCTGGCGTTGCTTCAGGCCCTGGATCTGCTGCTGCAAGGTGGCCACCTGGTGCTGGCTGGCACGCAGGTCGGCCTGGGCCTGGCCCAGCTGCGGCGCGGCCAGGCGGCTGGCGACCAGCCACATCGCGCCCAGCGACAACAGCCACAGCACACCGATGATGATCCAGGCCAGCAGCGGAATACGTCGCCCTGGCATTGCGCCGCCGGGACGGGTGATCTGGATGCGGGGAACCGGTCGATTCATGGGATGAGGCACCCAGCCGTGGCTGGCCGTGCGCAGGCGTCCTGTAAAGCGGCAGGCCAGTGTGCCAGATGGCGAGCGGCCCGGTCACCGCGCGCTGGCGCGCCTGACGCGCTTGGCTGATAGTGGCGCCGGGTTCCCCCGGAGCGTGCCCCATGAGCGAGGCGCACCTGTTCGTCATCGGCATCCTGCTGGCCTGGCTGGCCGGCATTCGCGTCTATCTGACGGTATTCGGCATCGGCCTGGCCGGTGCGCTCGGCTGGGTGGACCTGCCACCGGCGTTGCAGGCAACCATGTCGTGGTGGGTGCTGGGCACGTCCGGCGCGCTGGCCGTGGCCGAGTTCTTTGCCGACAAGATTCCCGGCGTGGACTCGGTCTGGGATCTGTTGCAGACCCTGGCCCGCGTGCCGGCTGGGGCGTTCCTTGCCGCGGCCACGCTCTCGCCCGATGGCCAGCTGGGGACAGGCGCGCTGGTTGCTGGGGCTGGCGTGGCCTTGACCAGCCATGTGCTCAAGGCCGGTTCGCGGGCCCTGCTCAACACCTCGCCAGAGCCGGCGAGCAACTGGGTCGCCTCCGTGGCCGAGGACACGGTGGTTACGGCCACCCTGGCGCTGGCCCTCGCCCACCCGTGGCTGGCGTTGTTGGTCGTGGTCAGCGCCAGCGTGCTCGGCGCGCTGCTGGTGTGGTGGGTGTGGCGTACGTTGTGGCGCGGGATGAAGCGGCTGGTCGCCCCGTTGCGACCCGACAGCCCGGACGCCTTCCCAAGACAATCCCCGCTGCCGTGAAGTTCATCGCATAATCAAGGGCGCTGACAGGGGGAGTCTCCATGGTCGCTCGACATCCGGCCGCACCTATTGCTCGTGACGATGCGCGTGCGCGTGCGCGTGCTGCGCGTGCCGAATCACCGCCGGCCGACTATTGGCGCCGCTGGGACGATATTTCCGAACAGATCGGTGGCGTTCGTCCGCAGGCGCCTGAGCCGCCGGCGCCACCGATGGCATCGGCGGCAACGCAACCTGCTGCCAGTGTCACGCCTTCGCCCGCGGCAATCCCGTCCACCGCGACCGCCACCCGTGCGATGGCCGCTGCCGCACCCACCCCTTCCGGCCCGGCCGCCAGCCCCGAGGCGAGCGACGAAGCCCTGGTGCGCGCCAGCGAAAGTCCGTATCGCATCCTGATCGTCGAAGACGATCGCTCGCAGGCCCTGTTCGCGCAGAGCGTGCTTCACGGCGCCGGCATGCACGCACAAGTGGAAATGAGTGCCGCCGCGGTTCCGCAGACCATTGCCGACTATCGGCCGGACCTGATCCTGATGGATCTGCACATGCCGGACCTCGACGGCATCCGCCTGACCACGTTGATCCGCCAGCATCCGCAGCATCAGTTGCTGCCGATCGTGTTCCTCACCGGCGACCCGGACCCGGAACGCCAGTTCGAGGTGCTCGACAGCGGCGCCGACGACTTCCTCAACAAGCCCATCCGCCCGCGACACCTGATTGCAGCGGTCTCCAACCGCATTCGCCGCGCGCGCCAGCAGGCCTCGCAGGCGGGCAACGAGGACCTCGCCCGTAACAATCCGGAAACCGGCCTGCCGACGCGCGCACATCTGATGCGGATGCTCGGCAGCCTGGTGGGACGCGCCGATGCCGGCGTGCTGTTCATCGAGATCGCCAGTGCCTTGGGCTTGCGCGAGCGTTTTGGCTACGCGGCGTTCGAGCGGCTGATGAATCACGCCGGCCATCGCCTGGCGAAGGTGGCCGGGGCGTTCCCGCTGGCCCGGCTCAATGACAATAGCTTCCTGCTGCTGGCCGAAGGGCTGGATGCGGCGGCGCTCGCCCAATTGGCCAGGGAGATGCGCGGACAGCTGTCCGCACAGGCCTTCGAAGTGCGCGATGGCGAATCGGTGCATCTGCGTTGCGCCATCGGCGTGACCCTGCTCGACCAGGGCTTCATCGATGCCGGCAGTGCGCTGGAAGCGGCCGAGCGCACCGCGCTGCAGGCGCGCCTGGCCACCGACGGCGTGCGCATCTACGTGCCGGCTGAAATCGAGGACGACGCGCATCTGGAACTGGTCGATGGCCAGCTTGAACTGGCCTACCAGCCGATCGTGGCCGTGGCCGGCAGCGAACAGGCGCAGTACCAGGTGCTCTTGCGCCTGCGCCGCCCCGACGGCACGTTGCTGCAGGCCGGCCAGGTGATTCCCGCCGCCGAAGCCGCCGGACGCATTGCCGATCTCGACCAACAGGTGCTCGATCACGCGCTGGGCCTGCTCCAGCACTACCAGCACGCGACCCCGCCGCTGCGCCTGTTCGTGTCGCAGTCTGCGCGCACGCTTGCCCGCGAGGCGTTCGCCGAATGGCTGGAACAATCGTTGGCCCAGCGCGGCGTGCCGGGCACCTCGCTGGTCATCGACCTGCGCCTGGATGACGCACTGATCCACACGGTCACGCTGCAGCGCTTCTGTGCACGCCTGATGCCGACCGGCGTGCAGTTCTGCCTGAGCCAGTTCGAGCCCAGCGACGAGCACAACGCACTGCTCACGCAGCTGCAGCTGGGCTTCGTGCGCATGGCCAGCCGCTATGCCGGCGCGCACCAGGACCCGGCGTTGCGCGACGAATTGCGTGACGCGATCAACCTGGCGCATCGGCATGGCCTGCAGATCATCGGCCAGCAGATCGAAGATGCGCAGGCCGCGGCGGCGATGTGGATGGGGGGCGTGGACCTGATCCAGGGCAACCTGGTGCAGTCGGTCGGCAACGAACTGGACTTCGACTTCAAGAGCGCGGTGCTGTAGGGATGCCTGCAGCGTCCGGCCAGGTCGCAGGGCTGTGGCTGGTCGCAGCCGGCGTGCTGATCGTGCTCGTGGCGGTGGGCGTTGCGCTCGCGCAATGGCGGCGCGCGCGCGAGGCGCGGCAGGATCGCGACATGCTCGGCGAGCGGCTGCACAGTGCGCGGCGCGAGATCGAAGGGCTGCAGCTGGACCTGCTGCGGCACGACCAGCTCGAACAGCAATTGATGCAGGCCAAGCAGGCCGCGGAAGCCGCGGTGCTGGCCAAGGGCGAGTTCCTCGCCACCATGAGCCACGAAATCCGCACGCCACTGAACGGCATCATCCCGATGCTCGACCTGGTCTCGCGCGGCTCGCTGGCAGCAGACCAGCGCGACATGCTGCAGACCGCCACGGCCAGTTCATTGCAGTTGCTGCGCATCGTCGATGACATCCTGGATTACTCCAAGCTCGAAGCCGACAAGCTCGAACTGGAGATCACCACGTTCAACCTGCGCGAATTGATGGACGGCGTGGTGCTGTTGATGCAGCGCGCGGCCGAAGACAAGCACCTGCGCATGGACGTAGCGATCGATCCGGCCGTGCGCCTGTCTGTGCGGGGCGATCCGGTGCGGCTGCGGCAGGTGCTGGGCAACCTGATCGGCAATGCGATCAAGTTCACCGAGCGCGGCGGTATCGATGTCAGCGTGCGTCGCCTGGGCGAGACCAAGGCGCAGCACCTGCTGCGCTTCCAGGTGCGCGATAGCGGCATCGGTATCGCGCAGGAACAGCAGGCGCGGCTGTTCCGCGCCTTCACCCAGGCCGACGCCTCGACCACGCGCCTGTATGGCGGCACCGGCCTGGGGTTGGTGATCTGCAAGCGGATCATCGACCTGATGGGTGGCCGCATTGGCGTGGAATCGGAGCCCGGCGCCGGGGCGACGTTCTGGTTCGAGATCCCGCTGCTCAAGGTGATCGGCGACCTGCAGCAGGGCCACGCCCTGCGTGAAGCGATGCGCGTGTTGCTGGTATCCAGTGACGACCGCCTGCGCCAACGCCTGCAACTGCTGCTACGTAATTGGGGCATCGGCCTGCATTGCGTGGACAGCACGCAGGAAGCGCTGGAGCGCATGCGCGCCAGTGCGGACGCGCGAATGGGTACGAATTTCGACGTGGTCATCGCCGATCATGAGCAACTGCGTTACAGCGCCCGCGCACTGCATCGCGGCATTGCCCGCGCCGCGGAGCACGCGGGCACGCGTTTGATCTGGCTATACGGCGACGAGCCGCTGCCCGATGAGCTCGACGATCACGACGATCGCCTGCCGCGGCAAGTCAGCGATGCGGAGCTGCGTGCCGCACTCGTGCCGGATCGGCGTGCGCCGGAGGCGGCGGTGGATGCGGGCAGCGCGATTCCGCCGCCTGCCCCGGCAACGGCAGGCCCGGCGGTATCGAGCCGAGAGCCGCGCATCCTGCTGGTCGAAGACAACCCGGTGAACCTGCTGGTCGCGCAGAAGATGCTCGCCACGCTCGGCTACGAGGCCGAGATCGCCACCCATGGCGAGGCCGCGCTGGATTGCCTGCGCCAGCATCGCCACGATCTGGTATTCATGGATTGCCAGATGCCCGTGCTCGACGGTTACGCCGCCACGCGACGCTGGCGCGCACTGGAAGCCGAGGCCGGCGCACCGCGCCTGCCGATCGTCGCAATGACCGCCAACGCCATGGCGGGCGATCGCGAGCGCTGCCTGGAAGCGGGCATGGATGATTATTTGCCGAAGCCAGTGTCCCGCGAACAGCTCGAGAATTGCCTGGCGCGCTGGCTGCCTCGCCCGGAGGGCGCCGCGGCGATCGCGCGCCCCACCGAACGCCCGGCCGAAAGTGCGACGCCGGCGATGCAGTCCGGCGCGTTGCCGATCCTGGATGCCAGCGTGCTTGACGAACTCCATGAGGTGGCAGGCGTGGAGACGGCGAGCATCGTGCGCCTGTTCCTGGAGGACGCACCGCTGCTGATCTCGCGGCTGGAAGCGGCCTCGGGCACGCGCGACAACGACGAGCTGCGCGAGGCGAGCCACACGTTGAAGTCGTCCAGCGCCAATGTCGGGGCGATCGCGCTGGCCAATGCCGCGCGTCGCATCGAACTGGCGGCGCGTGCGGGGCCGATCGAACGGCCCGCGGTGATGGTCGCGCTGGTTATCGCCGAGTATGCGCGGGCGCGTCTGGCGCTGACCGGGCAGATTGCCCGGCTGCAGCGCCCGCTTGCCGCTGGCGAGTGATCAATCTTCCAGCTTGGTGAGCAGGTAGTTCGGCTCACCGATGCGATCGACCAGGTCGAGCTGGGTTTCAAGCCAGTCGATGTGTTCTTCCTCGGATTCGAGGATATCGACGAAGAGTTGGCGGCTGACGTAATCGTTGATGGAATCGGCGTAGGCGATGGCCTCGCGCAACAGGACCACCGCTTCGCTTTCCAGCGCCAGGTCGCAACGGAACATCTCGGTCGGGTTCTCGCCAATGCGCAGCTTGCCCAGCGCCTGGAAGTTCGGCAGCCCTTCGAGGAAGAGGATGCGGTCCGACAGCTTGTCGGCATGCTTCATCTCTTCGATGGACTCCTTGTACTCGTGTTCGGCGAGTTCCTTCAGACCCCAGTTCTTCAACATCTTGGCGTGCAGGAAGTACTGGTTGATGGCGGTCAGTTCGTTGTAGAGCGCCTTGTTGAGGAACTCGATGACCTTGCTGTCGCCTTTCATGCCGCTGTCTCCCTGATTGAGCGGCCGCACTCTAGCGCCTTCGCGTGCTCGACGAAGGAACGCGAATCGTGTTCAGTTGGGATCGCGCGGGGGCGCAGTGCCGGCGCTTCAGGCCGCGACGGCGAGACCGAGTACAGGCAGGGGAAGCTCGCGCGAGAGCCGCGCCTGTTCAAGCAAGCCGGCCGCCATGTCCAGGCATGAGCCGCAATTGGCGCCACAGCCGGTCCGCATGGTCAGTTCGGAAACGCTGCTGCAGCCGCTGGCCGCGGCTTCGCGGATCTGGTTGTCGGTAACACCGTTGCAGATGCAGACGTACACGGGCGGTAGGGCAGGAGCGCCCCCAGTCGGGGCCTATGCATTCCATCGCAAATGCGAATTGTTGTCAATTCGCTACGTTAATCTTTGTGCCCAGTGCCGCTGCGGCGTCCCGCGCCTCCCCGCGGACGGCTCCGCTTGCGCGGCCTGTCGTGCCCGGCGCTGCTGCCGGGGAGCCACGCCTCCTGGGCCACAACCGGCATCGCGCCTACCGCTTCGCCCGCAATCACCTGGGCCAACGGGGCCAAGTGCCGCAGCGCCCGCGCGTAGACCCCGCGCTTGAATATCACCACGTGCTCAACGGGGTACCAGAAATCTACCCAGCGCCAGTGGTCGAATTCTGGCGTCTCAGTATGGTTGAGATGGACGTGGGATTCGTCGCCCGTCAGCCGCAGCAGGAACCACACCTGCTTTTGGCCAATGCAGATCTGCCGCTCATTGCGGCGCACGGCGCGGCTGGGCAAGCGATAGCGCAACCAACCGGGCGTTGCGCCGAGCACTTCCACGTGCTCAGGCAACAGGCCGGTTTCTTCTTGAAGCTCGCGATACATGGCCTCAACCGGCGTTTCGTCGGAATTCATGCCGCCTTGCGGGAACTGCCAACCGTCCCGGCGCACTCTGCGCGCCCAGAACACCTGGCCGTCCTGCCGCATCAGCACGATGCCGACGTTCGGTCGGTAGCCGTCCGGATCGATCACGATGCGGACTCCTGAAAAAATCTACTGTCTGGGACTCTGCCATGCCCGGCGACGGGTCACAAGCCGAGCACGGGGATATTGACAGGAGGGCCCCGGGCCGCGAGAATTCCCGGCTCCCTAGGCTATGTAGCTCAGCCGGTTAGAGCACAGCACTCATAATGCTGGGGTCGGTGGTTCGAGTCCACCCATAGCCACCATGGTCCGCTTGCGGTCGATGGGTTGAAGAAAACCGCCGGGAGGCGGTTTTTTTGTGGGCGAGAGGAGGCGGGTGGTGGGCGCGCGGCCGGCTTAGGGGTGGCTTACGCTAGCCATGTTGAGATACCTCCAGTCGGCGCCTGCCTCCGTAAGTGGCGCAGAACCCGTCGCACGCTTGGCTCTGCCGGACTCCTCACATTCGATGACGCCCGCGGGGTCGCCCGCAAGACATTGCGGAATACATCCAGACCGGGCTGCCCAGCATCGCCATGCCAGCAGCCCCGAAGATCACATTCAAGGCGTTCCTGCACGACCATTAACTGCCCTGGGCACGGAGCGAGCTGAAGGGCGCCGATAAGTACGTCGAACGCCTCGAGCGCGTCTTCCCCGGCGCGCTGGGTATGCCGATGTCGAGCATTGATTCCGCCTGGGTCGAACCCTGCTGGATGCAACGCTTACAGACCAAGGCCCGGCCGGACGGCGACGGGGCTTATCGCTAAGGCAACCGTACCACGGTCAGTCTGGCGCTAACGAGCGCTGGATACCTTCAAGCGCTACGTCAACGATTGCCTCAATAAATCGGTCATCGATCAACTCGCGCGTCATCAGCACGCGAAAGTAGATCGGTCCACACAGGATTTCCAGAACGAGCTTGGGCTCGATTCCGCGCCGCAACTCTCCACGGCTGATGGCGCGATCAATGATCACTCCCGCCGAATCAAAGCGCGCCTTGTAGAACGCAGCGCGGGTGGCGGCCAGTGCGGGATTATCCCGACCGCCTGCCATCATGCGCACAATGCCGTCGCCTAGGGTCGAGGTCACATAGTTCGTAAGCGAGCGGACGAGACTGATCATGTCTTCCCGCAGCGTGCCGGTATCGGGGATCGCAATTCGCAAATTGCTGGCATCCAACAGCGCATCAAGTATCACGTTCTCGCGTGAGCCCCATCGGCGCTGGATGGAGGTTGCATGGACGCCAGAACGCCGTCCGACTTCGCTGAAGGTAAGGGCATCGGGGCCCATCTCTCCCAGCGCGACCAGGGTTGCCTGGAGTACGGCGTGGCGAACCCGGGCCGATCGGCCTCCCAGCCGGCGTTGGACGACCACGGCCCCCTTGGATTCGCCCTCGGATGGGGTCGTCTTGGGGGTCATTCTTGCTGTTGTCACGGCTTTGCCTGCGCTGACACGGGTTTAGCCCATTAACGCACGTCACTTGCAATAACGCCAGGACTGGCATAAGTTGCCCCTTAACGCAGACCGTCTGCGTTTCACTGAAGGATGCGACGACCCGCCAATGCCTACAAAAGTCGAAACCGATCCCCGCCTGGACCCCCGAATCAGGGCCGCGTTCACCGGCCTGCCGACCGGCCTGCCCCAACCCGACGTGTCGAGCCGTGAGGAGCTCCTGGCCCAGGAGCTGTCGCCCGCGGGGCTGGCGGCGATCGCCTTCCAAAGCAAGCTCTTCGACGCGATGGACAGCGAGGAGGTGGCACCGTCGGCCGGCCTGGCCGTGCGCACCGAAACTTTCTCGTCAGCGCCGGATGGGAACACGGTGAACATCCAGTTCATTCGGCCCAACCACGATGAAATCCTGCCGTGCGTGTATTACATCCACGGCGGACGCATGGCGTTCAGCTCGTGCTACGAGGGCAACTACAAGACCTGGGGCCGCATGATCGCAGCGACTGGTATCGCCGTGGCCATGGTCGATTTCCGCAACTGCGTGCATCCGGACTCGTCCTCCGAGATCGCGCCATTTCCAGCCGGCCTCAACGACTGCGTTTCGGGCCTGAAGTGGGTCCGTGCCAACGCTTCCGCGCTCGGCATCGACCCGACGCGGATCGTGGTCGTCGGCGAAAGCGGCGGCGGCAATCTGGCCCTTGCCGTTGGTATGAAACTCAAGCAAGACGGTAAACAGGGCTACATCAAAGGCATTTACGCCATGTGTCCGTACATCGCCGGGGAATGGCCCCAAGCCCAATACCCTTCTTCAAGCGACAACGAAGGCATATTCATCTCCGTGCAGAACAACCGAAGCACGATGGCCTACGGTATCGATGCATTCAAAACGCGCAACCCGCTTGCATGGCCTGCATTTGCCACGAGCACGGATGTCGAGGGCCTGCCTCCCGTCGTCATCAGCGTCAACGAATGCGACCCGCTGCGCGACGAAGGTATTGCCTTCTACCGCCTGTTAATCGCCAGTGGCGTGTCGGCACGGTGCCGACAACTGATGGGCACCTGCCACGGAATGGAAATCCTGCCGGTCATCTGCCCGGACATTGCGCGCTCCACTGCACGCGATATCGCCGGCTTTGTTTCTGACCTTGGCTGATCTGACCTCGACCGAAACATCACCGGACCCAACGCAATGTCTCCCACCTCCGCCCTGCTTGCATCCAACGCCCCGCTACCCGAAGCACCGCCCGAATCGGTCGGTTTCTCGGCGCAACGCCTTGACCGGCTCGATACCGCCATGCAGGCGGAAATCGATGCCGGACATTACGCGGGTATCGCGGTCATGGTCGCGCGCCACGGCCAGCTTGCGAAATCCGCCTGTTACGGCTACCAGACGCTGGAAGGCCGGCAGCCATTGCGCGAGGACGCGATCTATCGCATCGCGTCGATGACCAAACCCATCATTGCCGTGGCCATGCTTCAGCTCTACGAACAGGGCCTGTGGCAACTGGACGATCCGGTTACCAAATTCATTCCCGAATTTGCGGATCTGCAGGTCATGCAGTTGGACGGCACGTTGGTCCCACTGGACCGTCCGATGCGCATGCACCACCTGATGTGCACCAGCGCCGGTTTCGCATTCGGCCCGGCATTTGGAAGTTTCAATCCCAAGGTCGATGCGCTCTACGCCCAAGCCGACCTGTGGAGCGGAACCAGCGACGACCTGATTGCCAGGCTGGCCAAACTACCGCTCGAGACGCAACCCGGAACGCATTTTCGATACGGCCTGCAGCAGGAAGTCCAGGGCGCCATTGTCCGTCGCCTTGGTGGCAAAACGATCGACGCTTACCTACAGGAACATATTTTCTCGCCTTTGAGCATGCATGACACGGGGTTCGGCGTGGCGCCAGATCAACGCGACCGCATCGCCCCGCGCTACGCGCTGGACGCGAACCTGAAGCTGGTGCTGGCCGACGACCAATCGCCTTTCCCTGCCGTGGCCGGAACGCCCGCGGGTGTGACGCCCAAATTCCTGCTTTCGATTGCAGGACTCTATTCGACTGCCTCGGATTACCTGCGCTTCGCGCAGATGCTAGCCAATGGAGGCGTGCTCGACGACGTACGCGTCCTTTCCCCGTCGTCGGTGAAGCTCATGACGAGCAATCTGCTGACCGATGGTGTACCCGTGCACTTCCTCGAACCCTTTGTCGAAGTCGGGTATGGCATGAACGTGGCCGTCGTGCTGGATCCGGCGAAGGCCACCTTCAACGCGGCGGCCTGGGCAAAGGAAGCTTCTTCTGGGGAGGCGTTCACGGCACGTGGTTCTGGGTGGATCCCGTCAATGACCTGGTCGTCGTGGGCATGGTGCAGCAGGTCGACGCCGGCAATCCGCCGACAGGGCGGCCCTATCCGGTTCCCGATATCCGCGGCATTTCCCGCTCGATCGTCTATGGCTCGCTGATCAACCCCGCGAAGTAACTCACCCCCGGAGTTCGTCCCATGAAAAGCGCATTGCGTCAGAAGCCGCGCCAGCAACGGCTCAGGCCGCCCCCTGGGCCAAACCGGGTTCGCAGGACCAGGCATAACGTCAGGGCCGCCCAGACTTTCTCTGTCTCTCCGGCTTCAGGCAGACCCATAGCCACCATGGCCTGCTTGCGGGTCGATGGGTTAAAAGAAGCCGCCGAGAGGCGGTTTTTTTGTGGGCGGGGAAAATGGGTCTCGGGCGAAGGCCGGATCGGGGGCAGCTTACGACGTCGCTGCGGGAAGACACGCGGGTGACGTCTTTGATGCAAGACGCTCACTTATTGAGCCAGTTTTTCAGAATGGCGGTGCTCGCTGGCGCGAAGAGCGCATTTCTGAAAACCTCCAGTCGCTTGGCCGGTTGGAGCGGTGACTTAAACCGCTGGGGTTGGCATCGGTTCCGACCTAGGACTTCACATCCGTCACGTACTCGCGGACGAATCACGCAATGTTTCGCACCGAGACCCGTGCTTGCTAACCTGCAGTCTCGGCAGGCGGCTGAGTAATATCAGGGAGGATCATTCAATGACGCGGGTTTGTTTCTATCTCACTTTACTTGTACTAGTCGGCTGCCAGTCACAACGCGCTTCACTCGCGATCAGCTATCACTTTCGCCATGATGCGGTCGTCGACCTTGCATCCATCGTGCCAGGCGATTGGGATCGCGTATGTTTCCTGGGGCCTTACTCAACCGATGAGGATGCCGAACTCCTCTTGGGTCATTCCTGGTCGTTGAAAAGTAATTCTTCTGTAGGGGAAAGCGACGGTATTTCGCTGCTGCTGTTTGTCCGTGGAGATGATGTGATTCTGGCGATCGATCATCCACGTAACAAAGGGGACTTCTCGCAGCTCGATGACCAGTGTTTCGCTCGTTCGCAAGCGCGATTCAAACGAGTGCCCGATGGCGGCAATGGGCTGCTTGCAGCTCCATGAGCTCCCATTAGGTTTCCGCCCAGACGAGTGAGCTTCATCTCGGCGTTGCGCCATTCGATGAGTTCCGCCTACTTGCGCGCGAAGCCGCGCCTAGAGCCGCCGAGGCGCGGTTATTTGTGGCCGAGGAAACGGGCATCGGGCGAAGGGACGGGCTCAGAGTTGGCTTAGCGAAGCCGCGTGAACTGAGATCTCAGTGCGCTTAATCGCCGAAGCGGTCGGTTACCCAAGGGCAATGCCGCTCCTTCCGATGGCTTGAGCGAGACGCGCTGATTTCCCGGTTGCACCAACTCGAAATCTTCCGACTTCCACGACTCGGAGCTAAGCCGCTTCCCCCGACATTCCCCCCGTCATCGCCTCCTTCCCCGGCAACGACCAACCTCCGCCACGCTGCAGCGTCATCCCAGGGCCATCTACCGGACCGACAACCTATGTAACCGACGAGGCCGGTTCGTCGCCCCCCGCAACCGGCTCCGCGCCCGGTGCCGCCACCACGCGAATATCCTGCGGCGAACTCATCGCGATGCCCGCTTGGCTCAATCGCTCCAGTAGCGAGAAGAACAAATCGCTGCGCACGCCGTAAGCATCGCGGGGGCTTCCAACGTAAATGAAACTGTTGAAGTTGGCCTGGCCAGCGGTGATCGAATCGATGAACACCGACGGTGCTGGCGTCGACAGCACCTTCGGATGCTCAACGTAAAGCGCCAGCAACAACTCACGCACCCGCGCCATGTCCGTCCCGAGCGGCACCGAGAACTGCAGCTGCACCCGGCCCATGGGATTGGACAAGGTCATGTTGCGCACGCTCTTGGTGATCAGCTCGGAGTTGGGCACGATCAGCGTAGAGCGGTCACCAATCTGGATTTCCGTGGCGCGCACGTTGATCCGCTTTACGTCGCCCTCCTGGTCGCCGAGGCGGATCCAGTCGCCCACCCGCACCGGTCGCTCGGCCATCAGAATCAGGCCCGAGATGAAATTCTGGGTGATCGCCTGCAGGCCGAAGCCGATGCCCACCGACAGCGCACTAGCCACCAGCGCGAGGTTCGCCGCTGTGATGCCCAACGCCGCCAAGGCCCACAGGATCACCACCACGATGCCGACGTAGCGCACGACGGCGCTCACCGAGGCGCGCGCCCCCACGTCAAGATCCGTCTTCGGCAAATAGGTCTGGCTGAGCCAGTGCTGCACGCCCTGCAACAGGGTCCAGCCGATCGCCAGCGTCGCCAGCGCACCAAAGATTTCGGTGGGCGCAAATCGCACGTTGCCAAGCTTCAGCCCGGTGGACAGCGCTTCGAACAAGTTGCCGATCAACGACAGATTGGAGCCATAGGGCGCCAGCAGCGCGGTCACTCCGGACACGAGCAAACAAACCCGCAGCGCCGCCGAAACCAACGCGCCAGCCTGCGACAACAAACTCGGGCGGATGCCGATGCCCACCAGGGCGCGGCTGAGCCGATTGTCCGGTCGCACGACCCACGAACAGACGTCGTCGATGAAGACCATCAACAGGGTTACCGCGCCAGCCACCAACGCCATCCAGACGATCTGGCGGGTGAGGAACAGGGCGACATTGAAGTAGCCCAACAATGCGGCCAGCAGCGCCAGTAGCACGGCGAAGTAGCCCAGCAGACGCGCCAGCGCGACCACACCCCCGCCGCGCGTGGTGAGGTTGCGCGGCGGCGCCTTGGCCGTGCTGTTGACCGCCTTGGGGTCATTGGCCGGGAGGGAGGGATCGTGTTCGGTACTGCTCAGCGAACGGGTCAGGCCAGCCAGCGCCGACAGGATCAAGGCGACGTACAGCAGCGCACTGAAGCCATCCGCAGCCTGCCGAAGGACATCGCTCGCGCCCGCCAGCTCAAGGCCCGCATTGGCCAGGTAATGCACCCAGGCCAGCCAGGCAGCGGCGTGGCAATGCCACAGCAGACGCGCGGCTGAAGCATCGTCCAGCGTGAACAAGCGCCAGGAAGCTTGTCCACGCGACAGCAATGCGCCGCTCAGGGCACTGATGAAGGCAGCGAAGTAGCTGATGTTGACGAACACCTCCGCCAGGGGCTGCAACGCATCGGACACTGCGTTGATCGACGTCAGCGCACCGATCAGTGTCGATGCGGCCAGCCCCAGCGACAGCGTTCCCACCCCGAGAAACCAGACGGCCAGCGCCGATCGGCGCAAGCGTCCGCCCGGCCCGCGTGAGGTGATCAATCGGCGCCCCAGGCGGCGCAACAGGATTCGCACGGGAAAAGCCAGGAAAAACGCGATCACCAAGCCACCGACCAGCGCGCCATAGCCTTCGCGCGCTACCGCGCCGCGCACGCCCTCGGTGGCATCGTGCGCGACGCCAGCAAGCGCAGCAGCATCGGAGGGCCACGCCTTGCCGATGTCGCGCCAAAGGCGTGGCGACAGAGGTGAGGCCAATCGCGTGGTGAGCTGGCGATTGAACTTCTCCGATCGCGCACGCTCTACGTTTGTCGCGGCCTGGCGTGCATCCAGGGTGAGCAGTTCTGCGCGTTTACGCGCGTCATCCAGCTTGGACTGGCGCGTAGTGAGTTCACGACGCGAACTGGTGATGTCCGGGGATTCGCGCGTGCCGTTGGTCGGCGCCGGACCCAGCTGCTCCAGCCGCGCCTTGGCATCGGCGAGCGGTGCATCGACCAGCTGCGTGACTGACTGTGCGTCGCGCTGCACCGAGGCCAGTTGCTCGTTAAGCGCGATGAAGTCCTGGGTTTGCTCGGCAGACGGCAGCGCCTTGTTGACCTGGGCAAGTCGGTCTTCCGCGCCGTCGAGCAGCTTCTGCGCATCGACAAGGACATCGGTCTGCGCTTGGCCCAGGGCCACGCCTGAAAATGCCAGGCAGGCGATGAGGCACAGGAGCCATCCCCATCGGGAGCGTTGCGAAATGGATCGGATTGGATGCACGTGGGGAATGCGGTAAAAGCGGCCTGGTGCCGCGACGCAGGGATGTTACGGCAGTCGACGCGATCTCGGCTCGAAGCGCGCCGAGGGCCGCCTGGATGTGAATGCAGCCGGGCCTGGGCGGGCGTATGCTCGCCCTGCGCCCCGGCCAGCCGCCGCCCGCCGGGCGCCAGGCAGGTGCGTCACGGCATGGGCGGCATGGATGCTCCCGTGGAGGTCGCGCGTGCTCAAGCGGCTGTTCCTTGTTATGTTCGCCGTGGCGCTGCTCGGCGTGTTGGGTCTGCTTGCGTTGGCATGGCGCCCCGCCATCGCGCCTATCCAGCCCACCGCCGCCGGCCACTTCCCGGCCGACCTGGTCAGCCGCGGCGCCGTACTCGCCGGCGCCGGATATTGCGCCACCTGCCACACCGCCAAGGGCGGCCCGCGCTACGCGGGCAACTACCCGATGCGCACGGACTTCGGGACGATCTACTCCAGCAACATCACGCCCGATCCCGAAACCGGCATCGGTCAATGGTCCGAGGCCGCCTTCATACGCGCGATGCGCAAGGGCGTGGCGCGCGATGGTTCCCATCTGTTTCCGGCCTTCCCCTACCAGCACTTCGAACTGGTCACCGATGAAGACCTGCGTGCACTGTATGCCTATCTGATGAGCCAGCCCCCGGTGCGGCTCGCCCAGCAAAAGCCGGATGTGCCCTTCCCGCTGAACTGGCGTGCCCTGCAGGCAGGCTGGAAGTTGCTGTTCTTCCGCGAGGGCCAGTTCGGGCCGGTTTCCGGCAAGGATGCGCAATGGAATCGGGGCGCCTACCTGGCAGAAGGGCTGGGCCATTGTTCGGCCTGCCACAGCCCTCGCAACAAACTCGGTGCGGAGAAGGCGGGTGATGCGCGCTACGCGGGCGCATTGATCGATCAATGGTATGCGCCCCCCTTGCGCGCCGACAATCGCGCGCCCGTGCCATGGACCGAAGACGAGTTGTTCACCTACCTGCGCCAAGGCGGCACGGCCCTGCACGGCGTGGCGGCGGGCCCGATGTCACCGGTGGTGCATGACGGCCTGTCGAAGCTGCCCGACGAAGACGTGCGCGCGATTGCGGCCTACTTCGCCGACCGCTTCGGCACCCGTGGCCAGTCGGCGCCCGCGCCGCAGGCGGCAATTGCTTCGGCCAGGCAGGGCCAGCATGCCGGCGCTGCGCAGGCATTGGACCCGGGCGCCTACCTGTACAACGCGGCCTGTTCTTCCTGCCACTACAACCGTGGCCCGATGCCTCTGCTGGTGCGCCCGGAGCTGGGCTTGAACAGCGCCTTGACCGCCGACGAGCCCGCCTCGCTGATCCAGATCATCCTCCACGGCATCGGCGTGGACGAAGGCTTGCCGGGCGTGATGATGCCTGGCTTCGCGCACAGCTTCAGCAATGCGCAGGTGGCCGCGTTGGCCGCCTGGTTGCGCCGCACGCGTACCGATCGCCCTCCCTGGCCGGACCTGGAGCAGCAGGTGGCCAAACTGCGCGAGTCACCCGCATCGAGCACCCTGACCCAGCAGACCGGAGCCCGCCAATGAGCCAGTTCCAACTCAACGGCCAACCCGTAAACGTGCATGCCGAGGACGACACGCCGCTGCTGTGGGTGATCCGCGACGAGCTGCGCCTGACCGGAACCAAGTTTGGCTGCGGCATCGGGATGTGCGGTGCGTGCACGGTGCATCTCAATGGTCGCGCGATCCGCTCCTGCATCACGCCGGTGGGCGCAGTGGCCGGCCAGCAGGTAACGACGATCGAAGGCCTTTCGCCGGATGGGCAACATCCCCTGCAGCAGGCCTGGATCGCTGCCCAGGCGCCGCAATGTGGTTACTGCCAGCCCGGGCAGATCATGCAGGCCGCCACGCTGTTGCTGGATTTCCCCAACCCCAGCGATGCCGAGATCGAGGCGGTGATGGCCGGAAGCCTGTGTCGCTGCATGGCCTATGTGCGCATCCGGCAAGCCATCAAGCTGGCGGCGACGGCGATGCAGGCAACGCCGGTCGAAGCGGCCGCCCCGAGCCAGGGAGCGGCGCACCATGAATGAACTTTCCGGCCCGCGCGGCTTGCGCCTGAGCCGTCGCAGCTTCCTGATCGGTGCGGCGGGCACTGGCTTCGTGATGGCATTTGCCCGCGCCTCGCTGGTCCTGCCGGAGCAGACGGCGGAGGTTGTCGCCAGCCGTGGGTTCGATCCGAACCTCTGGTTCCATATCGACGCCGAAGGCATCGTCACCGTGCACGTGATTCGCGCCGAGATGGGGCAGCACGTGGGCACGGCCCTGGCGCGGATCCTGGCCGATGAGCTCGAGGCGGACTGGTCGCAGGTGCGCGTCGAGCATGTGGATAGCGATCCGAAGTGGGGCTTGATGGTGACCGGCGGCAGCTGGTCGGTCTGGCAGAGTTTTCCGCTGCTGAGCCAGGCCGGTGCTGCCGGGCGTACCGCAATGCTCGAAGAGGCATCGCGCCTGCTCGGCGTGCCCGTTACGGCGCTGCAGGCGCGCAACAGCGTGGTGAGTGGCGGCGGCCGTTCGATCACCTATGCGCAGATCGTCCAGCGCGGCGATCTCAGTCGCAGTTGGAGCGAGGAGCAGCTCAAGGCCATGCCGGTGAAGGCACCCGCCGACCGCCGCCTGGTCGGGGTGGATACGCACGCGCTGGATATCCCGGGCAAGACCGACGGCAAGGGCATCTACGGCATTGACGCGCACGTTGAGGGGATGGTGCATGGCGCCCCGGTGCTGCCGCCCACCCGCAATGGTTCGCGGGTGAGCAGCGTGGACGAGTCCTTGGCACGGCAAGTCGCCGGCTACCAGGGACATGTGGTGCTGGAGGATCCTTCCGGCACGGTGCCCGGGTGGGTGGTGGCGGTGGCCACCTCGACGTGGGCCGCGATGCAGGCCGCTGCACGGCTGAAGGTGGCTTGGCAATCGGACGATACGGCGCAGGTGTCCGAGGCAGATGTCATCAAGCATGCGTCCGAACTCATCGCCGATGCAAAGGCCGGCGCGTGGGTGGTGGACGGCGCGGTGGAGGATGCGTTTGCCAAGGCGGCGAAGCAGGTCGCGGCGGAGTACACCACGGCCAGCGTGCTGCACTTCCAGCTCGAGCCGCTCAATGCACTGGCCTTGCAGAAGGATGGCCGGTGGGAAATCCATACCGGCAACCAGTGGCAATCGCTGATCCTGCCGACCTTGGCCAAGGCGCTGGGCGTTGGCGAGGACAAGGTGGTGCTGCGCACGTATCTGTTGGGCGGTGGCTTTGGGCGGCGGCTCAATGGGGACTATGCGGTGCCCGCGGCGTTGGCGGCAAAGGCACTCGGCAAGCCAGTGAAGTTGACGTTCGCACGGCCGGACGACGTGCGTTTCGATTCCTTCCGGTCTCCTTCGCTGCAGAAGTTGTCGATGGCGTTCGATGGCCAGGGCAAGGTCATCGGCATGCAGCACGACGCATGCGCCGGCTGGCCCACCCAGGTGATGGCGGGTGCACTGCTCGGCAAAGCCAAGGGCAACGGCGCACCATACGACCCCTTTGCGATCTCAGGCGCCGACCACTGGTACACGGTCGGTGCTCATCGGGTGCGCGCTATCTCGAACGATCTGGCCAACCGGGCGTTTCGCCCGGGGTGGCTGCGCTCCGTAGGCCCGGGCTGGACCAATTGGGCGCTTGAAAGTTTCATGGACGAAGCGGCGCATGTGCGCGGCGTGGACCCGCTGCAATTCCGCCTCTCGTTGCTCGATGCCAGCGGCGATAACGCCGGCAGTGCGCCGAACGCAGTGGGCGGCGCGCTTAGACAGGCCGCGGTGTTGCGCCGTGCCGCGGAGTTGGCCGGCTGGGGCGGCACGCTGGCGGCCGATACCGGCCTGGGCATCGCCACCTCTTTTGGCCAGGAGCGCGACATGCCGACGTGGGTAGCGTGCGTGGCCAGGGTGAAGGTGGAACGGACGACGGGGATCGTGCGCGTTGAGGCGCTGACGGTGGTCACGGACTGCGGCACGGTCGTGCACCCGGACGGCGCCCGCGCGCAAACCGAAGGCGCTGCACTCTGGGGCCTGAGCATGGCCCTGCATGAAGGCACGACGTTCGAGAATGGCCAGGTTCGCGATACCAACCTCAACAGCTACACGCCGTTGCGGATGGCCGACGTGCCACCAATCCAGATCGAGTTCATCCCCAGCACCGAGGCAGCGGTGGGGCTCGGGGAACCGGCGACCACGGTCGTTGCACCTGCGATTGCCAATGCGATATTCGCCGCGGTCGGCGTGCGCCTGCGGCATCTGCCGATGCGCCCGGAGGCGGTACTGGCCGCACTGAAAACTGGCGCTTGAGCACGCGGCGCGTGCAGGGCTCAGTACTTCAGCGAGAGCTCCTCGACACGATGCCGCGCGGCCTCGTACATCTCCTGGAACTCTTCTTCGTTGAACTCGTCTGGCGCATAGACAGCGATGGGTTCCCATACCCGATCGGTGGGCTGCGGTGTACGTGGGCCCGCGCGCAGTGAGTAAGTAATGCCGTCGTAGTCGAGCAGCTCCGGCGCGTCTTCGCGCAACTCCGTGCGATGTCGGTTCTCGGCTTGCAACAGGACGATCCGGATCATCTGCCTCTCCACTGTGCGATGTTCGCCAATGTTAGACCAGGGCGGTTTCGCGTAGATGGCACGCAGTGTTTTTCCTGACAGCAACTTGCTGGGGAGCACGACACGGCCGCAGGAGGACGCCCGCTGGGATCGCAGGAAGGCCGGCGTCAGCATGGCAGTCATGGAAAGCCAATCTCTCGTCAAAGCCGTCGGGCGGCAGTTTGAGCGTCTGCACACCTGGTTGCTGCCACCGCGCTGCCTCGTGTGCGACGAAGCGGGTGCCGATCGACGCGATCTATGTGCGGCATGCAGCGCCGCGTTGCCGAGGCTGGGGATGGCGTGCCCGGTATGCGCATTACCGCTCCTCGCCGATTGTGGCGTGACGCGCTGCGGTGTCTGTCAGACGAAGCCGTCTCCGTTGAGTGGCACCCACGCCCCGTTTCTCTACGCCCCACCGATCGACGATCTCCTTCGTCGGTTCAAGTTCCAGGAGGAGCTGGCAGCGGGCCGGCTGCTGTCCCAGCTGATGGTCGAACATTCCACCAGGAGGGGATCCTCCGCGGTGCTGGTACCCGTGCCGTTGCACGCGAGCCGATTGCGTCACCGCGGTTACGACCAGGCCGCAGAACTGGCCAAGCCCTTGGCCAGGGCGATGGGAATCCCTTGTCAGCGGCTGCTGCGTCGGAGAACGCCGACGCAGGCGCAATCCGAGCTGGACGCCGAAGCGCGCCGCCGGAATGTGCGGGCTGCCTTTGAATGTGTCGCGCCGGTGCCGGATCACGTCGTTCTCGTCGACGACGTCATGACCACCGGCGCGACACTGCATTCGGCGGCGCGGGCATTGCGTGTCGCAGGTGCGGGCAAGGTGGAGGCCTGGGTCTGCGCCCGTGTGCCATGAAGGAAAGGTGAAAGTCACGGGACACGGCGGGCGTAGCATCAGCCCGGGAGCGACGCCGGTCGCTGGCTGCCATCGATCAGGGAGTGCAAGAATGAGCACGCAAGCGCGATACGGAGTCGTCGGAATCTTCTCCTCGCTGGGCCGCAGCTGGTGGGTTTTGCTGCTGTACGGTGTACTGGGCGTGCTGTTCGGCCTGATCGCGGTGACACGACCGGTCGCGGCGGCGGCGGCCCTTGCATGGGCGCTCGGCGTGATGGCCCTGGCCGAGGGTCTGGTCAGTCTGTTAGCGCTGTTCGACAAGCAGGTCGCGATCTCGAAGGGCTGGCTCGCGCTGTATGCGGTAGTGTCGATCCTGTTCGGTCTGCTGACGGTGTTCAATCCGATCAAGACCGCAGGCATTCTGCTGCTGTTCCTGGCTGCCTGGCTGATCGTGGCCGGCGTGTACCGAATCGTCTTCGCCATCCGCATACGCAAGGAGATTACCGGCGAGTGGTTGATCGCACTGAGCGGCCTGCTGGCCATTGCGCTCGGCGTGCTCTACATCCTCAACCCGGTGGGCGGGCTGGCAGTCACCACGATCTGGATCGGCGCCGCGGCGATCGTCTATGGCGTGCTGCAGATCATCGCGGCCTTCAAGGTCAGGCGGCTCACCCAACTCAAGGTGTAGCGGCGGGTTGCCCTCGCCCTGCCCTCAAACAGGGCGCAGGGCGAAGGTGGTTGCGATGCCGGCGAATATCGCCAGACCAACCCAGTTGTTGTGCAGAAAAGCCTTGAAACAGGCTGCGCGCTCGCGGCGTCGCGCGATCACGAACTCATAGACCACAAGGGCGAGGCCGATGGACAAGCCCGCCCAGTACCATTGGCCCAATTGCTCGCGCACACCCACCATCGTCAATGCCGTGAATGCCAGCGCGTAGAGCACACCTTGCGCGATGAGATCCATGTCGCCGAACAGGATGGCGGTGGAGTGTGAGCCCATCTTGATGTCGTCCTCGCGATCCACCATGGCGTACCAGGTGTCGTACGCCGTCGACCACAAGATATTCGCCAGGTAGAGCAACCACGCGCTGACGGGCACTTCGCCGGTTACCGCGGCGAAGGCCATGGGAATGCCCCAGCCAAATGCCATGCCCAGATAGACCTGGGGCAGGTGCGTGTACCGCTTGAGATACGGGTAGCTGGCGGCGAGGAAAAGGCCGATCACGCTAAGGGCAATCGTTAGGCCGTTGAGCGTCAGCACCATCACGAACGCAACCAGCATCAGTACCGCGAAGACCACCAGCGCCTCGCGTCCCGACACCTTGCCGGTAGCTAGCGGCCGCTGCTTGGTGCGTTCGACGTGCGGGTCGAGCCATCGGTCGGCGTAGTCGTTGATGACACAGCCGGCCGACCGGGTCAGCCATACGCCCGCAGTGAAGACAAACAGGATCCATGCGGGCGGCATCCCACCGGCAGCGAGCCATAGCGCCCACCAGGTTGGCCATAGCAGGAGCAGCGTGCCAATGGGACGGTCGCCACGTATCAGCTTCCAATACTGGCCGAGCCGTTCGCGCCAGCGTGGCAAAGGTTTTGCCGAGGGCGGATGCGATTCGAATCGTTCGTAACTCATCGCGAAAGGGTAGCAGTAGGCCAGACGGTGGTCACGGCACCGCGTCGTGACACCGAACTCCGAAACATTCGGCATGCGCCGGCGTGCATCAAGATCGCCCGTGCCGCGAGAAGCTCTGGCATAATGACTGACCGCGCGCCCGTAGCTCAGCCGGATAGAGTAGTGGCTTCCGAAGCCATTGGTCGGGGGTTCGAATCCCTCCGGGCGCGCCATTCTCCCCGTGTTCTTTCCGGGGCAAGTCAGTTGATGCTTATCTCGCCCTTTCTGGCGACCATTCCCTTTGTTTCTTGCTGATGCAGGGCCTGCGCAGGGCTCACCTTGCTTCCGTAATTGCGCGCGAGCCCGGCAGCTCAGGCGGTATTTTAGGCGCCGCAAAAAAGCAAACCCCCAGCCATTTGGCTGGGGGTTTGGGGGTAAAGCCCCTGGCGATGACCTACTCTCGCATGGCTTGAGCCACACTACCATCGGCGCAGCTGCGTTTCACTTCCGAGTTCGGGATGGGATCGGGTGGTTCCAC
>Ga0160473_100273_pt1 | contig 42646 bp, 38 predicted proteins | sample HID1975I_E11MG_FD_108217 | JGI IMG/M metagenome (GOLD analysis project Ga0160473, IMG submission 108217) | Enriched soil microbial communities from UW Madison campus, WI, USA - HID1975I_E11 MG | ecosystem: Environmental > Terrestrial > Soil > Unclassified | place: USA: Madison, Wisconsin... | reverse complement strand
TAACGGGATACCAGATCAAGAGCCTGTCCAATGTGCATAAAAAAATCCGGAAACGAGTGAACATTTCCGGATTCTTACACAGCCACTGGATCGATCAACCGATCCTTAACTGATCGGCATTACGGCCAGATGGCCGGGATTTTATTACCAGAACGAATGTCTCGTTACGGCAGAATTGACGGCTGATCCGCCCCTTCTTTTTCCACTTTCTGCTGCAGCAGGTGCTCACGCTTCATGCCCAGCTTCAACGCCAGCGCGGACGCCACGTAGATGGAAGAGGCCGTACCGATGGAGACACCGATCAGCATGGTCAGCGAGAAGCCTTCCAGAATCGGGCCGCCAAAGAGATACAGCATCAGGATCACCATCAAGGTGGTACCGGAGGTGATCAAGGTACGGTGCAGCGTCTGAGTCAACGACACGTTAAAGATTTCGTACGGCGTGCCGCGACGGATCTTACGGAAGTTTTCACGGATACGGTCCGATACCACGATGCTGTCGTTCAGCGAGTAACCGATAACCGACATCAGGGATGCCACAATGGTCAGGTCAATCTCGATATGGAACAGCGACAGCACGCCCATGGTGATCACCACGTCGTGCGCCAGCGCGATAACCACCCCGGCAGCCAGACGCCACTCGAAGCGGAAACCGACGTACGCCAGGATGGAGATCAGCGCGACCAGTAGCGCCATCGCACCGGTCTGGGCCAGATCGGCACCCACGCTCGGGCCAACGAATTCAATTCGTTTTACCGTTGCATGCTGGTTGGTCGATTCGTTAATCACGTTAACGACCTTGCTGCCCAACTCCTGGCTGCCGTTGGCATCTTTCGCCGGCGGCATACGCACCATGATGTCACGGCTGCTGCCGAAGTTCTGCAGCAGCGGCTCTTCAAAGCCCGCCTTTTCCAGCGACAGACGCATCTGGTCCATATCGACCGGGTTCTCCAGGGTAATTTCAATCACCGTACCACCGGTGAAATCCAGACCCCAGTTAAAACCGCGCACGCCCATAATGGCGATAGAGACGATCAGCAGCAAACCTGAAATGCCGAACGCCCAGTTATCCCAGCGCATAAAGTCCCAGACTTTACGGCCGTAGTTCAATTGCTCAACAGTATATTCCTGTGCCACAACGCACTCCTCAGATAGACAGCTTTTTAACGCGCTTGCCGCCGTACAGCAGGTTCACGATGGCACGGGTGCCGACGATAGCGGTAAACATTGAGGTCGCCACGCCGATACCGGTCGTGATAGCAAAACCTTTAATGGCACCAGTACCGACAGCGTACAGGATCAGGACTTTGATTAGGGTCGTCACGTTCGCATCGAAAATAGAGCTGAACGCGCCGCGGTAGCCTTCATCGATCGCCTGTTGTACTGAACGCCCGTTGCTCAACTCTTCTTTGATACGTTCGTTAATCAGTACGTTAGCATCGACCGCAACCGCAAGGGTTAAGACGATACCCGCGATCCCCGGCATGGTCAGCGTTGCCCCTGGCAGCAGGGACATAATGCCGATGATCAACACCAGGTTCGCAATCAGCGCTGAGGTCGCAATCAGGCCAAACTTCTTATAGAAGAACAGCATGAAGACGATGGAGATCAGAAGACCGGCCAGACAGGCTTCCAGACCTTGGGTGATGTTCTGCATACCCAGCGTTGGACCGATGGTGCGCTCTTCAACAATCTGAATTGGCGCGATCAGCGCACCGGCACGCAGCAGCAGCGAGAGCTGACGGGCTTCGTTCGGGTTACTGATACCGGTGATACGGAAGCTGTTACCCAGGCGAGACTGAATGTTGGCGATGTTAATCACCTCTTCCTGTTTCACCAGAATAGCGCGCCCGTTGGCGTCTTTCTTACCGCTGTCTTTGTACTCCACGAACAGGGTCGCCATCGGTTTACCGATGTTGTCCTTGGTGAAGTTAGACATGATGTTGCCACCTGCGCTGTCGAGCGAGATGTTAACCTGCGCCTGGTTGTATTCATCCTGGCTGGAGGTGGAGTCGGTGATGTGGTCACCGGTCAGGATCACACGCTTGTACATGACAACCGGCTGACCTTCACGGGTCTGTTTCACTTCCGAATCACCCGGAACGCGGCCAGACGCCACAGCGGACTGATCGACGTTGGTGTTCACCAGACGGAATTCCAGGGTTGCGGTCGCGCCAAGAATCTCTTTCGCACGCGCGGTATCCTGGATACCCGGCAGCTCAACCACGATACGGTCAGAGCCCTGACGCTGAACCAGCGGTTCGGCCACGCCAAGCTGGTTTACACGGTTACGCAGGATGTTGATGTTCTGCTGAACCGCGTATTCACGCGCTTCTTTCAGACGCACATCGGTCATCACCGCACGCAGCTGGTTGCTCCCCTGGCTGGACAGCACCAGATCGCGATGACGCTGCGTCAGGTAATCCATCGCCTGATCGCGCGCGCTGCTGTCGCGGAACGCGATGCTCAGCCCGTAATTATCTTCCTTACGCACGGTGGTGTAAGGGATGCCTTTTTCACGCAGATCGCTGCGCAGGCTATCAATATTTTGTTCCTGCAGTTTACCGAGCGCGGTATCCATATCCACTTCCATCAGGAAGTGAACGCCGCCACGCAGGTCAAGACCGAGTTTCATCGGCTCTGCGTTAATGGAGGCTAACCAGCGCGGAGTTGCAGGAGCAAGGTTCAACGCCACGACAAATTTATCACCCATCACGCCCATCAGCGCTTCACGAGCGCGGAGCTGCGTGTCGGTGGAGTCGAAGCGAGCAAGAATTGCGCCCTCTTCCAGTGCCACAGACTTAGCGGTAATTTTTTCTTCTTGTAAAGTTTTCTGGACCTGGATCAGCGTTTGCTCACTGGCGGCGACACCGCGCGCGCCAGTGATTTGAACAGCCGGATCCTCACCATACAGGTTGGGGAGTGCATACAGCAGGCCGACGACGATCACGACGACCAGCATGATGTACTTCCACAAAGGATAACGGTTTAACACGGCAGTTCCCTTTGGGAAAAGTTGATTACAGCGCCTTCATGGTGCCTTTCGGCAGAACGGCAGCTACGAAGTCACGTTTGATAACCACTTCAGTGGTGTCGTTCAGGGCGATAACAACATAACCGTTGTCGGAAACCTTGCTCACACGACCCACCAGGCCACCGTTGGTCAGCACTTCGTCACCTTTAGCGATGGAGTCCATCAGCTTTTTGTGCTCTTTGGTGCGCTTCTGCTGTGGGCGCAGGATCATGAAATAGAAAATCAGACCAAACACCACCAGCATCAGGATCAGAGACATCGGGCTGCCCTGCGCCGGTGCACCTGTTGCCGCTACCGCATCAGAAATAAAAAAGCTCATTAAAATTCCCTCATTTTATAAATTAATCAACGTTCAAAGGTGGGACATCCCGACCCTGCCGCTGGTAAAAATCAGTCACGAAGCTCTCTAATTTACCCTCTTCGATAGCCTTGCGTAAACCAGCCATTAAGCGCTGGTAATAGCGAAGGTTATGAATCGTGTTGAGACGCGCGCCCAATATTTCATTACAGCGATCAAGATGGTACAGATAGGCACGTGAATAATTGCGACAGGTGTAGCAATCGCACTCGGCATCGAGCGTGCTGGTATCGCTTTTGTGCTTCGCGTTACGGATTTTCACCACGCCGTCGGTCACAAACAGGTGACCATTACGCGCGTTGCGCGTAGGCATAACGCAGTCGAACATATCAATGCCGCGACGAACGCCTTCAACCAGATCTTCTGGTTTACCCACGCCCATCAGGTACCGGGGTTTATCTGCTGGAATTTGCGGGCAAACATGCTCCAGAATGCGGTGCATATCTTCCTTTGGCTCACCCACAGCCAGACCGCCGACAGCGTAGCCATCAAAACCTATCTCTACCAGACCTTTAACAGAGATATCGCGTAAATCTTCGTAAACACTGCCCTGAATAATGCCGAACAGTGCATTTTTGTTTTCGAGGGAGTCAAAACGGTCGCGGCTGCGCTGCGCCCAGCGCAGGGACATCTCCATCGAACGCTTGGCGTAGTCCCAGTCCGCCGGGTACGGCGTACATTCGTCGAAGATCATCACGATGTCGGAGCCGAGATCGTTCTGAATCTCCATCGACTTTTCCGGATCGAGGAAAATAGGGTCGCCGTTGATCGGGTTACGGAAGTGAACGCCTTTTTCGGTAATTTTACGAATGTCACCGAGGCTGAAAACCTGGAAGCCGCCGGAGTCGGTCAGGATCGGACCTTTCCACTGCATAAAATCGTGCAGATCGCCGTGCAGCTTCATGACCTCCTGACCCGGGCGCAGCCACAGGTGGAAGGTGTTACCGAGGATAATTTGCGCGCCAGTGGCTTCGACCTCTTCCGGCGTCATCCCTTTGACGGTGCCGTAGGTGCCCACAGGCATAAAGGCTGGCGTTTCGACTACGCCGCGATCAAACACCAGACGGCCACGGCGAGCGCGACCATCGGTGGTATCGAGTTCAAATTTCATGTTTTCTCCTGCACCAGAAAAACAGTCCGGCGCGTTACACCAGTGTCGCGGAGCTATTCCCCGACACGCTCATTTAAAGCCTGCGGATTGTACGTGATAAACATCGCGTCACCGTAGCTAAAAAATCGATATTTTTGTTCTACTGCAGCCTTGTAGGCATTCATGGTGTGTTGATAACCGGCAAATGCCGACACCAGCATGATCAGGGTGGATTCCGGCAGGTGGAAATTGGTCACCAGCGCGTCAACAACCTGATATTGATAACCTGGGTAGATGAAGATTTTAGTATCGTTGAAGAACGGGGCGATCAGCGCATCACTGGCGGCCTGGGCGGCACTCTCCAGCGAACGCACCGAGGTGGTGCCCACGGCGATAACACGGTTACCGCGCGCTTTTGCCGCCAGCACGGCGTCTACCACGTCCTGCGGCACTTCGGCATACTCAGAGTGCATGATGTGATCTTCAATGCTGTCCACCCGCACCGGCTGGAAAGTGCCCGCGCCCACGTGCAGAGTCACAAACGCCAGCTCAACGCCTTTCTCGCGCAGCTTTTCAAGCATCGGATCGTCAAAATGCAGACCCGCCGTTGGCGCCGCAACCGCACCTGGCTTCTGGCTATAGACGGTCTGATACAGCTCGCGATCGGCCTCTTCATCAGGACGGTCTATATACGGCGGCAGCGGCATATGGCCGATGCTGTTCAGAATATCCAGTACCGGACGTTCATCGTTGAACTGCACTTCAAATAACGCATCATGGCGAGCGACCATGGTAGCATTGATGCTCTCGTCATCGCCCAGCAGCAGCTCTGCGCCCGGCTTCGGCGCCTTGGACGCGCGAATATGTGCCAGAATACGTTTATCATCGAGCATTCTTTCGACCAGCACTTCAATCTTGCCGCCGCTGGCTTTACGGCCAAACAGACGGGCCGGGATCACGCGGGTATTGTTAAAGACCAGCAGGTCGCCTGGGTTGAGCTTGTCGAGTAAATCGGTGAAAGTACCGTGCGCCAGCGCCCCCGTCGGCCCGTCCAGCGACAACAAGCGGCAACTACTGCGCTCAGGCATGGGATAGTGGGCAATCAGGGACTCGGGTAATTCAAAGGAGAAATCGGCGACGCGCATGGCTTATACTCGTGACTTAAAAACAGGCGGCTTAGTCTAGTGCCCACATCTCCTGGCTGCAACAACTAGCCGTATCCGGATAACGAATCGCATGAATTTTCTCGCTCACCTGCACCTCGCTCACCTCGCCGACAGCTCCCTTTCCGGCAATCTGCTCGCCGATTTCGTACGCGGCAATCCCGCCGAGGATTACGCCGCAGACGTCGTTGAAGGGATTTTTATGCACCGGCGGATTGATGTTCTGACCGACAATCTGCCCGAAGTTAAAGAAGCGAAAGCCTGGTTCCGCCCCGAAACGCGCCGCGTGGCACCGATTACGCTGGACGTCATGTGGGATCATTTTTTATCACGACACTGGGCGCAGCTGTCGCCGGAGATGCCTCTGCCGGCGTTTGTGCGCTACGCCCACGCACAGGTGGCGATGATCCTGCCCGACTCCCCGCCGCGTTTTGTCAATCTGAATGACTACCTGTGGTCCGAGCGCTGGTTGGAACGCTACAGCGAGATGGATTTCATTCAGCGAGTGCTGAACGGGATGGCCAGCCGCCGCCCGCGCCTCGATGCCCTGCGCGACTCCTGGCAGGATCTGGACGCTCACTACGACGCATTAGAGGCCCGCTTCTGGCAGTTTTACCCGCGCATGATGGCGCAGGCGAAAAACAAACAACTTTAATCAAAGTGTGATCGATAGGTAAAAACTGACTTAACGATTGTCAGCACCTCTTTGTCACCTGCCTCATTACTCTCTATACTGGCCCGCGTTGCGTTCCAAATAACCTTAGTCATTACAGGAGAATCTTATGGTTCTGGTAACTCGTCCGGCTCCGGATTTTACAGCTGCAGCAGTTCTGGGCAACGGTGAAATCGTTGATAACTTCAACTTCAAGCAGCACACCAATGGTAAACCGACCGTTCTGTTCTTCTGGCCGATGGACTTTACCTTCGTTTGCCCGTCTGAGCTGATCGCGTTCGACAAGCGTTACGAAGAATTCCAGAAGCGTGGCGTAGAAGTGGTTGGCGTCTCCTTCGACTCTGAGTTTGTACACAACGCATGGCGTAACACCCCTGTCGACAACGGCGGCATCGGTGCGGTGAAATACGCAATGGTTGCGGACATCAAACGTGAAATCCAGCAGGCTTACGGTATCGAACATCCGGACGCTGGCGTGGCACTGCGCGGCTCCTTCCTGATCGACGCGAACGGTATCGTGCGTCACCAGGTCGTGAACGATCTGCCGCTGGGTCGTAACATCGACGAAATGCTGCGTATGGTTGACGCGCTGCAGTTCCACGAAGAGCACGGTGAAGTGTGCCCGGCTCAGTGGGAAAAAGGGAAAGAAGGTATGGCTGCTTCTCCAGCAGGCGTAGCGAAATACCTGACCGAGAACGTCACCAGCCTGTAATCGGCATCGTTGACGAGAAAGGCCCGCTGATGCGGGCCTTTTTTATGGTTCCGGGATATTGGTAGGCCCGGTAAGCGCAGCGCCACCGGGCATTTTGCCGCACCAATCCCGCCTTTTCGCCGGGTGGCGTCTTCGCCTTACCCGGCCTACAAACTCACTGCTAAAACGCGAAACATGAACATCCCAACACGCCCCAGAACGCCTGGTCATCCGATACCGGAATGCCCGACTGGCGCGCGATACCGTGCTGATGCCCGTGCACGCCGCAGTTGCCGATGCACTGATGCATCTGCACCACAGCCCCCACGTTCGAGGCCACAGGCGGCGCAGAGCGATAATGCCCCGGCACTTTCACCACCGGCGACCACTCCGGCAGTACAGGTATCGGCGGCGGCGACAGCGGACTAAACTGTCCCGCGGCGTACACCACTTTCCCGTCCACTACCGTCAGCACTGACTCGATGCCTTTAATCTCCTCTTCCGGCACGCTGAAATAGTCTTTCGACAGCACCACCAGATCCGCGAGCTGCCCTGCGACGATGCGCCCTTTCTTGCCCTGCTCGCTGGAGAACCACGCGCTGCCCGCCGTCCACAATTCCAGCGCGATATCACGCGGCAGACGGTTGCTGTCGTCATACATCGACATCCCGCCAACGGTGCGGCCGGAGACCAGCCAGTACAGCGCGGTCCACGGGTTATAGCTCGCTACGCGAGTTGCGTCGGTGCCTAAGCCCACTGGCACGTCCAGCTCCAGCATTTTCGCCACTGGCGGCGTGTGTTTCACCGCCTCTTTGCCGTAGCGATCGACAAAATACTCGCCCTGGAACGCCATGCGATGCTGCACCGCAATGCCGCCGCCTAGCGCTTTGACGCGCTCAATGTTGCGCTCGGTGATGGTCTCAGCGTGATCGAAGAACCAGTGCATGCCGTTAAATGGAATATCGCGGTTCACCTTCTCGAACACGTCCAGCATCCTGCTGATGGATTCGTCGTAAGTGGCGTGAAGACGGAACGGCCAGCGCTGCTCCACCAGATGGCGCACCACGCGCTCCAGCTCGTCTTCCATTCCTTCAGGCAGATCCGGGCGCGGCTGCAGGAAATCTTCGAAATCCGCCGCCGAGAAGACCAGCATTTCGCCCGCACCGTTGGCACGGTAGAAATCTGTGCCCTGCCCCGGTTTTAGCATATCGGTCCAGCGCTCGAAATCCTCCAGCTCCTGCTTCGGCCGCTGGGTAAAAAGGTTATAGGCAATGCGGATCGTCATCTGCGATTTAGCGTGCAGCTCTTCGATAATTTCGTAATCTTCCGGGTAATTCTGGAAACCGCCGCCCGCATCAATCGCGCTGGTTAACCCCAGGCGATTAAGCTCACGCATAAACTGGCGCGTCGAGTTCACCTGCTGTTCCAGCGGTAGTTTTGGCCCTTTCGCCAGCGTAGAGTAGAGGATCATCGCGTTCGGTTTGGCGATCAGCATCCCGGTCGGGTTGCCGTTGTTATCGCGCACAATCTCCCCACCCGGCGGGTTTGGCGTCTCTTTGGTGTAACCGACAGCTTTCAACGCCGCGCGGTTGAGCAGCGCGCGATCGTAGAGATGCAGCACAAACACTGGCGTGTCTGGCGCCGCATCGTTCAGCTCCTGGATAGTCGGCATCCGCCGTTCAGCAAACTGGAATTCGCTCCAGCCGCCCACCACGCGCACCCACTGGGGCGTCGGGGTGCGATCGGCCTGCTCTTTCAGCATCCGCAGAGCATCGGCCAGCGACGGCACGCCTTCCCAGCGCAGTTCGAGGTTGTAGTTCAGCCCGCCGCGAATCAGGTGCAGGTGCGAATCGTTCAGGCCGGGGATTACTGTGCCCCCTTTTAGATCGACAATCTGCGTCCCTTCGGTGGCGTAACTCATCACCCGGTCGTGATTGCCGGTGGCGAGGATCTTACCATCGGCAATGGCCACCGCCTCAGCGAGCGGATTTTCACGATCAAGGGTGTGGATCTGACCTTTGGTTAAGATCAGTGTGGCAGTTTGAGACATAACATACTCCTATAAGCCGGATCAGGCTTTTTTCAGCCATCCGGCGAACAAGCGGGTCACGATGGGCATCCACAGCCAGACCACCAGCGCGACCACACAAGCGTCGTTAAGCAAATGCAGGAATAAAGACCCTTTCAGAGCAGGAAGCAGCGCGCCGGTCAGTTCCGGCACGACAAGGGTACTGGGGAATATCACCATCAGCGTCACCAGAAACTGTTTCCACAGTTTCGGTTTACGGACATGCATTTCCGGCGGCGTAAACCAGAACGCGGCTTCGGTGCGCACTTCCGTTTTATCCCCTTCGGCCAGCAACGGTTCGATCTCTTTCACCAGTACCGAACGGGTATCGGACTGCGTCCAGGCGTAGAGGTGTTCGAGGGTGTCGAAGCGAATAATGACGGTCCACAGATCTTGCCCTTCCGTTGGGCGAATCACGCTCGCGCCGAGATGTCCGGGAAAGTCAGCGGCTACGGGCATAATGTTGCCCAGCCACTGTTCATATCGCTCCGCCTGTCCAGCCAGCAGGGTATGGGTGATCACCAGCGTCACATGTGAATTTTGCGCCATGAGAGTGTCCAGATCTGAAAAAATGGCGGGTTCTTTCAACCCGCCAGGAGAGATTTACGCTTTACGTTCAGGCGCGCCGTGAACCAGAGTGTAGGCATAATCCACGCCCATCCCGTAAGCCCCGCTGTGTTCACGCACCAGATCCATGACCGGATCGTAAGTCTCTTTGCGAGACCAGTCGCGCTGGTACTCCAGCAGCACCTGCTGCCAGGTTACCGGAACGGCACCGGCCTGCACCATGCGGTCGATAGCGCGTTCGTGAGCATCCACGGAGGTGCCACCAGAAGCATCGGTCACCACGTACACTTCAAAGCCTTCATCCAGTGCCATCAGCGCCGGGAAGGCCAGGCACACTTCGGTCCACAGGGCCGAGATGATGAGTTTTTTGCGGCCCGTTGCTTTCACTGCCGCAACAAATGCATCATCTTCCCAGGAGTTCATTGAGGTGCGTTCAATCGGTTTCACATCCGGGTGAACGGCCAGCAATTCCGGCCAGATATAACCGCTAAAACTTTTTGTTTCGACCGAGGTGTAAATAACCGGCACATTAAATATTTTGCCCGCTTTCGCCAGAGCAACCGTATTATTCTTAAGAAGCTGTCGGTCAATATTCGTTACACCAAACGACATTTGCGGCTGGTGATCAATAAAAATAAGTGTGGAGTTTGATGGGTCAATCAGTTCGCGGATAGACATATATATACCTTTAATCAATATGTTAAAAGAAAACTAAAAGTGTGCGATATGTGGTCGGGCCCTGACTGATAAAGCAAATTGATTATATCGAGAATTGATTGGCAGGATATTTAATATATTTGTCCGCTCTGTTTAATTTAACCGAACGACTTTGGGGAATATTCTGCAACGAGCATTACATGCTCGTTGCAGAAAGAGGTTAATTGCCGAACCAGACAGAGGCGGAAATGGCAGGCAGAGACAGCACGCCCTCCTGCACATCCCCTTTGCCCTCTTTCAGCTGCCAGGTCTGGAGGTTGAGCAACGGTGAATCATCCAGCACCACTTCGCAGGCATCACCCCGGTTAATGGCAATCAGCACCCGCTGCTGATTATAGACGCGCATAAACACCACCACGTTGTCGTGGGCGTACAGCACCTGACACCCGCCGTAGCGCAGCGCCTTGCTCTGCTTACGCAGCTTTATTAGCCGCTGATAAAGCGACAGCAGCCCCTGATCCTGCTTCTCGGTATCCCACGGGAAGGTCTTGCGGCAGAACGGATCGTTATTGCCATCCAGCCCCACCTCATCACCGTAATAGATGCACGGCACGCCAGGCCAGCTGAACAGCCAGACGATCGCCAACGGCAGTCGCGCCACATCTTTACCCAGCAGCGATTTAAAGCGCGCGGTGTCATGGCTGTCGAGCTGATTAAACATGCGCAGTTGCTGCTGATGCGAGAGGCTGGCTCGGTAGTTATCCATCCACTTCATGCAGGTTTCAGCGTCGATATGCTGCGGATCGTAGGAAATATCGGTATTGGCGAGGAAGCCCCACAGCGGGAAGGTGAAGCCGCGATAGTTCATCGCCGAATCTTCCGCATCGGCCTGCAGCCACTGGCGGGCATCACCAAAGTGCTCGCCAAAGACGAAGGCCTCTGAATTGGCCTGCTTTGCCGAACGGGTGATCCCGGCCACATGCTGGAGGTTATTGCGCGCCCCGCCCGCCTCGCCGAGCATGTGCACCACATCCAGCCGCCAGCCGTCCATGTTCCACGGCGCTTTCAGCCAGTGGCGCACAATGCTGTCCTCACCGCCGTAAATCTCATCCACCAGCGTCGGTGACTGGTAATCCAGCTTCGGCAAGCTGGCGTAGCCCAGCCAGTCGAGGGCGCGGCCCTCGTCGTTAAAACTGTACCAGTCCCGCTGGGGTGATTCCGGATTGTGGCAGGCGCCGCCTGTCGCACGATTGTGGCGGTCAAACCAGGCGTGCGAATCGCCGCTGTGGTTAAACACCCCATCCAGAATCAAGCGCATCCCTTCCTTGCGGGTATTTTCCCGCAGGCGCAGCAGCGCCACGTCGCCGCCAAACTGCTCGTCCACGCGACGATAATCTTCGGTGTCGTATTTATGCACGCTAGGGGCGGCAAAAACCGGGTTGAGATAGAGCGCCGTGACGCCGAGTTGTTTCAGGTACGGCAGCTTTTCGCTGATACCGTCGAGATCGCCGCCGTAAAACGTCGACCCGCCCGCCTGGGCCGTCACCGGATCATCCCATTCGCGGAAGATCACCTCATGACCGGCAGCGTGGTGATGATAGGTCCGATCCTGCTGCGGATTGCGCCGCTGGCTGCGGGCAAAGCGGTCCGGGAAGATCTGATAGAACACCTGATCGGCCACCCACTGCGGGCCGTTGTCAGGATAATCGACGGCAAACTGCTCCAGCCGCGCGGGCGGAAAACGGCTAAACCCCTGCGGGGTGAACCACAGCTGGCGATTGTGCCACAGCATCTTAAAGCTGTAGCGGCGGCGCGGCTGGCCCTGCGTCACGTCAATCGTCGCGCGCCAGGCGGTCACGCCTGGCTGCGGCTGCGTGCGCTGCTTATGCATCGGCAGCGAGGTCTCTTCATTATCGACTTCAGCGCGCAGCGTCACCCGCTCAGGCAGGTTTTCACCCGTCAGCCACAGCGTAATGACCAGCTTATCGTTGTTTTGCTTAATAAATGGGGCAACCGGTAGGTGCCAGGCATTCAACATCTTGTATCCCCTTTCCCAGAAATGAGGTCACCTTGCCACAGGGTAGTTGATGTTCACTCCTCACGGAGAGGTTTATTGAGGGAGGAGGAAGGGGGAGGAGAAAAATGCCCGGCGTTTGCCGGGCATCCTGATTACTGAACTTCTGCTAACTGACGCTCGCGGCGGCGTTTAAACACCCAGCCCACCAGCAGCAGCGCAATCCACGCAAAGCCCACGTACAGCGAAATGCGGGTTTCCGGGTGATAGCCAATCAGGCCAATAATGAAGACCAGGAAGATCAGGCCGACGACGGTGGTTGCCACGCCGCCCGGCACTTTAAACTTCAGCGCCTTCACCTCTTCTGGCGACAGACGACGGCGGAAGCCAATCTGCGACATCAAAATCATGATCCACACCCAGACGGTGGCGAAGGTCGCCAGCGAGGCGATCACCAGGAAGACGTTCTCCGGCATGATGTAGTTGAGGTACACCGACAGCAGCAGCGCCACGGTCATCACCATCACCGTCACCCACGGCGTACCACGGGTTGACGTTTTAGCGAACACTTTCGGCGCACTGCCCTGCTCCGCCATGCCATGCAGCATACGCCCGACGCCAAAGACGTCGGCGTTAATCGCGGAAAGCGAAGCGGTCAGCACCACAAAGTTGAGGATGCTGGCGGCAAAGGTGATCCCCAGATGCTGGAAGGTGAGCACAAACGGGCTGCCGTTGGTGCCTACCTGATTCCACGGATAGATGGACATGATCACAAACAGCGTGCCCACGTAGAAGATCAGAATACGCATCGGCACCGAGTTGATGGCGCGCGGAATGGATTTCTGCGGGTCTTTCGCTTCACCGGCGGTAATGCCGATGATTTCGATTCCACCGTAGGCAAACATCACCATCTGCAGCGACATCACCATCCCAATCCAGCCGTTGCTGAAGAAGCCGCCGTTGCTCCAGAGATTATGGATCCCGGTCGGTTCCCCGCCGTTGCCAATCCCCCAGATGATGATCCCGATACCGGCGGCAATCATGATGATAATGGTGGCGACTTTGAAGAAGGAGAACCAGAACTCCAGCTCGCCAAACACCTTCACGCTCATCAGGTTAATGGCGCAGATGATCAGCACCACCGACAGCACCCAAATCCAGTGCGGTACCGTCGGGAACCAGACCCCCATATAAATGCCGAAGGCCGTCACGTCGGCAATCGCCACGATCAGGATCTCAAAGCAGTAGGTCCAGCCGGTGATATAGCCCGCCAGCGGGCCGAGGTTTTCTTGTGCATAGCGCGAGAAGGAGCTGGCCGACGGGTTATGAACCGACATCTCCCCCAACGCACGCATGATGATGTAGGCTGCGACGCCGCCAATAAGGTAGGCCAGCAGAACGCTGGGACCGGCCATTTTAATGGCATCTGCCGAGCCATAAAAAAGACCGGTACCGATTGCAGAACCCAGCGCCATAAAGCGGATGTGGCGAGCGCTCAATCCACGCTTGAGTGTGTTAGTGCTTTCCATTTGTGTCATGCCATTTCAGACTAAAAAAAACAAAAAACCACGGGGCATTACGCCCCGTGGTTAAACATTCAGCCGTTGATTAATGCGCGTTAGAAGTAACCTGACGCCCTGCAGCACGATCCCAGATAATTGCCAGTACCAGTGCAACAACGGTAGGCATCAACCACGCCAGCCCCTGTTCGGACAGCGGCAGACGCTGTGTCCAGGCGGGCAGCATAGCGCTGATAGCCGATGCCTTAATGCCGTCAAGGATACCAAAAAGCAGGCTGATAAACATCGCCGGCGCGATAATTCGCGAGGAATTATTCCACCAGCCGCGGGTAAAGCTCAGCACGACCAGCACGATACACGGCGGATAGATGGTGGTCAGAACCGGAATCGACACCTGAATCAGATGGCTCAGCCCCAGGTTCGACACCGCCATGGAGAAGCCGCCCAGGATAAATACCAGCGTGCGATAAGACAGCGGAACATACTGCGCAAAGAACTCAGCACAGGCGCAGGTCAGACCCACCGCCGTCACCAGACAGGCCAGGAAGATCAGGATGGCCAGCATCATGCTGCCCGCACCGCCAAAGGTATGCTGAACGTAGGCATGCAGAATAGCCGCACCGTTAGCGCCCTGGTCAACCAGCACGCTGCTGTCGGAACCCAGACGGAACAGCGCCAGATAGAGCAGCGCCAGACCGGCACCCGCCATCAGACCCGCCCAGACGGTATAGCGCGTCAGCAGACGAGCTTCGGTTACACCGCGGGAACGCGCCGCATTCACAATCACGATACCGAACGCCATCGCGCCCAGCGTATCCATGGTCAGGTAGCCGTTCACAAAACCGTTAGAGAAGGCGGCGTTTTGATAGGCTTCGGTAGCACTGCTCAGCGGGCCGGCAGGCCAGATGATGGCTGCTACGGCCAGCACCACCAGTGCCAGAATTTTCAGCGGCGCGAGGAAGTTGCCCACGGTATCCAGCAGTTTGCCCGGATAGAGCGACACCAGAATCACGATAGCGAAGTAAACCAGGCTGTAGATAAACAGCGGCAGCGGGCCTTCGCCGGTCAGCGGAGCAATCCCCACTTCAAAGGAGACGGTGGCGGTACGCGGGGTCGCGAACAGCGGCCCAATCGCCAGATAGCAGACCACGGCCAGCATCACCCCGGCCACTTTGCCGATCGGCGCGCTCAGGCTGTCGACGCCGCCGCCGACTTTCGCCAGCGCCACCACGGTCAGCACCGGCAGACCGACGGCGGTGATCAGAAAGCCAAGTGCCGCAGTCCAGACGTGTTCACCTGCCTGCAAGCCAACCATCGGCGGGAAGATGATGTTGCCTGCGCCAACGAACAGCGCAAATGTCATAAAGCCCAGCGCGATGATGTCGCGCGATTTCAGTTGATGGGTCATAGAACCTTACTGCCTGTGGTGTTGTGTTGAAAACGTTGAATTTTTCGCTATCCCTCGCGGAACAAAACAGCGGAAAAAATGTGCAATCTCAGCGGGAAATGCTCCCCTACCGGCGTGGTCAGGAATATTTTTTCGATTTACCACGCAAATACAGTCTGTCCGACGATATCAGGGGGGCAATTTAAACGCTTATAACGTTTAAAGGCAATATGGGATCGCAAAACCAGAATAATATGCCACCCTGAAACTTCAGGATGGCATAATCCGCCATGTATAAGAAAAACTCATGGCTAATCATGCGAACAAAAAAGCAACAGGCGGATAAAATTTATCCGCGCTTCGCCTGGCTGGAAAGTAAACAGGCCAGCTTACGCTGGCCTGTGGCAACCTCCGATGACACGCGGGCTGTCAGGGGGTTTTATTGGCAATTAAACGTTCCGGGAGCACAAAGCTGAAACGCGTGCTCTTACCCGGCGTACTGGTGATATCGAGGCGGCTGTCATGATGATTGATGGCATGCTTCACAATTGCCAGCCCCAGGCCGCTGCCCCCGGTCTGGCGTGAGCGCGCCTTATCCACCCGGTAAAAACGTTCGGTAAGGCGAGGAATATGCTCCGGGCCGATACCCGGGCCGTTATCCTCGACGCTGAACTCCGCCCCTGTCGGGACATGCTGCCAGCGCACGGTGATGTGGGTCCCGGGCGGGGTGTGATTCACGGCGTTATAGACCAGATTCGAGATAGCGCTGCGCAGCTCATCCGTACTGCCGCGCACATTGAGGGTGCTGTCCACCTCGAAGGTCAGCTTATGCTGCTGCTGACTCAACGTTTGCGCCTCACGCTCCAGCATCCGCAGCATCATCGGCACATCGATGGTTTCATTCAGCGCCAGCGTAGGTGACCCTTCAATACGGGAAAGGGTCAGTAATTGGCGCACCAGCCCTTCCATCCTCTGGGTTTGCTCACGCATGGTATGCAGCGCTTTTTCCCGCGGTGCCCCTTCCAGCGTCTGCTCCTGCATCATCTCCAGATAGCCCTGCAGCACAGTGAGCGGGGTGCGTAGCTCATGGCTGACGTTAGCAAAGAAGTTGCGGCGCGCGCCTTCCAACTGGTGCATCTGGGTGACATCACGCGCCACCATCAGCCACTGCTGGTCGCTGTAGGGCATCACGCGGATCTCAAGATGACGGCCGTTATTCAGCACTAAATTATGCGGGCGGGTAAAATCGCGTTTTTTCAGATACTGGGTGAACTCGGGGTAACGCAGCAGGTTGAGAATGTTCTGTCCATTATCATCCGGCCAGCGCAGGCCAAGCAGCTGCTGCGCCAGCCCGTTACACCAGAACATCGTCCCCTCTTCGGTGGTGAGGACCACCGCATCCGGCAGCGATTCGGCCCCGCTGCGAAAGCGTTTGATCAGGCTCCCCAGCTCGCGTCGGCGCTTTTTATTACGCATCTGCATCTGGTGCAAACCATACAACAGGGGTTCCCAGCTTCCGCTCCCCGGCGGAGGGGTCATACTTCTGTCAACCCACAGCCACCAGGAGAGACGGAGTAAATTCCAGAAATGCCAGACCAGCAGCCCGGTCACTGCGGCCAGCAGGAACCAGGACCAATAACCGAAAATGGCCCCGAGGATCAGGGCCGGAATACAGCATAACAGCAGTTCAAAACACAGCCTTTTCCATGACAGACGTTCCAGCACGCGTCACACTCCTGTCATTGTTCAGAAACGGGTTGAGAAGCGATAACCCGTGCCGCGGACGGTCTGTACCATACGATCGTGACCGCTGGTTTCCAGGGCTTTGCGCAAACGGCGGATATGCACATCTACCGTGCGGTCTTCCACATACACGTTGGTTCCCCAGACGTTATTCAGCAGTTGCTCGCGGCTATAAACGCGTTCAGGGTGAGTCATAAAGAAGTGCAACAGCTTAAATTCTGTCGGCCCCATATCAAGCGGGTTTTCACCGGTCATCACCCGATGGGATGTCGGGTCGAGGCTCAACCCCTGCATCTCAATCACCTCTTCCACCGCCATCGGTGAAATTCGGCGCATGACGGCTTTGATGCGCGCCACCAGCTCTTTCGGGGAGAAAGGTTTGGTGATGTAATCATCCGCGCCGGTCTCCAGGCCGCGGACGCGATCTTCCTCTTCACCGCGCGCCGTTAACATCACAACCGGGATATCGCGGGTTAATGCTTCACGTTTCATATGCTTGATGAACTGCAGGCCAGAACCGCCAGGCAACATCCAGTCAAGCAGGATCAGATCGGGCCAGGGTTCGTTGAGCTGATTCACCGCGCTGTCGTAATCTTCGGCTTCTACTGGTTGAAAGCCATTTTGTTCGAGCACGAAGCAGACCATTTCACGAATAGGTGCTTCATCTTCTACGACCAGAATACGTCTCGCCATACTTTGCCCTGTCTTATTGAGGTTACACGTTTGTAATACGGCGTCATTATGCGTCAGATTTATGACAGATTTATGAAAAAGATGACCGTAGAGTACGGCAAGCCGTTGTTTTATGACAGGCCAAAACACTGCGGTTATCTTCCTCGCCATGAAAGCTTATAATCCGCTTCATCTTATTTTGCCACGGAACTGTTATGCGCATACTTCACACCTCGGACTGGCATCTGGGACAAAATTTTTACAGCAAAAGCCGCGCCGCCGAACATGAAGCGTTCCTCAACTGGCTGCTTGAGACAGCGCAGTCGCAGCAGGTGGATGCCATCCTGGTGGCCGGGGATATTTTCGATACCGGATCGCCACCGAGCTATGCGCGCGAGCTGTATAACCGTTTCGTGGTCAACCTCCAACAAACCGGCTGCCATCTGGTGATTGTGGCCGGCAATCATGATTCCGTGGCTACGCTCAATGAATCCCGCGAAATCCTGGCCTTTCTCAACACCACCGTGGTCGCCAGCGCCGGACACGCGCCGCAGCTGCTGAACAAACGCGACGGCACCCCGGGCGCCGTGCTGTGCCCCATCCCCTTTTTACGCCCACGCGATGTGGTGCAAAGCCAGGCGGGGCTCTCCGGACAAGAGAAACAGCAGCATCTGCTGCAGGCCATCACCGACTATTATGCCCAACAGTATACTGACGCCTGCGGATTGCGCGGTGACGCACCGCTGCCCATTATCGCCACCGGGCATCTCACTACCGTCGGTGCCAGTAAAAGTGACGCGGTGCGTGACATCTATATTGGCACGCTGGATGCTTTTCCGGCGCAGAACTTCCCCCCTGCCGACTACATCGCACTGGGGCACATCCATCGCGCCCAGATGATTGGCGGCTGCGAGCACATCCGTTACTGCGGCTCGCCGATCTCGCTCAGCTTCGACGAAACGGGCAAGCAAAAGAGCGTACATCTGGTGAGTTTTGACGCAGGAAAGCTGAGCAGCGTCGAGACGCTGCCGGTTCCGGTCACCCAGCCGCTGGCGGTGCTGAAAGGCGATCTCACCGCCATCACCGCCCAGCTGGAGCAGTGGCGCGGTCGTGAACAAAGTCCACCGGTGTGGCTGGACATTGAGATCACTACCGACGGCTATCTACATGATGTGCAGAGGAAAATTCAGACCATCACTGAGGACCTGCCTGTCGACGTCCTGTTGGTGCGCCGCAGCCGTGAACAGCGCGAGAAAATCCTGCTGAGCGCACAGCGCGAAACGCTCAGCGAACTCAACGTCGAAGAGGTATTCGAGCGAAGGCTGGCACAGGAGGAGATCGACGACGGACGACGCACCCGCCTCAACGAGCTATTTACCCATGCGCTGCACGCGCTCAATGATGAGGACGAACGCGCATGAAAATCCTGAGCCTGCGGCTAAAAAATCTCAACTCCCTGAAGGGCGAATGGAAAATCGACTTTACCGCTGAGCCCTTTGCCAGCAACGGCCTGTTCGCCATTACCGGCGCGACCGGCGCGGGGAAAACCACCCTTCTCGATGCCATCTGTCTGGCGCTGTACCATGAGACGCCGCGCCTGCAGAAGGTGTCGCAAACGCAAAACGATCTGATGACCCGTGACACGGCCGAATGTCTGGCAGAAGTCGAATTTGAGGTTAAAGGCATCGCCTATCGCGCCTTCTGGAGCCAGAACCGGGCCCGCAATCAGCCGGACGGCAACTTACAGGCCCCGCGCGTAGAACTGGCACGCTGCGAAGACGGTAAAATTCTGGCCGATAAAGTGACCGATAAGCTCGAACAAACCGCCGCCCTGACCGGGCTGGACTACGGCCGTTTTACCCGTTCCATGCTGCTCTCCCAGGGCCAGTTTGCCGCCTTCCTCAATGCCAAAGCCAGCGACCGCGCCGAGCTGCTGGAAGAGCTAACCGGGACAGAAATCTACGGTCAGATTTCCGCGATGGTATTTGAAAAACACAAAGCGGCGCGTAGCGAACTGGAGATGCGCCAGGCGCAGGCTGCGGGGGTGGTGTTGCTTAGTGAAGAGCAGCAACAGCAGCTTCAGCAAGGTTTGCAGGTACTTACTGACGAAGAAAAAATCCTGCTGGCGCAGCAGGAACGCCAACAGAAAGATTATCAGTGGCTTACGCGTCACGACGAGCTCGCGCGCGAGCAGCAGCGGGCAATGACCGCCCAGCAGCAGGCCCAGCAGGCGCTGACAGACGCCACGCCGGAGCTGGAAAAATTGCATCTGGCACAGCCGGCAGCCCTGCTGCGTCCGCTGTGGGAGCGGCAGCAGGAGCAAACCACCCGCCTGGCGCAAACCGAACAGCAAGCGCAGGATGTGAATACTCGCTTACAGGCCAGAACGGCGCTGCGCGCGCGTATCCGCGCCGGGGCGCTCCGCGCACGCGACCATTTGCAAAGCGAGCTGGCCGCGCTCACGCCATGGCTCACTGACCACGATCGGTTCCGCCAGTGGAGTCAGGAGATGGCGGGCTGGCGCGCCCACTTTACCCAGCTTGGCCGGGATAAAACGCAGCTGGCAGCGCTGACCCGGCGTATCGCCGATTTGCGCCAGAAGCTGGCGGCGCTACCGGAAACTACGCTGACGCTGAGCGCAGAGGACGCGGCGGCCGAGATGACCCGGCTGACCCAATCCCGCCCGTCACGCCAGCGCCTGACCACGCTTCATGCCCGCTACCAGCCCCTGCAAGCGCGGCTGCGTCAGCATCACGAAAGCGTACAAAAGGCGCAGGACGAGCAGACAAAACTCAACGACACGCTGGCCCTGCGTCGCCAGCAGTTTAAAGAGAAAAACCAGCACTATCTGGATCTTAAAACCCTCTGCCAGCATGAAGAGAAGATTAAAGATCTTGAAGGCTACCGTGCCGAGCTGGAGGCCGGGAAACCCTGCCTGCTGTGCGGCTCGACCGAACACCCGGCCATCGCCCGGTACCAGGCCTTAGCGCTGACGGAAAACCAGCGCCGCCGGGATGCGATGGAAAAAGAGGTCGCCGCGCTCAAAGAGGACGGCCTGCTGGTGCTGGGCCAGGTCAACGCCTTAACCAGCCAGCTGCAGCGAGCAGCAGAAGAAGCACAGACGCTGGCTCAGGAAGAGCAAGCGCTTACTAAAGAGTGGCAGGCGGTGTGTGCATCCCTGGCGATTGATCTGAATATTCAGGACGATATCGCCCCGTGGCTACATCAACAGGAGCAGTACGAACAGCAGCTCTACCAGCTTAGCCAGCGCCTGACCCTGCAAAACCAGCTCAGCGAAGAAGACGCGCAGGCACAACAGGCTCTCCAGCAGCTGACGGCAACCCGCGCGGCAATGGCGAGTACGCTCCATGCGCTGTCGCTGGAGGTGCCGGACGACGGCGCAGAGTCGGCCTGGCTTGCCGAACGCGAAAAAGAATCCCTTCTGTGGCAGGAGAAACAGACCCAGCACGGCACCCTGCGGGAGCGCATTTCCGCGCTGGCACCGCTGCTGGATACCCTTCCGGAAGCAGAATCGGCAGACGCGGAAGCCGTTATCCCGGATAACTGGCGCGAGATCCACACTGAGTGCGTGTCGCTGCACAGCCAGCTTGCCACGCTGCAACAGCAGCTCACTCTGGAAAGCGAGCGCCTGCAGCAGTCGCAGACTCTGTTCGCCGCGGCGCTCACCGCCAGCATCTTTAACGATCGGGAGGCATTTCTGGCAGCCCTGCTCGATGACGAAAGGGTTCATCGTCTTGAGCAACGTAAACACGCCCTGGAAAACCAAATCCAGCAGGCCACAGCCCTGTTGCAGCAGGCCAGCCAGCGGCTGAACGATCATTTGCAGCAGCGACCGCAGGATCTGGCGTCAGACGTCCCGGCCCTGCAGGAACAGCTGCAGCAGCTCGCGCTAACGCTGCGCGAAAACACCACCCGTCAGGGGGAGTTCCGCCAGCAGCTGAAGCAGGATGACGAAAATCGCCGCCACCAGCATACGCTCATGGAGCAGATTGCCGACGCCGCTCGCCTGGCGGACGACTGGGGATACCTGAACTCACTGATTGGCTCCAGCACCGGCGACCGCTTCCGTAAATTTGCCCAAGGGTTGACGCTGGATAATCTGGTGTGGCTCGCCAACCAGCAGCTGACGCGCCTGCACGGGCGCTACCTGCTGCAACGTAAGGCCAGCGATGCGCTCGAGCTGGAAGTGGTCGACACCTGGCAGGCAGACGCGGTGCGCGATACCCGCACCCTCTCCGGCGGGGAGAGTTTCCTGGTGAGCCTCGCGCTGGCACTGGCGCTCTCGGATCTGGTGAGCCATAAAACACGCATTGACTCGCTGTTCCTCGACGAAGGCTTTGGCACGCTGGACAGCGAAACGCTGGATGCCGCGCTGGATGCGTTGGATGCCCTTAACGCGACGGGTAAAACCATAGGCGTGATCAGCCACGTCGAGGCGATGAAAGAGCGCATCCCGGTGCAGATCAAGGTGAAAAAGATTAACGGGCTGGGGTACAGCAGGCTCGACAAGGCATTTGCGGTGGAGTAGTTGGTTTGGGCACTGTGCGATCTGGTGCCCTCACCCTGTCCCTCTCCCACCGGGAGAGGGCACGAACACTAAAAACGGCCACTGACGTTGCCGTTTTGCTTTTACTCCGGCCACAGCCAGGCCGCACCGCGCACGCCGCTGGAGTCGCCATGCACCGCTTTACGGATTGGCGTTTCACACTCGCCGCCAAACACCCACTGCTTCACTAACTGAGGCACGGTGGTATACAGGCGGTCGACGTTGCTCATCCCACCGCCCAATACGATCACATCCGGGTCGAGAATATTGACCACGTGCGCCAGCGATTTTGCCAGCCGCATTTCGTAGCGGCTGAACGCCAGCTCCGCCACCGCGTCCTGCTCCTCCACCAGCCGCATTATCTCGCTGCCTTTCAGCGGATGGCCGCTCAGACGATGATAGTCGGTGGCGAAGCCGGTCCCGGAGATAAAGGTCTCGATACAGCCCTGCTTGCCGCAGTAGCACGGCACTTCGGCGCGGTATTTCAGCTCATCTTCATCCATCCACGGCAGCGGGTTATGCCCCCACTCGCCTGCGGTACCGTTACCGCCGATATGGGCACGGCCATTAAACGCCACGCCCGACCCGCAGCCGGTACCGATAATTACCGCAAACACCGTTTGCGCACCCGCCGCCGCGCCGTCAATGGCCTCCGACACCGCCAGGCAGTTGGCGTCGTTCGCCAGCCGCACTTCACGGTTCAGTCGCTGGCTCAGATCGCGGTCGAACGGCTGGCCGTTAAGCCAGGTCGAGTTGGCATTTTTTACCACCCCGGTATAGGGCGAAATAGAGCCCGGAATGCCCATCCCCACCGTCCCCGTCTGGCCGGTGGCGTGTTCCGCCATCTCCACCAGCTGGGCGATGGTCTCGATGGTCAGTCGATAGTCGTCACGCGGGGTCGGCAGACGATGGCGAAAAAGCTGCTCCCCCTGCTCGCCAAGGGCGATCACTTCTGTTTTGGTGCCGCCGAGATCAATACCAATACGCACAGGACACTCCTCATTTTTTTGATTATCAACAGAGTAGAAGCCCGCTACCCGATTAGCAATGCAAGCGATGCGACAATTCGCTATCATGCCCGCTGCATTTAACGACAAGGCCGTGGAAATTATCATGCTGTGGTTCAAAAATTTGATGGTTTACCGTCTCAGCCGCGACGTCGAGCTTCGCGCAGACGAGATGGAAAAACAGTTAGCCCTTTACGGATTTACCCCGTGTGGCAGCCAGGAGATGGCGAAAACAGGTTGGGTTCCGCCGATGGGATCGCAGAGCGATGCGCTGACCCACACAACCAATGGTCAAATCATCATCTGCGCGCGCAAGGAAGAGAAAATCCTGCCATCGCCGGTGGTTAAACAGGCGCTGGAAGCCAAAATTTCTAAGCTGGAGGCCGAACAGGGCCGCAAGCTGAAAAAAACCGAAAAAGATTCACTGAAAGATGAAGTCCTGCACTCGCTGCTGCCGCGCGCCTTTAGCCGCTTCAACCAGACGATGATGTGGATTGATACAGTGAACGGTTTAATTATGGTCGACTGCGCCAGCGCCAAAAAAGCCGAAGACACGCTGGCCCTGCTGCGTAAGAGCCTGGGCTCGCTGCCGGTGGTGCCGCTGACGATGGAAAATCCAATCGAGCTGACGCTGACCGAGTGGGTGCGCGCCAACAGCGTGGCGCAAGGTTTCCAGCTGCTGGATGAAGCCGAACTGAAAGCGATCCTCGAAGACGGCGGTGTGATCCGCGCCAGGAAGCAGGATCTGGTCAGCGACGAAATCGCGGTGCATATCGAAGCGGGGAAACTGGTCACCAAGCTGGCCCTCGACTGGCAGCAGCGTATTCAGTTTGTAATGTGTGACGATGGCTCGATTAAACGCCTGAAATTCTGCGACGAGCTGCGCGATCAGAACGACGATATCGACCGGGACGATTATGCCCAGCGTTTCGATGCGGATTTCATTCTGATGACGGGTGAACTGGCGGCGTTAATTCAGAGTCTGGTCGAAGGATTAGGCGGCGAAGCGCAGCGTTGAGGCTTCAAAGCGAAGAATCAGAGCCGGGTTAACCCGGCTCTTTTTTTTACAGGTAACGACACAGGTAGGACGCAGGTTCAGCCACCTGCAGGTGGAATTCACTGTGGCCCGGCACGTTGAACACATCGCCTGGGTTATAGACCTTCCACTCGGTTTCACCCGGCAATAACACTTTCAGCGAGCCGCTCACGACGGTCATCTCTTCAGGCTGTGCGGTACCGAAGGCATACTCGCCTTCCGCCATCACGCCGACACTGGCACGGCCAGTAATGCTGCTGGTAAAACCAATGGATTTCACTTTACCGGAAAAGTATTCATTACTTTGAAGCATGGACTGGTCCTTATTGTCGTTGGATGTGAATCCAATATAGGGGTGACACTCCATGCCTGTCACGTAAAATCATTACACCAGTAATTCCGAGGCCAGGCGGGCAACCAGCACGTTGGAAAGCAGCACCGGTACGTCCAGCGTTTTTTGCAATAAGTCACGGTGACGCTGGTGAAAACCAAGGCAGTCGAGCATCAGCACGTCGGCCCCGCGATCCAGCAGATCCCGTCCGGCGTCAATCAGTTTTGCTTCGCTGTCCCAGATGGGATTGGCCACCGCAAGCAGCGGCGCATTGACCAGCCCTTGCCACTTCTGCGACTGGTTTTCCAGCAGTTCCGGGATCGGTACGATCACCCCAACCTGATGGCTGTCGACAATCGATCCCACCAGCGGCGGAATGATCCGCATTGGCTCCAGCAGGATCGCCTTGCGGGCAACCAGCCCGGTAATATTGGCGGTGCTCATCAGCAGGATCACGTCATAACCTTGATTATCGAGCACTTCGATCACGCTTTGCAGGGCACGCTCGATCTTGCGAAGCGAGACGTTTGCCAGCCCGCCGTCGCAAAGAAGCGTCGGCAACACTACGTCGCCGGCGTCAGGGGCGTAGTCCTCCATGACCTCTTCCCGACTCAACTTGCCCAGCAGACTGTGATGGGTAATTTGTTGTTCAGACACATGCTCGGTTAAGAGCGGTAATACTTCGCTTACCGGGACTACCCCAATGGTGAGGATCGCCAACGTTGCTTTCATCGTTCTCGCCTTTCTCTACTCACTACTACTGCCATGACACAGTCTCACTTCGCTGTACGATTTCTGTTCATTAATTAACCGCTGACAAGCGTAGCAGCTGTTTCAGAAGCCGGAATGTAAATATCCGGCGCTGAAAAACAATGTCGCTGTTAAACCTGAACATTCCCTCCATTAACGGTTTTTTCTGTCTGAAAAGTGTGACAGCAGCACGTTTTTTTCGCTTTCAGAAAAGGCTCAGGTCTTATCGGGATCTTCGTAACGCACTTTGGCATCCTGCGCTTCCTGCTCCGTTTCATGCTCGCTGATCAGCGAATCAGGTTTCGGATGGTCGGCGCGCAGTTGATACCAGGTGACGGTGTGGCCCGTGGCGCCCTTTTCAACGGCAACGATGCGGGCTTCACGCGGATAGGGAGGTCTGGTTGGCATAGTTCATCCTTATTTGATGGCTGAACTATCAGTATAGACTTCAGTTAACTGGCGCATGCCAGATCCAGCACCCTGACGATGTGCTGCACCACCTGGGCGGGAGTTAACGAGGCATCGACGATGTGGTGGGCGGCTTCGCGATAGAGCGCGTCGCGCTCGGCCAGCACTGCACTCACCTCTTCACCGATCGGTTTGCCGGTCAGGGTCGGGCGCTGTCCCTCTTCCGGGGACGCTTCCAGGCGTTCTACCAGCACCGGTACCGGGGCGCTCAGGTAAATCACAATCCCCTTCTCGCGCATAAACTGCCGGTTGTAAGGAGACAAAATAATGCCGCCGCCGGTGGCGATGATCCCGGACGCGGCGGTGACCGCTTCAAGGGTAGCCGTTTCGCGGGCGCGGAAACTCTCCCAGCCTTCCTGCTCGACGATCTCGGCGATGCTTTTTCCGGCGTGGGTCTGCAACCAGTGGTCGGTATCAACAAACTGACTCTGGCAAAGGCGCGCCAGTTCAAGACCGACGGTTGTTTTTCCACAGCCGCGGGGGCCAATTAAAAAAATAGGCTGGGTCATATCCAGGTGTTCCCCTTGAGGCCGCAGGCGTGCGGAGCGTGAAGTCGAAAAGCGCGCAATAATACCATTAAACTAGTACATAAAGTAAGCGTAAAAAATGTATTACATCAGGCGTGTTATTAAAATTACAATTCAGTCAATCCCAGAAATATCAGGGGTTATCCTGTAAAGAAATGATGGCATTGACGGGTGCGCTCACCTTACCTGAACCCACCTGCCGTTGACAACCCCACAACGCGCGTAGGGTAGCACAATGATTAATATAATGAGCGATTAGCCCTGACGACGCTTCACTTCCAGCAGCCACTTGTCCAGCTCTGCCGCAAACAGCTGCCGGTCGCGCTGGGATAATCCATCCGGTCCGCCGGTCTGGATACCGCTGGCGCGCATCGTGTCCATAAAGTCACGCATCGTCAGCTTTTCGCGGATTGTCGCCGGGGAATAGCGTTCACCGCGCGGATTCAGCGCGGCGGCACCTTTCTCCAGCACTTCTGCTGCCAGCGGAATATCGGCGGTGATCACCAGATCCTCCGGGCTGCACAGGCGCACAATTTCGTTATCGGCCACATCAAACCCGGCCGGTACCCGCATGGAGCGGATAAAGCGCGAAGGCGGTACGCGGATATTTTGGTTCGCCACCAGCGTCATCGGCATCTGAACGCGCTCGGCGGCGCGAAACAGGATCTCTTTAATCACATTTGGACACGCATCGGCATCCACCCATATCGCCATGTTCTCTCCCCGGCTGTCAACGTTGCGCGCCATTGTCGCCTGCTTTACACCCCAGGCAAAGCCGCAGATGCTTTAATGCTGCGTAAAAAACCGCGATAGGCTAAAGTTCCACAGACATAACAACGCTTAAGAGGGAGACGTGATGGACAAAAAAATCGGTTTTATTGGCTGCGGCAACATGGGTAAAGCCATTCTCGGCGGCCTGATTGCCAGCGGTCAGGTGCTGCCCGGCCAGATTTGGGTCTATACCCCGTCGCCGGACAAAGTCGCCGCCCTGCACGACCAGTACGGGATCAACGCCGCGCAAAGCGCGCAGGAAGTGGCCCAGGTCGCCGATATCGTCTTCGGCGCGGTCAAGCCCAATATCATGCTCAAAGTGCTGGGCGACATCACCTCCAGCCTGAATAAAGAGACGCTGGTGGTGTCGATTGCCGCCGGCGTCACCCTCGATCAGCTGGCACGCGCGCTGGGTCACGATCGCAAAATCGTCCGCGCCATGCCGAACACCCCGTCGCTGGTTAACGCAGGCATGACGTCTATCACCCCTAACGCGCTGGTGACGTCAGAAGAGACAGCCGATGTGATCAACATCTTCCGCTGCTTTGGCGAAGCCGAAGTGATTGCCGAGGCGATGATCCATCCGGTGGTGGGGGTCAGTGGATCGGCACCCGCTTACGTCTTTATGTTTATCGAAGCGATGGCAGATGCGGCGGTGTTGGGGGGTATGCCGCGCGCGCAGGCCTATAAATTTGCAGCGCAGGCGGTAATGGGTTCCGCCAAAATGGTGCTGGAAACCGGTAAACATCCGGGCGAACTGAAAGACATGGTGTGCTCACCGGGCGGCACCACTATCGAAGCGGTGCGTGTTCTCGAGGAGCGCGGGTTCCGCTCGGCGGTGATTGAAGCTATGAGCAAGTGCATGGAAAAATCAGAACTGCTGAGTAAATCCTGACCGATTGCCGGGCGTCAGGCCGCCACTTCGGTGCGGTTACGTCCGGCATTTTTCGCCCGATACAGCGCGATATCTGCCGCTTTCAACCACTCCTGATAATGCACCATCGACGACGTTAACGGCGCCACGCCCACGCTGATGCTGAGCCTGACCTGCGGCGCAGCGGGCAGGTGAAAATCGGCCAGCCGCTCGTGGACCCGGGACATCGCCGCGATCGCACTTTCCGGCGACGTCCCGCTCATGATCACCGTAAATTCATCCCCGCCAAAACGCCCCACCATATCGCAGGCGCGCAGCGTTAGCTGCAGCTGACGGGTGACGGCGATGATCGCCTGATCGCCAACGTCATGGCCCCAGGTATCGTTAATGCTCTTAAAGTGATCGATATCGATCAACAGAATGGTGGCACTGCGGTGGTAGCGGCGGCAGTTTTCAAATTCGGTGCGCAGCAGTAATTCCCAGTGACGGCGGTTAAACACCCCGGTCATCCCGTCCAGATTACTCATCAATTCCAGCCGCCGTTTATGCTCGGACAGGCGGGTAGTGGTGCGATGGCTAACCCAGGCGAAGAGCAGAGGATAGGCGACCAGCACTGGCAGCGCCAGCAGACTCTCCAGCGGCGTGCTGGTGTAATGCGGCTCTCCGTGGGTTAATTGCAGGGTCACGATCACCGCCAGGGTGGCCATCAGCGTCCCGGATCCAAACAGGCGCAACCCCCCTGTCCCCATCAGGTTCATGCCCATCATCATCACCAGCGCGGCGGTGGGCATTGAGTTCATCTCCATCAGGCCGATCCAGATCCCGGCAATAATGGCATCGACTTTGAGGTTCACAATTTCGCTATGACAGGGATCGGCGGAACGGGCCGACAGTTGCCAGGCCAGGTGAGGCCAGACGAACGCCCAGCCGACCAGCAGCAGCCACCAGCTCCCGGCGACCGACTCCTCAACCAGCACGCTGGCAACAGGGAAAAAGAGAATAGCCAGACCCGCCGTCCTCGGTAAACGCAGCCGACGCGCAAACCGCAAACCAGACCGGTAATGCTCATCTGCCGAACGAGGTTGATTTATTCCTTCTCGGGCAAAGGCTTTGGTATAAATGTTTTCATCATTCATATGATTTTGGGAATTCTCTGATCTGTATAGAATTTCCCAAATTATAGAAATGGTTACAAAAAGCTAAGTATGAAATTTCGGGTGAGCCGCCGCCGCGGCTCACCCTTTTGAACTAGACAGATTTCTTCAAACAGGCACTCATAAACTTGTTACGGTCGTCCCCTTTCAGGGACTGCTCAGTCGCCTGTACGTTGCATTCACGCATCTTTTGCTGCTGCGGCGTCAGGCTTTTTTCGGCCGGTTTAGACGAGGAATTTTTCAGGCAATCGCTCATGTAAGTTTTGCGGGAATCGCCTTTCAGCGCCTGCGCGGTGGCCTGCTGATTGCAGGTGGTCATACGTTGCTGCTGCGGGGTGGGTTGTTTATCTTGCGCGCCCGCCGGGGCGAGTGAGAACAGGCTGAATAGCAGAGTAACCAGCAGTGTGATTTTCATAGCACTATCCTTCAGTGAATGTTCACCCTAAGTCTGGTCGGTGCTGATAAAAAAACCACCCGACAGGGGAAAATTCCTGCCGGGCAGCGAGGTTACTTCAGGCTTAACGCCGCTTTCATGGTGTAGAACAGATCGGTTTGATCCGTCAGACCCACCACGTTAGCCGCATGCGGGCCGTAGGCCGCGATGCGCAGCTGGCTGCCGGTATGTTCCATCGACTCCTCTTCCGAGTTGCCGTAGCTCATTGCCATCACCGCACCGTCTTTGGTGGTCAGCGCCTGGGTCAGGCCCGGTGCTTTGGTGTCCGGGGCCACGATCTGGCTGGCATGGGCATGGTCAGCGGTAACAATAACCAGCGTGTTACCGTCCTGCTTCGCGAACGCCAGCGCCTTCTGCACCGCTTCGTCCAGATCGACGGTTTCGCCAATCTGTCCGCACGGATTCGCCGCGTGATCCTGCTTATCGATCGACGCGCCTTCCACCTGCAGGAAGAAGCCCTTTTCGTTTTTGCTCAGCAGGGAGATGGCTTTCTCGGTCATCGCCGCCAGGGTTGGCACCGAATCGTTACGCTTAGGATTTGGCGTACAGGTCACCGCAGGCTTATCAATATTACCGTGATAGCTGGCTTTCGGCCCTTCCCAGCGCACAGGCATGTTGCCCTCAGCAAACAGCCCCAGCAGCGGCTTATCCTGCCCGGCTTCGGTAATGGCGGCCAGGGACGAGGCGTCGCTCACCAGCTGGTAGCCGCGCGCCTGCGCCTGCTCACGCAGGGTTTTGCCCGACCATTCGCCGGTGGTTGCGGTTTCAGCGAAGGTTTTCGCCCCGCCGCCCAGGGTGACGTCAGCCCGGGCATTCAGCAGCTGTTCGGTGATCGAGCCTTTGCCGCCTTTTTCCAGCGCATTGCTGGCGCATTTTTCGCTGGTTACCGTCGGGCCATAGCATTTACGTGAGGTCACGTGGGCCACTAATGCTGCCGGTGTCGCATCCTGTAGTTCGGCCGTTGAAACGTTGCCGGTCGCCAGCCCCGCCGCTTTGGCAAGCTCGAGGATGGTCTGATGATCTTTCTCGTGGATATCTACACCCAGCGCGCCGTTATAGGTTTTCACCCCGGTGGTCCACGCGGTGGCAGAGGCGGCAGAATCGGTGACGTAATCCGGTTTGCCGGATTTTTTATCCAGCGAATAGTGAGTGTATTGCCCGGTCAGCGGCAGGGCATCAATGCCTTTGAAAAAGCCGCCCGCGCCTTCGGCGTAATTACGCGCAGCGGTAATTTCGGAATCGCCCATCCCGTCGCCAATCAGCAGAATAATATTTTTAGCCGGTTTGTCATTCAGCGAGGCGCGCAGGGCAGCGGTCTGATCTTCTGTCAGGCGACGCGCGCCGCCTGGCTGGGTGATATCCCCCTGCGCGGCACGGTTTTCCAGTACCGGATGGGTAGCCGCTGTTTCTGCATAAATAACGGGGGTAAATAATAAGGGCATTAATGCGATATAAAGTGCGCTCTGTTTCACTTATTTCTCTCCATGTAGAAATACATCAAAAAAATAAAACAGAGCGACTATAGGCATCAGATATGACGGTTCTATGACAGCAGGCGAAAGACTGAAGGTCACTAGCTGCGCGGGTGGTGCAACAATTTGTTCACATACTGCTGGAGCATTTCGCTGTCATGGGCGGGGACTTCAGCATCGGGCCGGGCTTGCTCCAGCGCCCCTTCAATGCTTTTGATCAGCGCCTGCTGATCGCTTTGCGCCATCTGGCGTAACAAAGCTGTAACCACGATCTCCAGGGCTTCGACCTGCGCGACCAGCTCTTTTGACTCTTCTTCCTTTTCTGCCAGCTTGACCAGCAATTCAGCGATGAGATTTTTCACAGCACTATTTCCTTAGCGGTTTTTTCTGAACTTAGCACTCAGTGAACGGCTTGCAAAGTGGGTGCAAGTATTATTTTCAGCAAACGGAACGGATTTTTGTGAAATAGATCGCCGCCAGCCCGACACAATGGCTTTTAAATTAAATTTAAATCTTATTCAGCACATGAATATAAAATAAGAACCGTCATTTCAAATTAATGATAATGACGGTTACATAAAAAATATATTATACATCATGTTTAGCGTCGGGCGGCAACCTGCGCCTGCCGACGGCGCATCGCCCACGCCAGCTGGATAATATTCAACAGTACCACCACAGCGGTGGCGGCAAATACCCAGCGGAACCCGGCCATCGCCGACACGCCAGCCCCCATCAGCGGACCGGCGACATTGCCTAAATACATAAACGACTGGTTGTATCCGAAGATGCGTCCGGTCACCTGATCGCTGGAATATTTGATCAGCAGGGTTTGCACCGCAGGCAGCATCGCGCCATCGGCAAAGCCCAGCAGGAAGCGCAGGACCCCAAGCTGGAACGGGGTGGTGACAAAAGACATGGCAAAGAACAGCACCACCGCCACCACCAGCGTGGCCATCAGGATACGCCCGGTGCCAATCCGATCCCCGAGCTTGCCCAGCCGTGGAGCAGACATCAGAGCAGACACCCCCGGCACGGCGGCAATCATCCCGCTGAGGAAAGCAACATTGCTGCTCTCTGGCGTCATCGACTGGATAAACAGCGCCAGAATCGGCCCCACTGAACCGTTGCACAGCTGGATAACCATCGTCGTGACAAACAGGCTGATCACCAGTCCCGGATAAGGCAACGAGGCGAAAACGGCCTTGCCGCTCAGGCGCTGGGCCTTGCTGACGCTCGGGCGCGCGCCCTCCTTAATTAAAAAGAAGGTCACCAGGAAACTTACCATCAGCAGGAAGGCGGTAATAAAGAACACCGCGCGCAGGCCAACGTGATCGGCCAGGAAGCCACCCATCAGCGGGCCGCCAATCACGCCGCTGATCTGCGCAGTCGACAGGGTGCTGATTGCCCAGCCGCTGCGCTCCCGGGGAACCTGCGAGGCCACCAGCGCCATTGCATTGGGAATATAGCCGGAGGTCAGCCCCATCAGCGCGCGCAGCAAAAAGAGCTGCCAGACGTTGGTGGCAAACGCCTGCAGCAGGATCGCAACGGCCATCCCGAGCGAAGCGCGCAGCAGCATCAGCTTGCGCCCTTTGCGGTCCGCCAGGCTGCCCCACATCGGTGACACAATGGCCGACACCAGGAAGGTGACGCTAAACGTCAGGCCGGACCACATCGACAGCGCCTCGTGCGACGAGACGCCAAGCTGAGCCACGTACAGCGGCAAAAAGGGTAAAATCTGGCTGATGGCCAGCCCGGTGAAAAAACAACCAAACCAGACCGAGATGAGGTTAACCTTCCAGGATTCCATAAGCTGATACTGTCTTTATTTTGCGTGAATTCGCCACCAGATTAGCAAGTTACGTTATGCCGTATGGCGTCAGAGATGCCACCGGGATGACTTCGGCATTTTATCTCCCCAGTCATCATATCTGTGAAACATGTCACATATTTTCGCCTTTCGGCTGGTGATTTATGCTCTACGGACAGTAGCCAAATCCGCGCATCCCCAGATGAAAATGGTTAGCGTGGGCCGCGTTATAGTCCGGGCCAAGAGCGTTACCAAAGTAGCCGCAGCTGGCGCTCAGTAACGCCCGCAGCCACGGCTCTGTTTTGGCATTCTGCCAGCCGCGCAGAACACTCACCCGCTGGCCGTTCTCCAGCGTAAAGCCGCTGACATCCAGCGCCTGCGCGCTGGCATGCTCGCTGCGTCGGGCATCGGGGCGGTGATAGATATTGCGGCAGGCAAAGCTGCCAAGATGGTCAATGCGCGTCAGGCTGCTGCCCATCAGGGTGCGGGTCAGCGGCTGGGCCTGCTGGCTGACGAACAGCGCCGAACTGAGCGCCAGCGGGCAGCTGGCGAGAAAACTGCTGCTGAGGCTGACGGGGCCAAAATTGCGCACCCGCACCACGTTACTCAGCGGGCACTCTCCCCCGGTCTCCGCTACCGACTGGGTGCGGATCAGCTGGCGCGCGTTGGCCTGCGCCAGCAGCGTTTCGCAATGTTCAGGGGTCAGGCGCCTGAGCTTAAATTGGGTCAGCGTGCCGGGGGGATCGTCCAGCTGGAGCGGCGCAAAGGGGTTGTAGTGCGACGGAAGCCAGCGGTAGCCCGCCGTCATCGCAGCGATAATCACAAGACAGATAATCAGACCTTTTCCCTTCACTCTCCCCCCTGGATGATGTGCCACAACATTATGGCAGAAGGCGGCGAATCCCGCCGGGCATCGTGATATGGTAAGGACTTTGAGTCAGACAGGATGAGTGGACGTGATGGCGAAGTTGCGGGTAGGTATTGTCTTTGGGGGTAAATCAGCGGAGCACGAAGTGTCTCTCCAGTCGGCCAAAAATATCGTTAACGCGATTGATAAGAGCCGCTTTGAGGTCGTGCTGCTGGGGATTGATAAACAGGGCCAGTGGCATGTTAACGACGAAACCGGCTATTTGCTCAATGCCGACGACCCGGCGCACATCGCCCTGAACCCGTCAGAAATCAGCGTGGCCGCCGTGCCAGGCGTGATGCAGGGCCAACTAATCGATGCCCGTAGTGGGCAGGCGCTAGCGCAAATCGACGTTATTTTCCCGATTGTTCACGGAACGCTGGGCGAAGACGGCTCCCTACAGGGGATGCTGCGGATGGCGAATCTGCCGTTCGTCGGCTCCGACGTGCTCGGTTCCGCCGCCTGCATGGATAAAGACGTCACCAAGCGCCTGCTGCGCGATGCCGGGCTGAATGTGGCGCCGTTTGTCACCCTGACCCGTGCCAACCGCGAGCAGCACGCATTTGCCGATCTCAGCGCCCGCTTCGGCCTGCCGCTGTTCGTCAAACCGGCGAACCAGGGCTCCTCCGTCGGCGTCAGCAAAGTGAACAGCGAAGCGCAGTTCAACGACGCGGTGCGACTGGCGTTTACCTTCGATCATAAAGTGGTCGTTGAGCAGGGCATTAAGGGACGTGAAATTGAGTGCGCGGTGCTGGGCAATGACTTCCCGCAGGCCAGCACCTGTGGCGAAGTGGTGCTGAACAGCGATTTCTACTCTTACGATACCAAGTACATCGATGACCAGGGCGCGCAGGTGGTGGTTCCCGCCGCGCTGGATGCCGAGGTTAACGACCGGATCCGCGCCATCGCCATTGAGGCTTATCAGGCGCTGGGCTGTCGCGGTATGGCCCGCGTCGACGTCTTCTTAACGGAAGATAACCGGGTGGTAATCAATGAAATCAACACCCTGCCCGGCTTTACCAACATCAGCATGTACCCGAAACTGTGGCAGGCCAGCGGTATCAGCTACCCTGAACTGATCACCCGCCTGATTGAACTGGCGCTGGAACGCTACGCCGCCGACAGCGCGCTGCAGCTCTCGGTCAACGGTTAATCGGCTTCGTTCGCCGTCGGCTCTTCCGGGCGACGGCGAATGATAAACCCTGCCAGCCAGAAGCTCACTACCCACGTCACCAGCCCGACCGCATAGGTTTGCCAGCCCTTCGCTTCAAAGCCCAGCAGCCCCACTACCCCATTCAGAATAAAGATCAGCCCAATAGCAAAGGCGTAGTAATGCCAGTCACGGCGGATTTTGGCAGGCAGTTTCATGGTCGCTCCAGAAGAAAAAATCTATCCTCGCACAGTTTTGCCATCAGGTCTGTGGCGGATGCGGAAAATCTGAAATGAGAATGAATTTTACTTAAGGTGACGATTTTGTGATGACAAGCGGAAATCACTCATCCAGGAGAATTCACCAGGCCAATTTACCACGATTCTGATATTGACATCCGCGATGTGGTGTCAAACTCAGCAGGAACAACAGGCACCAGGCCAGGCAGATAATTCCGGAGGCAGTTATGGCAGACTTCAGCATGTCGAAGCCGATTTTTAGCACTAAGCAACCCAAAACCTCCACGCCAGGTAATATCGCTTATGCCGTGTTTGTCCTGTTCTGTTTCTGGGCAGGCTCGCAGCTGCTCAACATCCTCGTCCATGCGCCAGGGGTGTACGAGCACCTGATGCAGGTTGAGGATAGCGTTCGTCCGCGCGTTGAGATTGGACTCGGTGTCGGGACCATTTTTGGTTTGATCCCGTTCCTGCTGGGCTGTGCGGTATTCGGCGTTATCGCCCTGGTGCTGCGCTGGCGTCGTTACCACTAATTCAGCGCCATGCAGCGCGCCCGGCGGTCGTCCACGCGCTGGGCAAACCACGCGGTGGTCAGGTTACGGGTGATTTTCGGACTCTCCAGCTGGATCCCCGGTAACATCTCTCTCGGCAGTTTCTTCCCGGCTTTCTGCTCCGCCAGCTTATACACCTGCAGATACAAATCGGTCTTCTCAAACGCCAGACTGTCGCCTTTTTCAAGCTGACGGCGGATCTCGCTGTCGCTCATCCCCAGCTTGCCGGCGAGCTTACGCACCGTCAGTTCGGTTTTACCGGCATTGCTGCTGCCGTAGGCAATCAAATCCCCGTCCAGCGCCAGCTTCACGCCGCTGGCGCGGCTGACGGCGTTCTGGAATGCGGCGTTGCGGCTGGCGTACCAGCCCGCGTTAAAGTCAGCAAAGCGGTAGAGTGGCGCAGTGTAGCTGGCGGGATAATTCAGCAGATGGTAGGTGCCAAACCACAGGCCACCGCGCAGGGAGAAGACCTCCTGACGGACCGTATTCTCGATTTTCCACGGGTAGCCGTTGGTGTGTTTCTCGGCAAAGGCGATGCTGACCTGCATCGGCCCGCCGGTATGCACCGGGTTGAGGGAGCCAAACAGCGTCTGCCCCATCGGCACCATGCCGATCATGTCATCGAAAATCGCGCTCAGCTGCTTCTCGGTTTTCACCGTATCCAGCCGCTCGCTGTAGCTCTTGCCGTTCGGCGAATTGATTTTTAACGCCGTATGCACCAGGAACGCCGGGATGTGCAGTTTTTCCGCCCGTCGGTCAATCTCCTTCCAGGCAATCTTGTTCAGGCCAGGCACCGCAGGGTCGGACTGATACATCGACTCCTGCTGCGCCACGGCCAGCACCGAGCAGATATTCTCCTCGGTGGGGGCAATTTTCTGGCTCTCGAAGGTTTTCGCCAGCGCCGAGGCCCACTGGTCACGATCTTTTACCGTGGCGGGCATTTTTTGCCGCACCACGCTTGCCACATCGACGGGCTTTTCGCCCTTTTTCAGCGGGGCAGCGTCCTGCCCGGCACACCCGGCCAGCACCAGCACAGCCAGCAGCGATAACGGTAACGCACGCGGTACGGCAAAAGACATAACAACTCCCTGTATTAACTCAATGTATGGGTGACTTCCTGTACCGGCTGGCCATCCAGCTCACGCTCAAAGCTGCGCAGACGCTTATAGATGGACATCAGCTCGACCAGCGTGGTCCAGGAGCTGATCAGATACTGGAACGATCCGCGTACCTGGCCGAAAACGTTAGTAATTTGGGTCATCAGACCGAGCGTAATCGTACCGGCCACAATCGACGGGAACAGCAGGAATAAGCCGAAAACGTTGTCCACCTGCAGGTATAAAATACGGGCGATGTTGAAATACATGTAGTGGAAATAAAGACGAAAATAGTTGCGACGCACCGCGCCAAACAGTTCGCGTACGGTTGGCGGTGATGCGCGGCTGGCATCGTCTTCGCCGTACACCAGCTCTTTACGGTAGGCGGCCTCAACGCGCTGGTTTTTGAACTCCAGCCCCGGCAGCTTGATCCCTACCACCGCCAGCAGGCCGGTGCCGATCAGCGACCAGACAATCGCGGCGATCACCAGGCCATACGGCAGGTGGCCGACAATCGGCAGCTCCGGCACGTGCGCGGAAAGGGTTACCAGCACCGGCAGGAAGGCGATCAGAGTCATAATGGCGTTAATAAAGCTGACCCCCATATCCTCAAGGGTTGAGGCGAAGCGCATGGTGTCTTCCTGCACACGCTGGGCCGCCCCTTCGATATGACGCAGCTGCTGCCAGTGCGCCATGTAGTATTCGTTCATCGCGGTACGCCAGCGGAACACGTAGTGGCTGACAAAAAAGTTATTCATCACGCCAATGATAACGGCGATGAGCGCAATCCCGAGGAAGATCCCCACCTCGTGATAGAACTGATTAATGGTGACTTTATGCGGCGAGCTAAGCGCCGTCTGGATCAGGTCATAGAACGGGGCATACCAGGCGTTGACCGCCACGCCCACTTCCACCAGAAACCAGGTGACAAAGATGATCAGCGCCGTACCAAGAATCGACCAGTACTGCCAGCGGTGCGGCGAGTAGATCACCCAGAACAGGGTAAACACCCCGACGCACAGGGCGTAGTACGCGTAAAACAGCAGATAGCTCAGGGACCAGAAACGCGCCGCGCTGATGGGCACATCACCGGTCGCGCCCGTCAGACGCTCAAGCCAGGCACCCCCGCCCGCCTGCCAGAAAATGACGGCGACCAGGGCCCAAATAAAGGCCGAAAGAAAAAAGGGTCCCGGTTTGGGGAAAAACGACTTGAACATAATGCTTCCTTCTTTTTTTGTTATAAACACTGCTGTAGACGACGGATTATCAGACCTGTCAGCCTGGCATTAGTTCGCCCCTGAGGCCTCTCCCGGCGCGAAAAGGCGGACTCAATGCGCGCCTATCATAAGCGCAATGTCACAAAACGGGAGATCGTCTGTCACGAAATTGTTCGTATTTACCCGCGGTTACGTTTTTCTCGCTATGGTTAGCCTGTTCAGGCCTTTGCAAACCGCGGTTTAATAGTATAAATACGCATACTTTTTCATTCACTTCATGGATGCTTTCGTTGAAACGTTGTCTGTTACTTTCTGCCGTGTTGTACGCCGCCAGCCTCACCAGCGTGCAAGCTGCCCAGCCTATTGCCGATCCGGCTTTCGCTTCCGATGTTGTTGATCGTTACGCGAATCTTATTTTTTATGGCAGCGGCGCAACCGGGATGGCACTGGTGGCAATTGACGGTAACCAGCGCGTATTCCGCAGCTTTGGTGAAACGCGTCCGGGCAATAACATCCACCCGCAGCTTGATTCCGTGGTGCGCATCGCCTCCCTGACCAAATTAATGACCAGCGAGATGCTGGTGAAAATGCTCGACCAGGGCGTAGTGAAACTGAACGATCCGCTCAGCAAATATGCGCCACCGGGGGCCCATGTGCCAACGTACCAGGGCGCACCTATCACGCTGGTCAACCTGGCGACCCACACCAGCGCCCTGCCGCGCGAACAGCCGGGTGGCGCCGCACACCGTCCGGTCTTCGTCTGGCCAACCCGCGATCAGCGCTGGAACTGGCTGTCGACTGCCAGCCTGAAATCGGCCCCGGGCTCGCAGGCCGCCTACTCCAACCTGGCGTTTGATCTGCTGGCCGATGCGCTGGCCACCGCCACCGGTAAACCTTACAGCCAGCTGTTTGACGAGCAAATTGCCCGTCCGCTGGGGATGAAAGACACCACCTTTACCCCCTCCCCCGATCAGTGCAAGCGCCTGATGGTGGCAGAGAAAGGGGCCAGCCCGTGTAACAACACCCTTGCTGCCGTGGGCAGCGGCGGCGTTTACTCCACGCCGGGGGACATGATGCGCTGGATGCAGCAGTTCCTCTCCTCCGATTTCTATTCGCGCAGCAATCAGGCCGACAGAATGCAAACCCTGATCTATCAGCGCAGCCAGCTGACGCGGGTGATTGGCATGGATGTTCCGGGCCGTGCTGACGCGCTGGGCCTCGGCTGGGTCTATCTGGCACCGAAGAACGGGCGTCCGGGGATTATTCAGAAAACCGGCGGCGGCGGCGGATTTATCACCTATATGGCGATGATCCCGCAGTCTAACGTGGGTGTATTTGTGGTGGTAACGCGTTCGCCGCAGACGCGCTTCGTCAATATGAGCGACGGCGTTAATCAGCTGGTGGTCGAAATGAGCGAGAACAAACCGCGGGTGATTCCGGCCTCCTGATAATCATTATTCAGCAAACAAACGCTCCCCCGGACGCTTATTTAACGTGAAAGCGCTCCGGGGTGAGGTATATACGCAGCGGCAATGCTTGAGAAATAAACGACAATTTTCGTAAAACAGACAGATTTTATTTCAGTTACACTAGCCTTCCTTGTTCCACAAACCTCAGGCATCTCATGACCGATTTAATTGCTCGTCCCCGTCGTCTGCGCAAATCCCCCGCCCTGCGCGCCATGTTTGAAGAGACATCCCTGACCTTAAACGATCTGGTGTTGCCGATTTTTGTTGAAGAAGAGATCGATGACTATAAAGCCATCGAGGCCATGCCGGGCGTGATGCGCATTCCCGAGAAGCACCTGGCGCGCGAAATTGAGCGCATTGCCAATGCCGGTATCCGCTCAATCATGACCTTCGGCATTTCACACCATACCGATGCCACCGGCAGCGATGCGCTGAAGGAAGACGGTCTGGTGGCGCGTATGTCGCGCATTGCCAAACAAACCGTGCCGGAGATGATTGTCATGTCCGACACCTGCTTCTGCGAATACACGTCGCATGGCCACTGCGGCGTGCTGTGCGATCACGGCGTCGATAACGACGCGACCCTGATCAATCTGGGCAAGCAGGCGGTGATTGCCGCCGCCGCTGGCGCTGACTTTATCGCCCCGTCGGCCGCGATGGATGGCCAGGTGCAGGCCATTCGCCAGGCGCTGGACGCGGCAGGCTTTACCGATACGGCGATCATGTCCTACTCCACCAAATTCGCCTCGTCGTTCTACGGCCCGTTCCGTGAAGCAGCCGGTACCGCACTGAAAGGCGATCGCAAAACCTACCAGATGAACCCGCTCAACCGCCGGGAAGCGATTCGTGAATCGCTGCTCGACGAAGCCCAGGGTGCCGATTGCCTGATGGTGAAACCGGCTGGCGCATACCTTGATATCCTGCGCGATATCCGCGAACGCACCGAGCTGCCGCTGGGCGCCTACCAGGTGAGCGGTGAGTACGCGATGATCAAATTCGCCGCTCAGGCCGGGGCGATCGACGAAGAGAAAGTGATCCTCGAAAGCCTGGGCGCGATCAAACGCGCGGGCGCGGATCTGATCTTCAGCTACTTCGCGCTGGATCTGGCTGAGAAGAAAATTCTGCGTTAATCCGCTTTGCCCGGTGGCGTAGCGCTACCGGGCCTTCCACACAATCTTCACCCCTCTGCAATGCAAACGACATCTGGCTATTCTACTGTCCGGGAAAGACAGCAGGAGGAGCTACCATGTTTAGTCTCGACAGCGTTCTCGACGATCTTTGGCCGCAGGCGAGGCCTGCACCCTGGCAAAAAAGGCTGTTAAGCAAAGTATTACACGAAGAGGAGTTCCAGCAGTTCGCCGCCGACCACCCCCACCTGAAAGGACTCGATATGGTGGAACAGGTTCTGGAACATCTTGATATTCTCTGTACTATCTCATCCCGCGATCTCGAACAAATCCCCGAACATGGCCCGCTGGTCATCATCTCAAATCATCCAACGGGCACCCTCGACGGGCTGGCGCTGATGTACGCCGTTTCCCGCGTGCGGCGTGATGTCAAAGTCGTGACTAACCGCCTGCTGACCCATCTTGAACCGCTCAGCTCGCTGTTTATTCCGGTGGATAATCTGGGCGGCAAAACCGCCAAAACATCGCTCGTGCAGATGGAACAGCATCTGCAAAACGCGGGCGTGCTGATTTTCTTCCCGGCGGGCGAAGTCTCGCGCCCGACGCGACACGGTATCCGCGATAAAAAATGGCACTCCGGCTTTATTAAGATGGCGAGCAAGCTGCGCGTCCCGCTGCTGCCGGTGCATATTCATGCGCACAACAGCCTGCTGTTTTATGCCAGCACGCTGATTTCCCCCACGCTGTCGATGCTGCTTCTGATGCAGCAGATGTTCCGCCGTCAGCACAGTCGACTGCCGATTAAAATTGGTCAGCAGATCCCCTGGAGCCACTGGTTCAGCGCCACGCTCTCCCCGCGTGAGATGGCCGAGCAGTGCCGTCAGCACGTGATACGTCTTGGCAAGGGACTGCCGGGCAGGTTCAAAACACAATCCGCCATTGCCCGGCCAGAAGACCGAGCCACGCTCAAGCGCGCGCTGGCCCAGACAGAATGTCTGGGGAAAACCGGCGATGGCAAAACCATCTATCTGTGGCAGCGCAACGGTCAGGAAGATGTGCCGATATTGCGTGAGCTGGGGCGTTTGCGTGAAGTGGCGTTTCGCGCGGTGGGTGAAGGCAGCGGCAAACGTCGGGATACCGACAGCTATGACGACGACTATCTGCATCTGATTTTGTGGGATAACGAGGATCTGGAGATCGTCGGGGCGTATCGTTTTATGCCCACCGCTCAACAGGTCGAAAACCGTGGGCTCGGGGGGCTGTACAGCTACAGCCTGTTTCATTACGACGACAAAATGGAAGACGTGCTGGCGCACGGCATTGAGCTTGGGCGCAGCTTTATTCAGCCGCGCTACTGGGGCCGCCGTGGGCTGGACTATTTATGGTCTGGAATTGGCGCTTATCTGGCGCGTTATCCGCACTATCGCTACCTGTTCGGCCCGGTTTCGATCTCGGGTGGATTACCGCCCGCGGCGCGGGATCTGCTGGTGGCATTTTACCGGCTGTGGTTCCCGGCCAGCCATCCTCTGGCCGTATCGCGCCAGCCTTATCCGGCTTCGCTGCCCGACGTGCTGGCGCAGTTTGCGGGTGTCGATTACGTCGAAGATCTGACCCGCCTGAAATCACTGCTCGGCAATCTGGGCTGCGGCATCCCGCCGCTGTATAAACAGTATTCCGAACTCTGCGAGCCCGGTGGGGTACAGTTTATCGATTTTGGCAGCGACCCGGCGTTCAACAACTGCGTGGATGGGCTGGTGCTGGTGGACTTGTGCTACCTGAAGGCCAGCCGCTATCAGCGCTATATCGAAGCACATTTAGCACCCTCACCCTAACCCTCTCCCTGGAAGGGAGAGGGGACAGTCAGGTGCCGTGTGTGAAGATGAGCACGTATAGCTTTTCTCCCTCGCCCCTTTGGGGTGTACGGTCCGGGGACATGGTAGACAGATGTTCGGGGACAGGGTGAACACTTTTTAACATCCTTTACCCATGGTGATCGACTTTCTTTTCAGGTCGATCACCCCCACTTTTGTGCTGT
>Ga0160473_100272_pt1 | contig 42655 bp, 34 predicted proteins | sample HID1975I_E11MG_FD_108217 | JGI IMG/M metagenome (GOLD analysis project Ga0160473, IMG submission 108217) | Enriched soil microbial communities from UW Madison campus, WI, USA - HID1975I_E11 MG | ecosystem: Environmental > Terrestrial > Soil > Unclassified | place: USA: Madison, Wisconsin... | reverse complement strand
GGCAGAAGGCCATCGAGCCGCTCGGTGCCAGCGCGTGGGTCGCCCTTCTGCGCTTCTTTCAGATCCGCCTTTGGCCCGACCGCACCGGCCAAGCTCGAGACGAGAGCGACGGCTACGCCGCACACCAGGAAACTCAAACGGACCATCGCCACCCCCGCGCGGCACGGTACGAGATGGTTCGAGCGATCTGCAAGCTGCTAAGGCCGCGCGGCGCGCAATGGCGAGAATTGGAACGAGCGACCGCTTTGCAGAGCCGGTCGCATCTTGCTGTCAAATGAAGGTCAATGGCTCCGTCTGCATGAGATCCACGATGCCGATTGCGCTTGTGAAAGGCACTCCAGCATGAAAACGGGACGCCGGCGCTAATCTCCACTGAAAGGCCGATCGAAGAAGATGCCGCAGAGCCCAACGCGCGATGGTGCGATCCGCCGTCCCAACATCGGCTGGGGCACAGCGCTCGGCGTCGCCGCAGCGCTTCTCTTCTTCGTGATCAGCGGCACCCTCGCTTACTCCAATATCCAGGGGCTGCGCGCCGATACGGCGAACGTCGTCCACACCCATGAGGTCATTACCGAATTGGGGACGCTGCTGTCGGCCGTGCAGGACGCGGAGACCGGCCAGCGCGGCTATCTGCTGACCGGAAACGATCGCTATCTGGAGCCCTATGAAGATGCGCGGGTCCGCGCCGGCGCCAGCCTCAGCGCCATCGAAACGCTGACCCGCGACAATCCCGCGCAGCAAGCCAATGTCCAGCGGCTCAGGCCGCATGTCGAGAACAAGCTCGCCGAACTGAAGCAGACCATCGATCGCCGTCGGGAGCAGGGCATCGGGGCGGCGCTCGCCCTCGTGAACACCGATCGCGGCAAGCAGGAGATGGATTCGATCCGAACCCAACTCACCGCGATGCGCGGTGAGGAGCGCCGACTGCGCGTATCGCGCCTCAGCCAGATGCAGGCCGCCTACTGGTCCACGACGCTGAGCGGCGTGCTGACCTCGCTGCTCGGCATCGGGCTGACGCTCGCCGTCGGCCTGCTGATCCACCGCAGCACGCTGGCCCGCCAGCGCCAGGCCTGGCTGCAATCCGGCGAGGTCGGGCTGGCGCAGGCCATGCTCGGCGACAAGACCGTCAGCGAACTCGGGGAGAGCATCCTCGATTATCTGACCCCCTATCTCGGCGCGCAGGCGAGCGTGCTGTTCAAGGGCGAGAAACGCGTTTTCGAGCGACTGGCGGCGCTCGGAGTACCCGGCGAAGCCGTCGTTCCCCATGCTTTCGCGCTGCGTGAGGGCCTGCTGGGCCGCGTCGCAGCCGACGGTCGGCCGATGGTGATCGCGGACGTTCCAGAGGGCTATCTGACCGTCGGATCCGCGCTTGGCCGGGATATACCCCGCCACCTGATAATCGCGCCGTTCAGCGCCGATGGCGAGGTGAACGCCGTCATCGAGTTCGGCTTCCTGCACGCGATCGACGAACGTACGCTGACGTTTCTTGCCCAAGTCGCGCAGCCCGTAGGCGTGGCGCTGCGTTCCGCGCGCTACCGTACCGAGCTGCAGAATCTGCTGGAAGCGACGCAGCGCCAGTCGGAAGAGCTCCAGGTCCAGAGCGAAGAACTGCGGGTCTCGAACGAGGAGCTCGAGGAACAGGGCCGCGCGCTCAAGGAATCTGCGGTGCGGCTGGAGCAGCAGCAGGTCGAACTCGAGCAGACCAACTCCCAGCTCGAGGAACAGGCGCAGCTGCTCGAGACGCAGCGCGACGATCTCGCGCGCTCGTCCGCCGCGGTCGAGCTGAAGGCGCGGGAACTGGAACAGGCGAGCCAGTACAAATCCGATTTCCTCGCCAACATGAGCCACGAACTGCGCACGCCGCTCAACTCGCTGCTGATCCTGTCCAAGCTGCTGGGCGACAATCCGCAGGGCAATCTGACCGACGAGCAGGCGCAGTACGCACGCACGATCCAGGCATCGGGCAATGATCTGCTCAATCTGATCAACGACATCCTCGATCTGTCGAAAATCGAAGCCGGTCACGTCGAAATCCGTTCGGAAACGGTGCCGCTCAAGCGGCTGGCTTCGGACCTGCGCCAGACATTCGACCCGATCGCGCGCGATCGGGGCCTCGAATTTGCGATCGACATCGCCGCGGATGCGCCCGCATCGATCGCGACCGATCGCCAGCGGTTGGAGCAGATCCTCAAGAACCTGCTCGCCAATGCGTTCAAGTTCACCGCCGAAGGCAAGGTCGGGCTACGGATCGCGGCCGCCGACGGCGGGCGGATCGCGTTGACCGTGACCGACACCGGCATCGGCATTTCGGCCGAGCAGCATCAGGCGATCTTCGATGCATTTCGGCAGGCCGATGGCGCGATCAACCGCAAATATGGTGGTACCGGCCTGGGTCTGTCGATCTCGCGCGAACTGTCGCGGCTGCTGGGCGGTGCGATCACGCTCGCCAGCCGGCCTGGCGTCGGCAGCAGCTTCACGGTGACGATCCCGGTGGACTATGATCCCGCGCAGGTCGAGGCCCGGCCCGAGCCTGCGGCATCGCCACCCACGACCGCTCCCGCGATCCCGGCAACCAAGCCGAGGCTCAAGCGCTCGACGCGGACCGCCGCTGTCGATGATGATCGTGATCGGCTCGATGACACGCGTCGCGTGCTGCTGGTGGTGGAGGATGACCAGGCCTTCGCCGGCATCGTCCGCGATCTTTCGCGCGAAGCGGGTTTCCAGTGCCTCGTCGCCGGCACCGCCGAGGACGCGCTGGAACTGGCCCGGCAACATAAGCCGAGTGCGATCGTGCTGGACCTTGGTCTGCCCGATCAATCCGGCCTGTCGGTCCTCGACCGCCTCAAGCGCGAAGACGCGACGAGACACATTCCGATCCACGTGATTTCGGGCAGCGATCACCAGCAGACGGCGTTCTCGCTCGGCGCGATGGGGTATCTGGTCAAGCCGGTGAAGCGCGAGGATCTGGCGCACGCGCTCGATGCATTGGAAGCGCAGCTTACGCGGACGATGCGGCGCGTGCTGATCGTCGAGGATGATGCCGTCCAGCGGGAGGCGGTCCGCAAGCTGCTCGCCGGCCCGGAGGTGGAGACCGTCGGTGCAGGAACGGCCGCCGAATGCCTGAGGCTGCTCAAGGAGCAGACCTTCGATTGCATGGTGCTCGATCTGACGCTGCCGGATGCCTCGGGCTTCTCGCTGCTGGAAACTCTGAGCAGCGATGGCGAGCACGGCTTTCCGCCGGTGATCGTCTATACCGGGCACGACCTGTCCAGCGAAGACGAGCAGCAGCTGCGCCGCTACTCGAGCTCGATCATCATCAAGGGCGCCAAATCCCCGGAACGACTGCTCGACGAGGTCACGCTGTTCCTGCACCAGGTCGTGTCCGAACTGCCGCCGGAGCAGCAGAACATGATCCGGCAATCGCGCAACCGCGATGCCGTGCTGGAGGGGCGGCGGATCCTCATCGTCGAGGACGACGTCCGCAACGTCTACTCGCTGACCAACATCCTCGAGCCGCGCGGCGCCAAGGTGGTGATCGCGCGTAACGGCCAGGAAGCGCTCGATGCGCTCGACGGCGCGGCAGGCACCCGCGACGCGGTCGATCTGGTGCTGATGGACGTCATGATGCCGATCATGGACGGAATGGAGGCCACCCAGCGCATCCGTCGCGATCTGCGCTTCGCGAAGTTGCCGGTCATCATGCTGACGGCCAAGGCCATGCCCGACGACCAGGAACGATGCATCGCGGCAGGCGCTAACGACTATATGGCGAAGCCGCTGGACGTCGACAAACTGCTCTCGCTGGTGCGCGTATGGATGCCGCGCTGACCCTGCCGGCCAGCGAGCCGGTCGAGGATATCGAGATCTACCTCCTGCTGGAGGCGCTGTATCGGCGTTATCATTACGACTTTCGCCATTATGCCCGTGCGTCGATCAAGCGGCGACTGCGCCAGGCGCGCGAACAGCTCGGCTTCGCCAGCCTTTCGGCACTGCAGGACGCGCTGCTCCATGACGAAGCCATGGTCACGCGACTGCTCGACTATCTGACCGTCCAGGTCAGCGAGATGTTTCGCGACCCAAGCTATTTCCGCGCAATCCGCGACAAGGTCGTGCCGCATCTGCGCACCTACCCCTCCCTCAAGATCTGGATTGCGGGGTGCAGCGGCGGCGAGGAGCTCTATTCCTTCGCAATCCTGCTGCAGGAGGAAGGACTGCTCGATCGCACGCTGTTCTATGCGACTGACATCAACCCGGCGGCCCTGGAAACCGCCCGGGGAGGCATCTACGCGCTCGACCGGATCGCCGCTTTCACGCAGAATCATCAGCGCTCGGGCGGGCGGTCGTCGCTGTCCGATTATTATACGACAGCCTACGGCCGCGCGGTCTTCGACAAGCGCCTGCGCGAACGGGTCGTGTTCTCGGACCACAGTCTGGTGACCGATGCCGTGTTCACGGAATGCCAGTTCGTGTCCTGTCGCAACGTCATGATCTACTTCGATCGGCCGTTGCAGGATCGTGCGCTTGGCCTGTTCAAGGACTCGCTCAACCGACGCGGCTTCCTCGGGCTCGGCTCCAAGGAGACGCTTCGCTTCTCGGACCATGCCGATGCTTTCACCGAGTTCGTCCGCGAAGAGAAAATCTATCAGCGGCGCGACGGATGACGGCTGAGGGCGTACGGGCCGTCGTCATCGGTGCATCGGCGGGCGCGGTGCAGGCCCTGTCGCACATCCTGCCCCGGCTGCCGGCGACGTTTCCGCTGCCGGTGCTCGTGGTCGTGCATGTACCGGCGGCGCCATCAGGCCTGGTGGCCCTGTTCAGCGCGAAAAGCGCGATCCGGGTCCGCGAGCCCGATGACAAGGAGCCGATCGCGCCGGCGACCGTCTACATTGCACCACCCGGCTACCATATGCTGGTGGAGAACGCGCGCAGCATCGCCCTGTCGACTGACGAACCAGTGCTGTTCTCGCGGCCATCGATCGACATTCTCTTCGAAAGTGCCGCCGACAGCTACGGCGACGGTCTTCTGGGCATCGTCCTGACGGGCGCCAACGAGGACGGCTCCCGTGGCGCGGCAGCGATCGCGGCGGCAGGCGGCACGGTTCTAGTCCAGGATCCGGGTACGGCTTTCGCAGCCGCCATGCCCGGCGCGGCGCTGGCGCGATGCCCGGCGGCGCAATCGCTATCGCTGGAGGCGATTGCCGACTATCTGGCCAGCTTGAGAGCGATATGAGCGGCACGCCAAACCCCATCCATTTCCTGATCGTCGACGATCTCGCCGAGAACTTGGTGGCCCTCGAGGCTCTCCTGCGCCGCGACGGGCTCGCGTTTCTTCGCGCGCGCTCGGGCGAGGAGGCGCTGGAACTTCTCCTCCGGCACGAAGTCGCGCTCGCCCTGCTCGACGTGCAAATGCCGGGCATGGACGGGTTCGAGCTGGCCGAATTCATGCGCGGCAATGAACGTACCCGCCATGTGCCGATCATCTTCCTGACCGCGGGCAGCGCCGATACCCAGCGCCGCTTCCGCGGTTACGAGGCCGGCGCGGTCGACTTCATCCAGAAGCCGATCGAAGGCGATATCCTGCGCAGCAAAGCGAATGTCTTCTTTGACCTGCATCAGCAGCGTGGTGAGATCCTGCGGCAAAGCCACGCGCTTGCCGATGTCGCCGGCCGGCTCGAGACCCAGGTGCGCGAGCGCACCGCCGAGCTCGAGGATGCCTTGGCGCGGTTGAAGGCCGAGACCGCCGAGCGGGAACAGGCCGAGGCCTCGCTGCGCCAGAGCCAGAAGATGGAGGCGGTTGGTCAGCTGACCGGTGGCATCGCCCATGACTTCAACAACATGCTGACCGGCATCATCGGCTCGCTCGATATCATGCGGCGTCGGATTGCGGCGGAGCGGTTCGGCGAACTCGATCGCTACATGGATGCGGCGACCGCCTCTGCCCAGCGCGCGGCGGCGCTGACGCAGCGCCTGCTCGCCTTTTCGCGCCGGCAGTCGCTGGATCCGCAGCCGCTGGAGCTCAACGCGCTCATCCAGTCGATGTCGCAGCTCGTACAGCATGCGCTGCCGGAGCATATCGCGCTGGAACTGGCGTTCGGGCAGGACCTTCCGACCGCTCTGGCCGACGCCAACCAGCTCGAGAACGCGATCCTCAACCTGACGCTCAATGCTCGCGACGCGATGCCGGATGGCGGCAAGCTGATCATCGAAACAGACAGGGCCGATCTCGACGCCACGCATGTCAGCACCAGGCCCGGATTGCCTGTCGGGCAGTTCGTTGTCGTCTCGGTATCCGATACCGGTGTCGGCATTGCGCCCGAACTTCTCGAAAAGGTCTTCGATCCGTTTTTCACCACCAAGCCGCTCGGCGAAGGAACCGGCCTCGGCCTGTCGATGGTCTACGGATTTGCCCAGCAGAGCGGCGGCGCGGTCCGCATCCACAGCCAGCCTGGGCTCGGAACCTCGGTCAAGATGTACCTTCCCATCACCGACACCGTCCCGGTGGAGAGCGCGAGCGCGGAGCCAGCCGTGCTACCTCGCGGCGATCGCGAACGGATCCTTGTCGTCGAAGACGACCCTGCAGTCCGGATGCTGGTCAGCGAAGTCTTGCGGGACCTGGATTACGAGGCGGTCGAGATCTCCGATCCGAGGGAAGCGGTGCCATTGCTGGCGTCCGACATGCGGTTGGATCTGATGATCTCCGACGTCGGCATGCCCGGTCTGAACGGCCGCGAACTTGCCGATCTTGCCCGCGAACACAGACCGGAACTGCCGATCCTGTTCATTACGGGCTACGCCGAACACGCGACGCTGCGTTCAGGCTTTTTGAGCACGCGAATGTCGATGATAGCCAAGCCGTTCTCGCTGGACACGCTCGCGACCGAGGTCAGCGCCCTGATCGCGCGGTCCCCGGCACCAACGTTGCCTGGAAAATGAACGAGCGTTTGGACTTGGACGAAAAGAGCCAAACTGATCGGCTCCAGTTTGACCGGTCCGGCGCGGTTGGGTGATCCCGTCGCCCGCATCTGCGCCATTGGCCGCCGCCAGATCGTGACTGGACGCGATGTAGCGCAATCCGTCGAATGTTATCGCGCCGTCGAACGCGTTCGCAAAGTCCAACGTCGTGTCGCCGAACTGCACTTGCTCGACGCCGATGACCTTCACCGCCCCGGACCCAATCGTCAGGAATGTACTGCCGTCCACCCTGAGCGCCGCATAGTCCGCCCGCATACCCGGCAGCACCAACGTGTCGGTACCCTCTCCTCCCTCGACAGTGTCGTTGCCACAGCTGGCCAGCAGCCGGTCGTCGCCTCCGCCGTTGTCCTAGATATAGTTGCAAACCCGCTGGAGATCGTATCGGCACCGCCCGTGCCGGTCAGCCTGTCCCTGCCGCCGCCGCCTATAGTGATGCCTACCGTGCCGCTGCCGATAACGATGTCGTCTTCGGTCCCGCCGTAGATGTAGACTGGCAGCGAGCGCAGCAACTGGCTGCGGGAACCGCGGGAGTCGGGCAGCGCGCTGACCCTCACCCCTCCTCGATGCCGTTGGCGGCGATTACTCCGCCTCCGGTGGGAGCATTGTCGCCAAGGTATACCGACAGGAAGGCGGCACGGCCAGGGATGCGGATCGGCAGAACCCGGACGCCTTCCGGTTTGAATATCATCGCCGCTAGCCGACGGCGAACTGGCGCATCACTATCCCGCGCAATCTGGGGCGGTGTCTAGCCGTGCGCGGTCTCTAGCTATCCGCAGCCGCACGTCCGGGCTCACCCGAGATGAACTACCGCCAGCTTACCCCTGCCTGGAGGCAAGGCTTGTCCCAAGCACACGCGGTAGCTAACCCCCTAATCAACCACCTTTGGGTTTAACATGCTCACGGTCACGTTCAGGCAACTAGAAGTGTTGGTGGAGGTCGCGCGAAGCGGAAGTTTTCGCCGCTGCGGTGAGAAGCTCGGGCTATCTCAAGTGTCGGTGAGCGAACACATACGATCTCTCGAAGATCGGCTCGGCGTGGCGTTGTTCTTGCGCAAGCCAGGCGCGTCGCCCGTCCTCACCGAAATGGGGCGCGTCGCTCTAGGGCGCGCAGAGCAGGCCTTGGCAATCGTCTCCGACCTCATCGCAGAGACTAATCCGTCGCAAGGTGGGCGGCGGCTGCGCGTAATCGTTCAATCGTTCCTGATGGCCGAGCTTCCTCCGATTCTCGATCGCTTCCAGGGCGAGTATCCAGACGTTCGGGTCGACATCGACACCGGCGCCTACTCTCATGACGAAATCGTCGACCTTATCCATCGCAGGGAGGTCGACTTTGCCTTTTTCTTCGCCGTGGGCGATGACGCGCCGGTAGGATCCCGGCGTGTACGCGAGGAGCCGCTCGCGCTTTTCGTTGCACGCGATCATTCGCTAGCTGGGCGCAAGAACGTGCCGATCTCCGAGCTGGTTGCGGAGCCGATCGTGAGGCTTACTGAGCGCAGCCCGCTTGGCGTGGTCGTCGCCCGCGCACTCGCCTCAGCGGGGATCGCCAACCCGCCGGTGGCGATCGCGACCGACGATTTCGGCCTTGTCCTTCGCGGCGTCCGCTCCGGCCTCGGTTACGCCTGCATGTTCGATGCATCGGCCGACGATTTCCGCGAGATGGGGTTGGCTCGCATCGATGTGAACGGGGCCATTCCAAACCTTCAGGTCTACCTCCTGACCCGCCCGCTGCTGGAGAGGAGCGAAGTCGCGGCCGAGCTTATCCGGCGCATGACGGAGGCTTGGGCGAGGGACGTGCCGGCCGAGCCCTGATCAACGGACAGGAGCACTGAATTCGATCCGCTCGGCCAGCATCCGTATGGAATCGCCAACCCCGGCCCCCTGCCCGTCTATAGCTCCACGCTGCCGCCATCGACGTACAGGTCGATGCCGGTGATGAAGCTCGCGTCGTCAGAGGCAAGGAACAGCATCGCCTTGGCGATCTCGTCGGCTTCACCCATCCGCCCCATCGGCACGGCGGTATTCATCGCCTCGCGGAGTCCGGCGATGCCCGCTTCATCAAGACCGGAGCGATTTATGATCGGCGTCTCGGTCGGTCCCGGGCTAACCATGTTGACGCGGATGCCCTCCTTGACGAGCTCGGTGCCGAGGATCCGGGAGACAGCGCGCAGCCCGGCTTTGGAGGCGGCGTAGACGACGTTGCCGGGCACGCCCAGCACCGCGCCGATCGAGCCCGTCAGCACGATCGCCCCGCCCTTGCCCATCAAAGGTAACGTACGCTGGACGGCGAAGAACGCGCCCTTCAGGTTGACAGCGTGGACGTCGTCCCACATTTCCGGGGTGACGTCGCGCACCGGGCAGAAGATGCCGACGCCGGCGTTGACGAAGAGCGCGTCGACGCGCCCGTACTTTGCGCGAATTTCCTCAAGGACGGGATTGAGGCTGGCGGCGTCGGCGATATCGGCGCGAATTGCGCGCAGACCAGGCACGTCGCGCTCGGCCGCCTCCAGCGTCTGCGTGTCGCGCCCGGTGATGAAAACCTGCGCACCTTCGGCGACCAGCTGCTTGGCGGCAGCAAGGCCGATGCCGCTGTTACCGCCGATTACGAGCGCCACCTTGTCCACGAACCGCATCGTCTCTCCTCAGAACATGGTATTCGGATTAGGGGCACTGGCGTCGACCGGCTGGAGAACGTCCCAGTGCTCCGCGACCATCCCGTCCTCGACGCGGAAGATGTCGATCACGGCAAATCCTGAGTCGTCCGGCCAGCGGCGGACATGATAATGAAGGATGACGTGATCGCCGTCGACGAAGGCGCGCTTCAGATCATGGACGGCATCGGGGGTGTCGCGCTTGGCCTGATCAAGGAACGCCATCAGCGCATCGCGTCCGGGCGGTGCGAGCTGACTGTGCTGGATGTAGTCGGGGGATACGAAACACGCGACGGCAATGGAGTCCAGCCGGTTCAGCACCGCCTCGAACATCCCGAGCACCAGAGCGAGATTTGCTTCCTCGTGCGGTGCCCGGATCATGCCGCTACGCTGCCGCGAGTTCGGCGCGGCGTTCTTCCGCCATTTCGCGGATCGATCTCGGCCTGCGCCCCGTCAGCCGCTCGACGTCGTCGGTGAGCACCGCCAGATAGCCCTCGCGAACCGCAGCCTCGACCGAAACCATGTCGTCGGACGACCACGGTATAGCGTTGACGACATGATCGGGCACCGCCTCCCGCGGAACGCCAAGGCTGTCGAAGAACGCGTACATGCCCTCGTCGTCGACCACGACATACTCGATCGGCCGACCGGACACCTGGGAGATGATGGCCGCGATCTCGCGGAACGACAGCAACTCCGGCCCGGTGATGTTGTAGAGCTTGCCCTCGTGGCCGTCCTCGGCCAGCACGGCGACGGCTGCCGCCACGCAATCGGTCCGCGCGACCTGCGCCATCTTGCCGTCGGCCGCCGACGCGATCCACTTGCCCAAGCGCAGCGCGTGGGGCGCCTGCGCCTCGATCACTGCGTCGATATACTGGCTGTTACGCAGGATCGTCCAATGTACGCCGGATTCGCGCAGAAGCTGCTCGGTGCCGCGATGATCGGAGACGGCGAGCGAAGGGTTGGGACCGTCCATCCCGACATAGCTCGTGTAGATGATGTGCTTCACCCCTGCCGCAACTGCCGCCTCGATCGCGCGGCGGTGCTGCGGAATCCGGCTGCCGACCTTGCTCGCGCTCATCAGCAGCATCTTCGTGCCACCAGCAAAGGCAACGGCAAGCGAGGCCGGATCATCATAATCGCCGCGCCGTATCTCGCAGCCGCGGGCGGCGAAGTCGGCGAGCTTGCGCGGATCACGCGTCACCAGCGTGAGCGACTCGGCAGGCACGCGCTCCAGCAGACCCTCGACGGTGGCGCGGCCGAAATTGCCCGAGGCGCCGGTCACGATCAGCTTCATGCCCCGGCTCCCGGCCCGTCGAGAAGGATCGACTTGAGTTCGGTGTAGGCCATCACGCCCTCGATCCCTCCTTCGCGGCCGACGCCGGATTGCTTGAACCCGCCGAACGGCAGGTAGGGATCGAAGCGAAAAGCGTTGTGGCAAACCGTGCCCGTCCGCATCCGCCGCGCGATGCGGAGCGCGGTGTCCCGGTCTGCGGTGAAGACTGCGCCGAACAGGCCGAAGTCGCTGTCGTTGGCGATACGGATCGCCTCCTCCTCATCGGCGAAGCTCAGCACCGACAGCACCGGACCGAAAATCTCCTCGCGGGCGATGCGCATCGAGCAGGTGACACCGGTGAACAGGGCCGGTTCGACGTACCAGCCCTTGGGAAGGTGCGTGGGCCGCCCGCCACCGTGAACGAGCGTCGCCCCTTCGGCGCGGCCGATGCCGATATACTCTTCGATCCGCGTCCGCTGCCGCTCCATCGCGACGGGACCGAGCTGCGCGTCGGGATCGAGCGGGCTGCCGACGCGAACCTTGTCCATCTCGCCGCGGATCAGCTCGACAAGGTGGTCGTGCGCCTCGCGTGTGACGATCACGCGGCTGAGGGACGCACAGACCTGACCCGCCGACATGATGATCGTCTGGGTCAGGATCTTGGCGGCGCTTTCCAGATCGGCATCGGCCATAACCACCGCCGCCGACTTGCCGCCGAGCTCGAGTGTGTAGCGGGCCAGCCGCTCGCCGCAAACTTGCGCAACGCGCTTTCCGGCGATCGTCGATCCGGTCAGACTCACTTTGTCGACGCCAGGGTTGCGGACGAGATGATCCGCGGCTTCGCGGCCGGCCGGGACCAGATTTACGACGCCTGGCGGAATGCCGGCCTCCTCCGCAGCCTCCGCTATGATGTAAGCCTCCAGCGGCGTTTCCGGCGCCGGCTTCATGATCACCGTGCAGCCGGCGAGCAGCGCCCCGCCGACCTTGCTGATCATGATCCCGAATGGGTTGTTCCACGGCGCGATCGCGACTGCGACGCCGACCGGCTCGCGCACTACCATCGCCTCGCCAATTCCATCGGCCGGATCCTGCGGCACCACGAACGGGAAGGTCGCCGCAAGATCGGCGTAGTATCGAAGGGTGAACATGCCGCCGCCAATCACGAACGGTGCGACCGTGGCGAGCGCGCCGATGCCGTCGATCCAGGCGCCGACGAGTTCCGGCTCGCGCTTCTGGAGAGCCTCGTGCAGCCGACCGAGTGCGGCGCCTCGTTCCTCCGGCGACAGACGCGGCCAGTCGCCCTCGTCGAAGGCGGCGCGGGCGGCGGTGACCGCCGCGTCCATGTCCGACGGGCTCGCTTCAGCAACCGTCGCGATCACCGCCTCGCTATGTGCCGAGATGACATCGATGCTGCCGCCACCCGCAGGCGCGACCCACGCGCCGCCGATATACAGCTTGTCGGGATGTTTGATCCTCACGGCGCGAGTGCCAACGACGTCCTGTGCCATGACGTTCATGCGGCCGCCCTCATCCTCTATTTGTCGAGCCTGCGTTATTCCGCAGCATTTGATCCGAATGAACCAGACCGCCCGAGATAGGAAGTCGCCCCGCGACTAACGCGGCATAGGGTTCACCCTTTCACCACGGTGATAAGCTGCGCCTTACACCCCATCGGTCCAAGCCGGCTTGCCAGCCCTCGCATGGCCGCTAGCTTGATTGTCACAAGGAGCGCAGGCCACGAGGACGCACAGCCAAGTGCCCGGGCTCGCGGCAACGGAGAGGCTGCCATGATCGTACCCGAGTCCTTCCATGCCGCGTCCAACGATCTTCCCTGGGCCGAAAATTGGGCGGATGATCCCGGCATCAAGCTCAAGCTGCTGATGGCCGACGTCGAAGGTGGCCGCTACGCCATCCGGATGCTGTTTGCGCCAGGCCTGAAGGTCGCGCCACACAAGCACACCGCCGAGATCCACGCCTTCACCTTCGCGGGAGAGTGGGCGTACACCGAATATCCGGACAGCCCGCCGAACACCGCCGGCTCCTATCTCTACGAACCCCCGGGCAGCACCCACACGCTGAAGGTCGCCGATCACGTCCAGGGCGACACCGATGTGCTGTTCATCATGTACGGCGCCATGCTGCATCTGGGCGACGACGGCGCGGTGCTCGGCATCACCGATGCCGAAAGCGTGCTGCGCGAATATGCCGATCGGCTCACCGCGCAGGGCGTGCCGATGCCGTCGATCGCGACCGGCGGATCGATGTCCTATCGGCAACTGGCATGAGCGACGCTGCTGACCTCGTCGCCGAAGTCCGCGCGCTGCGCGCCGAACTCGTCGCCGCGCAGCATCGCATCGGACTGCTCGAGGACAAGAACGAGATAGAGCGGCTGCAATATACGTACGGCTACCTCATCGACAACCGCATGTTTAGCGAGATGGCCGACCTGTTCGCCGACGAAGGCGCCTGGATCGAGATCGGTGAGCGCGGACGGTATTACGGCAAGGATCACATCCGCGCCTTCCTGCTGGAAGTGCTCGGCGGCGGGCGCTGGGGGTTGATCCGCGACGAAGTGATCAATCACGTCCAGCAGCAATTGCTGATAACCGTCGATGACGATCGGAGCCGCGCCCGCGCCCGTGCCCGCGCCGAAGTGCAGGGGAATTCGCCACCCGGCACGCCGACCTTCCTGTTCGCCGACGGCATCTACGAGAACGACTATGTCAAAGAAGACGGCCGCTGGAAGATCGAGGGCATCAAGGTAACGATGACCTTCTACGTCGCGCTCGAACGCGCACGCATCTGGTTCCCGACCGCACCGCCAAGCGAGGTGGTCGTGCCCGATCAGCTCAGCGAGCCGCCCGTCGATGCGCTCGGCCGTCAATTCAACGCGTTCCGGTGGCCGCATCCGATCACCGGCGCGCCCCTCCCGATCCCGGTGTCCGATCCCTCGCACCGCGATGCCGGCGGCGGCGGGGTCCCGAACGTCGGCGGACCCGCTCAAGACTGATCGAGATTGCCCATGTCTGCTTCAAACGATGCGCCCTCGAACACGATGGAGACGTATGACCTGATTGTCGTCGGTGGCGGCTCGGCCGGCTGCGCGATGGCCGCGAGGCTGGCCGACGCGGGACTGTCGGTGCTGCTGCTCGAAGCTGGCAAGTCCGATCGCGATATCCGTCTACTCGTGCCGGCGCTGACGATCGCCGCCGTTCACAACCCCGCCTACGACTGGGGCTATCCGGCCGAACCCGATCCCTCCATCGGCGGTCGCGCCGACAAGTGGCCGGCGGGCAAGCGGCTGGGCGGCGGCAGTTCGATCAACGGCATGATTTACGTGCGGGGTCACCGCCGGGACTATGACCGCTGGGCCGCGCTCGGCGCTACCGGCTGGGGCAGCAAGGACGTGCTCCCCTACTTCGCGCGTATGGAGACGACCGACCGGAAGGGCGAAGGCCGCGGCGGCGATGGGCCAATCTCTGTCGTCGCCAACCGCGTCCACTATCCGGTCGTCGACGCTTTCGTCGATGCGGCAGTCAGCTACGGCATACCCCGCAACCCCGATCACAACGGTGCCGTATCCGGGGAGGGCACCGATCTCGCTCAAACGACGCAGTTCAATGGCATGCGCTGCAGTTCGGCCCGGGGCTATCTCCGTTCCGGCCCACCGCGTCCGACGCTCACAGTCCAAACCGAGGCGCTCGTGCGCCGCGTCCTGATCGAGGACAAGCGCGCCGTCGGCGTCGAGTTCGATGCCGGCGGCGTGACCCGGGTGGCGCGGTCGCGCGATGGCGTCGTGCTCTCGGCCGGCAGCATCGGCTCGCCGCGCATCCTCATGCTCTCCGGCATTGGCCCCGCAGCGCACCTGCGCGCGCATGGCATCGCGGTCGCTGCCGATCTGCCCGGCGTCGGCGGCAACCTGCAAGAGCATGTCGGAACGCACATCGTCGCCCGGGTGCGCGGATCGACGGTAAACAGCGATTCGCGGGGGCTACCCGCGATCAAGCAGGGGCTCGACTATCTGTTCCGCCGCCGCGGCGCGGTCAGCAGCTCGATGTGCCATGCGCAGGCATTCGTGCACACCAATCCTGCCGAGCCGGTGCCCGACGTCCAGGTATCGTTCACTGCTTTCGCCTTCGACATCAACGCGGTCGGACGCGCCGTGCTGCGCAAGGAGCCGGCGATCAGCCTGACCGTCTGCCTCGCGCGGCCGGGTAGCCGCGGGCGGATCTCGCTGCGATCCGCGAATCCTTTCGCGCCGCCACTGATCGAGCACCAGCTGCTCGGCGACCCAACGGACGTCAACAAGCTGGTGCGCGGTATCGAGATCGGCCGAGAGATCCTCCGGCAGACACCAATCGCGCCGTACATTATCGAAGAAATCCGGCCGGGGCCGGAGGTGGGGTCCGAGGATCTACCCGGCTATCTGCGCGCCGCCTCGATCCCGCTCTACCATCCGGTCGGGACCTGCCGGATCGGCACGGACAAGGATGCGGTCGTCGATCCGGACCTGAAAGTGCACGGAGTCGCCGGATTGTGGGTGGCGGATGCCTCGGTGATGCCGACGATCCCGGTCGGCAACACCAACGCTACCGCGATCATGATCGGTGACAAGGGCGCAGATCACGTCCTCAAGTCTCTCCGTCGAAACGCCCGGGCGGCGCCCGCCGGCGCTGCGAGCCTGACAGCATGACAGAGGCGCTCGAGCCCAGCCCGCTGATGGTCCCGATGCGCTCGATCCCTGTCCCTACCTCGATTAGCGCCGAGGCCGGGGCTGTCCTTGGCCATGCCGGCGCTGCACCGATTGCATGGCCCGACCATCCCGCCGCGGATGATCTCGCGGGCTGGCTCGCGTTTATTGCGACAAGCGATGCCAACATGGCGGCGATGGTGGCCACGGTCGAACAGGACCATGGGACCGATGTCGCCACGATCCCGATCGGTGCGATGCATTGTTATCTGGCTCGGCCAAAGGGCGCAGCCGAGCGCCCGGAGCGAATCCTTTTTGAAGTTCACGGCGGCGCGTTGATCTGCGGTGGGGGCGCGCTCTGCCGCGCGATGGCGGTGCGCGCAGCGAGCGTGTTCCAGGCGGTGGTCTATTCAGCGGATTATCGGATGCCGCCGGTATACCCCTACCCTGCACCGTTGGACGACTGCTTTGCGGCATACCGGCATTTGGTTGACCGCTTTGATCCCGCCTGCATCGTCGTTCACGGCAGCTCGGCCGGCGGCAATCTCGCCGCGGCGGTTATGCTGCGAGCGGTGGCGGAAGGTCTACCGCTCCCGGCCGGGCTAATCCTGGAAACGCCGGAGCTCGATCTCACCGAGTCCGGCGACAGCTTTCAGACCAACATGTTCATCGACACGGTTCTTCAACGCGGGCTGATGCCGGTGAACAGGCTCTACGCTGCCGGTCACGATCTCGCCGATCCCATGCTGTCGCCGCTGTTCGGCGATTTCTCGCGTGGCTTTCCGCCGACCCTGCTTACCGCCGGTACCCGCGACCTGTTTCTCTCAAACGCCGTACGGATGCTGCACCGCCTCCGCCAAGAGCGGATCCCAACGGAGCTTCTCGTCTATGAGGCGATGCCGCATGGCGGCTTTTTCGGTACGCCGGATGATCGCGTCGTAGAACAAGACCTGCGGCAGTTTGCCGACAGGTGCTGGAACGGAAACCTCTACGTTTAGACGATCGCGCAGCCCACGCTGGTGATCTTGCCGCCACGGAGATGGTAGTGAATATACTGCCGCATCTCCTGAACCTCGCCGACCCTGATTGGAAATAGCTGCCCGTAACCGTTCGCCTCCAGCGTGGCAGCGTCCAGATCCCGGATACCTTCGACCCGCACGATCCCTTCGACCGCGGCGAGTTCGTCGCTCGCCGCGAAGCGCTCCACCGTCACTGTCTCGCGGACATACTGATGGAGGAAGCCGTAGAAGCGCTTCAGATCTTCCCGGCTCGCGATTTCGACGCCGAAGAACGCCAGCCGCGGATTGTCCGCATAGAAGTCGAACACCGCGTCATAGTCGCGCGCGTTGAACGCGGCGGTGTAGCGATCATAGTCGGCGCGTTCCATCGCTCTACCTCCCTCAGAAACTGCGCCGCACGCTGATCGACCATTCGCGGGGCTGGCCAGGATTGCCGGTCACGACACCGAACGAGCCGACATTCTCGGCCACGCCGGTATAATAGAACTTCTTGAATATGTTGGTCACGCCGGCGCTCAGCTGCCAACCCTTGTCGGCACTGTCGTAGGTCAGGCGCCCGTTAAAGGTACTGTAGCCATTGATCTTGCTGAAGTCGTTGTTGACCGAATTGTAGAAGAAACTCGATCGATATGACCAGTCCAGACGCGGCGTGATCGTCGATCTGCTGCCGGTTCCGACGGCATACTGAATGCCAGCCGACGCCTGCCATTTGCTGATGAACGGCGCGATCATGTCAAGAGTGACGAGCGTCGCGGGATTGGTGATCCGCTTATAGTCGAAGTCGAGATAGCCGAGCACGGCATTGATCTGTAGGCCGTCAACCGGAATGAACGTGTTCTCGAGCTCGAACCCGAAAATCTCTGCGTCACCGGCGTTTGACGGCACCGAGCAGGACAGGACCACGCTGTCAGGGCACTGATACCGGACCAGCTGAATGTCGGTATAATCGTTCAGGAACACCGCACCGTTGATCCGCACCCGGCGATCGAGCAGGTCCGACTTGAAGCCCGCCTCGTAGGTGGTGAGCTTCTCCGGGCCGAACGTCCGCACCTGATCTGGTGCCGACGGGCGCGGATTGATGCCGCCGCCCTTGAAGCCCGTCGACACTTGCGCATAAAGTAGCAAGTCTGAGGTCGGTGCGTAGTTCGCGCCGATCCGGTAGTCGACACGATCACCCTTGAACGTGCCGGAGAGGCCGTTCAGCCCGGCAAGCAGGAAATTCGGCGTGAAGAATATGCCTGACGGCGGTGTACCGTCGAGGTTCAGCCGGCCGTAATTATAGTTCTTCTTGTCGTCGGTGTAACGCAGACCGCCGATCAAGTTGAACTTGTCGGTCAGGTGCACTTCGAGGTGCCCGAACGCCGAGATGCTGCGGTTCTTCACCCGGTCGTCGGAAAGGAAGTCGAACAGCAGGGTCGGGATCTGGTTCCGCCCGTCGAGGCGATCGCGCGCATCGTAGTAGAACCCGCCTACCGTCGAATCGATCAGGCCGTCGCCGAACTCGCCGGACAGCCGAACTTCCTGCGTGAACTGCTTGTGGGTAAAGGTGAACTCCTGGAGCAGGATGGCGAGCGGCGATCCGTCTACGTCGATACCGGCCGTCCCCTTTGCGCGTCGATAGCCGGTGATGGAGGTAAGCGAGAGAGCATCCGAGAGCTCGAGCTCCACCGTGTTGGCCACGCCCCAACTTTCCGCCGTCGACTTCGGCTCTGCGGAGAAGCCGCCCGGCGCGATCTGGGTGGGAATGCCGAACACGGTCGTGTAGTTTCCACCGGTCGCGTAGGTCGCGTAGGTGGTATAGCTCTTCGGCCCGGTGATGAAGCGACCGTCGAACGGAATGCCCCCGGCCGGGTTCGCCGCGACATAGCTGCGGACGCTAGGATTGTCCGCGTAGAGCAGCTTGCTTGGCGCGATCTGCGAATTGTCGGACGAGTAGTCGCCGACCAGATTGATCTCCAGCGGCGAACCCTCGGGCGCATAGCGGAGCGCGACCCGGACGCCCTGATAATCGCGGCCGCCCTCGGTGCCGATCACGCAATCGTCGTTGCCGTCGATCTGAGCAATGCCTGCGGCGGGATTGACGCAGCCGAAATCGAGCCGCTTCATATAGCCGTCAGCCGACTTCGAGACGCCCGAGACGCGCGCGAACAGATCCTTGCTCAGTGCCAGGTCGAAGCTGCCACGGAAGTCCAGGCGATCGAAGCGGCCATAGGTCGCCTCCAGAAAGCCCTTGCCCGATCCGGTCGGTCGCTTGCTGAACAGCTTTACCGATCCGCCAACCGAGTTCTTGCCGGACAGCGTGCCCTGGGGACCGCGCAGCACCTCGACCCGATCGAGATCCGTAAGGTCGACCGAGGCGCCGAACGTCGTGCCGTAATAGATGTCGTCGATGTAGACGCCGACGCCGGGCTCGAGGGCGAAGCTGGCATCCAGCTGGCCGATGCCGCGGATGAACGCGGCGATGGAGTTGCCCTGGATGCCGGTCGCCGGTTCCAGCGCGACGTTTGGGGCGAAGTCACCGATGTCCGTGATGCTGGTCTGGCTGCGCGCGGCGAGCGTCGCCGCATCGACGGCGGTGATCGCGATCGGTGTATCCTGCACGTTCTGCGCGCGGAACTGCGCCGTGACGACGATCTCCTGGATCGCGGAGCCGGTGTTCGCATCGGTAGGCGCGACCTGCGGATCGCCGGTCTGTGCCGCGGGCTCCGATTGGGCAAGCGCTGGGGCCGCCAGGAGGGCCAACGCACTGCATGCGACCAGTGACGAACGACGCGTCAGCGTGGTGGCGAGACGATAGGTCATGTAAATTTCCCCTCCGACGTCCTGGCCCGCCTGTCGGCTGCCGCGTTCTCCCGCGGTCGTGACCGTTGCCTCCGCCGCCGCCCCGAAGACTTTTGGAGCGAGCGGCTAGGCGCGGTCTGTATGCTGAAACGGATGGTGCCGAGTAGATAGCGCAGGGCTTACAGCATATAGGATTTTCCCTAACACCCCAAGAACTAGGAACCCATTTGGACCTTGCCCCTCGATGAACTCGACGATTGATCGGTGTCTGGCACCTGACGTCCGTTCGATCAGATTTCCTGATGCGTGACGTGCCACTCCAGCCGCTCGCTCAAGAAGCGGCTGGCTGGTCCAGGCCGCTGCGACGCTCGGAACACCAGCGACCAAGGTTGCACGCCCCTCGCCCGGGTTGCCGGGTGAAGTTGAACCAGGCGACCCGCGCCGATCTCACGCTCCGCCACGTCCGATGGCAAATAGCTCCAACCGACACCCGCGCGCAAAAGCATAAGCTGGGTAGCGGCATCGTTTACCCGCCAGATCCGCGAGGAGTTGATCGAGACGTCGAGCGCTTCGCCGCCGCCGCCCGCAGAGCGGTTGGTGATCTGAACATTGTCGCGCAGCACCATCGTCGGGATACGATCCTCCAGGCTTGCAAGGGCGTGCCCGGGTGCCGCGACCGCGACGATCTCGACCGATCCGAAGTCGCGCGCCTCAATGCCTGGCGGCCAGGCGACATCGATCGCGGCGACCGCGAATGCCGCCTGGCTGTCCGTCACCAACTTCAGCGCCTGCTCTCGCGGCACGATGCGGATGTCCATGGCTACGGAAGGATAACGCTCAGCCGACTCCGCTAGTGCGAGGGCCAACGGCTCGCGAGGGAAGAAGCCGTCGATCGCGCAGACGATCGAACCCTCGAGGCCGCGGGTAACGCTGGCGGCGCTCGCCATCAGCTCGTCGGCTAGCTGTGCGATGCGCCGCGCATAGGCAAGCACGGCCGTTCCCCCCTGCGTCAGCACAGGCTTGCGCTTGCCCCGCTCGAACAGCGCAAAGCCCAGCTGTCCCTCGATCGTCGCGACCGCGTAGCTTACAGCCGGCTGGCTACGTTGGAGCCGCCGCGCAGCGCCGGAAAAGCTGCCGACATCCACGATCTCCGCGAAGATCCTGAGGTGATCGAGCGAAGGAGCCGCGCTGCTCATAGCACGATCTATCCAGATTTCTGATCGAAACGATAGAGGGGCCGGGGCTTGGCCTGACGTTGGCGCCGCGCAAAGGTAGCGCCAGAACAGGAGAGCGGAGGATGGACGGGCCGGCGCAAGTTCTAGACCTGATTGCAAAGCTCGCCGCACGGGTTGAGCGCCTGGAGGCCGAGACGGCAATCCGGCGGCTTCACCACGCCTACGGGTATTTCCTGGATTATTGCTGGTACGACGAAGTCATAGACCTGTTCGCGGACGATGGTGAGGCGGTGTTCCTGTCGGGCGTCTATCGCGGCCGGACAGGTCTGGAACGCCTGTACAAGACCTTCCTCGGCCAGGCGTATACTAGCGGCCGCAGCGGACCGATGGACGGCTTCATCGCCGACCACATGCTGTTTCAGGACGTGATCACCGTCGCGTCAGACGGCAATTCGGCGCGGAGCCGCTCGCGCGCGCTGCTCGCGCTCGGCAGCCACGAGAGCCGCATCGATCGTCCGCCGCAGCTGCCCGATCAAATCTACGAGGCCGGTCTCTACGAGAACGAATATGTCCGGGAGGACGGTGTCTGGAAGATCAAGCGACTAGAATATGCCCTGCAATGGCAGGCGCTCTACGATCGCGGCTGGTTCGGCACTCGCACCGATTTGCCGGCGCAGATCCCGCCATTTCCGGAGAGCGCGGTCGGCCCGGACTATCTGCTGGTCAGGGAACCCCGAAAGGTCTGGCCGGAACGCTCCGTCATGGAGTTCCACTATTCGCACCCGGTGACTGGGCAGCCGGTCCGGCCGCCCAGCATGCCAGCCGATGCCGAAGGATAAAGCGGTGGATCGCTTTGCGGGCAGGAACGTCGTCGTCACCGGCGGCAACAGCGGCATCGGGCTCGCAACCGCTCGCGCCTTCGCACAAGAGGGCGCGCGCGTGGCGATCGTCGGCCGCGATCCGCGCACGCTCGCCGATGCAGCCCGGACGGTCGGGCCCGGAACCGTCGCGGTCCGGGCGGACCTTGGGTCGTTGTCCGAGATCGAGCGTGCCATGAGCGAGATCGCCGCTGCGATGGGCACGGTCGACGTGCTCTTCGCCAATGCCGGCACCGGCGGCATGATCCCGATCGAGCAGGTCGATGAACCCTTGTGGGACGCAATCATCGACCTCAACGTCAAGGGCACCTACTTCACCGTGCAAAAGTGCCTACCGATGATGACCGCAGGCGCCGCGGTCGTCCTGTGCAGCTCGGCCAGCGCCGAGCGATCGATGCCGGGCGCCAGCGTCTATGCCGCAAGCAAGGCGGCGGTGAACTCAATCGGGCGCAGCCTCGGCGGCGAGCTCGCCGGGCGCGGCATCCGCGTCAACGTGGTCGTGCCCGGCGGCGTCGACACGCCGATCCTGCGGCGCACACCCGGCGTGCCGCCGGAGGAGGCCGACGCGGTGTACGCACAGATGGCGGCGGGCACGCCGATGCGCCGCATCGGCCGCCCCGAAGAGGTAGCCGCCGCCGTCCTGTTCCTCGCATCGAGCGAAGCCTCTTACGTCACCGCCGCCGCCTTCCACGTCGACGGCGGCATCGTCGGCGCAACCTGAGGATGATCTTTTGACCCTTCTGCATGACGCGAACCCACGGCGTGATGGCTTCGAACCGGGCATCATCCACGGCGTTCTGCTGCTCATGGCGATCTGGCTGAACGGCATTGCGGGAGGCGCGATCTCCCCCGTGCTGCCACGGATCGCGCAGCACTTTGCGGGCGCCCGGAACCTCGATCTGCTGGTCGGCTTCGTCGGTACGATGCCAGCGCTCGCGGTCGCCTTCCTCGCCATACCGATAGGATCTCTCGCGGATCGCATCGGTCAGCGGCCGATCCTGCTGGTCGGCCTCCTTCTCTACGGCGGCCTCGGCATGCTCCCGCTCTGGCTTGAGTCGCTCCACGGCATTGTCGCCAGTCGGCTAGTCGTCGGGGTGGGCGAGGCGGCGGTGATGACGGCCGGCACCGGCATGCTCGGCCTCTATTTCCACGGTCGGACGCGCGAGCGCTGGCTCTCTGCGCAGGTCGCCACAGCCAACATCATGGGTGTGATCTTCGTTTTCGTCGGCGGGCTGATCGGCACGCAGGGGTGGCGCGCGCCGTTCGCAATCTACATTCTGGCGTTGTTGCTGTTCGTGCCGACCTTTTTCCTCATCCGCGAGCCGTCACGCCCGAAGGCGGCGCGAATGGACCCCGCCCCACCGATGGAGCGCGCCGTGCTCTTCCCGCTGGCGAGGAACATGGCTCTGACGGTGCTCCTCGCTTCAGCGATTTTCGTCGTCATCGTCCAGATGAGCTTCCTTCTTGCCGAGCGTGGAACGACGGGTAGCGCGACGATCGGGACGGCTATTTCGCTCGCGGCGTGCGGCATAGCGCTTGGCGCGACGTTCGCCGGGCTCCTCACGCGCGTTCCCGCCCGGTACCGCCTCGGCGCAGCGCTCGCCGGCGCGGCGGGCGGATTCCTTGGACTGGCGTTGGTGCAGAGCGTGCCGGCGATGGTGATGTGCGGCTTCATCGGCGGGATGGGATGCGGCGTGGGTGTCGCGACCCTGCTCGGCGCGACGATAGCCGCCACCCCCGCGCCAATGCTGGGCCGCGTCAGCGGCGCCTGGACATCGGCCATATTCCTCGGCCAGTTCCTCAATCCGCCGTTGTTCGTCATTGGCCGCGCGCTCTTTGGGTCTTTGCCCGCGGCGATCGTTGCTTTCGCCTTGCTGTGCGCGATCGCCGCTGCGGTGGTCGCGTTCACCCCGCAACGTACGGTCGGACAGCCAACTTCTTCGCCAAGGGCGCGCGGATGACTGATCTATCGCCTAGTCCGCCGCCGAGGGCGTTGGCAGCCTTCCTGAAAGCGTGCGTTGCCATCGTGGGTCCGGAGTGGGTGAAGGTCACGCCCGAGGAGGTCGGGCCCTCGACTCCCCCGGCCCGGGGCCGATTGTCTCGCCAATGGGCAATACGCTCGAGCGCGGGCACGGCGTTACGCCTTACGGCGACCACTCCGCGCACAGCTGCGGCTTCGAGGTGCTTCTCGCGACGGCACGCTCTTCCGCACCGGACTCGGTGGGGTCAAGGACACCGGAAGCTGGCAAACCTATCTTTATGGCTTCGGGCCGACGCTGGATGACATCTTCACCCGATCGAACTCCGGCATCATTACCAAATTGGGCATCTGGCTGATGCCAGCGCCGGAGAGCCACCGCACCGTGCTCGCGGTGCGGCCGGAGGACGAGGACATCGTCAAGCTGACCGGCACGATCCGCGGCTTACGCATGGACGGTACGATTCCGACCGAGGGTGTGATGGGCAACGCTACCATATTCCTCGCGGCCACCCGCCGCCGCGCAGAGGTACATGACAGTGAGGGAGCGATACCCACGGGGCTTGCCGTCCGTGAGGCCAAGAGCGCCGGCCTCAATGCCTGGAACTACATCTTCACCCTGTACGGCCGCGCGGATCGCGTCGCTGCGGATCATGCTGAGGCCCAGCGCGGCCAGCGGAACGGTCCTCCTGGCGGCATTGATGCCGCGGATCGCAGAGTGGCAGCGCATCGAGGCAGTCGTCGGGCAAGCAGACGCGATCATGCTGGCCCGAGTTGTTCCGCTTCCTTCAACGGACCCACTGGACGGCGACCTCACTGTCCGCCCGGAGCGAGACGCCTCTCGGTCGTCTTCTCCGGTCGGCCCAGTTGGTGAACGTCACGCGGCGATAAACGATGGCGCCTGCTGCGACGCAAAATGATTGCAGATAGTCTAGATCGAACTACTCACGAGAAGATTTTGCCGATGATGTCGTAAGTGTCTCGCTTAGATCAGACCGGTGGAGGTGTGGACGCTTCTCAGCCGCTTGCTGGTGAGTTCAGCAAAGCAGAGACCGACCTGATTTATTTACGATGCCCCCCCCCCCTGCTGCCTTCCACGACAACTCCCGGCTTGGTCCTAGAGGCCTGCTCACCACAGCCACGTCTATATTCGGTTTAGCCAGTCGCGTACTTGGTTCAGCGTGTGCCGCTCTTGATCGACATACATCACAAATGGCTGTTCGATCCGCGCGCCGGGCGCGTGACTCGTGAGTACAGCTGGACTTCTACCTACGCCGTAGCCGCCGTGGGTGATGAACGGGCGGATCGTCTTTCCCCGTAAGTCGTGCGACTTCAGGAACGATCGGATCGGCGCAGGCGCGGTCGTGCTCCAAAGGGGAAAGCCAAGATAGATCTCGTCGTAGGAAGCGACATCCGCCAGCTTCTCGCAAGTGGCGGTTCAAAGCCGCTACCACGCTCGCTCGTGGCTTGCGCCACGTGCTGCTCATAGTTGTCTGGATATGGCCGTGCAGGCCTGACTTCAAAGAGCTCGGCCCCGCGCGCTCGTTGCAGCGTGCCAGCGATGACCCCGAGTGTTCCCCGAGCGGGTGAGATAGGCGATGGGCGTCTTGTTCTGTTTACGTGCCGTTCCGCCATCTTGAGCGCAGGCGGAACTGGCAAATGCCAGAAGCGCCGGTGTCGCGAGCATCGTTCGACGCGAGATGCTGCCCCGTCCTTCATGTCGCAACGAGCCGGCTGTCGTTGGGGCCAGCATCGAAGTTCCTTTCCACTCGTGTCGGCCCGATCGTTCAGACGATCTGCGGCAGCTTAGCTAGGTGTTTGTCGAGGGTGAGCGGATAGTCCCGGACGCGGATACCGGTGGCATTGTAGACGGCATTGGCGATCGCCGGCGCTACGCCGGAAATCCCCAACTCACCGACGCCCTTGGCCTTCAGCGGCGACATCGTCGGATCAAGTTCGTCGATGAAGAAGACTTCCTGATGCGGAATGTCGGCGTGGACCGGCACTTCATACCCGGCGAGATCGTGGTTCACGAAGAAGCCGAACCGTTTGTCGACCGCCAGTTCCTCCATGAGGGCGGCCCCCGCCCCCATGACCATGCCGCCGATTACTTGGCTGCGGGCGGTTGTGGGATTGAGGATGCGTCCTGCCGCGCAAACCGCCAGCATGCGCCGGATGCGGATCTCGCCGGTCCAGGCGTCCACGGCGACCTCGCAAAAGTGCGCTCCGAACGTCTGCTGCTCGTAGCGCTTCGACAGGTCACCATATTCGATTGTGTCCTCGGCCGTGATCGGACCTGCCTTGGCCGCACTCGCCAGTGATACCCTACGATTGCCCGAGCGGACTTCGCCATCCGCAAAGTCCGCATCAGCGGAGTTGAAGCCGAGCGCTGTCGCGACCGCTTCGCGCAGCTTAACGCAGGCTGCATAGACGCCCGCCGTCGCCGTAGCGGCCCCTGCCTGCCCTCCGCCCCCGAATGCTTCGGGGAAGCGCGTATCGGCCAGCTTTACGATGACCCGGTCGAGGGGCAGCCCCATCATCTCGGCCGCTGTCTGGCCGATGATGGTGTAGCTACCCGTCCCCATGTCGGTCATGTTGCTCTCGACCGTGACCATGCCCTTGGTATCCAGTGTGACGCGCGCGCCGGCGGGAATGATCGGCGCACCGCGAATGGCAGATGCCATTCCCATGCCGATGAGCCAGTCGCCGTCGCGACGAGCCCCCGGCTTCGGGTTGCGCGCCTTCCACCCGAACCGATCCGCGCCGGTACGCAGACACTGCACCAACTCGCGTGTGGAGAAGGGGCGATCCGCCGACTTCGTTGGCCCCTGGCTCCCGCTGGTAGCCTGCGGATCGGTGCCTGATCCGCGTCCAGGATCGCTCGGCACCACTTGCGTGTCGTTGAGGATCCGCAACTCCACGGGATCCATGCCGAGCTTCTCGGCCAGTTCGTCCATCGCGACTTCGAGTGCCATCATGCCGGATGCCTCGCCGGGCGCGCGCATCGCGTTGCCCTCCGGCAGGTCGAGCGTCGCGAGCCGGGTCAGATTTAGGCGATTGGCGCCAGCATAGAGAAGCTCCGTTTGTGCCGCGGCGATCTCCGGCCCGCCGCCCGGTAGATTGCCCGACAGGCTTTCGTGCCCAATCGCAATCAGGCGCCCGTCCTTGCCGGCGCCAAGCCGGACGCGCTGGATCGTCGCGGGCCGATGCGTGGTGTTGTTCGGCATCAGCGGTCGCGGCAGCGCAACCTTGACCGGACGCCCGGTCACACGCGCACCGATTGAGGCGAGCACCGCATCCGCGCAGACGCTGCCCTTCCCGCCGAAGCCACCGCCGATATAGGTTGCGACGATACGGATCTTGTCCTGCGGTACGCCGATCTTGTTTGCCAGATCGCGCTGCGCCCAACCGACGATCTGCTGTGCCGACCAGATGGTCAGCTGGTCGCCGTCCCATCGTGCGATGGTCGCGTGCGGCTCCATCATCATGTGACTCTGGTCCGGCGTGGTGTAAGTCTGGTCGACCTTCACCGCGGCTTTGGCGAACGCCCCCTGGAAGTCGCCGATCCGGACGTCCGGCTGGCGCTCGTGCGGCTTGGCGCCGGCACGGGACGCAGGAAGGTCGAAGGCGCCCTTTCCACGGGTATAGTCGACCCGGACAAGTCCGGCCGCCGCGCGTGCTTGTTCGAACGTCTCGGCCACGACGAGCGCGATCGCCTGATGATAATGATCGACCTCGGGGCCGGCGAGAGGCTTGGCGACGTAGAAGCCCGAGGCTTTGATCGGTCCGGCATTGTCGGCGGTAATGACGGCGAGAACGCCCGGTGCAGCCTTTGCCTGGGTGACGTCGATCGAGGCGATCCGCCCCTTGGCGATGCCGGCGCCGACGATGTAGCCATAGGCGGCGTCCGGGGCGACGGCATGGTTCTCGTAGGAATAGACCGCCGCGCCGGTGGTCTTGAGCGGTCCCTCGATACGAGGGTGCGGCTTGCCGATGACCGTTTGACGATCGATCGGGTTGATGCCCGCGGGCGTATCGAACTTCATGCTACGCGAGCCTCCGCGATGGTGGACGCCAGCGCGCGGGTCGCGAGCGTTAGTTTGAAGGCGTTGTCGGACGTGGGTCTCGCACCGGCGAAGGCGCGCGTCGTGACCGCGGCGGCGCCCTGAAGCATTGCCGCTTCCGCTGTCTCCACTCGCCAGGGCTTGTGCGCGACGCCGCCGAAAGCCACCCGACCGGTGCCATCCTTCTGGAGCACCGTCGCTACGGAGACGAGCGCAAAGGCGTAGGAGGCACGATCACGCACCTTGCGGTAGATATGCGTTCCGCCGATCGGCCGCGGCAGCGTCACCGCCGTGATGAGTTCGCCTTTGCCGAGGCTGGTCTCAATGTGCGGTGTTTCGCCCGGCAACCGATGGAAGTCGGCAATCGGGATTGATCGTGTCTGACCGTCGGGTTTGATCGTCTCGACGCTGGCATCCAGGACGCGCAGCGCGACTGCCATGTCGCCGGGATAGGTGGCGATGCACTGGTCGGATGATCCGACAACGGCCAGCTGCCGCGAGATCCCTCCGATCGCAGCGCAGCCCGAACCCGGCCGGCGCTTGTTGCAGGGCTGGTTGGTATCATAGAAATACGGGCACCTGGTCCGCTGGAGCAGATTGCCGGCCGTCGTCGCCTTGTTGCGGAGCTGTCCGCTTGCCCCTGCCACGATCGCGCGGGTCAGCAGACCGTAATCACGCCGCACACGCTCGTCCGATGCCAGCGCCGTATTGGTCGCGAACGCGCCGATGCGCAGGCCACCCTGGTCGATCTTCTCGATACGATCGAGGCCGAGGTCCTGCACGTCGACGAGATGGGTCGGCGTTTCGATCTCCAGCTTCATCAGGTCCAGCAGGTTGGTGCCGCCCGCCAGGAACTTCGCGCCCGGTGTATTGGCGACGGCCGCCGCAGCTTCCGCCGGGGTCTTCGCGCGGTCGTAAGTGAAGTTCTTCATGCCCGGCTCCCCGCAACGTCGGCCATGGCCTCGGCAATATTCGAATAGGCGCCGCACCGGCAGATATTGCCGCTCATCCGCTCGCGCATCTCGATGTTTGTCGCCTGCGGCTTGGCAGTGAGGTCGGCCTGAACGTGACTGGGCACGCCAGCCTTGATCTCATCCAGGACGGCTACCGCCGAGCAGATCTGCCCCGGCGTGCAATAGCCGCACTGGTAACCGTCATGCTCGACGAAGGCCGCCTGCATCGGGTGCAGCTTGTCGGCAGTTCCCAGGCCTTCGATTGTGGTAATCGCATCGCCTTGATGCTGCACCGCCAGGCTGAGGCAGGAATTGATCCGGGTCCCGTTCACCAGCACGGTGCAGGCACCGCACTGCCCATGATCGCAACCCTTCTTCGTGCCGGTCAGCTTCAGATGTTCGCGAAGAGCGTCGAGCAAGGTCGTCCGGACATCCATTTCCAGCTCGCGGACTTTGCCGTTGACCGTTAGCTTTAGGGGCATGGAGGGAGGTCCTTTCGCGGAACGTAACGCTTGTGCCTCCGCCGACGGCGCAACCACCAGGGCGGCAGTTGCCGCGCCGCCAGCCAGAATGCCGCGCCGTGACAGTTCGAGTTCAACGGCCATGTTCAGCCTTCCTGTTCGCGGTTCGCGCGGGCTGCCCCGCCTGTTTTATTCATCCCCCGCACTAGGCGGGACCGTTATACTGATCGTCGGCGACGGGTTCCAGCCAGGTCACGCTCTCACCGTTCTCCGCCTCCGAGACGGCGACATGGGTCATGCCGCTCGTTCGGGTCGCGCCATGCCAGTGTTTCACACCGGGCTTTATCCAGACGGTGTCGCCCGGCTTCACGGCCCGGACCGCCTCGCCCTGCGCCTGCACCCAAGCTTGCCCGGCGGTCACGATCAGCAGCTGACCGAGCGGGTGGGTATGCCAGTTGGTATGCGCGCCGGGCTGGAAGGTGACGGTCCCGCCGCCTAGCCGGGCATCGCCCGTACCCTTGAAGGGCGACGTTACCGCGGCAGAACCGGTGAAGTAGCTTGCCGGTCCGGTCGCAGGAGATTGGCCGGGTGGCACAACCTGGATTTCCGGAGATGCTTGAACCAACGCCGCGTCGTCTCGCTTTGTAAAAACCTGCCTGGCCGTGCCGATCGCCGCACTCGCCTTCGGCCAACCGGCGTAGAAAGCGAGATGGGTCAGCGCTTCGCCGACTTCCGCCTCTGTGAGGCCGTTCTCCAATCCTAGGCCGATGTGGAACCGGAGCTGCTCGCCGTCTCCACCCGCCGCCAGCGCGGCGATCGTGACGAGGCTGCGATCGCGTGGCGAAAGGTCGGTGCGGCGCCACAGATTTCCGAAAACGACGTCGTTCGTCAGCTCCGCAAATTTCGGTGCGACGGCGGCAAGATCCTTTCGCACCGACGCAGCACGTGTGGCGTCAGAGGCCGGCAATGCTGCCGGCATGCCCGCTACCGGGCGCAGTGCCGAGGCATCGATCTTGCGGTCAGCAAAAACTTCCTCGATCACGCCCAGCGCCGACACGGCGTTCGGCCATCCCGTGTAGAAGGCAAGCTGTGTCACCATGCCGGCAACTTCGGTCGGCGTGATGCCGTTGCCCAGGCCGCGGCCGAGATGCCCAGACAGTTGCGCGGTCTTGCCCGTCCCGATCAGCACCGAGAGCGTAACGAGGCTACGGTCGCGCGGGCTCAGTTCCGGCCTGCGCCAGACGTCGCCGAAAAGCACGTCGTCAGTATAGCCGGCCAGGCTGGGAGTAATCTCCTGCATGTTCTTCGGCGCGACTGATGGTCGTTCCTCAGCAGCCGCGGGCGCGGCGATCAAGGCGGCGCCGATGGCTCCGAGTGTTCCCCTGTTCACCGGCGCACCGCCGGCGGCGCTTCGCGACCCGAATGGACGAGCACTGCGTCGGGCAAGCGCTGGCCGCGAACCTCGATTGCGCGAACCGCTGCGTTCAGCTCCTCCAGCTCGGTCGGCGTGAAGCGAACATTCGATGCACCATTGTTCTGGAGCATATGGGCCGCGTTGGTCGTGCCCGGGATCGGCACGATCCAGGGCTTCTGAGCCATGAGCCAAGCCAGCGCGATCTGGGCAGGCGCTGCCTGCTTGCGTTCGCCCCAGCGCTGGGTCAGCGCCACGAGCTGCAGGTTATGGGGCAGGTTCTCAGGCGCGAACCTGGTTTCCCCGCCGCGTATGTCGCCGGGTGCGAACCGCGTGTTCGCGTCTATCCAGCCGGTCAGGAACTGCACGCCGAGCGGGCTCCAGGGCACGAAGCCGATGCCGAGCTCCTCGCAGACCGGCAGCACGTCGCGCTCCGGCCCGCGCCACAGCATCGAATATTCATTCTGGACTGCGGTGAGGGGAAGGGCAGCGTGCGCGCGTCGCAATGTGCCGATCCCCATTTCCGACAAGCCCCAGTATCGGACCTTGCCCTGGCGCATCAGGTCCTGAACCGCGCCCGCCACGTCCTCAATCGGAACGGCAGGGTCGACGCGGTGCTGGTACAGCACATCGATGTGGTCGGTACGCAGGCGCCGGAGCGAGCCCTCGACCGCCTGCCGGATGTGTTCGGGGCGGCTGTTGAGCCCAGGGCCGCGCTGGCCTGTCTCCAGATCGATGTTCCAGCCGAACTTGGAGGTGATGACCACCTGATCCCGAAACGGCTGGATCGCTTCGCCTAGAATGCGCTCGCACTCGTGCGGACCGTAAGCCTCTGCGGTGTCGAAGAAGGTGACGCCGTGGTCGAAGGCGGCGCGAAGCAGCGCGATCTGCTCGGGACGGTACGGCGTCTCGGTCGTGTACTTGCGGCTGTTGTTTTGGACGCCGATGCCGATGCTGGAGACCTCCAGCTTGCCGAGCCGCCGCCTGCCGCTGACGGCCTGAGCGGCTGCGCGACCGGGCCCGGTCGCTTGAGACGAGGCGGGCGCAGAAGCGGCGCCGAGGAGCGGTGCGGCTGCCAAACCCCCTGCGGCCCCGAGGAGGGCTCGACGTCCGATCGTAGGGTGATGCTTGTCGCTCATTGTCTCATCCTCCTGCGATGCGGGCTCAACCCACGAGCTTGCGCGTCCCGAGCCACTTCACCATCGCGGGGTCGCGGTGGTCGAAGAAGCTGCTGGCCTTCTGGTCGAGCGCAGCAATTGCAGCGATGTCGCCTTCGCCAAGTTCGAAGTCGAAGATCGCGAAGTTCTCGGCCATGCGCTCCTTGCGCACCGACTTCGGGATGGCGACGATGCCACGCTGGATCAGCCAGCGCAGCACGACCTGCGCGACGCTCTTGCCGTACTTGTCTCCGATCGACTGGAGCGCCGGGTTGGTGAACAGGCCGTTCTTGCCCTCGGCGAACGGACCCCAGGCTTCGGCCTGCACCTCGTATTCGTCGAGGATCGCCTTCGCGTCGTCCTGGCTGTGGAAAGGGTGAATCTCGATCTGGTTGACCGCCGGCGTCACCTCGTTGTGGAGCACGAAATCGACGAGGCGATCGGGGTAGAAGTTGCTGACGCCGATTGCGCGAATACGCCCCGCCTTGTGCAACTCCTCCATCGCCCGCCACGCGCCGTAGACGTCGCCATAAGGCTGGTGGATCAGCCAGAGATCGAGATAGTCGAGCTGCAGCTTGTCCATCGAACGCTCGAAGGCAGCTTTCGCACCCTCATAGCTCGCATCCTCGACCCACAGCTTGGTCGTGACGAACAGCTCGCCGCGGTTGATCCCGTGGTTTCTGATCGCGTTGCCGACCGCCTGTTCGTTGCCGTAGGAGGCCGCGGTATCGAGAAGCCGATAGCCGACATCGATCGCATCGCGGACGCTGCGTTCGCATTCGGCGGGGTCCGGCACCTGGAACACGCCAAAGCCGAGGATCGGCATCTTGACACCATTGTTCAGCGTAACGCTTGGAACGGTGCTGTTCATGGTCTTTCTTTCCTGATCGGCTCAGCGGTTGATGAGGCGCTGATGGGAGACGCCGTAGCGCTCGCCCTGCAGTTCGATGCCGGCAAGTGATTGCGCGATGCGGGTTAGATCCTCGCCCATCAGCACCACGTTCAAACCACCCAGGTTCTCCTCGAGCCGGTGCAGCTTCGTCGTGCCAGGGATCGGCACGATCCAAGGGCGCTGCGCCAGCAGCCATGCCAAGGCGACCTGTGCCGGGGTTGCGCTCTTCTCCGACGCGATCGTCTCGACGAGGTCAACCAACGCCTGGTTTGCCTTCAGCGCGTCCGGGGAAAAGCGAGGGACGGTGCTGCGAAAGTCGTCCTTGGCGAACGTCGTGTTCTGATCGAGCTTGCCTGTAAGGAATCCCTTCCCGAGCGGCGCGAACGGCACGAAGCCGATCCCCAGTTCCTCAAGGAGCGGCAGGATCTCGGCCTCCGGCTCACGCCAGAACATCGAATACTCGCTCTGCAAAGCGGTGACCGGATGCACTGCATGAGCGGCGCGGATCGACTCCGGCCCAGCTTCGGACAAGCCGAAATGCTTTACCTTGCCGGCCTGGATCAGGTCCTTCACCGTGCCGGCGACGTCCTCCATCGGAACGTCCGGGTCGACGCGATGCTGATAGAACAGGTCGATGCGATCCGTTTTCAAACGGATCAGTGCCGCGTCGGCGACCTGGCGGATGCGGTCCGGGCGGCTGTCGAGCCCATCGGTCGGAACTGCGTTCTTGAAGCCGAATTTCGTGGCGATCACAACATCATCGCGGAATGGCGCCAGCGCATCGCCGACGACTTCTTCATTGGTCCCGGGACCGTAAGCCTCTGCAGTATCGAAAAAGGTCACGCCCCGCTCGTAGGCGGCGCGGATCAGTGCGACGGCCTCTGCCCGGTCGGTCGCCGGCCCATAGCCGAAGCTAAGGCCCATGCAGCCCAAACCCAGTGCCGATACCTCAAGGTCGCTTCGCCCCAGCTTGCGCATCTGCATGGGATCACTCCTGCTTTCACCATCGTGCAACGCAGCCAGCGTCGCGCTCCAACCGACAGATAGCCTCCTGCCATTGTTCTGATTAGACAGCCGTAATGATATGAGCCTATGATCTGTTGTCATGAAACTGGATCAAATCGGCCTAAGCCTTGCGGCGTGAGGATCTAGGAACTCTCGCCATGTTTCTCGCCGTGGCGGAGGAACGGAGCTTCACGCGCGCTGCGGCGCGGCTCGGTGTGTCGCAATCCGCTCTCAGCCATTCCATGCGGCGACTAGAGGCGAAGCTCGGACTGCGCCTGCTTACCCGAACCACCCGCAGCGTGTCCCCGACCATGGCTGGTGAGCAGTTGCTGGAAACACTACGCCCGGCACTAGACGATATCGACAATAAGCTCTCATCGTTGACTGAGTTGCGAGAGCGACCGGCCGGTACGATCCGGATTACGACATCCAAGCATGCTGCCCGCACGATCCTGTGGCCGGTCGTTGAACGCCTGACGGCAGAAAATCCGGACATCGAGGTCGAGTTGAGCGTGGACGGAGGACTCACCGACATCGTTGCCGAGCGCTTCGATGCCGGCGTGCGGCTAGGCGAACGTCTGGAGAAGGACATGATCGCTGTGCGGATTGGTCCGAAGCTGCGAATGGCTGCAGTCGGCTCCCCCGCCTATTTCGCCGAACATGGTACGCCGGACATGCCCGGCGATCTGGCCCATCATCGCTGCATCAATCTGCGCTTCGTTAGCTCCGGTAGTCTCTACGTGTGGGAGTTCGAGAAAGACGGACGCGAGCTGAAGGTGAAGGTCGAGGGGCAGCTCGTGCTCAACGATGTTGATCTCGCCATTGATGCGGCGCTCGCGGGCCGAGGAGTCGCGTTTATGATCGAGGATCACGTCGCGCGGCAGGTTTCGGAAGGCACCCTCGTTCGGGTACTAGAGGATTGGTGCGAGCCCTTCGATGGCTACTACCTCTACTATCCTAGCCGCCGCCAACCCTCTCCCGCATTCAGTCTGCTTCTGGAAGCGCTGAGGTATCGAGGATAGAGATCTTTGAAGTTCACCATCGCTCGAAGGTCAGGAACTTGCCTGGCCCGACATATCGCAGCTGGACGGTGCCGCTGAACGGACTGTCCGGATAGGTGAGAAATGCGTTCGCCTGCCAATTGGGCGAAGTGTTGAATCCGCCGAAAGCACCCGTAGACCCGATCCGCCCGAATAGTTGGTCGGCGCCGAGCCGAGTCGGGCATCGATGATGAGGTAGTTCAAAATAAGAGGCGATCACCCGCGCGCTGAACGTGCCGCCCACCCCGCTGCCGAGCCTGTATGTTGGCGGCGGTGTTCTGGATTCCAAGTGCGCGTTCTACGTGATGCCGTTGGTCGGAAGTCATTTGAAGACCAGTCCCAAATAATCCAATAAAGATGTGCTTCTTATAGCAGCGAGGATTGGACGTCGTCTTTCGCCGGGACCGCACCATGATTTCCGCGACGACGCTGCTCGGTCTCCGCGCTGAAGCGGATGTCCACGTCACGATCCCTGGCGTAACCCGCGAGAGCGTTGTCGCTCAGTTCGCCCCAAGGCCGCCTCCGGTCGGGGCCAGAGGGTACACGCGGCAGAAGGCCGGGCTGTTCACTCCACCTCAGCAGCTGCTCCAGTGAGGAAGCATTCAGCATATCGCGCAGATGATGGGCCGTAACGTAGGCGTCCGGCATCGCACGGTGCGCTGGAAGGCCGGTCGCGCGATCCAGGCCAGTCGGCATGCGCTCGTAGCGAAGACCCTGATTGGAGAAACTCGGGAGAGCGGGCCACATCCGAAGCGCGCACTTCCACGTGCAGATCCAGTGCGCACCGCCTGAAAGCGGGGGTGAGCAGAAACGCTGTTCGAACGTCGCCCTATGCGCAGCCAACGCGACCACGCCGCCGGTCGGCCGCAGGACCTGCGGCGCCACATCTTTCCAGAATGGCGCTTCTGCGACGTCTGCGTCGACGATGTGGTGGATGGCCATGGTCTGCGTTGAGATCGGCCCGCCCGGATTGACGAACCGGGCACCCCGCTCCTCGTTAACCTCCCAGCGACCATCGATCTCCTGAACGACGTCCTGCCACCCGATCTCACAGACATTGTGGGAGGCCGAACCCGCCGTCTCCAGATCGATGACCCGGATGCGAATACGGGCGGAGTTCGAAAAGGTACTCATGTCCTTGGAAGATATCGCTTCAGCCACGTTCCCGCAATGTTCTTCAGTTCGCAGGTCGGGGCGGGATCGACAGATCGTCCCGACCAATGCCAGCGACCCGGATCGGTTCAGGCAGACCGGCCGGCCTTCGCTACCCAGCCGGCAAACAGCAGGGCCACCCGACTTTTCGTCATTTCGTGGGTCTAAGGATCATCCCATGCCGATATTTGAATAGCGAGAGTTGGTAGGGCCACGAGGCGCCGTGAAGAGCGGCTCGTGAGTCGTCACCGCCGGTCAGCCAGCTCACGCTCGCTGCGGCCATCATGCGGCAAGCGACTAATGGGAGAGCCGCTTGCCGCACGCAAATCTGCTAAGCCTTGGCTTCCTCGTGCTTCTTGATGGCGAGTTCCATGGCGCCTTCGCGAGCTCGGGTGAATGCCTCGACGTGCTCGCCCATCCAGTAGTAACTTCGCGAGCGCCGGTCATTGCGAGCCGCGAAGCGGGGCGCCACCTGACGCGCTATCAGCTCGAACGACTTCAACGTCGCCTCTGGGCTCGCCCATTCGTGCGCGAGGATGAGCATGCAGCCGAACCCGCCGGTCTTCTCCCAATAGCGTTCAAGTTGCTCGACCGCGTCGTCTACCGTGCCGATGACGGCCGATTGCGACTCGATCATCTGGTCGGGGGGACCTAGCCCGATCGATGCCGGACCAACCGGACTCATCTTGAAGGCGTAGTCGGACCATTTGTCGAAGCCGTACGTCAAGTCGTCGATCGCCTGCTGCCGCGTTTCGGCGATGTGCATCGGCGCCATCAGCCGCCAATTTGCCGCCTCGACGACGGTTCCGTGCTTGGCGGCTGTCTCCTGCGTGATGCCCCAATTGTAGTCCAGCCTCGAGAAACCATCCTTGCTGGCTGCGGCGACGGAAAGCACGCCTAGGCCATACCGACCGGCGAGAACCGCGCCGTTGGGCGTGATCGTGCTCGTTGCCGCTAAATGCGGGCGCCTGCCTTTATACGGGCCAAGCTGCATCCGCCCCTCGCGCAGGGTAAACCAATCCGCCTCCTTGGTAACGATCTCGCCGTCGAGGAGCCTGGTAATGACGTCGATCGCCTCGCCCATGCGATCGCGCTGGGTATGTGCTTCGATACCCAGCATCTGCGCGTCCGAATTTAGCAGGCCAGGGCCGAAGCCGAACATGGCGCGGCCGCGGGTCTGGTGGTCGAGTTGGGCGATGCGTCCGGCCACCATGAACGGATGATGGTACGGGAGTGACATCACACCGGTACCCAGCCGAATGCGGTTCGTTTGCACGGCGGCTGCGGCGATAAACAATTCCGGCGCAGCGATGATCTCGAACCCACCCGAATGGTGCTCGCCGATCCAAGCTTCGTCATAGCCGAGCTTGTCGAGGTGGCGGATGAGATCCAAATCCCGTTCGAGGCAAAGCGTCGGATCCTCATCCAACGCGTGGAAGGGCGGCATGAAAATGCCATAACGGAGCTCAGCCTTGTTCATCCGCGTACATCCTCTCTGTTTCAGCCAAAGACATAGGATCGAAGCAGCCGCGTCAAGCGGAACGACAGCCGGAGGAAGGAGATCGCGCTAAGCTGATCAGCGTTGACCCGTTGGCATGCAACGCTCCAGGTGTTCTCCTCAGCCGGCCACCACGATCAACGCACTCATATCGATAACATTTTCGTTCTGGTGGCCGCTCGCAACGCAGGACGACTGCTTCTGGGTCTATCCGGACGCCAAGGTCGAGACGCCATACAGCAACCCGACAAGGTCACCGGAAAGCCGGTCACCTGTCGGTCAAGGCGCTGCTGAGCGGCGGTGGCGCCGTGCTGATTAACTCAAACGGAAACAACGTCGTGGCGGTCTGAGAGTCTGGCCAGCAGACGCCGAACTCTCGAAGCTCAAATGGCTGGAGCGAGATAGTCTCTCAGCCCCCACGTCCAAGCAGCCGACGTAGGAATGTGCCGCAAATTGCGTGACTTGCGCCTCGCCAGATCACCCCGAGAGCCAGATCGCCCGGAGAAGAGTGACTGCCAGAGACTAGGAAGGAGTGGTGCCCCTCAGAGGCCAAAGATGGGCACTCAGATCATTGGACAATTTTAATTCGGCGGAGCGGAAACGGCTTTGCTCCACGTTGAACGGTATCCGTCGGTGGACCTTCGTGGTGGATAGCGGAATGTCCGTTTTCGGGCGGCAAGCCATAGTAAGTCGACGCTTGTTCAGGCGGATGCCGACCATCATACGCCGTTTCAATGCGGTGGCGGGACTGTCGGCTCACACCAGAACGAGCCGTTCACCACGCTGATCGATCCTAGGCGGTTACGCGACCTATCTAGTCGGCGTCCGGTGCGGGTCCAACTCATACATTCTGTCGCGCCAGGCGCTGGGCCAGCTTGGATGGGCTCTCGGGATCCACGGCGATGTTGATGTGCCGGTAGGTGACGCCCTTCTGCACGTTGTCGGGTGGAAGCCGGACCTGTCTCTCCGAAACCACGACAAGATAGCGGTGGCTGGCGAGTTCCAAGCCGCCTAGAACTCCGGTCGCGTAGTTCTCCGCCTGCCTTTCCGCCACCGCAAACTCATGGACCCCATTACCGTGCGCTACCTTCCACTCGGTGAGCACCGCCCCCCGAACGCCCGCTAGATCATCCTCCCGCACGGGTTCCTGATAGACGAGGTCCGTTCTACCGCCGGTTGCGTCGACCTTAAAGGCCAAGATGCCATGCCAGAGGCAGATGCGCCGCGCCAATCTTCTCGCAGTGAGTTTCTCCGGCCTTGAAGGCGTCTGCCCATTTCTGCCGGAGCTCGGTGTCGACCACGATTAAGCGCTGGAGGTGCTGAAATGCGAGTTCGGACGCCGACCGTACCTGCTCCGAGCGATCGTGTAGCGCGTGCGAGACCTCGGCCCCCAAGGCGATCAGCTTCAGCACCAGCACCCGCGTTCGATTAAAATCGCTGCCGTAGGCCCTGATCGCGTCGATTGAGTTGCCGACTGTGAACCGGTCGAAGGCCGCGTCTGCCGCTGCGATGACACCACCGAATTCCCCCCTGAACCTCAGCATGTCGTCCCAGACCGCGATGCAGCTTGCGTGGATAGCCTCGTCAGCTCCCGCAAGGGTCTTGGCGCTCGTGTTGCCAAGGAAGCCGGCGTAGATCGACGACATGCGCTCAACCGCTTCGAGGCGGGCGGCGACCGCGGACCAGGCGCTTCGTAGTGTTAAGTTGCTCACTCGTCCTCTGTTGTATCGAGGTAACGCTGCAGGATGGGGGCTGCACTCCGAAACAGCGCGCCTAATGCCAGCGCCTGCCTAGGGTCTCAAGGCGCCCTGCCGCGTTGCGCGTCGTTGGTCGGCAGCAGTCTGTTCGAATTAGGCCTCGATCAGATAATCGATGGGGTCGGAGACGGGACTGGTGGCAATTCGCAGGGCACACCAAGGGCAGCATGGATTTCCTCAAGTCGGGCGAGCAGTTCATCGAATGTGATGACGACGACGCCGGTCATCGCGCCTCGCAGCAGTTCCAACGATCTTCGACGGGCATTGCCCTCGGGCGTCCGTCCCGCAACGATGATGCCGCGAATACCGTAGTCGTGAACATCGTAACGCTCGCTCGCCTCCTTCAGGATCGGAAGTTCGCGCTGCAGCTTGGCCTTCTGGTCGAGCAGCTGGGCCATCGTTCCGGATATTTCAGCCGATGCCGCGTAGACATCATCGCCGCGATAGGGGGTTGCGCCGAGCAATTCCGTCGAGGGCCGCTTGATCTCGACGATTGCGAGGCTGCCGGTCGAGGCCGACGCACACAGGAAGTCAGTAACGGCGCCGCCACGACCGCTCAGCCGTTTGCCGCCGGCGTAAGCCTGCCCCTCGACCACCAGCGCTGGTACCGCAAAGGCGAGGCTGAGGATGAAGGGGTTCTGCGTCAAAAAGCTTTGCCACCTCGCCTCGGGCAAGGCCTTGTCGAGCATGTCCGCAAAGCGCGTGATCAACTGTTGCAGCGTAACTTGCTCGATCTCGCTCTTGAGCGACAGAAGCGCATCGGTTTCCGTTTCAGCGAGTGTCTCGATGTTCGTGCGCACCAGACTGACAGCAGCCCGGCGATCACGCTTCGATAGGACCACGCGTTCACGCCCGCCGCGTGTCGCTTCGCACAGCGTGTCGGTGCGCAGCGATTTCGACAATTTCGGAAACCCCGCCGGGTCTGCCGCATGAAACAGCTCGTGATAGGCCAAGTGCTCCTTGTCGCGGCGGGCGTCACGCTGATAGCGCGCGCTGATCCGGTTGATTTCCTTGCGCATGGCATGGAAGCGCTGGATTCCCAGGACCAACATGGGCGGATCGAAGCTTGCCCCCCCTCCCTGATGGACGACCAAGAGGGCGATCTGCCCTTGTTCGCCGAGTGCCTCGCAGATCGAACGATATTCCCACAACAGGCCGAGCCCGAACCGGAAGTCCTTCGCAAATCCCTCTGGCAGGCTCGCAAGGAGCGTTTCGACGTCCTCGGTCGTCTCGGGAAGCGCATAGGGCGCGTTTACCCTCCGGCTGACCGCGATCGTCTCCAGCGTCCCATAGCGCGGCTGGAGATAATCGGGCCGATCGGGCCGGACGTTGAGCGGGAAAATCCGCAGCATGTCCGGCGAGACGTTTAGCAGGCGTGCAAGGGGGTAGGAGCCGGTGCGCTCCGCAGGCGGCGTGTCGGTGAACAGGACGTCCACGCTGAAGCCCTCTTCCTCCTCACACGCCTCGATCAGCAGGAAGGGGCCGCCATCCGCCCGTGCACGCTGGTTGAATACAGAGGGACGCACCGAAGGCACCGCCTAGAGCCCCCGAGCGGGAATTTGAAAGGGGCGAGCGTCAACCACGCCGAGCAATCCCATAGACGGCGGCACGCCGGTCGAACGCCTCGCGTGACCCCTCCAGGATGTTGCAAGCGGCCTCGCAGGTCTCTGAATGATCGATCGATCCGCGTGTTACGATCTGCGCTTTGTCCGCGGTCGCTTTCAGGGCGACGATCAACTCGGCATCACCAAGGACAGCGATATTGGCGTTATGCGTGACAACGATCACCTGTCGGCGCTCCTTTGCCGCCCTGATCACCGGCACCAGCGTCTTGTAGATGAACTCGCTGTCGAGATTATCCTCCGGTTGATCGACGATTAGCGGCGCTCGACTCTCGCTGGTCAGCATCAGTGCCAGGAGCACGGACTGCTGCTGGCCGAGCGATAATTTCCGAAAGTCACGCGGTAAGAAACGCGCCTGGCCACCCGCTCCCTCCAGACGCTTGGTGACGCTGAGCCGCGGGCGATCATGGACCGCGACCGTTTCCAGCTGGCTGAGCAGATCCGGCTCGGCAATCCGCTCCAGCAGCAACTCGGCCTCGTTCTGGGCGAAGATCGCGCCCCCGGTATCGCTGTTACGCAATGCGAGGATCGGCTTGGTATCGCGTTTGCGCTGGCATTCGAGCAAGGTAGGCAGGGTAAGTATGTTAATCAGCGCCCGCGCTTTTAGCTGCTGCAGCGTCCGCCATCCCATGGCGTCGATGATCAGGCGCTCGGCGTCAGGCGCCAGAGCGTTCTCCTCGAACTTCAGCGTCACGAACAGATCCGACAAGGTCCCCTTCAGGGCTTCCGACGCGCGCAATGCGAACATCGAGCGGTGACGCGCGACGACCTGCCGCGCAGCCCAGCGCGCTTTTAGCAGATCTCCATAGTCTTTGCGCAGCCGCGCAAGCTCGGGAACCCAGGATTTCAAGTTTTTCACATTCTCCTTGGCGCGGGCCTCGTCCGACACCAGTTTCTGGATAAACGGCATGTCGAGCCGGATGCCGTGCTTGAGCAAATCCTGCTTCTTCTGCTCGATCTGGGTTGAGGTGTGACCCTCCTTCTTCTTCCACTCTGCGATCTGCGCCTTGACCGAAGTCACATAGTCCTGCGTGACCTTGCGAAGCGCCTGCGTCGATCCTGACACGGCCGTCTCATATGTACCGGTCTCGGCCTCGATCCTGGTCGCCTCGGGCGCGCCAAGCTCGATGACATCGTCGGTGATCGATGCCCGGATATCGGCAGTGATCGCGGTGATCCCCTCGCTTGTGACCGCACCCGCCAGCTTCGCGAGCGCTGCCTCAATTCCGAGACGCACGCGCTTCTCGCCCTCCAGTTGCCGCTGTAGCTTGATGACCTCCTCACCCTTGTCATCGCGCAGTCGCTGGAGCTGATCGCTCTTGAGCTTCAATTCCTTCTCGCGTTCCGGGATGCGCGCGACGTTCGCGGCGGCCTTGGCGATCTTGGGTGCCAGTTCCGCCAGATCGCCGCGAACCTCGTCTTCCGCCGCTATCTCCCGCTCGACCTGCACGAGCTTGTCGAGAAAAGTGAGCAAAGCCAGCGGATCGTCCTGGACGCGCTTGCTGATCTCGTTGGTTGCACCCTGCCGATAGCTTTCGATGGGAAAGGCGGTCGAGCCACTGGCGGGTTCGTCCAGATTCTCGACATCGCTGAACTTGCTGCGCGCAAGGCTGTGGCCCTGGCCGGTCTCGTCGACATAGACCAGCGACACGATATCGGGCCAAACGTCACTGTCAATGACGGTCACATCCTCGTCCGGCGGTCCGCCGATCAGGCAAACGCTCTCGAAGGCGGTCGATTTGCCGCTGCCGCGTCCGCCAATGATGCAGGTAAGGTTGGGGCTGAATGTGATCGCCTCGCCATCTAGGAAAGCCCCCTGGAAATGCACGCCCTGAACGACGGGCACGACCGCTGGCAAACCCTCTTCGATGCGCACGCGGGTATCGGCGGTCCTGAAGGCGAGACGCAGACCCTCGAAGCTTGGCGTCTCCATCTTATAGCGCGTGATGCGCTGATCGCGATTGGCGTTGCGGCCGACAGCATTGAGCGAATGCGCATCGCTGTTGAGGATCCGGGCAAGATACTGCTCGCTGCCTAGGCCGAGCCGACCGATCCGCTCGACCGCAGCACTCCGCCGGTCGGCATCGGTGTCGCTCCGATCGTAGAGGATCGGGCAATCCGAGCGCGTCACCTCGATCCCCTCAAGCGCTGGGTGGCACAATATGTCGAGCTTCGCGGGCGTGAAGCGCGGCATGTTCGTCTCGAAGGCACCGTCGAGCTCGACATG
>Ga0160473_100271_pt1 | contig 42881 bp, 41 predicted proteins | sample HID1975I_E11MG_FD_108217 | JGI IMG/M metagenome (GOLD analysis project Ga0160473, IMG submission 108217) | Enriched soil microbial communities from UW Madison campus, WI, USA - HID1975I_E11 MG | ecosystem: Environmental > Terrestrial > Soil > Unclassified | place: USA: Madison, Wisconsin... | reverse complement strand
CGCTGACAGCAGCGTCACCAACGAAGTTCCGCCATAGCTGATGAAGGGCAGCGGCACGCCCACCACGGGCAGAAGGCCGCTGACCATACCGATATTGACGAACACGTATACAAAGAAGGTCATCGTCAAGCTGCCCGCCAGCAGCTTGCCGAACAGGGTCTGCGCCTGGGCCGTGATCATCAGGCCGCGACCAATCAGCAGCAGGTAGACGATCAGCAGCAGGCAGATGCCGACCAGGCCGAACTCCTCACCGAGCACGGCGATGATGAAGTCGGTGTGGCTCTCGGGCAAAAAGTCCAGGTGCGACTGGGTGCCCAGCAACCAGCCCTTACCGAATACCCCGCCCGAACCGATCGCAGCCTTGGACTGGATGATGTTCCAGCCGGTGCCCAAGGGGTCGCTTTCCGGGTCGAGGAAGGTCAGTACGCGCTGCTTCTGGTAGTCGTGCATGACGAAGAACCACATGGCCACCGCCACCGGCACCGCCGCCGCTACCACACTGACAATCCAGCGCCAGCGCAGCCCGCCCATGAACAGCACGAACGCACCGGAGGCCAGAATCAACAGCGCCGTGCCCAGGTCGGGCTGACGAACGATGAGGATGAACGGCACGCCGATCAGCACCAGGCTGATCGCCACATGCTTGAGGTGTGGCGGCAAGGTGCGCTTGGACAGGTACCAGGCGATGGTCGCCGGCATGATGATCTTGAGAAATTCCGAGGGCTGGAAGCGAATCACCCCGGGGATGTTGATCCACCGGGTGGCGCCCATGGCGTTGTGGCCCATCACGTCCACCACCACCAGCAACAGCACCCCGGTGACGTAGGCCAATGGCACCCAGCGCGCCATGAACCGCGGCTCCAGTTGGGCGATGACGAACATCGACACCAGGCCGATGCCGAACGAAGTCGCCTGCTTGAGGAGCAGGTCCCAGTTCTTGCCACTGGCCGAATACAGCACGAACAGGCTGCCGGCCGCGAGGGTCAGGAGGATGACCAGCAACGGGCCATCGATATGGATGCGCTGCAGGAAGCTGGCGCGCCGACGCATCACATCCTCGCTGGAGAGCATGCGATCGAAATTGTTCATCACAGGGCCGATTCCTGGGTAACGGTGGCGGGAGCGAACTCGGACTTGAGCCGGCCATGCTCGTCGAGCAACCAGGCGTCCATGATCTGGCGCACCACGGGCGCGGCGACGCCAGAGCCGGATTCGCCGTTCTCGACCATCACCGACACCACGATTTTCGGGTCGTCGGCCGGGGCGAAGGCGACGAACAGGGCGTGGTCGCGGTGGCGTTCCTGAAGTTTGTTGCGGTCGTATTTCTCGCCTTGCTTGATCGCCACCACCTGGGCGGTACCGCTCTTGCCGGCGATGCGGTACTGGGCGCCGGCAGCAGCCTTGCGCGCGGTACCACGGGCGTTGTGCATCACCTGCTCCATGCCGTGGGTCACCTTGGCCCAGTCCGACTTGTCACGCAGGATGATGTTTTCCATTGGGTTCTCGTCCACCGGCGGTTGGCCTTCGATGGTCTTGGCCAGGTGCGGGCGGTTCCACACGCCTTTGTTGGCGATCAACGCGGTGGCCTGGGCCAGCTGCAGCGGCGTGGCCTGCATGTAGCCCTGGCCGATCCCGAGAATCAGGGTTTCGCCGGGGAACCAGGCCTGGCGGCGGGTGGCACGCTTCCATTCGCGAGACGGCATCAGGCCGGCGGATTCTTCGAACATGTCGAGCGAAACCCGCTGGCCGATGCCGAACTTGTTCATGTAGCTGGACAAACGATCGATGCCCATCTTGTGGGCAAGGTCGTAAAAGTAGGTGTCGTTGGAGCGCATGATCGCGGTATCCAGGTCGACCCAGCCATCGCCAGAGCGGTTCCAGTTACGGTATTTGTGATCGTAGTTGGGCAGTTGGTAATAGCCTGGGTCGAACACCCGGCTGCCGGCATTGACCACGCCACTGTCCAAACCGGCGATGGCCACCGCAGGCTTGATGGTCGAGCCAGGTGGGTACAGCCCGCGCAGTACGCGGTTGAACAACGGCCGGTCGATCGAATCCCGCAGCTCGGCATAGGCCTTGAAGCTGATGCCGGTGACGAACAGGTTAGGGTCGAAGCTTGGCTGGCTGACCATCGCCAGCACTTCGCCGGTACGCGGGTCGAGCGCAACCACCGCGCCACGACGGCCACCCAAGGCGGCCTCGGCGGCTTCCTGCAGCTTGATGTCGAGACTCAGGACGATGTCCTTGCCAGGCTTGGGGTCGGTACGCTTGAGCACCCGCAGCACGCGGCCGCGGGCGTTGGTCTCGACTTCCTCGTAACCGACCTGGCCGTGCAACGCATCCTCGTAGAAACGCTCGATACCGGTCTTGCCGATATGGTGCGTACCGCTGTAGTTCACAGGGTCGAGGGTTTTCAGCTCTTTCTCGTTGATACGCCCGACATACCCCACCGAGTGCGCAAAATGCGCACCTTGCGGGTAATGCCGCACCAACTGCGCGACCACTTCCACGCCGGGCAGGCGGAACTGGTTCACCGCCACCCGGGCGATCTGCTCTTCGCTCAGTTCGAACAGGATGGGCACCGGCTCGAACGGCCGACGGCCCTGGCGCATGCGCTTCTCGAAGAGGGCGCGGTCGTCGTCAGTCAGTTCCAGCACTTCGACGATATTATCCAGCACTTCCTGCCAGTTACCCGCACGTTCACGGGTCATGGACAGGCTGAAGCTGGGCCGGTTATCGGCGATGATCACCCCATTGCGGTCGAAGATCAGCCCACGGGTCGGCGGGATCGGCTGCACATGCACCCGGTTATTCTCCGACAACGTCGAGTGATAGTCGTACTGGATGATCTGCAGGTAATACAGCCGCGCGATCAAAACGCAGATAAGCAGCATGATCGCCACTGCGCCGACCACGACGCGGTTACGCACCAGGCGGGCGTCTTTCTCGTGGTCCTTGAGACGGATCGGCTGCGACATCGGACTGCTTACAGGCTCATTTGTGGTAAGGGTGCCCGGACAACACGGTCCAGGCGCGATAGATCTGCTCGCCGATGAGTATCCTTACCAACGGGTGCGGCAACGTCAGCGGCGACAGCGACCAGCGTTGCTCAGCGCGTGCGCAAACCTCAGGCGCCAGCCCTTCCGGGCCGCCCACCATCAAATTCACCGTGCGCGCATCCAGGCGCCAGCGGTCCAACTCGGTCGCCAGCTGCTCGGTACTCCAGGGCTTGCCATGGACCTCGAGGGTGACGATGCGTTCCCCAGGCTGAACCTTGCTCAGCATGGCTTCGCCCTCCTGACGGATCAGGCGAGCGACGTCGGCATTCTTGCCACGGGTATTCAGCGGGATTTCCACCAGCTCAAGCGACAGCTCCGGGGGCAGGCGCTTGGCATATTCATGCCAACCGTCCTCGACCCACTTGGGCATGCGCGAGCCGACCGCGATCAGGCGCAGACGCACGACGCTTCCTTATTCCCGGTCTTTGAGCTTGTCGGAGTACTCGTGGGCGTGGTCCGGGCTGTGGTGCTTGCCATCGGCGGCACGGCTTTGCTCGGCACCCTGCCACAGGCGCTCCAGGTCGTAGAACTGGCGGGCAGCGGCGGTCATCATGTGCACGATGACATCGTTCAGGTCCAGCAGCACCCAGTCGCTGTCGCCCTTGCCTTCTTCACCCAGGGGTTGGGCACCCTTGGCCTTGACGGCTTCACGGACCTTTTCGGCCATCGCGTTGATCTGGCGGTTGGAGGTACCGGTGGCAATGATCATGTAGTCGGTCAGGCTGTGCTTTTCACGCACGTCGATGACCTGGATATCCTGGGCCTTGACGTCTTCCAGCGCTGCCTTGGTCACTTGGACCAGTTCTTCGCCGTAAATTTTCTGCTTGGTCATATAAAACTCGTTCAACTTGTTGGATGAGGTGCCGGAGCACCGTCAGTTAGGCACACGATACAGTTCGTGTGCCTCGATGTAGGCCAGTACGGCGTCCGGCACCAGGAACCTCACCGATTTGCCGCTGGCCAGCAGCTGTCGGATCTGTGTAGCCGACACCGCAAGCGGTGTCTGCCAGACGAACGAAATATTTCCCGCCGGGCCGGACATGGCGGTGGGATCGCTCTCGGAGCGCGCAGCCAACAGGTTGCGCAGCTCGTCAGGGGGTTCAACGTCGGCATCCGGGCGTTGCAGCACCAGGATGTGACAGTGTTGCAGCAGCTCTTCCCAGCGGTGCCAGGCGGGCAGGCCACAAAAGGCATCCCAACCCAACACCAGGAACAGCTGGTCGTCAGCGCCCAGTTCGGCGCGGATCGACTCCAGGGTGTCGATGGTGTACGACGGCTTGTCGCGGGCAAGCTCGCGGGCATCCACGCTCAGGCAGGCGACGCCCTGCACGGCGCTGCGCACCATGGCCAGGCGATCTTGCGCGGCTACTTGCGGGGTGTCGCGGTGCGGCGGCCGGGCATTGGGCAACAGCCGCAACTCGTCCAACGCCATCAACTCGGCCACTTCCAGCGCGCTGCGCAGGTGGCCGATGTGAACGGGGTCGAAGGTGCCGCCTAGAATGCCGATGCGCCGGACTGCCTGGGCCTTGCTCAACTCAGCAGGACTCCTGGCCGCGTAGCTGGCCGTCGCCGATCACCACGTACTTCTCGCAGGTCAGGCCTTCCAGGCCAACCGGGCCGCGGGCATGCAACTTGTCGGTGGAGATACCGATCTCCGCGCCCAGGCCGTACTCGAAACCGTCGGCGAAGCAGGTTGGGGTATTGAGCATCACCGACGCCGAGTCGACCTCTGCCATGAACTGGCGGGCCTGGCCCTGGTGCTCGGTGATGATCGAATCGGTGTGGTGCGAGCCATAGTGATTGATGTGTTCGATGGCCTGGTCCAGGTCATCGACTACACGAATCGACAGGATCGCATCCAGGTATTCGGTGTGCCAGTCGTCTTCGCTGGCCGGCTTGGCCTCGATGAGCGCACGCGTGCGCTCGCAGCCACGCAGCTCGACGCCCTTTTCCTGGAAACGGCGGGCCATTTCCGGCAGGAAGCGCTCGGCTACACGCTGGTCGACCAGCAGGGTTTCCATGGCGCCACAGATGCCGTAGCGGTAGGTCTTGGCGTTGAAAGCGACGCGCCAGGCCTTGTCCAGGTCGGCATGTTCGCTGACATAGACATGGCAGATGCCGTCCAGGTGCTTGATGACAGGCACCCGCGCATCGCGGCTGATACGTTCGATCAGGCCACGGCCACCGCGCGGCACGATCACATCGACGAACTCGGGCATGCTGATCAGCGCGCCCACGGCTTCGCGATCGGTGGTCTCGACCACTTGCACTACCGCCGCCGGCAGGCCGGCCTCGGCCAGACCACGCTGGATGCAGGTGGCGATGGCACGGTTGGAGTGGATGGCCTCGGAGCCGCCACGCAAGATGGTCGCATTGCCGGACTTCAGGCAAAGGCTGGCGGCATCGATGGTCACGTTCGGGCGCGATTCGTAGATGATCCCGATCACCCCCAGGGGGGCACGCATCTTGCCGACCTGAATGCCCGATGGGCGGTAGCTCATGTCGCGGATGGCACCGACCGGGTCCGGCAGGCTGGCCACTTGGCGCAAGCCCGTGATCATGCCGTCGATACGCGCCGGGGTCAGCGCCAGGCGGTCGAGCAGTGCGGGCTCCAGGCCATTGGCACGGCCTGCGGCGAGGTCCAGCGCGTTGGCGGCGGTCAACTCGGCGCGGGCAGCGTCCAGTGCATCGGCAGCCGCTTGCAGGGCGCGGTTCTTCTGCGCGGTGCTGGCACGGCCGATCACCCGGGAAGCCTGGCGAGCAGCGCGACCCAAACGGGTCATGTAGTCAAGAACGGACTCAGTCATGGGTTCGGTGTCTTGGCGAAGGGGAAATCGGCTGATTATAACTGTCGCGCAGGTATACGCCCAGCGGCGGGTGGCGGATGGTACAAAATGGCGGGCTTGGGTGGTTTTTTTGGGGGCTAAGGAGATCGGGCGCCGCGCGGGCGGTGCTCTATCTTCCAGGCACCAAATCCCCCAAGACGAACACCTCTCAACTCCCCAAAGAAACATGCAGATACCATTCAACCACCCACCCGGTTCAGCCTCGATTAAGCCATTCATTGCTATCATCCAGCCCATTGAAGCCACGAACCGCCAGCATGCCAGCCCTGCCCGACCGCTTTTTCGACCGTGACGCCCAGACCCTGGCCAAGGAGTTGCTGGGCAAGGTCATCCGCCATCGCCAGGGCGACCTGTGGCTGGCCGCGCGCATCATCGAGACCGAGGCCTACTACCTGACCGACAAAGGCAGCCATGCCTCGCTCGGGTATACGGAAAAGCGCAAGGCCCTGTTCCTCGACGGCGGGCACATCTACATGTATTACGCCCGCGGTGGCGACTCGTTGAACTTCAGCGCCCATGGCCCGGGCAATGCGGTGCTGATCAAGTCCGCCTACCCTTGGCAGGATGACCTCTCGAACGCCAACAGCCTGGCGCAGATGCAACTGAACAACCCCGACGCCAGCGGCAACCTGCGCCCGGCCGAGCGGCTGTGCGCAGGCCAGACCCTGCTATGCCGTGCACTGGACCTGAAAGTGCCGCGCTGGGACGCGCAGCGGTTCGACCCTGAGCACTTGTACGTCGACGACTGCGGCATCGCCGTGCCGCGGGTGATCCAGGCTGCGCGCCTGGGTATCCCGCAGGGCCGCGACGAGCACCTGCCGTACCGCTTCGTCGACGCCGAATACGCCCGCTTCTGTACACGGAACCCGTTGCGACGCGGCCAAGTCGAAGGCCGAGACTTCTTCATTCATCAACAAGGAAACTGACACATGGGCCAATGGCTCGACAGCCTGACCGGCTGGCTTAGCGCCAACCCCCAGTGGCTTGGCCTGGCGATTTTCCTGGTGGCCTGCATCGAATGCCTGGCCATTGCCGGCATCATCGTGCCTGGCACCGTGCTGCTGTTCGCGGTCGCCGTGCTGGCCGGCAGCGGTACCTTCAGCCTGGGCGAAACGCTGTTGCTGGGTTTTCTCGGTGGCTTGCTGGGTGACGCACTGTCGTACACCGTCGGCAAGTATTTCCACCAGAACATCCGCCGCCTGCCACTCCTGCGCAATCACCCGGAATGGATCGGCAGCGCCGAAACCTACTTCCAGCGTTATGGCATCGCCAGCCTGCTGGTCGGGCGCTTCATCGGGCCGCTGCGGCCAATGCTGCCGATGGTCGCCGGCATGTTCGACATGCCACTGCCACGCTTCATCGCCGTCAGCCTGGTGGCAGGCGCCGGCTGGTCGGTTGCCTACCTGCTGCCTGGCTGGGCCACGGGCGCCGCCATGCGCCTGCCTTTACCGGAAGGCTTCTGGCTGGATGCGGGCATCCTTGCCGGTGCGTTGGCGGTGCTCATCGGCCTGAGCCTGAACAGCAGCATCCGCGATCAACGCCACGGCACTCGGCTGATCGCCGCGTTGAGCTTCGCGGCCTTGGCCGGGGTATTCCTGGGCTGGCCGTACCTGCACGAATTCGATCAGGGCGTGATGACACTGGTGCAGGAACACCGCAGCCAAGTCATCGACGGTACCGTGGTACTGGTGACACGGCTGGGTGATTTTCGCACGCAGTTTTTCCTCGGTGGGCTGCTGACCGGCCTGCTGCTGCTCGCCCAACAATGGCGCCATGCACTGTTTGCGGGCGGGGCATTGATGGGTACGGCGATTGCCAATGGCACGCTCAAGTGGCTATTCGCCCGCGCGCGGCCCGAGGTGCTGACCGACCCACTGACCAGCTACAGCATGCCCAGCGGCCACAGCTCGGCGTCGTTTGCGTTCTTTTTGGTAATGGCGGTGCTGGCGGGGCGTGGCCAGCCGCCGCGGATGCGCCTGACCTGGGTGTTGCTGGGGTGCATTCCTGCCTTGGCGATTGCGTTGTCGCGGGTTTACCTGGGGGCGCACTGGCCGACCGATATTCTGGCCGGCGCCTTGCTGGCGTGCTGCGTCTGCGCGGTTAGCCTGACCTTGGTGCAGCATCGCCAGCCGCTTCCAGCACTGCCGCTGCGGGTGTGGTGGTTGGTGCTGCCGGCGTGTGTCGCGCTGCTGGCGTTCTTTGCCATGCACGCGCTGCCGCAGGCTTTGGAACGGTATCAGTATTGATGTTGCCTGATGTGGCCTCTTCGCGGAGCAAGCCCGCTCCCACAGGCAGTCTGCAATGCACCACACCTGCGGGAGCGGGCTTGCCCCGCGAAGAGGCCACAACAAGCCACAGTGATCAGTCAGGCAAACAACTCACCCTGAATCCGCTCCAACAGCCTTTGAATCTCCTCCAGCCGCAACTGCGGCGAGTCGATGCTCAGCAGGTCCAGCTTGTCCTCTTCCATGAACGGCAGCAGATACGCCAGCTGATTGGCCAACGCTTGCCGCCCATCCACCGGCCGCGGCATGTCCAGGGCCTCGACCATCGGGTGCTCACCCAAGGCAACCAGCAACGCCAGCAGGTCGTCGTCCGCCTCGCCCAGCTGGCTATCAGGAAGCTCCGGCAACCACTGCACCTGCCCGACCAGTAACTGGTCCTTCTGCACCTCGGTCTGCTCCAGGTTGAAACGCCGCACCCCTTCGACACGGATACCCAGCAAGCCGTTATCCTGCTGCACGAAGTCGCGGATCATCGCCTCGCAACCGATCGAAGCAACCGTCGGTGGCGCTTTGCCAACCTGCTCCCCTTCCAGGATGCACACCACCCCAAAGCCCTCGCCCTGCTTCATGCAGCGGCCAATCATGTCCAGGTAGCGCGCCTCGAAGATCTGCAAATCGAGGAAGCACCCCGGAAACAGCACGGTATTGAGGGGAAACAGCGGTAGCGTCATCACAACTCCTCAAGCCACCAGGCTGACCGCCAGCGGCAGGAACACCGCCGTGGCCACCCCCATCAGGCTCATCGCCAGCGCGGCGAAAGCGCCGCATTCATCACTTTCCTGCAGGGCCACCGAAGTGCCCACCGCATGCGCGGTCACGCCCAGCGACATGCCGCGTGCCTCAGGGCTGTGCACACCGAGGCGGGTCAACAGCGCCGGACCGAAGATCGCGCCGATGACCCCGGTGATCAGCACGAACACCGCAGCCAGCGCCGCCACACCACCAATCTGCTCGGCCACCAGCATGGCGATCGGCGACGTCACCGACTTCGGCGCCATGGTCATCAGGATCATGTGTTCGGCGCCGAACCACCAGCCCAGCAGCAGGCAACAGACCGTGGCGAACAGGCCTCCGATTACCAGCGTAGTAAATGTCGGCCAGAACAGTTGGCGAATACGCCGCAGGTTGAGGTAGAGCGGCACAGCCAGGGCAACGGTGGCGGGCCCCAGGAGCGTGTTCATGATCTCGGTGCGCTGGCGGTACTCGCTGTAGTCGATGCCGCACACCAGCAGCACGCCAATTACCAGCAGCATCGACACCAGCACCGGCTGCAGGAAGATCCAGCGGGTCTTCTCATAGCCCGCAAGCACGACCTGATAGGCCCCCAGGGTAATGCCGATGCCAAACAAAGGATGGTGGATGACTGCATCGAGCGCGCCTTGCCAGTCGAGCATCATGGCTGCTCCTCGTGCTTGCCTTGGCGGTGGATGAGCTTCTGCATCAACACGCCGACGAACACCAGGGTCAGCAGGCACGAAATGAACAGTGCACCGGCAATCGCCCAGAAGTCGGCGGCGATGTCCTTGGCATACACCATTACCCCCACCGCCGGCGGCACCAGCAGCAGTGGCAGGTAGCGCAGCAAGCTGCTGGCGGCTTCATTGAGCGGCTTGCCGACCTCCCCCCTGGCCATCAGGAAGCACAGCAGCAGCAACAGGCCGATGATCGGCCCCGGCAAAAACGGCACAAACAGGTGATTGATCGCCGTACCCAGCAGTTGAAACAACACCAGCCAGGTCAAACCACGCAACAGCATAAGCACCTCCCTCGGGCATGGCGGCCATTATAAGCACGCTAAGGGTATAAGCCGATAATCGCCGAAAAACGCGCAACTTGACTGAAACGGTGGGGCGTGCTGATCTTGCACCTTCGTACCAACTTACAACCTGGAGAGTCGCGATGCCCTATGTACCGGTTACAGAGCTTTCGCAGTACGTTGGCAAGGAACTGGGCCGTTCTGCCTGGCTGAAAATCGACCAACAGCGCATCAACCTGTTTGCCGAAGCCACAGGCGATTTTCAGTTCATCCATGTGGACCCGGAGAAAGCGGCGAAAACACCGTTTGGCTGCACGATCGCCCATGGTTTCCTGACGTTGTCGCTGATCCCCACGCTGATGGAGGACATCCTGGTCCTGCCGCAAGGGTTGAAGATGGTCGTGAACTACGGGCTGGACAGCGTGCGGTTCATTCAACCGGTCAAGGTCGACAGCCAGGTGCGGCTGAAGATCGATCTCGCCGAAGTGCTCGAGAAAAAACCCGGCCAGTGGCTGCTCAAGGCAATCGCCACGCTGGAAATCGAAGGGGAAGAGAAGCCTGCTTATATAGCGGAGTCCCTGTCGCTCTGTTTTGTCTGAGTGATCGCCGGGGCGCTGTGCGCCCCATTCGCGACAGGCCCCCGATACAATCCACAAACCCCGCGCACTCGCGTAAACTGCCAGCCTTCGCGCAGCCTCGGGCTGCCCCTGTCGATTTACCAAAGGTGCCCGCCATGCCCTGGCTGCAAGTACGCCTGGCCATCAGCCCGGAACAAGCCGAAACCTACGAAGACGCCCTGCTTGAAGTCGGCGCCGTCTCGGTCACGTTCGTGGACGCAGAAGATCAGCCGATCTTCGAACCCGACCTCAACACCACCCCACTGTGGTCGCACACTCACCTGCTGGCCCTGTTCGAGGCCGATGCCGAGCCCGAGCAGGTGTTCGCCCACGTCCGCCTGCTGACCGGTGCCGAACTGCCCGAGCACCAGGCTGAAGTGATCGAAGACCAGGACTGGGAGCGCAGCTGGATGGACAACTTCCAGCCGATGCGCTTCGGCCGTCGCCTGTGGATCGTGCCAAGCTGGCACGAAGCGCCGGACAAGGACGCGGTAAACCTGCTGCTCGACCCAGGCCTGGCGTTCGGCACCGGTACCCACCCGACCACCGCCTTGTGCCTGGAATGGCTCGACGGCCAGCAACTCCAAGGCACCCAGGTGCTGGACTTTGGCTGCGGCTCGGGGATTCTGGCCATCGCCGCCCTGCTGCTGGGCGCGCGCGAAGCGGTCGGTACCGACATCGACGTGCAGGCCATTGAAGCCTCGCGCGACAATGCCCAGCGCAATGGCATCGCCGACGAGAAGCTGGCGCTGTACCTGCCCGAGCACATGCCGGCCATGCAGGCCGACGTACTGGTCGCCAACATCCTGGCCGGCCCGCTGGTCTCGCTGGCGCCGCAGTTGTCTGGCCTGGTCCGCCCCGGTGGCCTGCTGGCACTGTCGGGCATCCTTGCCGAACAAGGCGATGAAGTGGCTGCCGCCTACGCCGCCGACTTCGAGCTGGACCCGATCGCCGTACGCGATGGTTGGGTGCGCATCAGTGGTCGCCGCCGTTAAGCGCGCCTAGAATAACCTCTGTACAACCCCGGATCGCCGCATGACCGACAGTTTCGTCACCCAGTGCCCGCATTGCCAGACCAGCTTTCGCGTCACCCATCACCAGTTGAGTGTGGCGCGCGGCGTGGTGCGGTGCGGCCATTGCCTGCAGGTGTTCAACGCCGCAAAGCAACTGCTGGAGCAGAACCGCGCCGGTGATGCCAGCGTGCCTGTGGAACCTAGGGTGCCCGTGGCGCCAGTGGTACCCGCCGCACCCGCAGCACCTGCCGAGCCGATTGCCGAGCCTGCGGTCACGCCCGATCCCCCCGCCAGCGAACGCCCAGCACCCCCTGAGGACGACTGGGCGCTCACGGCCCAGGCCCTGGATGAACTGGACCTGGACCAAGAGCTGGCCCGCCTTGAACGTCGTGGCGAACCTGCCGCCGCTCGCCCGCCCAGCGCGGACGACGGTTTGCAGGCCCGCCGTGAAGAACATCAGCCAGACGCCCATACCGATGAGCTGTTTGGCAACGCCACCGACGACCGCTTCGAGCCTGAACAGGCGCCTGAACCTGCACCCACGCTACTGACACAGCACGCGCTGGAGCAGGAAGCGTTCGAGCAGGAGTCACTGGACCTGGAGCCCGCCCCGGGCGATCGCACCGAGCCGACCCTGGGCGGGCACCTGGACCTGGACATCGACGACGAGCCCCCCGTACGGCGCGACATCGAGGCCGACGAGCACCATGCGTTCGTCAGCGAGCACTTCGCTGCCAGCCACGATCCAGCCCCGGAAAAGGGCCTCAGCGCGCGCGACGATGACGAACTGGACCTGCACCTGTCGGCCCACGACGACGACCCTGTCGAGCCGTTGCCCGGTGAACGCCTGGAGCCTGGCCTGTCCAGCAAGCCCGAGCGAGCGCCGCGCAAGGAACCACTGGTAGACGTGGTCGACGACCCGCTGCAACTGGGCTGGGAAAAGCCCCAGCCCAACTGGGGCAAGCGCTTGCTGTGGGGCTTCCTGACGCTGCTGGCTGCAGGCCTGCTGGCGTTCCAGTACGTGTGGTTCCATTTCGATGAAATGGCCCGCCAGGACCAGTACCGGCCGATCTTCCAGCAGGTATGCCCGCTGTTCGGCTGCGAAGTGCCGACCCGCGTCGACATCGCCCGCATCAAGAGCAGCAACCTGGTGGTGCGCAGCCACCCTGACTTCAAGGGTGCGCTGATCGTCGATGCGATCATCTACAACCGCGCCCCCTTCGCCCAGCCGTTCCCGCTGCTCGAGCTGCGTTTCGCTGACCTCAATGGCCAACTGATCGCCAGCCGGCGTTTCAAGCCCAGCGAGTACCTTTCCGGCGAACTGGCCGGGCGCGGCGAGATGCCCAGCCAGACCCCGATCCACATCGCCCTGGACATCCTCGACCCAGGCCCCAAGGCCGTGAACTACAGCCTGAGCTTCCGCTCGCCGGAGTAATCGGCTGATCCTGGGGGCACTTTGTGCCCCCAGCCTCGCCTACCCACACCAAAAGTCATAAGCCGACAACTGTTCAGATTTTATCCAAATCCATCTTTATCCGGTCACCGAGAGCGGGTATCATGCCCACCCTTTTTCGAACTCCAAGATTCGGCCCCACAACAGGGATCACCTATGTCGGCGGTACGCATCGGCCCATACACACTGCGAAACAACCTGATCCTCGCCCCCATGGCCGGGGTCACGGACCAGCCTTTCCGAACACTTTGCAAGCGCCTGGGCGCAGGCATGGTGGTGTCGGAGATGGTGTCCAGCGACATGAGCCTGTGGAACAGCCGCAAGTCGAGCCTGCGCCGCATTCACGAAGGCGATCCCGAGCCGCGCTCGGTGCAGATCGCCGGCGGGGATGCCCAGATGATGGCAGCGGCGGCCAAGGCCAACGTCGAAGCGGGTGCCCAGATCATCGACATCAACATGGGCTGCCCGGCAAAAAAAGTCTGCAACAAAGCTGCAGGCTCTGCTTTATTGAGAGATGAAGCCTTGGTCAGCGAGATTCTCCACGCCGTGGTAGGCGCCGTGGACGTCCCGGTGACGCTGAAGATCCGCACGGGGTGGGATCGGGCGAACAAGAACGGCCTGAATGTGGCGAAGATCGCTGAACAGGCCGGCATCCAGGCGCTAGCGGTGCATGGCCGCACACGCGCCGACCTGTACACAGGCGAAGCCGAATACGACACCATCGCTGCCATCAAGCAGGCGGTGTCTATCCCGGTATTTGCCAACGGCGATATCACCTCGCCAGAAAAGGCCCGGGCGGTACTGGACGCCACCGGGGTCGATGGCCTGTTGATCGGCCGCGCCGCCCAAGGGCGGCCCTGGATCTTTCGCGAGATCGAGCATTACCTGCGGACCGGCGAACAGTTGCCGGCCCCGCAGCTGGACGAAGTGGAACGCATCCTGCTAGAGCACCTGGCCGCGCTGCATGCCTTCTATGGCGATGTGATGGGCGTACGTATCGCCCGCAAGCACGTTGGCTGGTACCTGGCAACACGACCCGGCGGCAAGGAGTTTCGCTCCCGGTTCAATGCTTTGGAAGACACACAAGCGCAGTGCGCCAACGTTCGCGCGTTTTTCAGTGAACGTCGACAGAGCCTTGAGACAGAGGACGGACAAGGGGTGGCCGCATGACGATGATGACCGAGACATTTGTGAGTGGAACAACGCCCGTGAGCGACAACGCCAACCTGAAACAGCACCTCAACACGCCGAGCGAAGAGGGCCAGACCCTTCGCGACAGCGTCGAGAAGGCGCTGCACAACTACTTCGCCCACCTGGAAGGCGCGACCGTCACGGACGTGTACAACCTGGTGCTCTCCGAAGTCGAGGCGCCCCTGCTTGAAAGCGTGATGAATTACGTGAAGGGCAACCAGACCAAGGCCAGCGAGATGCTCGGGCTCAACCGAGGCACCCTGCGCAAGAAGCTCAAGCAGTACGACTTGTTGTAAGCCAGAATCCCAATCAGAAAAGGCGGCTCCCTGAACAGAGGCGCCTTTTTTGCTGACTCCACCGCGTTATGGAATCCGAAATGACCGACCAGACTACCCGCCTGCCGATCCGCCGCGCCCTGATCAGCGTCTCCGACAAGACCGGTATCCTCGAATTCGCCCGTGAGCTGCAGCAGCTCGGTGTCGAGATCCTGTCCACCGGCGGCACCTACAAGCTGCTCAAGGATAACGGCGTGAACGCGGTGGAAGTGGCCGACTACACCGGCTTCGCCGAAATGATGGATGGCCGGGTCAAGACCCTGCACCCGAAAATCCACGGTGGCATTCTGGGCCGTCGCGGCATCGACGACGCCATCATGAACGAGCACGGCATCAAGCCGATCGACCTGGTCGCCGTCAACCTGTACCCCTTCGAAGCCACCATCTCCAAGCCAGGCTGTGACCTGCCGACCGCCATCGAGAACATCGACATCGGTGGCCCGACCATGGTCCGCTCCGCTGCCAAAAACCACAAAGACGTTGCCATCGTGGTCAATGCCAGCGACTACGCCAGCGTCCTCGACGGCCTGAAAGCCGGCGGCCTGACCTACGCCCAGCGCTTCGACCTGATGCTCAAGGCGTTCGAACACACCGCCGCCTACGACGGCATGATCGCCAACTACATGGGCACCATCGACCAGGCCAAGGACACCCTGAGCACTGAAGCACGCAGCGAATTCCCGCGCACCTTCAACAGCCAGTTCGTCAAAGCCCAGGAAATGCGCTACGGCGAGAACCCGCACCAAAGCGCGGCGTTCTATGTCGAAGCCAAAAAGGGTGAAGCCAGCATCTCCACCGCCATCCAGCTGCAAGGCAAGGAGCTGTCGTTCAACAACGTGGCCGACACCGACGCCGCGCTGGAGTGCGTGAAAAGCTTCGTCAAACCGGCCTGTGTCATCGTCAAGCACGCCAACCCGTGCGGCGTGGCCGTGGTACCGGAAGACGAAGGCGGCATCCGCAAGGCCTACGACCTGGCCTACGCCACCGACACCGAGTCGGCCTTCGGCGGCATTATCGCCTTCAACCGCGAGCTCGATGGCGAAACCGCCAAGGCCATCGTTGAGCGCCAGTTCGTCGAAGTGATCATTGCCCCGAAAATCTCCCAGGCCGCCCGCGACGTGGTCGCCGCCAAGCAGAACGTTCGCCTGCTGGAATGCGGCGAATGGCCAGCTGAGCGTGCTGCCGGCTGGGACTTCAAGCGCGTCAACGGTGGTTTGCTGGTGCAGAGCCGCGATATCGGCATGATCACCGCCGATGACCTGAAAATCGTCACCAAGCGTGCCCCGACCGAGCAAGAAATCCACGACCTGGTGTTTGCCTGGAAAGTGGCCAAGTTCGTCAAGTCCAACGCTATCGTCTACGCCAAGCAGCGCCAGACCATCGGCGTCGGCGCCGGCCAGATGAGCCGCGTCAACTCCGCTCGCATTGCTGCAATCAAGGCCGAGCATGCTGGCCTGCAGGTTCAAGGTGCGGTCATGGCGTCGGATGCGTTCTTCCCGTTCCGTGACGGCATCGACAATGCGGCTAAAGTGGGTATCAGCGCCGTGATCCAGCCAGGTGGTTCGATGCGTGATGCCGAAGTCATCGCCGCAGCCGACGAAGCCGGCATCGCGATGGTGTTCACTGGCATGCGCCACTTCCGCCACTGATTACACGGATTCCGGGGCGAGCAGCGGGCCTGTGGGAGCGGGCTTGTCCCGCGAATGCGACGGTGAATTCACCATCGCATTCGCGGGGCAAGCCCGCTCCCACAAGGCCCGCCGCCAGCCTCGAGACCACCTTGAATTGAGGTTTTGACATGAAAGTTTTGATCATCGGCAGCGGCGGCCGTGAGCACGCCCTGGCCTGGAAAGTCGCCCAGGACCCACGCGTCGAGAAAGTTTTCGTTGCCCCGGGCAACGCCGGCACCGCCACTGAAGCCAAGTGCGAAAACGTCGCCATCGACGTCAACGCCCTGGAGCAACTGGCCGACTTCGCCGAGCAGAACGTACAACTGACCATCGTCGGCCCAGAAGCGCCGCTGGTCGCAGGTGTCGTCGACCTGTTCCGCAGCCGCAACCTGGACTGCTTCGGCCCCACCAAAGGCGCCGCACAGCTCGAAGGCTCCAAGGCCTTCACCAAGGATTTCCTGGCGCGTCACAAGATCCCGACCGCCGACTACCAGAATTTCACCGAAATCGAGCCAGCCCTGGCCTACCTGCAGGAAAAGGGTGCGCCGATCGTAATCAAGGCCGACGGCCTGGCTGCGGGCAAAGGCGTGATCGTCGCCATGACCCTGCAAGAAGCCGAAGACGCCGTGCGTGACATGCTGGCCGGCAACGCTTTTGGCGATGCGGGTTCGCGTGTGGTCATCGAAGAGTTCCTGGACGGCGAAGAAGCCAGCTTCATCGTCATGGTCGACGGCCACAACGTGCTGCCAATGGCCACCAGCCAGGACCACAAGCGCGTCGGCGACGCCGACACCGGCCCGAACACCGGTGGTATGGGCGCCTACTCGCCTGCCCCAGTCGTGACCGCCGACGTGCACCAGCGCGTGATGGACCAGGTGATCTGGCCGACCGTGCGCGGCATGGCCGAGGAAGGCAACGTCTACACCGGCTTCCTTTATGCCGGCCTGATGATCGACAAAGCGGGCAACCCCAAGGTCATCGAGTTCAACTGCCGCTTCGGCGACCCGGAAACCCAACCGGTCATGCTGCGCCTGGAGTCGAGCCTGGTGCTGCTGATCGAAGCCGCCTTCGCCAAGGCCCTGGACAAGGTTGAAGCCCAGTGGGACCCACGGCCGAGCCTGGGCGTCGTGCTGGCTGCCGGTGGCTACCCGGGCGACTACGCCAAAGGTGACGCGATCAGCGGCCTGGACGCTGCCGCCAAGCTCGAAGGCAAGGTGTTCCATGCCGGTACCACCCTGAAAGACGGCCAAGTGGTTACCGCCGGCGGCCGTGTGCTCTGCGCCACCGCCCTGGGCCAAACCGTCGAAGCCGCTCAGCAGCAGGCCTACCGCCTGGCAGAGCAGGTCAAGTGGGACGGCAGCTTCTACCGTACCGACATCGGCTACCGGGCCATTGCCCGCGAGCGCGGTGAACACCAGCAGTAACCTTTACCGAAGCGCCGTGACGCCTTGCGCCCACGGCCTTCGGCTCGTCGACAGGGCCCTTTCTGGGCCTTGCCTTCGACTTGGCGCGCCGCGCATAGTTAGTATCCGGCACATCGGCTAAGAAGGGATTTCGTAGTGCGTCGGCTTCGGATTGCCACAGCTCTGATCGTCAGCTTGCTGACCCTGCTCTGCCTGCTCCCGGCCTCGGCCGAAGAAGGCGGAGGCTGGTCTGTTCTGCTCGACGAACAGGCCAACCTGCAATTAAGCGACGTGCGCTCCGATCGCTACCGCAACCAGTTCAGCCCGCTGCTGCTCAGCGACCTGGATGCCGCCCCTGCCGAACAAGCCCTGTGGCTGCACTATCGCCTGGAACCCGGCGATCAGGAGCAACTGCTGCGGGTGTTCGCCCCAGACCTTTCAGGCCTGGACCTCTACGCCCTCGAGGGCGACAAATTACTGCGTCAGCTGCACCACGGGCGCCAGGCCGGCAATGCCAGCCCGACCCTGCGCGGCAGCGACCATGTGCTGCCATTGCCCAACAGCCGGCAGCCGCTGGACATCTACCTGCGCCTGGTGTCCGAGCACCAATTGCGCCCAGCCATCAGCCTTGAGCCCGCGGCCGTTGCCGCTTCCGACCAGACCCAACCGCTGCTGTTCGGCATGCTGTTCGGCGGCCTGGTGATGCTGATCCTGCACAACCTGATCCGCTTCCTCTATGGCCGCTCCACCACCACGTTAATTTTGGCGCTCTACCACGGCCTGATGCTGCTCAGCGGGTTGATCCTGCTCAACCTCAGCGGCCCCTGGTGGCACGTGTGGCACAGTGCGCAAACGCCAGCGGCCTACCTCACCCTGGTCCTCGCAGGCCTGGCCGGGCTGTATTTCACCCTGCATTTCTTCTCGCCATGCCATTCGCCGCGGCTCAACCGCCTGTTGCAGGGGGAGATGCTGGTGGCTGCGGTCAGCGGCCTGGTGCTGCTGTTCGTCGACACCTTGCCACTCAACCTGATGACCTATGCCCTGCTGGCCCTGGGAAGCGTCAGCATGCTGCTGGTCAGCGCCTATCACTGGTACAAGGGCTACGCGCCCGCACGCCTGTTCACCCTTGCCATGGGGGTCTACAACCTTGGCGGCCTGGTGCTGTTGCCCGCGCTTCTGGGGCTGACCCGCACGTCGACGCCGTGGCTGCTGTGCGTGCTCATGGGCTTGACCGTCATTTGCGGCCTGCTGCTTAACCTGGCCGTCAGCGAACGCCTGCGCCGCATGAGCGAAGAGCGCTTCAGCGCCAGCCGCGCCCTGGCTGCCAGCGATGCCGAGATCAACGCCAAGGCCGAGTTCCTGGCCAAGATCAGCCACGAAATCCGCACGCCCATGAACGGCGTGCTGGGCATGACCGAGCTGCTGCTCGGCACGCCGCTGTCGGTCAAGCAGCGCGACTACGTGCAGACCATCCACAGCGCCGGCAACGAGCTGCTGACGCTGATCAACGAGATTCTCGACATCTCCAAGCTAGAGTCCCGGCAGATCGAACTGGACGATGTGCAGTTCGACCTCAATGCATTGATCGAGGATTGCCTGAACATCTTCCGGGCCAAGGCCGAACAGCAGAACATCGAGCTGATCAGCTTCACCCAGCCTCAAGTGCCTCGCGTAATCAGTGGCGACCCAACGCGCCTGCGCCAGGCACTGTCGAGCCTGCTGGAAAATGCCCTGAAAAACACCGACCAGGGGGAGATCCTGCTGGTGGTGGCACTCGACCAACGTGGCGAAGCGCCGCGCTTGCGCATTGCCGTGCAGGACAGCGGCGAACCGTTGCCCGCCGCCGAGCGCGAAGCCTTGTTGCAAGCCGAGCTGCACAGCCATCACTTCCTCTCCAGCAACAAGCTCGGCGGCCACCTCGGGCTGGTCATCGCCAAGCAGTTGATCGGCCTGATGCAGGGCGAATTCGGCATCAAGAGCAGCAGCGGCATGGGCAACACCCTGTGGCTGACCCTGCCGCTGGACCCTTCGCGCCTGGAACAACCGCCCGCCGACCTCGATGGCCCATTGCGCGACGCGCGGGTACTGGTGGTGGACGACAACGACACCTGCCGCAAGGTGCTGGTGCAGCAGTGCAGCGCCTGGGGCATGAATGTCAGCGCGGTGCCTTCCGGCAAGGAAGCGCTGGCATTGCTGCGCACCAAGGCGCACCTGCGCGACTACTTCGATGCCGTGCTGTTGGACCAGAACATGCCCGGCATGACGGGCATGCAACTGGCGGCCAAGATCAAGGAAGACCCAAGCCTTAACCACGACATCCTGGTGGTAATGCTCACGGGCATCAGCAACGCGCCGAGCAAAGTCATCGCACGCAATGCCGGGGTCAAGCGGATACTCGCCAAACCGGTGGCAGGCTATACGCTAAAGACCACACTGGCCGAAGAGCTGGCCCAACGCGGCCGTGAGCAAGCGGTGCCGGCCACCCCTCCCGGTGTGCCACAAGCACTGGACCTGCCCCGCGACTTCCGTGTGCTGGTCGCCGAGGACAACAGCATCTCGACCAAAGTGATCCGCGGCATGCTCGGCAAGCTCAACCTCGAGCCAGACACGGCCTGCAATGGTGAAGAAGCGTTGCAAGCCATGAAGGCGCAGCGCTATGACCTTGTGCTGATGGATTGCGAAATGCCCGTGCTGGATGGCTTCTCTGCCACCCAGCAACTGCGCGCATGGGAAGCCGCACACCAGCGCCCACGTACGCCCGTGGTGGCGCTGACCGCGCACATCCTTGCCGAGCACAAGGAGCGCGCCAAGTTGGCGGGTATGGATGGGCACATGGCCAAGCCGGTGGAGCTGTCGCAATTGCGTGAGCTGATCCAATATTGGGCGAATCACCGGGAAGCCAAGACGGATCCCGCGCCTATCCCGTAAGCAATGCCGACGATGCATCGACAGGCATCCACCGCAGCCGAGGATCCCAACCCATGCTCCATGAGTTGTTCAGTGTCTACCTGAAGATGCTCGTGCTCTACAGCCCATTCTTTGTGCTGTCGTGCTTCATCAGCCTGACCCGCGGCCATTCCAGCAAGGAACGCAAGCAGCTTGCCTGGAAGGTGGCCTTCGCCGCCCTGGTCGCCAGTGTGCTCCTGTACCTGTTCGGCCGGGCGATTTTCGGCATTTTCGGCATCACCGCCGACGCCTTCCGCATCGGTGCCGGCAGCGTGCTGTTCATCTCGGCGTTGGGCATGGCGCAAGGCAAACCGGCGGTGCAGGCCGACAACGTTCAGCAGGACGTGACCATCGTGCCCTTGACCATCCCCCTGACCGTCGGCCCCGGCACCATCGGTGCCCTGCTGGTGATGGGCGTGGGCCAGCCGCATTGGGACGACAAGTTGCTGGCCATCGCCAGTATCGCGCTGGCCAGCTTCACCGTGGGCCTGGTGCTGTACCTCTCGCACGGCATCGAGCGGATTCTCGGCGACCAAGGCCTGCAGATCGTCAGCCGTTTGATGGGATTGTTCGTCTGTGCCCTGGCGGCGCAGATCATCTTTACCGGGATCAAAGGCTATCTGAGCGCCTGAGTGGAATGTTGTGTATCAGTGCCCGATTGTTTTTCTTCACGTTGGCCAGTTTCGCTTTGAACTCATTGCGAAATAGCCTGAGATTGAAACGAATCAACTCGACGCTTTGTACTGCATTCTTGAACTGCAAGCCAAAAGGTAGAAAAAGAAAGCCATCTATTTTGAATTCCAGTGGCATGTCGAATTCCGAGTGAAATACCACCATGTCATAGAAATCACCTGAGTGACGAATGCACGGCAGCATCTGAAAGTGCAGCCGGCTCCCACTTATCGCATTCAGTTCAAATGCTTTCAAGGCATAATCATTATTTCTTAACACTTCCGAGGACTTCTGAGCGACCTCCGCAAGTGCCGTCGAACCCGCTGCTTCGATGGCTTTGACTGCCTCTGCCACCACACTGGCTCTGTCTCCCCCACTTCGTCGAATGTTGGGCGGCGGGGTGGCGTCCCAGCCGAGAAAACTCAGCTTACGTCGATAATTGGAAAACCAGTCCAGGTTCAACCCAGAGGCATATTCCTGACGTGTCGCTTGCTGTGCAAAAATATTTGCCAGCATAATGTCTTCCCGGTCTTCAACAGGGCAAGTAGCACCAAAAGACATGACACTACCAGAAACAACACTGGCAGCTGATAGTTTTTCAGATGTATCAGTCATACGTTGTTCCTTGTTTTAAACTGTCGGCATCTTCAAACTGTACGCCGCCCTCAGCGGAGCATACCGTTGATGGAGTTCATCCCGAATGCTGTTCAGCACGACATCATTAATTAAATATTGAGTGCATTGAATACTGATGTCACCCAGGGAGGCAGAGTCGAAGCGCTGCCTGGACCAGTCGACTTCAACTGAAACCTGGCTCTCGAACCTTAACTGAGCGCTCACGATAATCACCCCTGGCATAACCACACGTAACTCAGTGACCAACGTCGAAGGTTTTCCAGATTGCGCTGGCCGCACACATTCAACCCACAGTGCTTTAAGGGCTGCATGCTCCGGCGGTAGGCAAAAAGCGTCCAGACAACGCATGGCGCCGTCCCGATATTGAACTGGCAACGCAGCAAGAACGGTTTCGCGCAAGCACTTGAAAGGCTGTGAAACTGCCTTGGGCCTTTCGGCCGGCTTTATTTCAACAAAACTACAGCCAAAATCGCGTTGGCTTTCCCTGTATTCAGCGCACCAATCCCAATACTCGTGAAACATTGAGAATTCATGCTCCGCCTTGACGTACGCTGCCAATTGAACATCAAGTTGCGCATCAACTTCCGTTGCCGCCCAAGCGCGAGGTAATAGCACCAACGCATTGCCGTTCAGCCACATGCAGAATTCATACGGCATAGCTCGTCTCCTCAAGGAGGGCCGGGAACGCTGGCTCCCGGCCCCTTATTCAGCCCTTGCGGCGCTTGAGTGGCGCAGACAGCAAGACCTTGCGAGACTCCCCGCCAAGACGGCTGACGAGCACGTCTTTGTTATCCTCGTACAAACTTCTATGGAGGCTTAGCTTGGCAGTCGAGGTGTAGACCGTGCCGCCGCTGCTGGCCCAGGCAAACAACAACGGGTTGGTTTTTTTGTTGGGGTCGGCATCCGTTTGTGCAGCACTCAGCAGCATGACAACTTCACCTTTTTCCGATTCATCACAAAAGGCCAGGCTCAGCGCAGTGCAGTCATCTTCTTCTGACGTTCGATCGAACAATTTAACTGTATCGGGGGACTCCGCCAACATCTGTACAGCAGCCTCCCCTACTTCTTTCGCCGCACCGAGGACACCTCCCGTAGCCGCACCCAATGCGATCTTCAGCCCTTGGCCAAGCAGGTTACTCAGTTCCAGCTTCATGGTGCTACTGGTGACCGTGTTCGTTTTATACAAATTGACAATCCAGCCAGTAGCCTGGACCATCTCGATATAACATTCGAACCATTGAACAGCTTGCTTGCTGGGATGAAACTGGGCAGTGGCTGCTTGTGAAGCAAACTGGTGGCAGTTTTTAACGGCTTCACAGCTGTCGATCTTCATGTGCTCGGGGAACACAAACACACTACCACCTGGGAGCACTTCTAAACGCTTGGCAACAAGTTCGTCGGTCATGGCTATTACTCTTCGTAAGTTGCTGGGGAGCCGTCTGGCTCCAGCCATCAACCTACCGAGCACGATGTACTCTGCCTTCCCTGAAACGCTTCCCAACCCTCAGGGTTTCATTCCGTACCACCGTGGGGTGTAGGACCACACCCCACCCGACAGGCGAGGAAACACGCAGGTTGTAGAGGAGCCGACCAAGACCATGGTGCGCATGTCGACCATTTCCGGCAGCAGTTCGGCCAAGGTGACTACCTTCAGCGTCTGCCCCGGCCTACCGATGTCACGGCCAAGGACTACAGGCGTGCTCCCCTCGCGGTGCCGACGCACCACCTCCAGCGCCCCCCCTAGCTGGTGCGGCCTGGACTTGGAAATCGGGTTGTAGAAGGCGAGCACCAGGTCAGCCTGGGCCGCCAGATCCAGACGTTTTTCGATGATCGACCAGGGCTTGAGGTTGTCCGACAGCGACATCACGCAGAAGTCGTGACCTAGCGGTGCACCTGCCTGGGCGGCCGTTGCAAGCGAGGCCGAAACGCCAGGGAGGATCTCGAGGTCCACGCGATGCCACGCTGGGTCACTGGACTCATGCAGCGCTTCAAGCACCGCAGCAGCCATGGCGAACACGCCCGGATCACCCGACGACACCACCACCACCGAACGGCCCTGGGCCGCCAGCTCGAAGGCATGCCGGGCGCGCTGCATCTCTTCACGGTTGTCGGTGCAGTGCAGCACCTGGTCGTCACGGAAGGGCCCGGCCATGCGCACGTAGGTTTCATAGCCAAGTACGTCTTCGGCACGCGCCAGCTCGGCCTTGACCGCCGGCACCATCAGTTCGGCAGCGCCCGGCCCCAAGCCGATGACGGCCAGACGACCACGACGGCGGCCAACCTGCGCTACCTCAACCGGGGCAGGCGCCACGGCAATGGCCGCCCCCTCAAGCTCGGTCAGCCGGGCATCGGGCAACGCCGCTGCAAGCATGCTGGCTACACCGTCTGGATTGGCAGCGAAGCGCAAGGGCACACCCATAGCCTGCGCGGCCTCGTGCAAGCCGCTGTCGGCCATGGCCTGCTCGTCCGCCAGCAGGCAGGCTACTGACGGCTCGGCGATGCCGGCCCGCTGCAGCGCAGCACGGATACCGTGCACGTTCCCGCCTGCAACACCCACGACCACCGAGCGCGGGTGAATCAGCAGTTCGTCGCGGTTGGCCGGGCGCAACTGATGCCCCACATGAATGGTGCGCCGAGCCACCTCGCTGGCGGGTAACAGCGCCTGCTGCAGCCAGGGGGCATCACCTTCGATGCGCACCGACTCGCCGGCCAGCAGGTCAGAGACAAAGCGCTTGCCTTGCTCGATATCCGCCAAGGCATAGCCCGGCGGCGGGTTCAGCAAGCAGGTACCAAAACGCAGCTCGCCACTGGTGGTAATGGCTGCGGCAACACCCAGCGCCTCAGCCATTTCACGCGCCATCACGTTCACGCCGCTCAGACCACCGAGTAGCGGCACTACCGCGCTGCCATCTTCGGCCACGGCCAGCACCGGCGGCTCGACGCCCTTCTCGCTGAGCAGGCTGGCCAGGCTGCGGATGACGATACCCGCTGCGCACAGGGCAATGATCGGCGTGTCCTGCTGGTACAGCCCGCGCAAGGTATCGCCGAACGAGGTGTACGACTGGTCAGCACCCTCGACACGCCCCTCCAGGCCATGGACCGTGGCCTGTGGATAACAGTGCTGGATACGTTGCGCCGTCGCCAGGCTGCCCGGGCCAAGGATGACGATCGCCGGTGCCTTCTGCATGTTCAGCCCTGCCATTTTTCCCCCGGCACGATGATCAGCGAGAAATACGGTGACGACTGCGGATTGACCTGGTCCAGCGGCACGATCTTCTGGTTGGCCATGGTTGCCCGCTCCACATACAGCGCACGCCCGTCCAGGCCCAGTTCGGCCAGCACATCGCGCACCTTGGGGAAGTTGCGGCCAAGCTTCATGATCACCGCAGCATCGGCGTCGGCCAGGCGGCGCTTGAGCTCTTCGGCCGGCAATACGCCCGACAACACCGACAGGCTCTGGTTGCGGTACACCAGCGGTGCACCCAGCACCGAGGCGCCCCCGAGCATCGAGCAGACGCCAGGAATCACTTCAGCCTCATAGCGCTGCGCCAGGCGGTCATGCAGGTACATGTAGGAGCCGTAGAAGAACGGGTCGCCCTCGCAGATCACCGCCACATCGCGGCCGGCGTCCAGGTGCTCGGCAACCTGCACGCTGGCTTCATCGTAGAAGTCGCTGATTACCTGCTCATAGGACAGCGGTGCCGGCAAGGCTTCGGTAGTGACCGGGTAGACCAGCGGCAGCAAGGTCTGCTCTGGCTGCAGGTGCGCCTCGATGATGCCGAACGCATTGCCGCGCTTGCCCTTGGCCACGAAGTAGCCAACCACCGGCGCCTCGCGCAACAGGCGCAGCGCCTTGACGGTGATCAGTTCAGGGTCGCCAGGGCCCACGCCCAGGCCCAGCAGTCGTCCACGTGGCGCCATCATTCCACCTCCGTGGCAAGGGCGTTGACTGCGGCGGCGGCCATCGCGCTACCGCCTAGGCGGCCTTGCATGATCACGAACGGCACGCCACGGCTGTCGGCGGCGAGCATGGCCTTGGATTCGGCCGCACCGACGAAGCCGACCGGGAAGCCGAGGATGAGCGCAGGCTTGGGTGCGCCGGCGTCGATCATCTCCAGCAGGTAGAACAGCGCGGTCGGGGCATTGCCGATCACCACCACGCTGCCTTCCAGGTACGGCCGCCACAGCTCCAGGGCCACGGCGGAACGGGTATTGCCGGCGTCTTTGGCCAGGCCAGGCACGCTCGGGTCGCGCAATGTGCAGACCACTTTGTTGTCGGCGGGCAGGCGCGCGCGGGTGATGCCTTCGGCGACCATGTGCGCATCGCAGAGGATCGGTGCGCCCTTGGCCAGGGCTTCACGGCCGGCGCGGCCGGCCCCTTCGGAGAACTGCAGGCCGTCGATGGCTTCGACCATGCCGCAGGCATGGATCACGCGCACGGCGAGCTTTTCGAGGTCTGCGGGTATCCGCTCGAGTCGGGCTTCCTCACGGATGATCCGGAAGGAATTGCGATAGATCTCCTGACCATCGCGGATGTAGTCAATCATCAAGGTGCTCCGTCGGCAGGTCGAGCATGGCGCCTGCTTCGTTCAAGGTGAGGTCGATGGCACGCAGGGCGCCGAAGCCCGGCAGGCGTGCATCGCGCTCATACACGTCGTAACGGCCCGGTGAACGGGCCAGCAAGGTGGCCGGGGCAACATGGGCCACGGCGCAGGATCGGGGGCAACCAGACAGGTGCACGCTGCCCGGCACGCCAGGGCCCAGCAGCGCGGCCAAGGCCACGGCATCGGCCTTGGTCTCGCCCTGTGCCTTGGCGCAGCCACTACTGCCGGTGCAGGCGCTGATGCGGGCCAGTGGCTCGTGGCTGTGGCACAGCAGGCCCAGCGTGGACATTTCGCCCTGGGCTTGCGTGATCTGGTCCGGGTCGAGATTGGTCAGCACCAGGCTTTGCCAAGGGCTCAGGCGCAGGCTGCCGTCGCCCAGGTGCCGGGCGATGCGCGCGGCACCCCGCAGCATCTCGGGGGTCAAGCGGCCCTGCGGCGGAGCAACGCCCAGGGCGAGACCGTGGGCTTGTGGCAACACACCCAGCCACTCGGGCTGGCGTGTCGGGCGGCGCCATTCAAGCACGGCGGCATCGCGGCGGATGTCCAGGCCGAGCCCTTCGACAAACGATGCAGGCGAACAGCATTCGAGCAACTGGCGCATGCGCGACTGGTCCACAGCGGCCAGGTCAAGGAAGCGCTCCAGCACCGCACGCACCAGGGCCAGGCCCTGCTCCACCGGCACCGCCCCGAGCACCTGGCCGTCCGCAGGGCAGCCCGCCAGGCCAAACGCCAGCCACGTCCGCTGCTCGATAGGCAGCGCCGAGAGCCACAGGTCATGCGGGTGCTCAAGCATCGCCAGGCCTTCGCCGGCGTCCAGTAGCACGGCGAACTTCGCCGACAACTGGTGAAACCGCGGTGTGCCTTCCAGCAGGTCGAGGATCTGCCCCGCCAGCGGCCGGGCATCCAGCAACATGGCAGGGTCATGCCCGGCCAGCGGGCTGAGCATCAGGTTGCGCACATCGTCACCGGCGGCTTCGCGCGGGCCCAGGCCTGCCGCGAGCAGCCTGGCGATCAGGCCTTGGTGGTCGCTGCCAATACCGCGAATCTGCAGGTTGCCGCGGTTGGTTGCCTCGATCACACCACCGGCAAAGCGCTCGGCGGCCTCGGCCACGGCATCGGCCTGGTCGGCCAGCAGCAGGCCACCCGGCAGCTTGATGCGGCAAATCCCGCCATCACGGGCACTGACGATGCGCCACAACCCCGGGCAGGCCGAGGGGCGAGGTGAAACGTCGGGGGCGTGGGCCTGCTTCAAAGGGGTGTCCGGCAATCTGTGAAAGTGCGCTTGAGTGTAGAAGGCGCGGTATTATGCCTGCTTTGTCCGGCGGCATGAAAAGCCGGTGGTCGAGCTTATCGTTTACCCGGGGCGCGAAGCGGCCTCAGAAATGGCGGATTGAAACACATGGCACCCTGGCTGACAGTAGTAGGCATCGGCGAAGACGGCTTCAATGGCCTTGGCAAGCAGGCCCGGCGTGCCCTGCTGGGCGCTTCGCGGATCTTCGGCAGCCCCCGCCAACTGGCTTTACTGCCACGCTGCGTGGTCGGCGAGCGGATGCTTTGGCCAACCCCTTTCTCTTTGGCGCCCGTGCTCGCCCAGCGCGGCGAACCGGTCTGCGTGTTGGCCAGCGGCGACCCGATGTTCTTCGGCGTCGGTGCCAGCCTGGCGCGCCAGGTGCCCGCCAGCGAGATGCGGGTGCTGTCGATGCCGTCCTCCTGTGCACTGGCCGCCGCCCGCCTCGGCTGGCCGCTGCAGGACGTGCAGGTGGTGTCGGTGGTCGCCCGGCCGCTGGCGGCGCTCAATGCACACCTGCACAGTGGCGCCCGCCTGTTAGTACTGAGCAACGACGGTGACAGCCCCGCGGCGATCGCTGCACAGCTTTGCCAGCGTGGCTTCGGGCCGAGTCGCCTGCGCGTGTTCGAACACCTGGGTGGCACCGATGAACGCGCACTGGCCGGCACCGCTCAGGACTGGCCTCACACCCAGGTTGCAGCGCTCAACTTGGTGGCCATCGAATGCCTCGCCGCGCCCGATGCCCTGCGCCTGCCGCGGGTCGCCGGGCTGCCGGACAGCGCCTTCATGCACGACGGCCAACTGACCAAGCGCGATGTCCGCGCCATCACCCTGGCCCGCCTCGCCCCCCTGCCCGGTGAGCTGCTGTGGGACGTGGGCGCGGGCTGCGGCTCGATCGGCATCGAGTGGATGCGCACCCACCCCGCCTGCCGTGCGCTGGCCATCGAGGCCGACGAAGGGCGCCAGGGTTTTATCGAACACAATCGCGATGCGCTGGGCGTGCCCGGCCTGCAACTGGTCCGTGGCAAGGCGCCTGAAGCCTTGGCAGAGCTTGAGCAGCCCGACGCGGTCTTCATTGGCGGCGGGGTAACGCGTGAAGGCGTGCTCGACCTGTGCTGGCAGCGGCTGCGCCCCGGCGGGCGACTGGTGGCCAACGCGGTCACCCTGCAAAGCGAACTGGCCCTGGCGCACTTTCGCGAGCGACACGGGGGTGAACTGACCCGTATCCATGTTGCCCATGCGCAGCCGCTGGGCACGTTCGACACCTGGCGCCAGGCACTGCCAATCACCTTGCTCGATGTGGTGAAGCCCCTCGATGCGTGAAGAAACCCACGAGCAGCCCGCGCCCCTGCGCAGCGGCCTGACCACCGGCAGCTGCGCCACCGCCACCAGCCTCGCGGCGGCGCGCCTGCTGCTGACCGGCGTCTGCAGCGACGCCGTGAGCATCACCCTGCCCAAGGGCAAGGTCGTGCAGATGCGCCTGGAGTTCTGCCGCCGCGATGGCGAATGCGCCGAAGCCGGCACGCTGAAGGACGCCGGCGACGACCCGGACGTGACCCATGGTGCCCTGCTGTTCAGCCAGGTCCGCCTGCTGGCAGAGCCCGGCATCCGCTTCGTCGCAGGCCAAGGCGTCGGCACCGTGACACGCCCGGGGCTGGTGCTGGCAGTGGGTGAACCGGCGATCAACCCAGTGCCCCGGCGCATGATGGGCGAACACCTGCAACGCCTGGCTGACGAGTGCGCCTACCGCGGCGGTTTCGAAGTCACGGTCAATGTTCAGGGCGGTGAACAGCTGGCACTGAAAACCATGAACCCGCGCCTGGGCATCCTCGGCGGGCTGTCGATTCTGGGTACCAGCGGCATCGTTCGGCCGTTTTCCTGCGCGGCCTACATCGCCTCGATTCATCAGGGCATCGACGTGGCCCACACCAACGGCTACACGCACATCGCCGCCTGCACCGGCAACGCCAGCGAAGACACCATGCGCCGGGTCTACGGCCTGCCGGAAATCGCCCTGATCGAGATGGGCGACTTCGTCGGCGCCGTGCTCAAGCACCTGCGCAAGGTGCCGGTACCGCGCCTGAGCCTGTGCGGGGGGTTCGGCAAGATCAGCAAGCTGGCTGCCGGGCACATGGACCTGCACAGCCGCCACTCAAGCATCGACCTGCCGCAGTTGGCCGGCTGGGCGGCGGATATCGGCGCTGACGCAAACCTTCAGGCCGCAATCATCGCCGCCAACACCAGCCAGCAAGCCCTGGCACTGGCGCATGCCGCAGGCATCGCCCTGGGCGACGCCGTCTGCGCGCACGCGCTGGCCTTCGCCCGCAGCGTGGTGCCGCCGCAGGTGCAGGTAGAGGTGTTCGCCATCGACCGCCAAGGCGGCATCGTCGGCCAGGCAGGTGTGCAATGACCGCGCGCATCCTGCTGCTGGGCGGCGTTACCGAGGCCCTGGCCATCGCCCGCCAGTTGGGCCCGCAGCACGTCTACAGCCTGGCAGGCATCGGCCGCGTACCGCAGGACCTGACCTGCCAGGTGCACGTCGGTGGCTATGGCGGTGCTGAAGGCCTTGCCCAATACCTGCGCGAGGCGGGCATTACCCTGCTGATCGATGCCACCCACCCCTATGCCGCGCAGATCAGCCGCAACGCCGCCATCGCTTCACGTCGTGCAGGTATCCCCTGCTGGGCGCTGCGCCGCCCCGCCTGGCAGGCACAGCCGGGTGACGATTGGCGCGAAGTGGACGACTGGGCGGGGCTGATCGAGGCGCTCGCGCCATTCCGGCGGCCGCTGTTCACCCTGGGCCGCGAGCCGCTGCAACACCTGGCAGAGATCCCGCCGGATCAGTTCTGGACCTTGCGCGCACTGGAGGCCTGCCCCGGTAACGAACGTTGCGAGGTGATCGGCGCACGCGGGCCATTCCGAATCGAAGACGAACGTGTGTTGTTCGCGCGCCGCAAGATCGACGTACTGATCAGCAAGAACAGCGGCAGCGTGGCGACCGAGCCCAAGCTGGACGTGGCGCGGGAGCTAAGGGTGCCAGTATTGATCCTGCGGCGCCCGGAACTACCGGTGGTCGATGAGACATTCATTCACTCAGACGCATTGCTTGCCAGGCTGACGCTTTGACTGCTCGCCAGTCATGACGTATATCCCATTGACATATACGACATGCAACCTAAACTTCTGTCACACATTGTCGCTACCCTAGGAGGCCCATCATGGAGCAAGGTGCTGTCTTCAAAAGCAACCGCAGCCAGGCCATCCGCTTGCCAAAATCCGTCGCACTTCCCGATGGCATCACCCGAGTGGATATTGTTGCAGTTGGGCGTACGCGCATCATCACACCTGCTGGTGAATCATGGGACAGCTGGTTCGAAAGTGAGCCTGCAAGCGCGGATTACATGGCCAGCCGTGACCAACCTGCAGACCAGGAACGTGAAGGTTTTTAATGCTCAGGTACCTGCTCGACACCAATATCTGCATTTTCACGATAAAGAATAAACCGCAACGCGTCCGCGAAGCGTTCAATCGCCATCACGGCCAATTGGCGATCAGCACAATTACTTTGATGGAACTGATCTACGGCGCTGAGAAGTCGGATCATCCTGAGCGCAATCTTTCGGTGGTCGAGGGCTTTGCCGCGCGCCTTGAAGTACTCGATTACGATAGCCATGCGGCTGAGCACAGTGGCCAGCTTCGTGCGGAATTGGCCAGATCAGGGACCCCCATTGGTCCTTACGACCAATTGATTGCCGGGCATGCCCGAGCGCTTGGCTTAATTTTGGTAACTAACAATGTGCGCGAGTTTCAACGAGTACCCGGTCTAAGGGTTGAAGACTGGCTCGTTTCGCCCTGACAGCGTAACGGTTAGTACTGCTTTCCTACAGGCCCTATCGACTTTGCCACCGCTTCACGCGGTCGCACCCGAATGGCCTTTGTTCGCTCCGTTGCCTTAGACTTCAGCCCTCTCCCCCAGAAGGCTTCATTCATATGGACATGCAATGGTGGATCTGGCTGGTCTTCGGTATCGCGCTGATCCTGCTCGAACTGGTCCTGCCCACGTTCTTCATTCTCTGGTTCGGCATCGGCGCCGTGCTGGTTTCGCTCATCTCGCTCGCCGCGCCCAGCCTGCAACTGGATATGCAGATGCTGTTGTGGGTGCTGCTTTCTTCAGTCACAACTGCGCTGTGGTTCAAGGTGTTTCGGAACAAGAAGCCGGATGTGCGCTGGACAGCCGACAGCGTGATTGGCGAAGTCGGCCTGCTCACCGCCAGCGTTTCCGAGTTCCAGAAAGGCCGCGTGCGTTTCCAGAAGCCAATCCTCGGCAACGAGGAATGGACCTGCATCGCCGACACTGACATCCCATCCGGCGAGCGCGTGCGCCTTACCGCCATCGAAGGGAACACCGCCCGCGTCATCCGAGCCTGAATCCGTACTAAAAGGAAGTTCGTATCATGACCAGCCTTATCGTCGTGGGCGCCCTCGCCCTGTTCGTCCTGATCACCGTGTTCAAGGGGGTGCGTATCGTGCCTCAGGGCGAAGAGTGGATCGTCGAGCGCCTGGGCCGCTACAACAACACCCTCAAGCCCGGCCTGAACATCGTCATTCCTTACGTGGACGTGGTCGCCTATCGCCTGCCCACCAAAGACATCATCCTCGATGTGCAAGAGCAGGAAATCATCACCAAAGACAACGCGGTGATCGTCGCCAATGCCCTGTGCTTCGCCAAAGTAGTCGACCCACAGAAGGCCTCCTACGGCGTGCAGAACTTCTCCTTCGCCGTCACCAGCCTGACCATGACCTCGCTACGCGCCATCGTCGGGGCCATGGACCTGGACGAGGCCCTGTCCAGCCGTGAGCAGATCAAGGCACGCCTGCGCGAAGCGATGTCCGAACAGACCGAAGACTGGGGCGTGACTGTGCGCTCGGTAGAAATTCAGGACATCAAGCCGTCACAGAACATGCAACTGGCCATGGAGCGCCAGGCCGCCGCCGAGCGTGAGCGTAAAGCCGACGTGACCCGTGCCGAAGGTGCCAAACAGGCCGCGATCCTCGAGGCAGAAGCGCGCCTGCAATCGGCCAAGCTGGACGCCGAGGCACAAATCAACCTGGCCGAGGCTTCGGCGCGGGCGATTTCGCTGGTCAAGGACGCGGTGGGTAACGAGACCGTGCCGGCCATGTATTTGCTGGGCGAACGGTACATCGGCGCGATGGAGAACCTGGCCAGCAGCGACAATGCCAAGGTGGTAGTGCTGCCGGCTGACCTGCAGGAAACCGTGCGCGGCTTGATGGGCCGCAACAAGGTTTGAGAATGCCGGGGCTGCTCTGCAGCCATTCGCGGGGCAAGCCCGCTCCCACACCCTGTGGGAGCGGGCTTGCCCCGCGAATGGCCGCAGAGCAGCCCCAGAAACCACCGCCAACTGCGTCACTTCACCGCACCCCACCTTTTTTACCTATACTGCGCCTTACAATAGCCACCACGATTCCTGACCGGATCTCTCCATGCCCCCACGTCGGCACATTGCCTGGATAGCCTGCCTAGCAGTGCTGTTCAACCTGCTGGCCATGCCGCTGTCCTCTGCCGCGCCCAAGGGCCCGGCCGAGCAGTTGCTGTGGGGGGCGTTCTGTTCCAGCATGGCCAACAAGGCCAAGGTCGACGTCCAGGCCCTGGCCAAGATCGACCTCGGCCCGCAGAGCGATGACAGCGCCAGCATGATGAACTGCTGGTGCTGCTCCGGTGCCGCCCCACTGCTGGCCCTGCCTGGCTACCCGCCGCAGTTGCATAACCCGCCGACCCTGCACGCGGGGCACTCGCCGCAACTTGCCGATTATCAACCCACGCCGCGCCAGCTATGGCCCGCGCTCAACCCCCGCGCCTCCCCTTTGGTCTGAGTTGCTCACGCTGTCTGCCTGAACCTGAACAGATCGGAGACTCACCATGCTCAAGCACGCTCTCGTCGTGGCTGCCCTGCTGCTGCCCAGCGCCTTCGCCACTGCCCACGAATACACCGTGGGTGACCTGCACATCGCGCACCCCTGGTCGCTGCAACTGCCACCGAATGCACCCAACGTCGCCGCGTATTTCGTCGTGCACAACAATGGCCAAGCGGATGATCGCCTGCTCAGTGTCGACAGCCCCATCAGCGACGACGCTCAATTGCACGAGCACGCCATGACGGCCAGCGGCACCATGAAGATGCAGCAGGTGCCCAACGTAGTAGTGCCCGCTGGCAAAGATGTGACCTTCGCCCCCAGCGCCTACCACGTGATGCTGATGCAGCCTAAAGACCGCAGCCTGCTCACCGACGGCAAGCGTTTCCCGCTGACTCTGCATTTTGAAAAAGCCGGTGACGTCACCGTCGAAGTCGCCGTGCAGAAAGAGGCGCCCTCGGGAACGCCCCAGGCCCACGAACACGCGCACTGACCATTAGCTGACAGGCACTCGCCATGAGCCTGCCGCGCAACAGCCTCAGCCGTACCACCCGCCCTGAACGCAGGCGCGTCGGTGGCGGCTGGTTGAGCCTGTTCGCCATGTGGATGATCTTCATCGGCCCGCTGATTTCCCAGTCGATGCCGATGGATCACCACGCCGGCATGAACATGCCGATGGACATGTCGATGCCCACCGGGCATCAGCATGGCGCCGACTCGCATCACGGCCACGGTGGCGATGGCCAATTGCATGTGATGTGGGAAAAGTGCGGTTACTGCAGCCTGCTGTTCAACTGCCCCGCACTGCCACAAACCCTCAGCCCGCTCAGTGCCAGCATCGTAGTACCCGCCACCCACCTTACTGCCGCCACGCACCAGGGGCATGCCCGGCAGGCTGTATTCCCTGGCGCGCGCAGCCGCGCACCGCCCTCCTCGATCAGCGTCTGAACACCCATTGTTCGCACGGAGCCAGGAGGCTTCGCGCCCACTCATGACTGATCGACTGGAATCATTATGTCCGGCTGCACCCCTGTTTTTGCCCTGTCCCTGCGTGGGGCCATCGCCGCCGTGTGCGGTTCGCTGCTCGCGCCCGTGGCCCTGGCCAGCGACCTCGGCCACGCTGACCACGCGCACGACGCACCCGAGCTGAGCCCGACGGTGATCACTGCCGTGGCGCCCAGCTCGCCGCTGACCGTGGTCACCAACCCGAAAGACCCTCGCCAGCCTGTACCGGCCAGCGACGGGGCCGACTACCTCAAGACCATCCCCGGCTTCTCGGCCATCCGCTCCGGCGGCACCAACGGCGACCCGGTATTGCGCGGCATGTTCGGTTCACGCCTGAACATCCTCACCAATGGCGGCGTCATGCTGGGCGCCTGCCCCAACCGCATGGATGCCCCCACCTCGTACATCTCCCCAGAAACCTACGACCGCCTGACCGTGATCAAAGGCCCGCAAAGCGTGATCTGGGGGCCTGGCGGCTCGGCCGGCACCATCCTCTTCGAGCGTGAGCCTGAAAAGTTCGGCACCCTCGGCAGCCGCGTCAACGCAAGCCTCTTGGCCGGCTCCAATGGCCGCTTCGACAAAGTGCTGGACGCCGCGGCAGGCAACAGCCAGGCCTACGCCCGCTTCGTCGGCAACCAGTCGCGCTCGGACGACTACCACGACGGCAACGATGACACCGTGCCCTCGCGCTGGGACAAGTGGAACGGCGATGTGACCCTCGGCTGGACCCCCGACCAGGACACCCTGCTCGAACTCACCGCAGGCAAGGGCGATGGCGAAGCACGCTATGCCGGGCGCGGCATGGACGGCTCGCAGTTCAAGCGTGAAAGCCTTGGGCTGCGCTTCGAGAAGTCCAACCTCGGCGAGGTGCTCGACAAGGTCGAGGCACAGGTCTACTACAACTACGCCGACCACGTGATGGACAACTACAGCCTGCGCACGCCCTCGGGCAGCGGCATGATGGGGATGCCGATGGTCAGCAACGTCGACCGCCGCACGATGGGCGCCAGGGTCAAGGCGACCTGGCGCTGGGCCGACGTGCAACTGGTCAGCGGTATCGATGCGCAGACCAACGAACACCGCCAGCGCGGCGGCATGGGCGTCGATGCGCACAAAGGCCAGGCCTGGACCAAGGATGCCGATTTCCACAACTACGGTGCCTTCAGTGAGCTGACCTGGTACGTCAGTGGCGAGGACCGGCTGATCACCGGCGCCCGCCTGGACCGCGCCTCGGCCCGCGACTTCCGTAAAGGCAGCGCCACCGAAGGCGACACCCGCGCAGACACCCTGCCCAGCGGTTTCATCCGTTACGAACATGACCTGGCGGCCATCCCCGCCACCACCTACATCGGCCTCGGCCACGCCCAGCGCTTCCCCGACTACTGGGAGCTGTTCTCGCCCAAGTTGGCGCCAGCCGGCGCAGCCAACGCCTTCGACGGCATCAAGCCGGAAAAGACCACCCAGCTCGACTTCGGCATCCAGTACCGCGACGCCCGCCTCGAAGCCTGGGCATCGGGTTATGTCGGGCAGATCCGTGACTACATCCTGTTCGACTACCGCACCGGCATGATGGGCATGAGCACGTCCCAGGCCCAGAACATCGACGCCCGCATCATGGGCGGCGAAGTGGGCGCGGCCTACAAGCTCAGCGAAAACTGGAAGGCCGACGCTACCCTGGCCTACGCTTGGGGCAAGAACAGCAGTGATGGCAAAGCGCTACCGCAAATGCCGCCCCTGGAAAGCCGCCTGGGCCTGACCTACAGCCGCGACGTCTGGAGTGTGGGTGCGCTGTGGCGGCTGGTGGCCGCGCAAAACCGCATCGCCGAGAACCAAGGCAACGTGGTCGGCAAGGACTACGAAAAGAGCGCGGGCTTTGGTGTGTTCTCGCTCAATGGTGCCTACAAGGTGAACAACAACCTCAAGCTCAGCGCAGGGGTCGACAACCTGTTCGACAACACCTACGCCGAACACTTGAACCTGGCCGGGAACGCCGGGTTCGGCTACCCGGCCACAGATCCACAGCCGGTGAACGAGCCAGGCAGGACCTTCTGGACCAAGGTCGATTTCAGCTTCTGACAACAACAACGGGCGCGGCCACGGTCGCGCCCCTCACCTGGTCAAACAGGAGGTTCCCATGCGCGGAACACGCATCTCTTTCTACAACCTGGCCTGGCGTTGGCATTTTTACGCGGGGCTGTTCGTCGCCCCGTTCATGATCCTGCTGGCGATCACCGGGATCATCTACCTGTTCAAGCCGCAGCTCGACCCGCTGCTGTACCGCGACCTGATGGTGGTCGAAACCGGCCATCACCGACAGGCCGCGGATGTGATGCTGGCCGAGGTACGCCAGGCGCATCCGCAAGGCCATGTGGGGCAGTACCTGCCGCCCCTGAATGCCGAACGCAGCGCGCAGTTCGTGGTACATGACGGCGGCCGTGAACTGAACGTGTTCGTCGACCCCTACAGCGGCAAGCTGCTCGGTGCGCAGGACGGCAAGCAGAACCTGCAAGCGATTGCCCGTGCCCTGCACGGTGAGCTGATGGTCGGCACGGTCGGTGACCGCCTGGTGGAGCTGGCAGCAGGCTGGGGCATCGTGCTGGTGGTGTCCGGCCTGTACCTCTGGTGGCCACGTGGGCGCAACAGCGCGGGCGTGCTGTGGCCGCGTTTTTCCGCACGCGGTCGGCTGCTGTGGCGTGACCTGCATGCGGTAACGGGGTTTTGGGGCTCGGCCCTGCTGCTGCTGATGCTGCTCAGTGGCATGACCTGGACGGGCCTGTGGGGCAAGCAATACGCCGATCTGTGGAACCGCTTCCCGGCCGCGATGTGGAACGACGTACCCAAGTCCGATCAGCAGGCAGGTGAGCTCAACAGCGCCCATCGCCAGACCGTGCCCTGGGCAATGGAAAACACCCCCATGCCGCAGTCCGGCGCCCATGCCGAACATGCCGGGCATCACATGATGTCGAATGCCCCGGCAGCGCCGCAGGTGAGCCTGCAGCAGGTCGAGGACATCGCCACTGCGCGCCAGGTCGAACCGGGCTACAGCATCACCTTGCCGACCACGGCCGACGGTGTGTTCAGCGTTGCGGTATTCGCCGATGACCCGCGCAACGACGCCACGCTGCATGTCGACCAGTACACCGGCAAGGTGCTGGCCGACGTGCGCTGGCAGGACTACAGCCCGGTTGCGCGTGCCACCGAGCTGGGCGTGATGCTGCATGAGGGCAAGATGTTCGGGGCGTTCAACCAGGTCATCATTCTGCTGGTGTGCCTGATGATCTTGCTGGGTTCGGTCAGTGGCCTGGTGATGTGGTGGAAACGCCGGCCGGCTGGCGGGCTGGGTGTGCCGCCGCTGCGCCATGACCTGCCGCGCTGGAAGACGGCGGTTGCGGTGATGGTGGTGCTGGGGGTGTTGTTCCCGCTGGTGGGGGTGTCGATGGTGGTGATGTGGCTGGTCGATAGCCTGGTGGTGCGCAGGCGCCGAGTGCTGGCCAGCGCCTGATCCTTGCTGTGACCTTACGGGCCTCTTCGCGGGACAAGTCGGACCGCGAAGAGGCCCGTACTGCACCGCCAGAATCGTGTCGATCTGTCGCGCCCCGAATTGGGACGCCCGTGTTAGCCTACTCGGCTTTCACAAAAAGACTGACCCTCAATGGAATGCAGCCAATGACCCGGACCTCTTCCCCGCCCGCTGAAGAGCAGCATCTGCAGCGCAACCTGACCAACCGTCACATTCAGCTCATCGCCATCGGTGGCGCCATCGGCACCGGCCTGTTCATGGGCTCGGGCAAGACCATCAGCCTCGCCGGCCCGTCGATCATCTTCGTCTACATGATCATCGGCTTCATGCTGTTCTTCGTCATGCGCGCCATGGGCGAATTGCTGCTGTCGAACCTCAACTACAAGTCGTTCATCGACTTCTCGGCCGACCTGCTCGGCCCCTGGGCCGGCTACTTCACTGGCTGGACCTACTGGTTCTGCTGGGTAGTCACCGGTATCGCCGACGTGGTCGCGATTGCCGCCTACACGCAATTCTGGTTCCCCGACCTGCCGCAGTGGATACCCGCGCTGACCTGCGTGGCGGTGCTGCTGTCGCTGAACCTGGTTACCGTGAAGATGTTCGGCGAGCTCGAGTTCTGGTTCGCGCTGATCAAGATCGTCGCCATCCTCGGCCTGGTCGCCACCGGCCTGTACATGGTCATCAGCGGCTTCGAATCGCCGAGCGGGCGCACTGCGCAACTGGCCAACCTGTGGAATGACGGCGGTATGTTCCCTAATGGCCTGATGGGCTTCTTCGCCGGGTTCCAGATTGCCGTGTTCGCCTTCGTCGGTATCGAGTTGGTCGGCACCACCGCCGCGGAAGCGAAGAACCCCGAACGCACCTTGCCACGGGCGATCAACTCGATCCCGATCCGTATCATCGTGTTCTACGTGCTGGCGCTGATCGCAATCATGGCCGTGACCCCGTGGCGCGATGTGGTGCCGGGCAAGAGCCCATTCGTCGAACTGTTCGTGCTGGCCGGCCTGCCAGCGGCGGCCAGCATCATCAACTTCGTGGTGCTGACCTCGGCCGCCTCGTCGGCCAACAGTGGCGTGTTCTCTACCAGCCGCATGCTGTTCGGCCTCGCCCAGGAAGGCGATGCACCCCGCGCGTTCGAGAAGCTGTCGCGGCGCGCCGTGCCGGCCAACGGCCTGTACTTCTCGTGCACCTGCCTGCTGTTGGGCGCGGTGCTGATCTACCTGGTGCCCGATGTGGTCGAGGCGTTCACCCTGGTCACCACGGTGTCGGCGGTGCTGTTCATGTTCGTCTGGACGCTGATCCTGCTGTCGTACCTCAGCTACCGCAAACGCCGCGCCGCGCTGCACCAGGCGTCGAAGTACAAAATGCCCGGCGGGCGCTTCATGTGCTACGTGTGCCTGGTGTTCTTTGCCGGCATTCTGGTGCTGCTGAGCCTGGAAGACGACACCCGCGCAGCGCTGCTGGTGACGCCAATCTGGTTCGTGCTGCTGGCAGTGACCTACCAGGGTGTGCGCAGCAAACGCCATCCGCGCACGGCGGTGCGTAACGACTGATGCCGCATGGGGCTGCTTTGCAGCCCCAATCCTGTGCACACACATCTGCAAGGCACCAACCTGGACCTTGCAAACGCCCCAACACCTCGCACACCCCCTCTATTACGCACCTTCCGCCACTCGGCACACCCCTTGCAACGCCCCTCCCGCTTGGCCAACACCCTAAAAAATCTCAGCGGAGAGAGCACATGAAGCGTCGCAGTCTGATCAAGGCCTTTACCCTCAGCGCATCGATTGCGGCGATGGGTCTTAGCTGGAGCATCCAGGCCGCCGAGACCATCAAGGTCGGCATCCTGCATTCGCTGTCCGGGACCATGGCCATTTCCGAAACGTCGCTCAAGGACATGGCGCTGATGACCATCGACCAGATCAACGCCAAGGGCGGTGTGAACGGCAAGATGCTCGAAGCGGTGGTGGTCGACCCAGCGTCCAACTGGCCGCTGTTCGCTGAAAAGAGCCGCCAGTTGCTGACCCAGGACAAGGTCGCCGTGGTGTTCGGCTGCTGGACCTCGGTGTCGCGCAAATCGGTGCTGCCGGTGTTCGAGGAGCTCAACGGCCTGCTGTTCTACCCGGTGCAGTACGAAGGTGAAGAGATGTCGCCGAACGTGTTCTACACCGGCGCCGCGCCTAACCAGCAGGCCATCCCCGCCGTGGAATACGTGATGAGCGAAGAAGGCGGCAGCGCCAAGCGCTTCTTCCTGCTGGGCACCGACTACGTCTACCCGCGCACCACCAACAAGATCCTGCGCGCCTTCCTGCACAGCAAGGGCGTGGCCGACAAGGACATCGAAGAGGTCTACACCCCGTTCGGCCACGCCGATTACCAGACCATCGTCGCCAACATCAAGAAGTTCTCCGCGGGCGGCAAGACGGCGGTCATCTCCACCGTCAACGGCGACTCCAACGTGCCGTTCTACAAAGAGCTGGCCAACCAAGGCCTGAAAGCCACCGACGTGCCCGTGGTGGCGTTCTCGGTGGGTGAGGAAGAACTGCGCGGCATCGACACCAAGCCGCTAGTGGGCCACCTCGCCGCGTGGAACTACTTCGAGTCGGTGGATAACCCGGTCAACCAGAAGTTCGTCGCCGACTGGAAGGCCTACGCCAAGGCCAAGAACCTGCCGGGCGCCGACAAGGCGGTGACCAACGACCCGATGGAAGCCACTTATGTGGGCATTCACATGTGGGCGCAGGCGGCTGAAAAAGCCAAGTCCACCGATGTCGACAAGGTGCGCGAGGCACTGGCTGGCCAGAGCTTCCAGGCACCGTCCGGTTTCACCCTGACCATGGACAAGACCAACCACCACCTGCACAAGCCGGTGATGATCGGCGAGATCCAGGATGACGGGCAGTTCAGTGTGGTCTGGGAAACCGAGCAGCCGCTGCGGGCGCAGCCTTGGAGCCCGTTCATCCCAGGCAACGACAAACGCCCTGACTATGCGGTGAAAGGTAACTGAGTGCACGGGGCCGCTCTGCGGCCCATTCGCGGGGCAAGCCCGCTCCCACAGAGATCGCTTTACATAGGTTCACTGTGGGAGCGGGCTTGCCCCGCGAAGAATCCACCGCCGATTTCCAGGATTACCCGCATGCTCAGACTCCTGCTCACCCTGCTGCTCCTGCTGCCCCTGGCAACCCTGGCCAGCGAGGGCGAATTCTTCCTCACCGCCAAGCCCGCCGAGCAAGCCCGCCTGCTCGAAGGCTGGGCAGCCCAACCCGATGCCGCGCGCCTGCCGCTGCTGGAAAACCTGCGCCAAGGCCGCATCGCCGAGGGCGACACCCGCAAGGTGCGCCTGAACAACCGCCTGCGCAGCCTGATCGACAACGCCCTGGCCAGCCACCAGTTGCTCAGCGACAACAGCGACACTCGCCTGGCCGCTGCCCAGCAACTGCAAAAGAGCGCGCAACCCGCACAGATGGCCTTCCTCGACCGGCGCTTTGCCAGCGAACCGGACACAGCCGTACACGCAGCCCTGGGCTTGGCCTTGGCCAACCTGCAACTGGGTGCCAGCGAACCTGCCGTACGCCTGGCCGCCGTGCGCTTGCTGGGCGAGACCGGCGACCCGGTCGCCCGTACGCGCCTGGAAGCGCTGCTGCAGCCCGGCGTCGAAAGCGACGCCGCCGTGCGCACGGCCGCTGAAACCAGCCTGGCCCAAGTCAAACGCAAGCTCATGGTCGGCGAACTGCTCGGCCAAGCCTTCAGCGGCCTGTCGCTGGGTTCTATCCTGCTGCTGGCAGCCCTGGGCCTGGCGATTACCTTCGGCCTGCTCGGGGTGATCAACATGGCCCATGGCGAGATGCTCATGCTCGGGGCCTACAGCACCTACATGGTCCAGGTGCTGCTGCAGCGTTACGCCCCCGGCGCGATCGAGTTCTACCCGCTGATCGCCCTGCCCGTGGCCTTCGCCGTCAGCGCCGGGGTCGGCATGGCGCTGGAGCGCACGGTGATCCGTCACCTTTACGGCCGCCCACTGGAAACCTTGCTGGCGACCTGGGGGATCAGCCTGATCCTGATCCAGGCCATCCGCCTGCTGTTCGGCGCGCAGAACGTCGAAGTCAGCAACCCAGCGTGGTTGTCCGGCGGTATCCAACTGCTGCCCAACCTGGTGCTGCCGTACAACCGGCTGGTGATCATCGGCTTCGCCCTCGCCGTGGTACTGCTCACCTGGCTGCTGCTCAACCGCACGCGGCTTGGCCTTAACGTGCGCGCAGTGACCCAGAACCGCAACATGGCCGCCTGCTGTGGCGTGTCCACCGGGCGCGTCGACATGCTCGCCTTTGGCCTGGGCTCGGGCATCGCCGGGCTGGGTGGCGTGGCCTTGAGCCAGGTCGGCAACGTTGGCCCGGACCTTGGCCAGAGCTACATCATCGACTCGTTCCTGGTGGTGGTGCTCGGCGGTGTCGGGCAACTGGCTGGGAGCCTCTGGGCCGCCTTCGGTCTCGGCATCGCCAACAAGCTGCTGGAGCCGCAGATCGGCGCGGTGCTTGGCAAGATCCTCATCCTTGCGTTGATCATTCTGTTCATCCAGAAGCGCCCGCAAGGCCTGTTCGCCCTCAAGGGACGGGTAATCGACTGATGAACCAGCCACTGCTTGTCACCGCTT
>Ga0160473_100270_pt1 | contig 42978 bp, 50 predicted proteins | sample HID1975I_E11MG_FD_108217 | JGI IMG/M metagenome (GOLD analysis project Ga0160473, IMG submission 108217) | Enriched soil microbial communities from UW Madison campus, WI, USA - HID1975I_E11 MG | ecosystem: Environmental > Terrestrial > Soil > Unclassified | place: USA: Madison, Wisconsin... | reverse complement strand
TGATCCAGATCTTCGGAACCCAGCCGCTCATACAAATGATCCGGGCATGACCATCGCCCACTCATGCCCATCGGCTCTGGATAAACCCATTTGATCTTCGCTGTTTTTACACAGCCTCGGTCGGACACATCCCCAGGCCATCGCCGCTGCCCTCCATCCCGGCACCGTAAGGAGCGCCCTTTCCGCTCCCTTCACCGCCCGCATTTCGACCGGAAAAATCTTCACGCCGGAATATGCTGCGGAGCGGCTGCTCGATGTGCTCGATAGGCTTACACAGCAAGACAGTGGCGGGCTGTTCGCCTGGAACGGAGTCCGGCTGCCAGACTAAAGTGGTACGAGCGGCGCGTCTCCCTCCTTCACGGAAACATCCAACATTCGGTGCGTATAGCAGGCAAATTCCAACATATCGTGAAAGCAAGATGCATAGAAAATTGATTATCGGCAGCCTGCTGGCTGCCACGACTCTACTAGGCGCATGCGCGCTCATCCAGCGGCCCGGACCAGTCGGTAACGTTAATGTACCCGCCCCCGCCAAAGCCGTCGACCTCGCACAGTATATGGGGCTCTGGTTCGAGCAATTCAGATATGAGGCACCTTTTCAGAAGGACATGGACGGCGTCACAGCCAACTATGTGATGAATCCGGACGGCACCGTCCGGGTCGTCAACCGTGGACGCCGGGGATCGAAATGGAAGGAATCGGTCGGCAAGGCCAAGCTGGTCGAGGGTAGCGGCAACGCCAAGCTCAAAGTATCATTCTTCGGCCCATTCTATGGCAACTATTGGGTGCTGGATCATGGCGATGACTATAGCTGGTCTATCGTCGGAGAACCCAGCGGCCGCTATCTGTGGGTACTGACCCGTGACCAACATCCTTCGGACCAGATGAAAACCGAGCTTGCCGAGCGCGTCAAACGGTTGGGATATGACTGGAATCTGGTACGCATCACCCGCCAATGATGGCGCGTTTCGGCATTTCTCATAGCAGGAACTGGACGCACTCAGCCCGCTTTGAGCATCGGGCGGGAGGACATGAGCCAAATGGACGTATGTTGGAAAAGAGCATCGCTTTTCGGGGAGGTCACCATGAAACTAGCTACCTTGGCCGTATTCGCCTCAATCTATGGGTGCAGCGTCTTCCCGGCCACCGCCGCTGAAATTTCCACGCATGTGCTCGACCTTGCACGTGGCACCGGCGGCAAGGGCGTGCCTGTTGCACTGTCCAAGCGCTCGGCGGATGGCGTCTGGCAGCAAGTGGCCAAATCAACGACGGATGCCAATGGTCGTGTTCGTAGCTTCGACGATGGCGGCCTGTTCGATACGGGCGTCTACCGCCTTGAATTTGATATGTCGAAATATCCCGATGCGTCTGCAAATCCCTTCTTTCCTGAAATTGTCCTGACCTTCCGCGTTGCCGACAAAGAGGGCCATTATCACGTCCCGGTGGTAGTCAGCCCTTATGGATACTCGACTTACCGGGGCAACTAATGTGCAGGGAGCGAAGCTCTTGAGATCCGCGGTCGAAGCCAGTTGGCCAAACCGTCGGTGATGTGCGACTAAGGGTTCAAGAGCCAGCAACTATCGGCCCGCGCTCTCTCTCAGTCGCCAGTCGGCTAGCGCAAAGGACAGCCAATCGGTGCATATTGAGTGCAATCTTTTCGCAGCAGGTGCATGACGTTGAGCCATCGGGGATTGCAAAGGCAAGAAGCGCGGTAACGGTGTCTGGCGGCGCCCCACTCACTATAGTGGATCATGTTTTTTGTCCCCGCATCACTGCGCCCCACGGATGTGGGAGACCGATGCGTTGCCTCGATAGCCAAGGCCCGGCATAGGCGAGCATATGAGTGAGTTCGTTCAGGCCGCCATTCTCGCCGTCATCAAACGCGCCCCGATCTGGATCAGGCAGGATCTGACATCGAAGGATCTAGGCGCCCGTGTCCGTGCGGAGGAGTCGCTCGCCATGATCATTGCCGACGCCCTCCGCAAGCAGGGCGAACAGCCCGAATGATCAGGTCCCGGATGTTCAGGCGATAACGCCAGCAGTCCGCTTCAACTCGGCTATCCGTTCAGCGCAGACTTCATGCACCACACGGCCCAGATCCTCGACCTGTCTGCCAAGCCAGCTGAGTTCCGTTTCGCTGATCTTGTAATGCTTGGAATAGCGGGCCTTCACATAAGCCTCTTTGAGCTTTTCCCAGCGTGCCTGATCGATGCGCCGCTCGCGCGGCCAGACATCGACCAGCCGGCGATCCAGCCGCTCCGCCTGTGTGCGCAGGAATCCGATATTATGGACATGGGGCGTGTAGAAAGTCATGACCAGAAGGATGCAGTGGTATAGCCGTTCTGTGGCCTGGTGAAGGTCAAAAGCAGCATCCTTGGTGTAGCCCTGATTGAGATAGAAGTTGGCTCCCTCGAAGCGCTTCATCGCTGCCGGAAACCACTCCTCGAAATATTCCTGCGCCATGGCGAGCGCTTGGTCTGGCGTCTTGGGCTTGGGGACGTGGAGCTCGCTGTCCTCGACCTGATAGAGGGCAATGCCGTCTTCGCGCACGTCCATGAAGAAATAGCGGCCATGGGCCAGACCATCATTCACCTCCTGCAGCGTATGGACGATGAAATTGACCGGGGTGCGGATCGCGTGGGTGATCGCCAGCTCGCGGTTGAAGCGGTCCTCGAGCTTGAGCCAATAATCGACCCGCTCGGTCAGCCGCTTGTCATTGACGATGATGAGGATGTCATAGTCGGACTGATAGCCCTTGGCGGTGTGCGGTTCGTCGACCCAGCCACCCCTGGCATAGCTGCCATAGAGAATGATCTTCTCGATCCGGCCGCGCTTCTTCCAGCCATGATTGGCGAGCGCTAGCGCATCCTCGAATTCCTCGAAGATGATCCGTACGACCCGTTCGAGCTCGCGCTGTTTGTCGCCGGGCAAATGATCCAGATCGGTCCGCATCATCCTATCCTAGCTTAGTCCACAGGGCGGCTGCAATGACGGGCCGGCCGTTCGTCACGACAGCTCTTCACGAGGTATGATCTGTTCCAAGATCGTGCGCGCTTCAGTTTGCCAATGGTGCATGGCCGCCAGCGCTGCCGGGGATAGTCTCACCAGCTTGCGGCGGCGATCGCGCGGATCGGCAAGCCTTTCAATGACGCCGAGCGCTGCCAGCTTCTTGATCCATCTCTGCGCGGTTGCCGGCGCGATGCCTGCGGCAATGCCTACCGCCGTGACAGAGAGGTCGATCCGTTCAATTGCGCAGGCATAGATGTCGAGCATGATATCCCATGCCGGTTCAGCCGATTGGGCAAGCTCGGCATGATCAGCGCGGCGACGGCGCATCTCGATGATCGATCGGATGAACCTTGCACCCTTCTCGTCCTCCAAGGGAGCAGGGGCCCGAGATCCGCGCCGCCGCTTGGTGCCGGCTAGCATCCTGGCAGGCTTTCCTGGCGCCGCCATGTTGCCAGGTCGGAGCGCCTTGCGAGGTTGACCGGTCATCTCGCCATGCTCCCGGCATGACGCAGGTCTGATCTGTGGATAAGTTCGGCTCTTGGCCCGACATGCCGCTGCGCTGGGCTTGTGCCTTTTACCCGGTGTGGTCGGCGGCAGGCCGGCGCGACCAGGCCGGGTCGACGCCATGGCGGCGGAGCCGACTGCGATGCCGCGCGGTGGCAGCCGCCAGGAAAAGCATCTGCGGCACGGCCCAGAAGGCGGTGCTGATCCAGTAGAGGACAGGAACGATCTGCGGATCGAGCAGCCGGATGACATGGCCCATTACCGCCAGCAGCTGACAGGCCGTGATCGCCATCGGCCAGTAGCGGCGCGCGAACAGCATGATCGCCCCCAGCGCGATCAGCATGGCTAGATCGACCAGGAAGATCGACGACTGGAATCCCTCTGGCGGGGGCGGCGCATGGATGGAAATCATGATCGAGGCGAAAGTGCCTGCGAGGAAGATCACTGCCGTGAGCCGCTCGGGACTGCCGCCCCGGACCAGGGCATAGCTGCAGCAGATTGCCGAAAGGATCAGGAAGGCCAGCAGGATCATGGTCGCTTGTCCACATTAGGGCTGGCCTTCCCTCATTTGCAAATCGGGCTCAGGCGGCGGCTGCGAGCGTGGCGACAGGCGCAGGGGGCGCTTTGGCCTGCTGGCAGGGCCAGGTCGGACCGAAGCTTTCGGGCGTGGCCCCGAAGCGCTTGGCGATCCGGCCATATTCGGCATGGGCTTCCACGATCGCTGTCCGGCTCTCCATATGGGCATCGATCGCCCGCCGCAGCTTGGCGAGCGCCGGTTCAGCAATGCCGGGCGGAAGACCCTGATCTTCCTGGACCCTGATCGTTGCGATGATGAGCTCGGCGGTCGAGACGATACCGCTATCGGCAGACTTCTCGGCCAGCTGGATTGCCGCAGCGACGGTCATGATGCCACCATGGAGCGGATGGTCGGTCGGCTTGGACATGCGCATTCTCCTCGCGCCAGTATCGTGGCGCACCTGCTGTGATGCCGGTGTGGGGAAGGCTCAGTGGGAGAGCCGGCGGAGAAAATCGGCAATGCTGAATAGCATGCCTAGGCCAGCGCTGATCGCGAAGAAGCAGAAGCCGATCGCGATCGCGACCGCCAGAGTGAGGAGCGACCGCGTAGCCAGCGTCATCCCGTCCGGTCTCGTTCCATCGAGAATTTCCCGCACGAGCAGGCCGAGATTGACCTGCCCGCGAGGCGGGGTGACGAACCGCCTCTCGCCCTCACGTCCATCGTCCGGCCTGGACCGGTCTGTGGCGCCCTGGGCGTGGGGCACAGCTGCTGCAGGATCGGCCTGATCGGCTAGACCTATCAAATCGCCCCCTATTTTCTCGGGGGCGCTGGCGGCGGATGGCGGGACGATCCGGGCCAGATGCTCGGCATAGAGCAGGGCTGCATGCCGGCGGTCGCGCGCGCCCAGCTTGACGACCGCGTCGCGGATATAGGTGTTGACGGTGCCGGGCCTGATATCGAGAGCTCGGGCAATATCCTCCGAACTTTTGAGATCGCGCACCATCAGCAGGCATTGGCACTCGCGAGGTGTCAGCCGATCAAATTGCGTCTCGGTCATTCGTGCGTCTGGAACCTCTCGGCCTTCGGGGTAGGGGCATCTTCCCTCAGGCGATATTGCGTTGCAATTCCAAACGCTTTTCCAGCGATGATCGGGGCCGGGATTGGAGGCGCGCGGTTGATCGTGCCGGCCTTGACCTTGGCCCCGTGGGTCGCGCGATCAGCTGTCGCGAACCGCCTGGGCCAATTGCGACGCGATTGCGCGCCGGCGTCCATGATAATGCTCCAGGAGCGCCTTGAGCGCCTCCCATCTCCCGGCGCGCGCAAATTGGTCGATCCGCTCGATTTCGGCTGCGGCGTCGGCTAGCAATTCGGCTTCCATACGGCGATAGGGGCCAAGCCGCGCCGCCGCATTGGCGACCGCCCGGTCCAGTTCGCCATTGCCGGCCGCCATGCCGATCGAACCGAACAGGATCGCGCTATGATCCGCGATGCCATTATGGCCATGGGGAATGGTCAGCGCGGCCTGGCTAGTTTCGAGCCGCTGCACCGCGATGCCGAGCAGCATCTGGTGCCAGTCGAGCAACTGGCTGATATCGGCGGCATCGAGACGGGGCACATGGAAGCCGATCCCTGCCGTGGCCTGGACCAGCCGCTCACCCGAGAGGCGGTTGAGGCTGTCGCGCACCGGCGTGATGCTGACGCCCAGCTCCAGCGCCAGCTTGGTCGCCTCGAGGCGAAAGCCCGACGGCCAGGTGCCCGCGATCAGCCTGCGGCGCAGCGCATCATAGGTCGGCTCGAGCACATGGGCCGGGCTCATCGCCTGTCTCCTACGGCTTCGAGATAATCGGCAAGCATCGCCTCCTGATCGGGTCGCAGCGCATCGATCGCGCCGATCTTGTCGGGCATTTTGTCTCGGAGGAGGATCGAAGGGCACTGGCCCTCATAATTGCCGAGATTGGGGCGGTGTTGGGCATAGCCGACGAGTGCGGCCAGTTCCGGGCTGAAGCTTTTGGCGACATCGGGCGGATAGGCTAGCCACTGATTCTCATAAGGTTTGAGCCAGCCCAGGCAGTAGCCGACCACGATCCCGCGCCTCGCCATGCTGCTGATATTGGCGCCGGCGCCATGGGCTGTGGAGCCAAGGAAGACGATAGCGCTGCCTGGCGGGCACGCCGCGACTATGGGTTCGCTCTGCTCCGCTTTGGCCATGCCGGCTGCGCCATGGCTGCCGGGATAGATCAGCGTCGCGCCATTCTCACGCGTGAAGGGATCGAGCGGCCAGATCACATTGACCAGATATTCATGGGCACCCTTGGCGCCTTGCCACATGTCATGATCGCGATGCGGCAGCTGCTGCGCTTCGCCGGGCAGTATCTCGATCGCCTGCATGACATTGAGCTGGATCCGATCGCATGCGGGTTTCAGCACGGTCTCGACGAGATCCATTATGATAGGATTGAGGACGAGCGCCTGCGCATGGCGCGAGCGCTTGAGCAGGCCGCCAAAGCGTCTGGTCTTCTCGCCATAGAAGCGTCCCTGGCAGAGCGGGGTGGCGGCGAAACTGGGTTCAAGATCTGCGTTGAGCGCATGAATGACGTCTGGCGGCAGCGCATCCTCGATGATGCAATAACCGTCCCGCAGCAGCGTCTCGCGCACGCTGATGTCGCAAGCCTGTAGGCCCATCATGCGCGCCTCCCATGGCGCGGGGCGCTCAGCTGATATTGAAGCGAGGCATGGATCCCCGCCCGTTCAAGCATGGACGGCGTGCTTGCATCGATATGGATGTGCAGGGCGACGAGTAACTGATCTCCATGCCGAACCGGCTGACCCAGCGCTTCGCATCGCCACCCGAATGTCGCGACCTGCTCGAACCAGGAGCGCTCGGCGACGCCGGTGTAGGAGCCGATGCCATTGGCGAGGGCATGATCGACAAGCGCGATCACGAGCTGGTTGCGCGCGTCGCGCCGCTCAGCGGCTCTGAGGTCGCGATCAAGGCAGAAACGGGTGATCTCCCGGACATGGTTGCCGGTTGGGACCGGACCAGCGCACAGATGCGGGAAGATGTCCGCGAGGATATGGGGCCGGTTTGTCTGCAGCAGCCGTGTCGAGGCACGATGATGCAATTCCGTATCGGTCAGCACCAGATATTGCGCGTCTGGCGTGTCGAAATGATCAACCTCATAGCGGTTGGCCAGGACCGGAAGATCCCATTTGAGCAGGTCGATGAAGACCCGCTTGCGCGCTTCGAACATGGCGCGGAGCACCATATCCTCGTCGATATGCGGGCCTTGGATGATCGGGGATGGCATGTGCTGTTCCTGTCATGATTAAACATGCGCGCATGACATCATCACCGCCTGACCCCGCCTATACCCAGAAAGGGGGATAGCGCCGCCGCGCGCCTGGTGCGGCGGCGCATTTGTTCAGGCCCGCTCGCGCCAGCGGAAAATGTCGGAGAAGCTGATCAGGCCATCGAACAGCGCGAAGAGGATGAGCGAGGCACGGTTGCTCGTGTCATAGCGGTCGCGCGCTTCTTTGAGATGCTGGATCACCGTATCCTTGCTGATGCCCAGGATCCTGGCGATCTCCCAGTTGGTCTTGCCGCGCGCCGCCCAGAGCACGCAGTCGCGCTGCCGGTCGGTGAGGCGCGGTTTCTTCGCCGGGCGGCGCCATCCCGATAGCCGGCTCGCTTGGGCGATCGCGATCGCGCCCAATATGTCGGCGATGATGAGCATGCGCTCGGGGAGCGGGCGATCAATGCCGGTGACGAAGGTGCAGCTGCCCGTGACCGTGCCGGGCAGATGGCGCGGCACGGTGAACCCATCGACCATGCCATGTTTGCGGCCGGTCTCGAAGGTGACGCGCTCGATCGGCGTCATAGGGATGAGATCCTCGATATCGCGCCACCGAAAACCCGACAGGCTACTTTCACCGGCCCTGCGGACCGGGTCGGTATGGGCAAGGTTGAAGCCGATATAGATATCCGCCCAGCTGGCCGGATAGCTGTGGAGGAGCATCGATGTGCCCGAAAGTCCGCCAAGGCCGACCTCTACCGATAGGGCAAAGCGATCGAACCCCAATGCAAGGGCGACCCTGTCCATTGCCTCGTGAAGGGCATCTGCGGACAGAGCACGAATGATGGTCTGACTGAGCGACTCTATCTGTTCCTGGTGCATTCCTCTGGATCTGCGTCCATGGCGACGGGCCCAACCCGTTCGGCCATGAAGGCGCCCTTTCCCTGGCTCGGGCCGTTGGCGACGCCCCTCACGCCGCGCCGCGAGCGTTCATGTCTGCCTTTGGCTGCAACCCTGTCCCGGCTTTTGCTTGCGGACTCTTCTGGTCCGCGACGCAATCTGCCCGAATGACCTGGGGTTTCAAGACAGTTTTGTGACAGTCGGAAGTGAGGGATTTGGTAGCGGCCCGGACATGCCCGGCCGGGCTCTATCCCGATCTTCCGATCGGGACCCAGCCCCTAGCGGTCTGGGCCTGTCGGTCACGATCCCTGCCACAGGATAAGAGTGTCTGCGGTCGCCGCGCGGGCGCGGCGGCGTCGGTCTGGCCGCTTCCTCTCAAAATCGGGAGTGGCCGGCGCTCTCTGCTAGGCGCGTCACGGCCGGCGGCAAGCTGCTGCGCAGCTGCTCCATTGCATTGCGCCCTGCCGGTGCAGCCGCCCGCTCGAGCGCGCCTCTCCGCTCGCACGCTGCCGCCCACCCCCGCTTTTGCGCGGAAGCGGCTGTTGTGAGGTTCAAGAGCAGGAGGATATCATGCGTGGCAAGACCAGCGCTCGGGCGCGCAGCGCAAGCGACATGTCGGATCGGACCAGCCTCTATGATGAGGTGACCAGCCGGATCATCGGGGAACTGGAAGAAGGGCGTTTGCCATGGGTCCAGCCTTGGGGGAGCGGGGCGGACCTTGCTCCCGGCCTCCCGCGCAATGCGCTCACCGGCCGCGCCTATTCGGGCGTCAATATCCTCATTCTCTGGTCCACCGTGATCGAGCGGGAATATCCCTCGCAGGGCTGGCTGACCTTCAGGCAGGCGCTCAGCGCTGGCGGTCAGGTGAGGAAGGGCGAGAAGGGCACGACCGTCGTCTATGCCGATCGCTTCATCCCGCAGGCCGAGCGGGACAAGGCGCGGGGTGGCGAGGAGGCCAAGGCCATTCCCTTCCTCAAACGCTTTACCGTTTTCAATGTCGCGCAATGCGAAGGCTTGGCGCCGGGGCTGCTGCCCGATGACCTGCCTGTGCCCGAACGCGAGGCCATCCCCCTTGCCGAGGCAGTCATTGCCGCCAGTGGCGTCGATTTCCGGGTCGGCGGCGATCAGGCCTATTATGTCCCGTCACAGGATTTTGTCGCGGTGCCGCCGCAACAGGCCTTTTTAGAGCAGATCAACTATTATCGGACCTGCCTGCACGAACTGACCCATGCGACCGGCCATCCCTCCCGGCTGGCGCGCAATCTGGTGACGCAGTTTGGCAGCCGCGATTATGCGCGGGAAGAACTAATCGCCGAAATGGGGTCCGCCTTCCTTTGCGCGGCGCTGGGCATCGTGCCGACCGTGCGTCATGCCGACTATATCGGGTCATGGCTCGAGGTGCTGCGCGAGGATAATCGGGCCATCTTCCGCGCCGCCAGCGCCGCAAGCAAGGCGGCCGACTGGTTGCTTGCCCGGCACGAGGAAGCAGGCGCCGACGCGATCGATGCCACGGCGCAGGGGAGGATCGCAGCATGAGCCTCCTCCCCGACGCGCTGCGCGAGGCCCTGCGCGCCAACGCCATCGCCGCCTGCGCGGCCGAGCAGGATGCGGTCGTCATCGATCACCGCCCCCTCGTCAAATTCTTCAATCCGATGGGCGCCGCGACATGGCTCTCGAGCGAGCTATACCCCGATGGCGATACCCTGTTCGGTCTTGCTGATCTGGGCTTTGGCTGTCCCGAGGTCGGCTGTTTCTCGCTTCGCGAGATCGCCGCGATCCATCTGCCCTTCGGGCTGCGGATCGAGCGCGACCTGTGTTTCGTGACCCGGCACCCGCTCTCGCGCTGGGCGCAGGCCGCGCGGCAATGCGGCTCCATTATTCAAGCTGAGCAGCTTTTGCGCGCGGCACACTAGGCTGGGCGTCCCGTCATTCCCGCCCTGCCGGTGGCCGGGCGGGATAGCGCGCGGCGCGTTTCGCCGCATCTGAAAGCGGGGCCGCCTGCCTCTCGTCAAAGATCGACGGCCCGGCACTCCAGCAAAGGAGCCATGCCATGAAACTCGAATTCATCCCCCTCGACAAGCTCGCCGTGAGCAAGGCCAATATGCGCTATGCGAAAAAGGCGCCCGATGTGTCCGATATCCTCCCGACCGTCCGCGCGCGCGGCATCATCCAGTCGCTGGTCGTCCGCCCGGCCGCCCAGCCCGGCCATTATGAAATCCTTGCCGGCGCGCGGCGCTATCATGCCGCCCTGATCGTATCCGCCGAGGCATCGAGCGGCGCGGAAGGCCTCGGGGAAGAGACAGGGGACCCCATGCTGCTGCCCTGCGCCATTCTCGACGCGGGCGATGATGCCGCAGCGGTCGAGGCCTCGCTCATCGAAAATCTCGCCCGGCTCGATCCCGACGAGGTGAACCAATGGGTCAATTTCGTGCGGCTGGTGAAGGAAGGCCGGGGCATTGCCGATATTGCGGCAACCTTCGGCCTGCCCGAACTCACGGTGCGGCGCGTGCTGGCGCTCGGCAATCTGATGCCGCGCATCCGCAATCTATACGGCGCACAGGAGATTGACCGGGTGACAGTGCGGCACCTCACCCTTGCGAGCAAGAGCCAGCAGCGCGACTGGCTGGCCCTCCATGATGATCCCGACGCCCGCGCACCCACCGGCCATCAATTGAAGGCCTGGCTTCTTGGCGGCCAGTCCATCGCCACCCGCCATGCGCTGTTCGATCTTGCCGCCTATGACAGCGCGATCGTCTCCGACCTGTTCGGCGAGGACAGCTATTTCGCCTCGCCCGAGCTGTTCTGGACAGCCCAGCAGAAAGAGGTCGATGCCCGCAAGGCCGCCTATCTGGACGCTGGCTGGCAGGAAGTGGTGATCGTGCCCACCACCCAATATTTTCATGCCTGGGAGCATGAGAAGGTCGCCAAGCGCAAGGGCGGGCGCGTCTATATCGAGTTGCGCGCGAGCGGCGAGGTCTGCTTCCATGAGGGCTATATGAGCCGCAAGGAAGCGGCGCGCATCGACCGGGGAGAGGCGACCGGAACCAAGCCCGTCCGGCCCGAAATCACCGCCAGGATGCAGACCTATGTCGATCTTCATCGCCATGCCGCCGTGCGCGCGGCGCTCACTTCTCGCCCGCAGATCGCCCTGCGCCTGATGGTGGCCCACGCCATTTGCGGTTCGGCGCTGTGGCGCGTCACCCCCGATCCCCGCACGGCGCGCGACGATCTTGTGGCCGAGAGCGTCGAGAATGCGGTCGGCGAAGCGGATTTCGATTGCATGCGGCGCCGGGTGCTCGACCTTCTGGGCTTCTCGTCCGAGGAACCGCATGTGACCGGCGGCAATGCCCGCGACCAAGGCGTCGCGGGTCTCTTCCTGCGGCTGCTCGCGTTGCCCGACGAGGCCATGCTCGACATCATCTCCATCGTCATGGGCGAAACCCTCGCCAGCGGCAGCGCCGCGCTCGAGGCGGTCGGCAACCATATCGGGGTCGACATGGCCGATTATTGGGAGGCCGATGATGCCTTCTTCGAGCAGCTGCGCGACCGGGACATCCTGACCGCTCTGGTCGCCGAAGTGGTCGATCCCCAGACCGCCGCCGCCAATGCCGGTGCCAAGGGGAAAATCCTCAAGGAGATTATCCGCGATGGCCTCAATGGCGCGAATGGCCGGGAGAAAAGGGATCGCTGGGTGCCGCGCTGGATGGCCTTCCCGCCATCGGCCTATGGCGAGAGGGGCGGTATCGGTTCGCTCGAGGCCTGGCGCAGGGTGGAAGCGGCAAAGCAGATGCTGGAAAATGCGACGCCGGCAGCGGCAGAGCCGGGACGGCTTGCCGCCTGAACAGATAGGCCATGGGCGGCCGGATCGCCGCCCATGGATTTATGGCCGCCCGAAAAAATCGCGGCCGCCGAACGCGGCGGCCATTCGTGGAATGGAAGGGCCGATATCCGGGCATCACCCGCCCCTGTTCTGGCGCGATGACCATTTTGCAGCGCATCCCGCCCTTCCACGACGCGAGCAAGCAATGGTCGCAACGCACCACGCAAAAAATTTCGATTGCGTCATTATTTCGTGGAAACAATGATCGATCAATCGGTTATCCACCGGCAAGTCTCCATGGCTTGCGCGACCCGACTGGCCCTGCATCATCCGGTGCAGGGTTTTTCGACCCTCTCGGTTGACCTCGGCCTGCCTTCAGTGGGTGGCGGGCTGAGGTCGACTCGATGGCGTCCAAGCCATTGCCGAATGGTTCACATTTCGCTGGTAACAGCCAAACTCATCCAACGGGGCGGCAAGGACTGCGCCAATCTGCTGGATGCCCCGCCTGCCTTTTCAGAGCGAAAGCGACCCGCCTGAGGGCAGGCGGGGCAAGACTTGATCGCCTCCAGCCGGGGCCGAACCTCGACCGGCTCTTCGCGAGGTTCAACCTAGTCGCGGCGTGCGCCAGGTGCAGCCTCGCAGTCAATGCCAGCCCAGCGCCAGAAGTCTCTGCGGATAGGCCGGCTCGCCGGCGATCAGCAGTTGACCTTGTCCTTGAGCGCCTTGGCTGGCTGGAACCCAACCTTGCGTGACGCCGGAATCGTCATCGGCTCGCCCGTCCGGGGATTCTTGCCCTCTCGGGCGGCGCTCTGCTTCACCTTGAACTTGCCGAAGCCCGCGATCGAGACCTCTTCGCCTCGGGCTGCCGCGTCGGCGATCGCGGCCAGAGCCGCGTCGATGATCTTCTTCACATCCGACTTGGTGGCCCCTTGCTGGGTAGCGACGGCTTCGATCAGTTCATTTCCGGTCATGGCACCCTCATCTGCTTTGGAAGCATGCTGTTTGCCAAACATGCCGGCGGCGGTCGAGCGAGGAATATGCTGATTGCGAAGCAATCCTGCGCCTCTCTCCTTATTTGCCGGGCCGCGCCAATCGCCGCCGATTGTTGCGGACCGCCTTGCGATAATGGGTGACTGACGCGGTCATCATGGCAGGCGGCGAGCTGCCAAGGCTTCCGGTCATGAACTTCCATTGCAGCAGCGCTGCTGCCTCCACCTTCTCCCTGACCATCAGTTGCGCTTCCGCCATGGCCGCCGCATTGCCGGCCATGAGCCGAGGAAGCCGCATGCCGATGACGGAGCAAGCCTCAAGCCCGAGGCTCCAGCAATCGAATGTCAGGGACAGGGATGATGGGGTGCGCATGCCGCTATAAGGCCGCCCGGCCGCTTGGGTTCCCGACATCGGACAAGATCATGGTGAAGGGGAAAGCAGCCCGCCCGCCATCCTCCCTCCCTTGCCGCCGACAGGTCTGGACTCTCCCACCGACGAGAATCCCGCTCCCGCACCGATTCGTTGCCAAATGCCGCCATCAGCCTGGATAGAGATCAACCCGATCGGCGTCTGGCAGGATGGCATCGAGCAGCAGGGATCGATGGCAGCCCGCAGGATCGCGCTCGAAGCAGAGCAGCGCGGTGGCGCGCGCCGCAGCCAGTTCGACCAGTTGCGCTGCCTCAACAATCGCCTCGGGCAGGTCGAGCTGACCCGCATAGATTTCCGCCAGGCGCGCATGCTGCCCCTTGCGCGCCGCTTCGCGACCTGCCGGCGGGGTGCCAAGCGCCTTGAATCCGGCATAGTCGATCCCCGCCTCGCGCAGTCCGGCTGCGAGGATATTCTTCGAAAATCCCGGGCGGCGCGAGAGTGGAACCGCCCGCACATCGGCCAGGACTTCAACGCCCGCTGCGCTGAGCGCCTCGATCAGCTGTCCCTGGGTTACCCCCTCATAGCCGATGGTGAAAATCTTCATGAGCGGGACGCCTTCGCCATTGCCTCTATCAGCGCATCAATCGATCCCGGACAGGCGAGTTCCTGATGGGTCGCCGATCCAAAGCGGCCTCACCACAGGTGCGCATGAAAGATCATAATTCCCTAACGGCAATCGGACGACCTTGTCCGATCCATACAAGGCGACTCACATGCAAGACTGTATCTGCTGATCAGCGACCCGAGGCTTCCAGCCTGCTACTGCCCGCCCGGCGCATGCCGGGCGGGCTTTCATCTCATGGCGCCCTGATGAGTGGCATGGTCGCCTTTCCACTTCCGCTTCTGTCCTCTTCGCTGGAGCGATGACCCGATCCATTTTCCGGCATTTTCAAGCACGGCTTTTTCATTGCCGCGCTCAGAGGAACGGCGGTCGCTCGTCGGGCGTTCGGGCAACACCCAAAGAGGAGGATGTCATGAGAAATCATCTGTGGATGAGTGTCGCGCCGATAGCGGCCCTTGCGCTTGGCGCTTGCAGCCCGAAAGCCGAACAAAAGGCCGATAACGCCTTGAACGATACCGGTGCGGCCGTTTCGGGTGCTCTCAATTCCACCGGCAACGCAATCGACAATGCGCAGCAGGCTCTCACGACGACGCCAACCGGCCAGGAATTCGCGGACGCGGCCGCCAAAAGCGACGCCTTCGAGATGGAAGCCGCCAAGCTGGCGACGACAAATGCCCAGTCTCCCCAGGTGAAGGAATTTGCCGGGATGATGGTCGCCGCCCACACGAAATCGACCGCAAAGATCAAGGCCGCGGCCAAGGCGGCCAGTCCCGCGATCACGCCCGATGCGACACTGACCAAGGACCAGGCGGAGGATCTGGCGGAGCTGAAGACGCTCAAGGGCGCTGCGTTCGACAAGGAATATATCGATGGCCAGGTCGATGCCCATGAAGATGCCCTCGACCTGATGCGCAAATATGCCGCGGACGGGACCGTCGCCTCCCTCAAGCAGGCAGCGGGCGAGATAGCGCCGGTCGTCGAGAAGCATCTTTCAAGCGCTAGGGCGCTCGACAAGTACTGATGGAACGTCGCCTCTGCGCGGGGCGTATATCCTGTCTACGAATGAGGCGACGACATAGCGACATCGCCTTCATTGCGTAGGCTGCCAGGGCCCCCCGCCAGCACGTCTGGCGGGGGCCTTTTCATGGCTGGAGCGGCCCTTAGCTCCTGCTTTCCGACTGACTGCGCTTGTCAGTCTGATCGCAGCGCCTGCCGTGCCCATTGGACAATTGCCTGCATCGGCATCGCACCGGATTGTCGGGCAATCTCCTTGCCCTTCTTCAAGATCAGCATCGTCGGGATCGTCCGGATAGAATAGCGCGCCGCGATCGCCTGATCGGCCTGCGTATCGAGCTTGCCCAGCCGCAACCAGGGCTCGAGTTGCTGGGCGGCCGCAGCAAAGGCCGGCGCCATCTGTCTGCAGGGTCCGCACCAGTCCGCCCAGAAATCCACCAGCAACGGAATGTCGGACCGCAAGGCGTGCGCATCGAAATTGCTGGCGTCGAGCTCTACCGGTGCGGCCGCAAACAGATCGCTGCCGCACTTGCCGCATTTCCCTCCCGCACCCAATTTCGACGATGGCACGCGATTGAGCACCGCGCACATCGGACAGGCTATGATCAGCGCCTGGCTGTCGTTAACGGCCAATGTCAGCTTTTCCTCGCGGGCAATTTTTTGCGTTTGGTGCTCGCAAATTCCTCGAGCTGCTTCTCGGTCATCGACTCTTCCATCTGCTTCGAAGCGCCGCGCAACTTCGACTTGGGTTGGTCGCCGCGCTTGGCGGCAAGAGCGGCACCGGCAGCCTTTTGCTGCGCCTTGGAGGTAGCAGGCATATCCTCGTCTCCCAACATCAGATAGCCCGCAAACGCATCTTGCCGCCATTGGTGCCGACAAGCCGATCCTTCTGTCCCGATCGGCGGACCAGGCCCGCATGCGTCCCGATGGGCCGTCGAGAAATGTGCCGAAGCGGCATCGATCCTGACCCGGCGCATGACGAGGCCAGGCTTGAAGCCATCTGCCTGCCCGGCCTCATTCTTCCTCATCCTCGCCTTGGAGCGGCGTGACTGCCTCATGCCGTCAACCCCGCAAGGGGGTTCCCGGATGCCATAGCCATCCGTGACGTCGGCAATCAGCCTCTCCCTGGGCTGGGACGTCGGGAATGATCCCGGACAGACAAGGAGTTTTCATCATGGCTACCATCGTCGCGAACCTCATCGTCAAGGGCGACAACCTCGAAGGCACGCTCGCCACCCTGACCATCAGCGCCCCCATCCTCGTCGTACCCAATCTCCGCAAATCGAAGGAGACGGAGCCCGATTACCGCATCATCAGCCGCAAGAACGGCTTCGAGCTCGGTGCTGGCTGGAAGAAGTTCGCCCAGTCGACCGGCGCCGAATATGTCTCGGTCGTGCTCTCGGCTCCGGAATTCGGGACCATCTATGGCAATATCGCCAATGCGCCGGGCGACGATCCGATGCGCAAGGTCATCATCTGGAATGCACCGGCCTGACCGGCCGATCCCGGTCCGCCACAAGCGGGCCGGGACCACTGCCCGGCGATCGGCGGCGGATTATGATTCACCTGGCCCGCCCGATGGCCTATATTTGCCCGGCAGATATGCGCTGTGGTGGTGGTGGAAAGCGCGTCCCTCATTCCGTCAAGGAAGGACGCTGATGACCATTTTGCTGCTCATCCTCGCTTTCATCGCCTGCCTCTAGGCCTGTCGCCTGCTTGTGGCCCTGTCGATCCACGCCCTGCCGGTCGGCACCGCGGTCATGACCGCCTTCTGGCTGAACGACCTTGGCTATGGCCTCCTCTTCTCGATCCTGCTCGCACTATTGGTCGGCATGGCGCTCGCAGCCACCGCGCCCTGGCTGTGTACGCGCTGCAACGCGCCCGCCGTCCGGCTGACCGTCATCGTCCTCTTCGTCCTTCCAGCCGGGATCGCAGGCTATCAGGGGACGAGGGCCATCTGCCTGTTGTTGATGCGCGAGAGCGCCGCCGCAGTCATCGCGAGCCTGTTTGCCGGAACTCTCATCGGGATAGCTGCGGCCCGGCGCTTGGGTTCAGCGCCGGCACCGGCGTCAAAGCGACATCAGGACTGATGTTAGCCTGATCGAGCGACGGCGCGCATCGTCCATAGCTTCGGGCCTTGCGTCCGCGATCCACGCACCTCGGTTGTTGCCGGTCGTCGAGCATGACCCTGCCCTGGTCATGCCGCACCATGGGCCTCTTTCCTTGCGCATATGCAGCAACATCGCCTGCGGCTGGCCGGCTTGCCGCAACGGTGACGCTCGCAGTTTCTTCCCCGCAGCGCTGCGCGCCGCTCCTCGCGCGCCAAGAAACGGCTGCGACACCCTCCTCCGCTTGTGCTGCGGGCCTGACGGCTGCGGCGCCTGCCTGTTGCTGCCCCTCATGCGCATCGAGGCCGCAATGGCGCGGCACGAGAAACAGGAAGGCATACATCATGTCGAAGATCGGCAGCTTCAAGAAGGTCGCGGGCGAATATCGGGGCCAGATCATCACCCTCGCGCTGCAGGCCAAGTCGGTCCGTATCGTCGAACAGGCGGCAACCAGCGAGCATGCGCCCACCCACCGCGTCTATGCCGGCGAGGCCGAGGTCGGCGCTGGCTGGGTCAAGACCCGCAACGAGGATCGCCCCTATCTCTCCATCAAGCTTGATGATCCCAGCTTCACCGCTCCGATCTTCGCGCAGCTCTTCGAGGGCGAGAATGGCGACCATGACCTGGTCTGGAACCGCCCGACCCGCCGCGGCAAGAATTGAATGGAGGCCGGTTCGCTCCCCAAAAAGGGGGCGAACCGTCCCCATTTGCGGGGATAGCGGCCCCCTGTTGTTGGCATGGCTGGCCGTTCGCCGCCACGCCAGTCTTCTGCCATGGCAGAGACAGCAGGCATCGATGGAACACAGGCGGCAGCGCGCCGGCTGCTCGATCTGCCCGGCTTCGCGCAGGAATTTCTCCGCCGCAATCCGCGTTACCGCGCCGAACATCGAGCGCTGGCCATCCTGCCAGCTGGGCACGCGCCGCCGGCGCGGGAGGTGATGGCCCGGCGGTGGGGCCTGAGCTTTCCCCTGTGACCCCGACATCTTCGCCGGCACGCAACCCGCGCTCTGGCATCCCGAGGAGGTTCCGGCCGTCCTCATCCTCGACACCGCCCCATTCGCCGGCAAGGGTCTTGCTCTGCCCGATTTCGCGGATTGGCCGGGCATTCTCGCTGATCGGGTGGTCGAAAACGGGCGCCACATGGTCCTGGCGGACGGCAACGGTTTGCATCGGGTGTGGCTGCGCCCCGGCCCGGCCGGCAGATCGCTTGCCTATATCATCATCCGGGACGACGCGCTCGTGCTTCGTCAGGCCATGGTGCGCCGCTTCGAACAGAGGATGAGGGATGGTCGCGCCGGCCGATCGCCGCCTGGCCTGTGCCCGACGCCATTTCAGCGCCAGCGCCTCTCCATGCTGCTCGATATCCTCGATGCTGCCGGCACCCGCGACGGCGCCGCGCTGACCACGTATGAAATCGCGCGCCGCCATGTCTATGCGCGCCTGCAGGTGGGTCGGGGCAGCGAATGGAAATCCTCCTCCCAGCGTCGCCGCACCCAGCGCCTCATCGACGAGGCCCGGGCATTGATGGAAGGCGGCTATCGCAGGCTCCTGCGTCCCTGAACGCCGGGGCTGCGCGGTGCGACAAAAGTCCAGCGCCCCAAATAGCCGCTCCACCATGCCGGATGCACTTCGCCACTCTCCGCCGGACCGACCGCTGATCTTCGATCCCTGGCCCACCCTTCGATGGAGAATGATCATGAGCGCCAATCGCGCCTTGTCCTCGCCGCAATATCTCAGGACGCCCGACGCTGCCCTGCATCTGGGTCTCAGCCCGCGCACCCTCGAAAAGCATCGCTGCTATGGCACCGGCCCGGCTTTTCACAAGCTGGGCGGGCGCGTCGTCTATACGATTGACGCGCTCGACAGCTGGGCCGCGCTCGGCCTGCGGCGCTCGACCTCCGACCCTGGTTCGGGTGTCTGCCTGCCCGCCCGCAGGTTCGACGGTCCGGTCCGGCGCTGAGCCGATGGCCCGCAACCGCTCCCTCACGCTCCGGGACGAGCCCGATCGGGCCCAGCTCGAACTGTTCCGGTCCATCCCCGGCAACATCGCGCCGCGCGACGCCCAGGATCTGATGGCCTGGCCCTTTTTCAGCCTCGCCAAGTCGCCTCGTACCGTCCCGATCGCCTTTGAAATGGGCCAGACCTGGATATCGGTAGAGGCCGTCCATGAGAATGGCATGGCGACCATCTGGGACGCCGACATACTGATCTGGGCAGCAAGCCAGCTGGTCGAGGCCCGCGACGCCGGCCGGCCGACCTCCCGGCTCATGGCGACCACGCCCTTCGAGATATTGACCTATATCGGACGCGGGACCGGCCGCGACAATTATGATCGGTTGAAAGCCGCGCTCGATCGGCTGCAGGCGACCAGCGTCGCCACCTCGATCCGGCAGCAGCATGAGCGCCGCCGGCATCGCTTCTCCTGGATCAACGAATGGCAGGAGCGGCTCGATGGCAAGGGCCGGCCGCTCGGCATCGAATTGATCCTGCCCGACTGGTTCTATGCCGGCGTGCTTGATCGCGCGCTCATCCTCACCATCGATCCTGCCTATTTCCGCCTGACCGGTGGCCTGGAACGCTGGCTCTACCGGATCGTGCGCAAACATGGGGGGCACCAGATCGGCGGCTGGAGTTTCGACCTCGCCCATCTGCACAGAAAGTCGGGCGTCCTCTCGCCCTACAAGCGCTTCGCCTTTGAATTGCGGGACATCGTCCGCCGTCAGCCACTGCCTGGCTATCGCCTTCTCATCGATCGGGACAGGCTGAGTTTCGCGCCGATCGCGCTCAGCAGCTATGAACGTGCGCTGCGCCGGAGCCGGCCGAGGCCGTCGCGATGAGCGCGGTTCGGCTCGTCCTATCGGGAACCGGCAGGCTCGTCCTATCAGGAACCCGATCCTCGTCCTATCGGGAACCGGAACCGGCGATAAGCCCCTGTCATCGCGGCCGAAATCCCGGTTCCTCTAACCATGCTAATAGAAAGGAATCTTCCAGATTCCTTCTAACGCCGCGCACCGCGAGCGCGCCGATCACATCCGCCGGACGTGAGGGAGGCGCAAGATGACGCCAGCACGGGACCGCGCCGGGTCAGGCACAGCCATGGCTGCCAGGACGCACAACACCGACATTGAACTCATCTGGATCGAGAAGCGCCTCGAACACTGGATCCGCTTCGGCAACGCAGTGGACGAGACGATCCTGTCGCGCCGCACGCGCATCTTGCGCTTCCCTCCCGGCAGCCCAGTCGCCTTCGTTCGCTGGTCTGCGAGCGACTATGGCACGATCCGGTCGCGCATCGACATCATGCGCACCATGATGCCGGGCGAGGCCTGTTCGCCGCTCCCATTCGTGCGACCGGGCGCGCAAATCTGGCTCAGCATCGAAGGGTGGCCCAAGGTCCGTTGGGTGCTCGAGACGATCGACGCCATCGAAGCGGCCGGCATCGATCCCTGTACGGTCGCGCCCGAACATTGGAGCCATGTCGCCAATCGAATTGCCGCGGGCGAGCCGCCACGCGCATACACGGTCGAGCGCCATGCCGCCTGGCGCAAGCGACAGGCGCTCGGGCTATGAGCCGCGCTTTCTATCGGCGCGCGACGCTGAGCGCGGCTGCGGGGTTCGCCATCGCCTTTGCCGCGATTGCTGCCATCGAGCCGCGTGCGCGCCTGCTCTGGAACAGCAGTGCGAGCGCGCCCGTCGGGCTTTATCGTGTCCATGTCGGCGTACGCCCGCGGCGCGGTATCTTCGTCGCCGTCATGCCGCCGCCAGGGCTCTGCGCCTTCATGGTCCGGCGTCGCTATCTGGGCGAAAACACGCCGCTGATCAAACGGGTCGCCGCCACGACCGGCGCCCGTGTCTGCCGCGCTGGCGCCATCATCAGTATCAATGGGGTCGCGCGCGCGGCCGCTCTTGCGCAGGATCGGGAAGGGCGCGCGCTGCCGGGCTGGAGCGGCTGCCGCACGCTCGAGCGGGGCGAACTGTTCCTCCTCAATGCGCCAGCCGACAGTTTCGACAGCCGCTATTTCGGGCCGCTTTCCGATCAGACGATGATCGGGACCGTAACGCCCATCCTCACGCGCGCCGCGCCGGATGCGCCCTGGCGCTGGCACGACAATGCGACAGACCATGCCGACAAGGAGGTGATCCATGCATATCGGTAAGTTCCGCAAGGTGATCGGCGGATATGCCGGCCGGCTCCAGACATTGGGGCTCGATCTCGATATCCGGATCCTGCCCGCCGAGCAGAAAACGCGCGCGACGGCACCGGACTGGCATGTCGTCCTTGCGCGCGGGGATGCACGGATCGACGTCGGCTGCGGCTGGACGCGCAGCAGCGACAAGGCCGGGCCTTTCATCGCTCTGCTGCTCGATTGCCCGTCCTTTGCGCGTCCGTTGCGGGCAAATCTGATGCGTTCGGATCGCGATCCCGCAGCCCATGCCATGCTCTGGTCACGCAGCCTGCCGCGACCAAGGGAGGCAAGCTGATGCCCGCCGGATCGCCATTCTCCCGCGTTCGACAGGTTTTGCATCTCATCCTGCCATGCGCGTTTGGCTGCGCCATTGCCGCGCCGTCACAGGCGCAGGACTTCGCCATGCCAATCGCCGAAGCGGCACAACGCTTCGAACTTCCAGAGGACCTGATCCGCGCCGTCATGGCGGCTGAAAGTGGCCGGGATACAGGCGCGACATCCCGTGCGGGTGCCATGGGCCTCATGCAGATCATGCCGGCCACCTGGTCTGATCTGAGCAGACGCCATGGCCTTGGCATGTCGCCTTATGAACCACGCGCCAACATATTGGCAGGCGCCGCCTATCTGCGCGAAATGATCGACCGCTACGGAGATCTGCGTCTTGCCCTGGCCGCCTATAATGCTGGCCCCGGACAGGTCGACGCCTATCGCAAGGGTGCCCGGGCGCTGCCCGCTGAGACAATCGCCTATATCGCGCGCGTGACGAGGACGCACAGCCGCAGCACCGGCGAAAGGGTCGGGGCTGTTCCACCCGACTGGCGCTCCTCTGCCCTATTCACGCGCACAAGCGCCGATATCAAGCCCCAGGGCGATGCAGCTCTTGCGGATCCCGCGCCCGCCGCCCCTTGGCCTGGCGAGCGTTCCCAGGTGGAAGCCCCGCCCGCCATCTTCGTGCGCCCCGCTCGTGGCCCGGCGCGATGAGCCATTGCCGCCCCCCGCAGATCGCGCCTGCTTGTCGGGGCGCCGCACGGTCGAAGCCGCGCATCGACTTGGCGGCTGATCGATCCCGCAAGTCGGCAAGGTTGCAGGGCTGCGATGCTACGCATCGAGCCGGTAATTTTGATACACACCTCACGCACGGGTGCATCGCGCATTTCTGCGGGGTTGACGGGATGCCGATAGCATCTCGCCAAAGGCAACGGCGCGGACATGGCGCAATTGCGCCATTTCTAGCGATGGCAAATAGCATCTCGTCACAGGTAGTGCGATGAGTGCTCGGGCCCAAACCGTTCGGCTCTCTCCAGCCCAGCATCGCATCCTTGCCGGGTTCGCCCGGCAGCGCGGCTGGAGCGAATATGCCATGCTCGCCCGGGTCGTGGACCAGGGGCTGACCGCCCTAGTCCAGGGAACAGGCAGCGCGATCGACACCCGCGAGATCGTGACCGAACTTGCAGCGGTCGGCACGCATGTCATCGACCTCGAGCATATGCTGGACCGCACGCTGTTCACCGCCTGCGCAGCCTATTGCTACGCCCGCAGCGCGGCGAGCGGCGCAGGCAAGAGCGACGAAGTCCTCACCCAGGAGATCCATGCCGCCTATGATCGGCAGCGGCGGCTCGCGCAGGAACATCGATCATGACCCGGCGAGACGATCGCCGCGACCATGCAGACGCCCTGCGCAAGCATCATCTCGGTATCGAGGGCGCGCGCCTGAAACGGCAGGCCTTAATGATGCTGGCCTCTATAGCCATCGGCGGATTGTCCTTGCCAACCATCTTGTTGAACAAGGACAGCATGCTGGCCACCGGCACCTATTATTGGGCCAGGACCAAACTCTTGGCCGTGTCGGCTTGGAAGGCGGACACGGGAATCGATGTCCATTATCCCGACCATATCGAGGAAGGACGATCGGCCCGCCAGATCATCGCCCATCCCTATTTCCGCCACCAAGTGGACCTTCTCTGGGCCTGCATCAAAGGCGGCAGCATGCTGGGCTTTGCTGGCTGGCTCATTGCGCTGATCGCCTTGCGTCATGCGATGGCGCGGCGACGCGAGCGCCTGCTGGCCGATCGCTGGATCGGCGGAACGCAGGTGGTGGACGAGAAGAAACTCGCCAGGCTGACCGGCAGGCAGGCCGATGCCCGCACCCTCTCGATCGGAAAGGTACCAATTCCCACCCGCCTCGAAACCCGTCACATGGCCATGATCGGCACAACCGGAAGCGGCAAGACCACAGCCTTGCGGCAATTGCTCGACGGTATCGAGGCGCGTGGCGAAGCTGCTTTGGTCTATGACACAAGCGGCGAGTTCATCGCACATTATTACGATCCGGCGCGCGGCGATATCATCCTCAATCCGTTTGATGCGCGCTGCGCCTTCTGGTCGCCGTTCGCCGAGATCGCCCATCCCGCCGATGCCGACCGCATCGCCCACCAGTTGATCACCGAAACCGGGAAACATGACAGCGACGTGTGGCTCGACACCAGCCGCATCCTTGTCGCCAACATGATCAGGGCTTTGTGGCGAGAGAAGAATGGCACTCTGACCGACCTGCTTCATGCCCTGAAAAACCGTACCAGGGATGATCTCAAGCAATGGCTCTCCACCAGTTCATCGGCCCGCACCTTTGCCGACGATGCCGACCGGGCAACGGGCAGCGTCCTGTTCATGCTCGCCAAGGCGGCGGACCTTATCCAGTTCCTGCGCGCCGAGGACGCCAAGGACAGCCCCTTTGCCTTTCGCACCTTCTTCAATGGGCTCGATCGGCATTCCGGCGCGCGGCCCTGGATATTCGTGCCGAGAAAGGAGGACTATTTCGAAGCGTCCAAACCCTTGCTCGCCTGTTGGCTGGAATGTGCGGCAAGCGCCGTGCTGGGCCTGCCCCCTTCCGATACGCGGCGCATCTGGTTCGTGCTGGATGAACTGGCCGACCTGCCCCGCGTCGACAATCTGGCGCGGCTGCTGCCCGAAGGCCGCAAATTTGGTGCGGCGGTGATATTGACCTTCCAGGCGCTGGGGCAGATGCAGCACCGCTACGGGCCGCAGATCGCCGAGGCCATGCTGGGCTGCTGTAACAGCAAGCTGTTCCTGCAAAGCATCGACAGCGAAACGAGGAAATGGGCCAGCCAGACCATCGGCGAATGCGAGATGGAAATGCGGACCAAGGCCGACATTCTGGGAGACGGTGATGAGGGCCACCAAATCAGCCTGGGCAAACGGCGAGAAGTCCGTCAGGCCGTCTTCGAGAGCGAACTGCGCCTTGCGCGGCACGATGGCTATTTGCTGCTGCCCGACGGATTGCCAGTAGCCAAAATCCGGCTGACCGCCGATCATGTCGCGCGGCGCGGCCCTCCACGCCAGCCGCGGCTTATTGAAGCCGATCCGGCGACCATGCTCTGGGGCAAGGCTGCGCCAGCGTCCCCGATATCTCCGGCACCGCCGTCTCCAGCAGCGTCGTCACCGCTTTCCACCCAGCCCGAGAGCCAAGGGCCAGTGTGATGGTGGCATCGGTATCGGCATTGACCAGCCCGGCGCAGGCGAGCAGCTATTATGAGGCCGATGACTATTATGCCGAGGGCGGTTTGTCGCCCTCCCATTGGCAGGGCCAGGGCGCCGAAGCGCTGGGTCTGTGCGGGGAGGTGGACCGCGACCAGTTCCGTGCCTTGCTGGACGGCAGGATCGGCGATCTGCAGCTCGGCGCCTTTCGGGATGGCGCGCTTCACCACCGTCCCGGCTGGGACGTGACCTTGAGCGCCCCCAAGTCGGTGTCGATCATGGCCCAGGTGGCAGGCGACCGGCGCTTGATTGACGCCCATGGCCATGCCGTGAAAATCGCGATGGCGCATGTCGAACGGCATATGGCCGCGACCCGTATACGCGATGGCGGCACCGTTGCGCGCGAGGCGACCGGCAATCTGGTCATTGCCAGCTTCCAGCATGGCACCAGCCGTGCCCACGACCCGCAGCTTCATACCCACAATGTCATCATGAACGCCACGCAGAGTGAAGATGGTGGCTGGCGCAGCCTCGAACCGCGCGCGCTCTACCAGCTGCAAAAGCAGATTGGAGCCATCTATCGACAGGAACTGGCCTTGAAGGTGCGAGAGCTCGGCTATGAGATCGATGCCGGCAAGGAGTCCATGTTCGAGATCAGGGGTGTGCCAGCCGGTGTCATTGACGCGTTCAGCACCCGAAGTGCCGAGATCGAGGCAGCGCTTGTCGAAAGGGGAACATCTCGTGATGCCGCCAGCGCTCTGGAGAAGCAGATCGCCGCGCTCGACACGCGCGAGGCCAAGGTCGTCGCTGACCAGGCGGGACTTGTTGCGCAATGGCGGGAGAGGGCCGCCAAGACCGGCTTTGGGGCAGAAGTGAGGTCTATGATGGTGAGAGAGGCTCAGGCCAGAATGGCCGATCCTTCTCATCGCGCCAGGATGGCGTTTGAGGGCGAGAATGGCGCAGCCCGCGCTATCGTCCATGCCGCCGCCAGTCTGGGAGAGCGGCAGTCGCTATTTTCCGAGGCCGCCTTGAGGCAGGAGGCTGGACGGATCGGGCTGGGCCGGATCGGCTACGAGCAGATCGGGGCCGCAATCGATTTGGCCACGAAGAAGGGGGATTTGCTGGAGCGTGTCTATATCGACCGGCGCGGCGCCGAATTTTCCGGGTTCACCACCCGGCAGAATGTCGAGACCGAAGCCAGGATGCTGCGGATCGAGGCGGACGGGCGTGGGGGACTTGCCTCGATCGCATCCCCACTTGCGGCCGCAAAGGCGGTTGCCAACGCTGCAGCGCAGGCCGAGCGCGCAGGTTTCGGCTGGAACCCCGATCAGCGCTCTGCCACCCAGCAGCTCCTGAACAGTCGCAACCGGATCACGGCCCTGCAGGGCTATGCCGGCACGGCCAAGACCACGACTGTACTGGCGACCTTTGCCTGTGCGGCTGCGGCGCGAGGCGTGTCGATCACCGCACTTGCGCCCACCGCATCAGCGGCGATGGTGCTTGGGCAGGCGCTGGGCACAAATGGCGATACCGTGGCCCGACACCTGTTATCACCGCAGCGTGGCGATATTGGTCGACCTGCCGCGTGGATCGTGGATGAAGCATCCCTGTTGTCGGCTCACGATATGGCGCGACTGTTCGAGCTTGCAGCCAAGCATGATGCCCGCATCCTGCTTGTCGGGGATGTAAAGCAGTTGGGTTCAGTCGAGGCGGGCGCGGCCTTTGCCCAATTGCAGGACGCTGGCATGGAGACCGCCAGGCTGGCCGAGATTGTGCGACAGACCAATGGTGCCACCAAGGAAGCGGTGCTGGCGTCGATCGATGGGGATGCCAGAAAAGCCATGGCAGCGCTGGATCGAGGTGGCGGGCAGGTCATAGAAAGCGCGGATCGGAATGAGCGCTTTGCTGCCATCGCCCAGCGATATGCCGCGCTCGACAAGACAGGACGTGCCCGCACCCTCATCATCGAGCCGTCGCGCGAAGGGCGCGATGCGCTGACCGCAGACATTCGCGCCGCGCTCGCTCGATCGGAGATATTGACCGGTCCCGCCGTTGCCGTGGAAAGCCTCGCCAACAAGGGGCTCACCCGAGCCGATGCGCGCGCTCCGCTGAGTTACGACAAGGGCGACGTCGTCAGCTTCACTCGTGACTATGCCGATAAGGGGGTGGCGCGTGGAGAAGCCTATCGCGTCGAGAGCATCGATCCGGTCAAGGCTGCTATCACACTCAGGGCCGAGGATGGGCGCGCAGTGGACTGGCGCCTGCGGCAATGGGGGTCGGGTCATGCTCAGGCTTTCTTGGCCCAGCCGATCGACCTCAAGGCCGGCGATACGATCCGGTTCACCCGCAATGACCGCGAGACGGGTCGGGTGAATGGCGCCCGTGCGCAAGTACTTGCGGTTGATCAAGAGGCGCGCACCGCCACAGTCCAGACCGGACGAGGCAAGATCGAAACGCTCCATCTCGATTCCGCCCGCGACCGGCATATTGCCCATGCCTATGTCGATACCGCCTTTGCGGCGCAGGGCAGGACCGCCGACCATGTCATCATCCATGCCGGCAGCAGAGCGACCAACCTGGTCGATCAGAAGTCCTTCTATGTAGGGATCTCCCGAGCAAAGCTGTCCGCCACCATCTACACCAATGATCGCGACAGGCTCGTGGCTGCGATCAGTGAGCGGACCGGCCAGGTGCAGACGGCCATATTTCAGGCCAGGGCCCCGGCACTTGCAGCTGGCGCTAGGAAAGGCGCTGGTCTGGGATGAGGCTGGGCCTTCATCCTGGCAGGGTAAAAAGTGGCGGCATCAAACGATCCGATTGGTTCGCGCCGGGCAGCGTTCCCGCCTAGAAGTGGACCAACCGCTGTAGGGGGCCGGCGCCGGGCGCCACGGCAAACGGCGATCGACGGTCGGGAGCGGACGGTCGGAGATCAGTGTCGCCTCGATCGTGAAACCAATTGCGCGCGCGCTCAGTTTGTTTCGACGATGAGTCGAAAAAGGATATCGATGATGCCCACGACACCTAAAACTACCGACGGCCCAGAGGACACCGGCGCTGGCGAGCGCACCAACCGGAAGGCCGCCCAGAAAGTCTCGCCGGGAGATAGTAGGGCAACGATCGCTGGCGAAGGGCTCGGAAGCCCTGCCATATGTACCACAGACATCGAAGAACCCGACGCCCCGGCTCCGACTAGTGATCGTCCGGACAGGGGTCCGAGCGGTGCCGCGACAGCAGGAAGATTCCCAGATAATTTGCCCAAAAAGTCTCGAAGCTAAACCCGAGCGTGATTGCCGTGACGGGTAGATAGCGGCCTGTCCCCAATTCTCCCTAAGCAAACTTGAAGAGGCGCTTGGAACAACGGAATTGGTCGCAAGCTGCCATCAGGCACGTGCCTTGGAAGTGACGGAAGGTACCGCCATTCTCACATTGCCCTGTGAGGCTCATGGCCTCATAAGGGACTATGACAATTCCCTTAAAGAATTTAGCTGCCCTTTCCCGCATCCAAGAGAACTGGCTTGCCGCGAAAGAGCGGAAATTGCTGAACTGGTTGTGCGCTCAAATGCCGCAGTACGTCACCCCCGATCGCCTGACGGCCTTGGGCATGTTCGGTGCATGTTTGATTTTCATAGGCTACGTGGCAAGCAATCTACACACATCGTTGCTGTCGCTCGCCATTGTTGGTTATGTCGTCCAATGGTTTGGGGATTCAATGGACGGGAGCATCGCTCGCTTTCGCCGCATTGAGCGTCCTTCCTATGGCTATTTCATCGATCATAGTTGCGATGGGCTTGCGACCCTACTCATCCTTGCCGGCATCGGCCTCAGTCCGTTCGTCACCATGGACATCGCGATGGTGGCGCTTGCTGGATATTTGCTGCTCTCGATCCACGCCTATCTTGCTGCGCGCGTGCTGGGAGAGTTCAAGCTGTCATATCTCGCAGCGGGCCCGACCGAATTGAGATTGATGCTTATCGCGCTCACGCTGATGATGATGGTTTTGGGTTCTGGTCCAGGATATTTTGGGCGCCTGTCGGGCTTCGACCTGTTTGTCGGGGCAGCAGGATTTATCCTTATTCTTCTTTTCGTCATTCAGACCTTGACCACAGGCCGGCGGCTGGCGCGCTCCGAGCGCTGGGAAGGGTGAAAAGCAGCGCCTCAGGGGCGATGGCGGATTGCAGATTTAGAAACCGTAGCACGAACGACGCAAATGGTCGCTCCCCTTCCAGCTGGTTTTCGGGAACGCCCAGGGCAATTCATTCCCTGATGGCACGTTCCGGATATTCACTGCCATAACGGCCCCACAGTGATGCGGGGCCGTTATTTTCATCACGCGATACCGGCGCCTCCCGTCACTCCATAGACTTCGCCGGTGATATAACTGCCCTCCTGCGAGGCAAGCAGTACATAAACGGGCGCAATCTCGACTGGCTGGCCAGGACGACCGAACTGGCTCTGCTCGCCGAACTTTCTGACCTTTTCCTGCGGCTGCCCCCCGCTGGGCTGCAGCACCGTCCAGAACGGACCGGGCGCCACCACATTGGCGCGGATGCCCTTCTCGATCAGCTGCTTTGCGAGCGCCTTGGTATAAGCGACGATGCCGGCCTTGGTCGTGGCATAGTCCAGGAGAATGGCCGACGGCTCATAGGCTTGCACCGAGGCGGTGGTGATCACGGATGCGCCGGCAGGTAGATGAGGAACCGCCGCCTGCGTGATCCAATGCATGGCATAGAGATTGGTCTTGAGCGTACGGTCGAAATCTTCCGAGCTCACCGCTGTCACATCATCGCGATATTGTTGATGACCAGCATTGATGACGAGGATGTCGAGGCCGCCTAGGCCAGAGAGCGTTTCATCGACAAGTTTGCGGCACCAGCTCTCATCAGTGATGTCGCCCGGTAGCGCCACGGCCGTGCGCCCTTCGGCCTCGATGAGGGCGACCACTGCCTTTGCGTCAGCTTCTTCACTTGGAAGATAGGAGATGGCGACATCGGCGCCTTCTCGCGCAAAGGCAATGGCCGCAGCTCGGCCGATGCCGCTATCGCCACCGGTAACGAGCGCCCTGCGGCCCTTGAGCTTTCCTGAACCGACATAGCTGTCCTCGCCATGATCAGGCTTTGGATCCATGTTTGCTGCGATGCCGGGGACCGGTTGCGGCTGCTCTGGAAATGGCGGCCTGGGATATTGCGCGCGCGGGTCCTGCATGGTGAGACGCTCTGCCATGTTCGCTCCTTGCTGAATGGAATGATGGACATTGTCCGGATTGCCTCCTGAGGCGACAGGGCAATTTACGAGCCGCACAGGCATCTGGTTCCCGTGGATAAGCCGCGTAGACCAATCGGCGGGAGCAGTTGCGATCGCTGCGGCGGCCGCTCTGAAACGGTGGTACAGTTCATTTCGGCCGAAGGCGCGCGTGCAAGATGCATCACCCGTGGTGGAAACGGCCTTCAGCTGAGGCGATCTGTCCTTGCAAGCGGTCAGACCGGCCGGGCTTTGAGGTCCTGTTCTGCAGGCTGATACGCTGTCGATGCCGCGTAGCGCCTACAGGAAAAGAGCTTAATTCGCATCAACTATGGCAGCTACCATGGCACTCAATGGCGCCACGGGAATTGCACCGACATGGCTACCACAATCGCTTTCGTCGGCGCAGGTCCGACCACCATCTATACCTTAAACGCGCTGATTGAAGCCCTAGGCAATGTACCAGGCCGGCTTGACGCCAATATCACTATATTTGAGCTGCAGTCCCAGCCAGGTCTGGGCACCCCATATCGGCCAGGCTGGAATGATCCTGCGATGCTGTCCAACATTGCGAGCGTGGAAATTCCGCCTCTGGCAGAAACGTTGATCGATTGGCTCGGCCGCCAGGATGAGGATCGGCTTCGCGCACTCGGCATTGATCCATCAGGCGTCGACGAACGGGCTTTTTACCCGCGGGTAGCGCTCGGCCGGTTCTTTCTCGACCAGTTCACCCAACTGGTCGAGCGCGCCCGGTTGAAGGGGATCGACGTTCATGTCCGCGCGCGAACCAAGGTAGTCGACATTGAAGTTGAAGGAGACAGCCTGAAGCTGATGATCGCCCCTGCCCGTCTGCCCCAGTCAATCGAGTGGTTTGATTATGTCGTACTGGCGACCGGGCATCAGTGGCCCGAAGAGCCCGAAGTGCGACCCGGCTATTATCTGAGCCCATGGCCGGCAAGCGCGCTTCGCCGGATTTCCGCCACAAAGGTTGGGCTGCGCGGAAGTTCACTGACGGCCATTGATGCCGTGGTAGCTCTGGCTGTCGCCCACGGTCAGTTCGAATGCCGGAATGGCAGCGCTCTGACATATCGGTCAAAGCCCGGCCATGAAAAGCTTCAGCTGACGATGATGTCGCGCAAAGGCCTGCTTCCGGAGGCTGATTTCTACCACACCATCCCCTACATACCGCTTTCGATCTGCACGGAAGCAGCGATCACAAGCCTGATCGAGGATGGAGAAGGCGATATTCTTCGTCGAGCCTACGCGCTTTTCCGGAAGGAGTTGCAGGAGGCTGACCCGGATTATGCGAAACGCATCATGCTTGCAGACCTCGAGATCGAACAGTTTTCGGATCACTATTTTGGAGAGCGCGCCGACTTCGATCCATTTGAGTGGGCAGCGACCAACCTGGCAGAAGCCAAGCGCAACTTCGCCCAGGAAGTCACTGTTCCATGGCGCTATGCCATCTTGCGGATGCATGAGGTGATGGCACTGATCGTTCCGCATCTTGATGAAGATGAACTCGAGCGGTTTGATCGCTTTCTAAAGCCGATCTTCGTCGACGACTATGCGACAGTGCCGCACCTTTCCATCGAACGCCTGATAGCGCTACATCGGGCAAATAAATTGGATGTGAAGGCATTGGGAGAAAATTACAGAATCGATAGTCATCGAGCCGATCCCGGTGTCCATGTGTTGATTGATGGCGAAGATGACCATTACCCTGTGTTCATCGAAGCAACCGGACAGCGTCCACTCGATGTTGGCGCATTCCCCTTCCCAACCTTGATCGAACAGGAAATCGTCCAAAATGCCGCAGACACGCAAGGCTGCAGCGTCAAAGGTGTCGCAATCGACGAGCGCTATCATCCTGTCTCTGACGACCCGGCGGCGCGACGCATATTCTGTCTAAGCCTGCCTTTCATTCTTGGTCGCCATCCCTTTGTCCAGGGCATCACCAGCTCCCATGAAATGGGGCTGGTAGTCGGGGCCGAACTGGCTTGCGCGATCGCGATACGCCCATCGCGATCGCCTGTACGACCCGAGCACCAGCCCGGAGCACCGATATGAAGCTTTTTGCGATATATGTGGGCGGCGAACATCCCAGGGCCCATATCGAAATCCACGATATGCGGTTTGTCGTCGCTGATACGATCACGGACACCCATGCAGCATTGCGGGAGCAATGGTGGGGAACGCCAGGCACGCTGCACATAGACTGCTGGGCTGTGATCGATCATGCCGATGGCTACAATGTCACTTTGCGCCCCGAGCGATGGACGGGCGCCGAGAGGCTATATTATGTCAATCTGGGAGGGTATGACCCGACCGACTTCGCGGAGCAGCATCGCAACATGTTCGTCGTGGCAACCAGCCTGTCGCGGGCGAAGGCAAAGGCGATCGAGGCCGTGGCTGGATGGAAGGACGCCCATCGTGACGACATGTATGAGGCGGAGCAGGCTTTCGCGCTCGACACGATGGTCGGGGAGCAGCTCCACATCCATTTGACGCCGAGCCTGCCAGCCCGCCCGCTGAATTTCAAATGCAGCTACAAACCGCTAAAATAGAGGCACTCCAATGAAAATCGCCGCCCCTGCCCGGGGCGGCGATTTTCGCGCGGAGGACCGTCAGTCGCCGGTGCCGGGCTTGTCGGTCTTGGGTGGCTTGCCATCTTCCATCCTACCTTCGTTGCGAAGGTCGCGACCCTCCTGGGCCTTCTTCTGGCTTTCAGGCGATTTGCCATGCTCGAAAGCTTCTTCCTTCACGTAGCCGGCGGCTTCCTTGGCCTTGCCTTCAATGCTCATGATACTCTCCAATCTGCTCGAGACAAATATTGTCCCGCCAGAAGGACAATCCCTAGCCAAGAGGGGCGTTCCCGGTCGCCGCTGTCGCTTTAATCTCGATCAGTGTGATTTTACCGAGCGCAGTCGGCTCGTCCGCACGGCTGAGCATCCTTCCCAGGCTAAAGATGTCTCAGCGCGCCAGCGCATAAATGCGACAATGGTCGAGATAGCCTGCTTCATGTCGCGCCGCCAAGGCAACTACGGCCCGCCACAACCAGGATGGCGCGTCCATGCCTTTTGACCGGCCGTTGCGCAAAGTCGTGAGCCATGTGCGGCGTGTCGCTTTGTCCATTTGTCGAGCATGGGCTTTTCCCACAACGAAGGCGAGATATCGCGCGGCTTTTAGGGCCTCGCCTCGAGAGAATTGTTCTGCCTCGATCTTGAGGTCTTGCGGCATCAGTTCACGAACGAAGATCGAATGTCCAAGCATCCTTGCTGTGGCCATGCGCTCGCCCAGATGCGGAGACAGGGCGCGTGCTGCTGCCAGCACGCGTTCAGCAGGATCATCCGGCATGCAGGCGCCGGACGCGATCGGCGCGACAGGTTGAACAGCTTCCTTGAGATCGACCAGCGCATGATCGGTGCGCTGCTTTCCTTCCAAGGTGACGATCGCGGCGAACCGCAGAAGGCCAAGCGAACTGCAACCCTTCATCCAATAGGCAGCGTCCGTCATGACAGGTGTGCGTTCTTTCCCGCGATGATCGAGAGACAGAATCATCGCGCTGACAGGCGGATGGATCACGACATCGCGCAGGGCCGCATATTCCTTTTCATCGAGCGGCCAAAATCGCTTGCCAAGAGGAATACAGGGTTCAATCGCCTCCAGCCGCTCTTTGGCCAGATGACGCCATTTGCGGTTGAGAGCACGGCGGCGAACCGTGCGCACCGCATCAGGTTCCTGCTGGGCCTCCCGCTCGTCCTGGTCCGGGTCGGAAAACGCTTCGGTGTAGCCCGCAATCATCTCTTCCAGCATGCGAGCGGTGATGACGCCTGGAAGATCGGAACCGCGCGCCGCGGTCGCAAGTGACAGGCCAAGGCGGATGAGATCATGTGCGGGATTGCCAATGACCGCCTGATCAAGATCGCGTATCTGGATCGCGACATTGCCGTCGCTATCCGCTAATGGACCAAGATTGCCAAGATGGCAGTCCCCGCAGATCCAGATCGCGGGCCCTTCCGGGACGATCCGGGCAAGCCTGCAGTCTTCCAGCCATTCGTAGAAACGTGCAGTGTTGCCCCGCACATAAGCATGGGCCGACCGTGCCATTTTGAGGTCGCGACGGGCATGGAGATAGGGAATGCGTTCTGCAGGCGCGAATGGCTTCATGAAGACATGAACGAGCAACAATTTGTGCCGTTCCGTTAGCTTTTGCCATTGGCTTTTCAAGCTGGGCCAGTGACTGGCCTAGGGGCTGTGGCAAGCAAGGCTGTAACATGCCGTGCTGCACAAAATTATGGATCGGATGCTGCTCTGGCCAAGCTCTCCGGAAACCTGGTCAGCCGCAGCGGCAGGTCTTTTGCGAGGCCGGCGATCAGCAGCCCGACTTGCGCGCAAAGGCGAGGAGCGTCTCTGCGACAATCATGCGCGCGTCACCTTCTATTGCCAGGCTTTTCGGGTCGAGGCTGTGATTCAGTTCACAATTGAGATGTGCTTGGGCAGCGCCTTCCAGATCAAGCGACAATCCCTGCAATCGCGCCATGTTGATGGCAAATTCAAGCGTGGTCTGCGCCAGCTTGGTGGCAGCGACGGATTGCAGTCTGAGCGCGTAAACTTCTTCTTCCGTCATGCCTTTACCTGCTCAGATGGTGCGAAAAGCCTGTCATCATTTCCGTGTGGAGAACCTAGTGGGATGATTGGCAATCGGTCAATCTCAAGCAACATCATGGCGCGCTTCCATGCTACATTTTGACTGAAGCTTGACAATAAATCTATATAGGTAGATTTATTGATCATGCCTCGAACACGTTCCTTGTCCTCTCACGCCCGGATGGTGCTTGCCGTCCTGCTCGATGCCGATGGCCAATGGTCGCACGGCTATGAATTGGCGCGCCGCGCTGATGTGAAATCCGGCACACTCTATCCGCTCCTCATCCGCCTGGAAGCTCAGGGACATCTTGAAGCAGAATGGCAGCAGCCAGTTGAAGCTGGCCGCCCGCCACGGCACGCCTACCGGTTGACGGAGAGCGGTGTGCAGCTTGCCCGCGCCAATCCTCCCGTTCATCCGGTCACAACTGCCGTGCGCAGCCGGCAGGCAACCATATGAGCATAGGGCTTCGTCGCCGCCTGATCGATCTGGCCTGTCGTGCGCTGCAAGCTACGCTGCCCACGCCCTTGCAGGCATGGGGATGGGCGATCCGTTGCGAAGCCGCTGCCATCCCGGATGACAGCAAGGCTCTCTTATTCACGCTCGGCAGCCTATGTGGGCTCATGCCGCGTGCGGTCGCATCCCGCCTGCTGACCATCTTCGCCTCGCTTGTTGGTGACCATGTTTTCCGTCCGGAAGGATCGACCATCATGAATATCGTCAACGCCGCTACACGTCGTCCCCGTGCGCTGGGCATCGTCTGTCTGACCAGCGCTGTCCTGCTCGGCACTGCCTATATGGCGATCGCCGGAGCGCCGATGCGCTATCTTGGGGTGAACCTGGGCGCCTTGATCATCGGCTTCACGCTGCTGCTGCTGCTGGAACGCGCTGCCCGAGCGGGGCAAGGTTGGACGGACGGCGCAAACCTCTTGGCGGCAGGCGCATTGTTGGCAACAGCTTTTTTCGGCTCCCAAGCCGATGGAATAGCGCGCTGGGTTTATTGGGGCGGATTGGCGATGCAGCCAAGTCTGATCCTCTTGCCGACAATGCTCGTCGCATTTTCGCGTTTTCGAAACGTCCCCGCGACTGTCAGCATCGTCGCGGCTGCGGTCGCAATGGCGCTTCAGCCCGATCGCGCGATGGCAGCGATGCTCTTGATCTGCCTAACCGCGCTTGCAGTCATGCGCCCCGATCGACATGTGTGCGCCGCACTTGCTGCCAGCGCCGCGAGCTTTGCGGCAACGCTGATCCGTGCCGACAGACTGCCCGCAGTCCCCTATGTCGATCAGATCCTCTATACATCGTTCGACCTTCATGCCGTTGCGGGACTGGCGGTGTTGGGCGGCTTGATGCTGCTCGTCGTCCCTTCCGTCATTGGTTGGCGCCGGGCTGCCCAGAGCCGCGCAATCTATGTCGCTTTCGGCGCCGTCTGGTTCGCCGTGACCCTGGCGGCTGCCCTGGGCAATTATCCGACGCCGGTTGTGGGCTATGGCGGCAGCGCCATCATCGGCTATGCGCTAAGCCTGCTGGCGCTGCCGAAATTCTCCAGTGCCAATGCCCTGGCTACTGCCCCCAAGTGCGGCGCTATCGATGAGATGCCCACGGACGGCCCGTTGAGCGTCGTGCTTGCCTGATGGCGTGCGGCGCTTCTATCGGCTCGCAGCTGATGAGGGGCAGCCCGTTGTAACGGCAAGAGGTGCCAGGCGGCCACCAGACGACCGCGCGCCGTTCAACATAACTCATTTGTAACGGAACATGGGTGCCGCTCGCCGCTTACCCCTGCATCTCAAGATGCTATCGGGGAACAGTTTATGACCACAGTGGCGCAGGTAATCGTGGAAACGCTCGCGGCAGCCGGGGCTAGGCGCTGCTACGGCGTCCCGGGCGACACCCTCAACCATGTGACTGACGCCATCCGCGAAAGCGATATTCGCTGGGTCCATGTGCGCCACGAGGAGGCGGGCGGATTTGCAGCGGGGGCAGACTCGATGCTGACCGGCGAATTGGCGCTGTGCGCGGGCTCCTGCGGCCCCGGCAGTCTCCACTTCATCAATGGCCTGTTCGAATCCCACCGCAATCGAGCGCCCGTGGTCCTGATTGCCAGCCAGATCGTTCGCGATGAGCTGGGCTTCGACTTCCCACAGGAGGTCGACTTCCGGTCCATCTACCAGAGCTGCAGCGTATTCTGCGAAGAAATCAGGACGCCCGCACAGGCGCGGCGCAAGACCGCGATGGCAGCCCAGGCCGCTCTGGCGAAGAAAGGGGTGGCGGTACTGATCGTACCTGCGGATGTCTCGAGCGCCAAGGCCCACGACGAGCCACCCTTTGCGGTTCATCCCGCCCGTCCGCTCATACGCCCGACCGATGCGGATATCGACCGCATCGCCGCTGAGATCGCCAAGGGCAAGAAGATCGCCATCTACGGTGGATCGGGTTGTGAGGGCGCCCATGATCAGATCATTGCCTTGGCGCACGCGCTCCAGGCACCGGTCGCACATACCTCGCGCGCCAAGGATTTCCTGGAGCATGACAATGCTTTCAATGTCGGGATGACCGGCATATTCGGCGGTGAGGCGGGCTATCATGCGCTGATGGCCTGCGACACGCTGCTGCTGCTGGGCTGCGATTTTGCCTGGCGGCAATTTTATCCCGAAAAGGCAACTATCATCCAGGTCGACATAGATGGTAGCCATCTGGGACGACGCCATCCTGTCGACCTTGGCGTCGTGGGCGATGTTGCTGCAACGATCGAAGCGCTGCTGCCACGCATAGCATCGCGTAGCGAACGCGCGTTTCTCAACGAATGCCTAGCTCATCGTGCCCGAACGGTTGAGGATGAGGCCAAGCATGCGACCATCGGCAAAGGTGGGGCAATTCATCCCCAATATCTCACCGAGATGATTTCACGGCATGCGCCCGCCAATAGCATCTACACCGCCGATGGTGGATCGCCGATGGTATGGTGCCTGCGCCATGTCGCGGCCACCGGGCACAATCGCACCGTCATCAGCCTGAGCCATGGCACCATGGCCAATGCGATGCCTCAGGCCCTGGGCGCTAAGGCGGCGTTCCCCGACCGGACCGTGATATCCTTGTCGGGCGATGGCGGCATCGCCATGCTGTTGGGCGACCTGCTGACCGCAGTGCAGGAGAAGCTGCCGATCAAAGTTGCCGTGTTCAATAATGGTGCACTCGATTTCGTCGAAATCGAGCAGAAGGTGGAAGGCCTGCTGGAGGCCTATACCGACCTCGTCAATCCTGATTTTGCGCGCGTGGCCGAGGCGATGGGTCTATGGGGCCGGCGCGTTGAACAAGCCGACCAGCTTGAAGGGGCCGTAAAGGACTGGCTCGCCGCGCCCGGACCGGCTCTGCTGGATGTGGTCACGGATCGGTTCGAACTGGTCATGCCGCCCAAGGTCGAAGTGGGGCAAGTTGCGGGCATGGCGCTCTATTCGGCCAAGGCGGTGCTGAACGGACGCGGTCGCGATGTGGTCGGGCTGATCCGAAATCTTCTCTCGTGAGCGAAAGACCCAATCTGGTCGCGGCATTGACCCGCGACCGTCCGCTGTCCCGAAACCTGCTGCTGCTGATCGGGCTAGTCGGCACGATTGGAGCGCTGGCCATTGGCTGGCATCATCGCCATGCGCTGTGGCTGTTGCTTGTGCTCGCGCCGATCCTGGTCCTGGCGTTGACCGATTTGTTCCAATCGCATCATAGTCTGCGTCGAAACTATCCCGCCTCCGCCCGCTTCCGCTGGTTCTTCGAATGGTTGCGTCCATTTGCCAGGGCCTATTTCGTCGAAAGCGATCTGGATGGGCGACCCTACAGCCATGATGAACGGGCGCTCGTCTACGCCCGCGCCAAGGGCGAGGTGGATGCCCATCCATTCGGCACCGAACTCGACGTCTATTCCGACGAATATGAGTGGCTTGCCCATTCGATCGCCCCCTCCCGCAACGCTCCGAGGGAAACACGGGTCCATGTCGGCACGGATCAATGCAGTCGGCCTTATCAGGCGGCGCGCCTCAATATTTCGGCAATGAGCTTCGGCGCACTCGGCAGCAATGCTATCGAGGCGCTCAACCTCGGCGCAAAGATCGGTGCTTTCTATCACGACACTGGAGAAGGCGGCCTGTCGCCCTATCATCTCAAACATGGCGGTGACATCGTCTGGGAAATAGGGTCGGGCTATTTCGGCTGCCGAGACCGACAAGGCCAGTTTGATCCAAGCCATTTCGCTGATAGGGCCGCCCATGACGCAGTGAAGATGACGGAGATCAAGCTGAGCCAGGGCGCCAAGCCCGGTCATGGCGGACTATTGCCAGCGGCCAAGGTGACGCGCGAAATCGCCGAGACCCGCGACGTGCCCATGGGCGAAGATTGCCTCTCCCCCGCTGGGCACAGCGCCTTTTCTACGCCGATCCAGCTCGTCGAATTTGCTGGAAGGATGCGCGAACTTTCTGGCGGCAAACCGGTCGGGATCAAATTGTGCGTAGGCTATCCCCATGAACTTTTCGCTGTGGTGAAGGCGATGATCGAGACCGGCATCCTGATCGACTTCATCGTGATTGACGGCGCCGAGGGTGGCACGGGGGCAGCTCCCACCGAATTGTCGGACCGGGTCGGCATGCCGCTGCGCGAGGGACTGATGCTTGCGCGCAACGCACTTGTCGGTACAAATCTCAAGGGAAAGATCAGACTGGCGGCGTCAGGCAAGATCAGTTCGGGCGCGGGGATCGCGATGAATGCGGCTCTGGGCGCAGACTGGTGCAATGCGGCGCGAGCCTTCATGTTCTCGCTCGGCTGCGTTCAGTCCATGCGCTGCCATACCGACACCTGTCCAACCGGCGTGGCGACGCAGTCACCGGCCCGTCAGAGAGGGCTGGTGATTCCCGAGAAGGCGGAACGTGTCGCCCGGTTCCAGCAATCCACCCTGTCGGCACTGCATGATATCGTCGTTGCATGCGGCCTCGATTCCCCTGACGAGTTTACGCCGGACGGATTGCGCCAGCGGATCAGTGCCGTTGAGATGCGTTCCTTCGATGAACTTTATCCCTTCGTTGAGCCTGGGGAACTGCTCGATGGCGCTCGCGATCCGCGTCTTGCGCGCTGGTGGGCACAGGCTGATGCAACCTCGTTCAAGAGGCAAATAGACTGATCGATGGTCGGCAAGCCCGGCTCGGTCTGGCCTTGGATTGCGTTCACCCGAAAGCATTCGCCCGCGGCTGCACGAGCCACTATTTCCGGTGTCTCGCGCTGATCGTCGACGGACGAAACATATCCGCGAAAGCCGAGAAAGAAGCGAAGTCTAGCAAAAGCGAGCTACCCAACCGGGAGGGCTTTCCACAAGCTGGGTAGACTAAGCGAGGCGTCAGCGCGCATATGTCAGTTTAGAGAGCGCGGAAGACGACCCGGCAGCCTATCGATCGCTATCTTCTTAAAACTGAGTAATCGACTCATTGATTGCGACTTGAGCCATCGAAAAATGGAGTATATTCTTTGCCTTGCAACCGCATGGGCACTGGATTGTTATGAAGAAAATATCTGGAAAAAGAAGGTAGGCATGCCACACAAGGATGTTCAAGTCAGGAAGGCTGATAATGGATTGGCGAATATTGCGAAATCTGATCCTGCGCCAGGCCTTGATCGTGCCGCTGAGAAATCATGCGCTACTTCCAAGCCCGCGCGCCGAATTCTGACACTGCCGTTCGCAACGAATTAGCAACGGAGCGGCCTGTCCAGGTGCTGCACGCAGACATCATCTGGCATGATCCGGCCATCGAAATGCCGGCAGCACGCTTTCGGGTTAGCTGCTAGCTCTCAGGTGGTAAGCACTTCTGTAGAACTGACCATGCAGAGAAATGATAGATCGGCGTCATTATGGCCAAGCTTTCCGATCGGTCAGAGAATATTGGTGATCGGGTCTCCTGCCGTTGATGAATGTTGGGGGCGTCGGTTGCTCGCACCTAGCCCCACCAACATTCCGCTGGTTCACATCGCTGATTTTGAGCGCCCGGCTTTCCAATCAGGCTCGTCTTCCGGTCACGAACTGATAGACCAGAACGATTACGGCCAGAACCAGGAGTAGATGGATCAGGCCACCGCCGACCGGAATGACGAACGCGCCCAGAACCCAGAGAACGAGAAGGACTAGAAGAATTGTCCACAACATAGAGGCGTTCCTTTTTTATCGAGCAGAAAATTTCCAACCAGAAATCATCTTAGCCCACGCGCGAACAGGAGAGCCGTTAACAGAATGGCGCCACCCATGGCGACATGTTGGCCGGTTAAAGCTCGGAACGAAATATTGTCGTCCGACCGCTGCAGTTCTTCGGCGTCCGCGAAAATGGCCAGGTGCGGCAATGGAGTGGGTCGCGCCTCAACAAAGTGCATTAAGGGGGAAAATTGCATCAGGCCGGTCTCCTCGACGCAATGAACGCTCAAAGATCTGAAATGGTCCAATCCGTTAGCAAACTTCGTAACGGTGAAGGATGTCAGGCTACAGACAGATGATGTGCCGATTTGCTCTGGTCTCTTGGCATTGCACGTTGCGGTGAGGAGCCGCCTTTTACGGTGAATATATTCTGCTGCCGGTGACCGGATCATATTCGGGCGGCGGCAGGCTGCTGATTCGATCCAGCATGCTCTGACTTGGCGAGACGCAACAAATATCCCAGATCTGCCCGACAGGATAAGCGCCTACCGCGAGGAAATCCCGACTCTGCTTGACTGCGCGGTGGCCGGTTCCGGCCGGCAGCATCAGCGCATCGCCGGCCGCCACCGCAATTTCAAATCCGGCCGATCCTCCAAGCGCGAGAGTGGCATGACCCGAGGCCATTCCAAGCACTTCATGCGCAGTCGAGTGATAATGATCATAATCATAGATCTTGTCACGCCACTCAGGCAGCCAGCCATGGCTCGCAAATCGTGCCTCGAAGGCCTTGGCCAGATCCGTCCTCTCGCTTGGCTCCACGCCGAGGTACAGCCCGACCGGGATGGCGGAATTATTGGGCACCCAACCATCTCGCGAGAAAAGGATCGACTTAAAGATCATGCCTTTTCCTTGATGTTTTCAATGGACGAGTTCGACCGACAATGGCTCATATCGCAGCCCCCTCCCAAGCTGCGGCGACGGGTTGCACAGTCGCGCTGCGAGGGGCCTGCATCCAATGGCTTCGCAAGCCGTAATATTCATCTCGTGGGCGATCGATATGGCCGCAGATTTCGGTTCAAGTTTTTTCCGCGATTCGCGTCTGCAAGGACAGCATCGCGAACGACCGGAGCATGCGGGAGAGAGAGAGAGCGTGGCAGGCTTCCAGTCGCCTCAAAGGGCCATCTCGACAATATCAAGGCGATTGTCCTGCGCGTAGATCATCGCAGCCTGCAGGGCGTCCATGCGCGAGGCATAACCTCTGTTGTCGAGATTGAGGACTGGATCGCCAGGTCGGCCGCTCTCGGCGCTGATATGCCAGCGGCCCTTTTCCTGCCTGATCGCAACATATTTGAACATCATCGAAGATCCTGCAAGGCGCGCCATTGGTTCGCCGACAATGCGGCAATCGTCGTTTCGTTCCCCCGGGTCGATCTTGCGTTCATGGAGGCTATGCGGAATCCAACAATTCCCTGTTCAGTCTCGCGTGGAAGCGGCTTTCTGCTCTGCCAATATATCCCATCCCGTCAGGAAGAAGGCCGCAGCAATCGGCCCAACCACGATGCCGCTGAGCCCAAGTGTTTCGATACCGCCGAGGGTTGTCACCAATATGAGCCAATCCGGCAGACCGGTATCTCGACCTACGAGCATGGGCCGTAGGAGATTGTCGACAAGACCGATCACAAAGACGCCGGAAGCAACCACGATGACGGCCTGCCAAAAATCGCCCGTAGCAAGCAGATAGGTCGCTACCGGCAGCCATATTATCGCAGGTCCGATCGCTGGTAGCAGGGCGGCAATCGCCATCAGCACCCCCCATAGAAGGGCGGCAGGCATGCCTACTATCCAGAAAGTTGCTGCGCCCATCATGCCTTGCGCCAGGGCGACAATTCCCGATCCCTTTATTGTCGCGCGCACGACGATCACGAAGCGGGTTGCAATCCGATCGGCTATGGTCGGTTCAAGCGGCAGTCTTGTGATGATCTGCGACGCTAGAGCGGTTTCCACACGATCTGACTCGTCAGGGATTCCCTTCGCGGCGCCGTTGTGATTCAGCCTTCCTGCTGGTGGCAGGAGGCCAGCATGGATGGCACGAACGCTATCACAGGATCTT
>Ga0160473_100269_pt1 | contig 43021 bp, 40 predicted proteins | sample HID1975I_E11MG_FD_108217 | JGI IMG/M metagenome (GOLD analysis project Ga0160473, IMG submission 108217) | Enriched soil microbial communities from UW Madison campus, WI, USA - HID1975I_E11 MG | ecosystem: Environmental > Terrestrial > Soil > Unclassified | place: USA: Madison, Wisconsin... | reverse complement strand
GGGTAGGCGCGTCGTCTCCGGCGTACGTCCCTGTACTCAGTCGACGAACGTGGGCCATCCATGGCCCACTCGCGCCTACCCCGGAGGGGACGGTGCAGGGCGCGTTATTTCCCCACTTCGACCTCGCCGTTTTCCCTTCTGGAGGAGAGCCCCCTTTGTTAAGGGGGCGCGGCAAAGCCGCGGGGATAGGCAAGGCGGAAGTGGGGCCCGAAGTTTGCGCAGCAAACTTTGGGGGCGTAGCCCGCGCAGCGGGCTATGCCACGCGGTCCCCCGATAAGGGGTCTCGCCCCCGGACGCCGTGCGCAGAACCAAGAGAGCCACTTCGCTCAGATTGCAAAGAAATCCGAAGGCCCAAGGTCTTTACCGAAGCCCAGGACGATGAGAATGATCGCGTCAATCTGCGTTGATGCTCGAACTCAGCGCGTAAGCCGGCCCATTCGAACTAGAGTGCCGGAGTGGCGAAGCTGGAGCCGGCGAAAGGTTCCGGCGCCGTCTGATAAGTCTTCCGAGGAACCTCGATGAAACGCACGCGCTTCGCCAAGTTCAGGCCGCAAGGATTCGCGTTAGGTGCCTTCATGCTGGCGGCGGGTTTTGCAGAGCCCGGCCTGTTCCGTTGGGTGCTGCTTGGCATCTGTGCGCTCATTGCTGTCGCCATGCTTGTTCGCGCATATGAAGCCGAAGGGCTTCGGCGCTAGCGACCTGCCATGCGCAGCTCAGCCGGATGAGTGTCTCTGCCGCGCGTAGCGCTGCGCCACGAAGGCGCACACGATCAGCTGGATCTGGTGGTAGATCATGATCGGCAACACGATCGCACCCAGGCTGCCGCCGGCGAACATCACCTTGGCCATCGGCACGCCCGTGGCCAGGCTCTTCTTCGAGCCGCAAAAAACGATCGGGATTTCATCCTCGCGCGAGAAACCCAACCGACGCGCGATCCACGTGATCAACGTCATCGCCACGGCCAACAGCACGATCGCACAAGCCGCCACCGCCAGCAGCGCGGGCACTGGCGTCTTGTGCCACAACCCCTCGATCACCGCCGCACTGAAGGCGGTGTATACCACCAGCAGGATCGTGCCCTGGTCGGTGTAGCGCAGGATCGCGCGACGGCGCTCCACCCAGCCGCCTATCCACGGCCGCAACAGGTGGCCCGCCACGAACGGCACCAGCAGCTGCAGAAGAATCTTGCCGATTGCCTCGAACGGATGCGCGATGCCGCCCTGTGCGCCCACCATCATGCCCATCAGCAGGGGCGTGAGGAATACGCCGAGCAAGCTCGATAGCGAGGCACTCACCACCGCGGCTGGTACGTTGCCGCCCGCCATCGAGGTGAAGGCAATGGACGATTGCACCGTCGAGGGCAGGGCGCACAAGAACAACACGCCGATATACAACTCCGGCGTCAGCAAGGCATGCGAGAGCGGTTTGGTCAGCAGGCCCAGGAGCGGGTACAGGATGAAGGTGCAGGCCAGGATGGTCAGGTGCAGGCGCCAGTGCGTGGCGCCGGCGCGAACCGCTTCGCGCGAGAGTCGAGCCCCATGCAGGAAGAACAGAGCAGCAATCGCCAGGTCAGTGGCGTCGTCCATGATCACGGCGGCGGTGCCGCGCACCGGCAGCAGCGAGGCCAGCGTGATCGTGCCCAGCAATGCCAGGGTGAACGGATCCAGGCGCAGGCGCGCCAGTAGTGCTTTCATCGGAATTCCAACTGCAGGAGAAATGCGTGGTGCGGCATCGCTCAGGGCGCGGTGTCGCCGAGTGGGGCGCGAACAGCCGGCGCCAGTGAGCCCAGGCCGGCGGTGCGTGCTTCGGCGATGGCTGCCTCGCTGCCTGCGCCGCGCGCGTGCGCCATCAGGGCGGTGAGTGCGCCAACGCGGTTGGCCGAGGCGCAGTGGCGAGGGCGCTTCATCGAGGTCTGCTCAGCGGAAGCCGGCGCGGGACTTGAGCAGCTCGCGCATCTCGTATTTGTCGGTGTCGTCCAGGCCCTGGCTGCGCTGCTTGGCCTGGAGCTCTTCGATGCGCTGCATCACCAGCTGCCGTTCCAGCTGTACGGCCGCGTCATGCAGTTCCTGCGCCCACATGTCCGCGTCTCCCGGCATGGCCTGGGCGGCGAGCTTGTGCAGGGCCGCTTGTTCCTCGCGACCTTCAAAATGTTCGAGCAGCGCGCCCAGCGTGATTTCCGGGCGCTGGCGCACCAGGGCGATCAGCTCCAACAGCAATTCCACGCCCGGCAGGCGCAGGCCGGCGAAGTCATGGTGGTCTTCGATGCCAGTCGCCAGCGAGGGCTGCTGCAACACGATCGCGATCGCGCTGCGCACCAGGCTGCGCTTGTGCGTGGGCGTGATCGGCCGCGAGGTCATCCGCGGGGCCGGGCGCGGGGTGGCCTCGGGATCGCCACCGCCTACGCCGGTCATGCGTGCCAGCTGCTGGCGCATCAAGTCGCCGAAGGCGCCGTCGGGAATCTGCGCCAGCATCGGCCGCGCGCGTTCGGCCAGGCGGGCGCGCCCGTCCAGCGTCGAGAGATTGATCTCGCGCGACATCTCGTCGAAGAAGAACTGCGACAGCGGCGTGGCCTGCTTCAGTCGCGCGTCGAACCCTTCCCGGCCTTCCTTGCGCACGATGGTGTCCGGGTCTTCGCCGTCGGGCAGGAACAGGAAGAACGCCTGGCGCCCGTCCTTCATCCGCGGCAGCACCGATTCCAGTGCGCGCCAGCCGGCCTTGCGCCCGGCGTTGTCACCGTCAAAACAGAAGTACACATCCGGTGCGTTGCGAAACAGCAGTTCGGCGTGCTCCGGCGTGGTCGCGGTGCCCAGCGTCGCCACCGCCTCGGTGACGCCGAACTGGAACAAGGACACCACGTCCATGTAGCCCTCGACCACGATCAGCCGTTCGATCTTCTGGTGCGCCTGGCGCACCTGCCACAGACCGTACAGCTCGCGGCCCTTGTGGAACAGGGCGGTTTCCGGCGAGTTGAGGTACTTGGGGCCGTCGTCCTTCTGCAGCACGCGGCCGCCAAAGGCGATCACCCGTCCACGCCGATCGAAGATCGGGAACATCACCCGGTCGCGGAACTTGTCGTAGACATGGCCTCGGTCGTTCTTGGAGAACAGGCCTGCGCGATCGAGCAGCTTCATCCGCCGCTCGTCCGTGCCCAGGGCGTCCTTCAGCGCGCTGTAGCCATCCGGGGCGTAGCCGATGGCAAAGCGCGTGCGGGTCTCGGCATCGACACCGCGCCCGTCCAGGTACTCGCCGGCCTTGGGGCTGCCTTCCAGGTGCTTCTGGAAAAAGCGCGTGGCCGCGTCCAGCGCGGCATACAGCTCGCGGCTGTCGTCCTGCTGTGCGGCGCTGCGCTGTTGCGTGTCGCGCGGCACTTCCATGCCGGCGCGCTTGGCCAGTTCGTCAACCGCGTCGAGGAATTCGAGGCGGTCGTAATTCATCAGGAAGCTGATCGCCGTGCCGTGCGCGCCGCAACCAAAGCAGTGGTAGAACTGCTTGGTCGGCGAGACGGTGAACGAAGCGGAGCGCTCGTCGTGGAACGGGCAGCGCGAGGAATATTCCTTGCCCTGGCGCTTGAGCGGCACCCGCGTGCTGATGACCTCGACGATGTCCGTCCGTGCAAGCAGGTCGTCGATGAAAGCGTCGGGGATGCGGGCCATCCGCATAGGATGCCACGGGCGCCCGATCCGGGGGCTGGGCGGCCTTCAGGTTTCCGGTGGCGGGCGCGGCACGGCCGAGGGCGTGGCCGGGTCCACGCCTGCGACTGACAGCTTGTATCGCGCACGGGTGCGCTCGTCGATCACCGCGGTGATCAGGGCGCCGACGAAGAACACGACCGAGGCGTAATACATCCAGACCAGCAGCACCACGAGCGCGCCCATCGAGCCGTAGGCGCTGCCGGGCGCGGCTTCACTGATGTACAGGCCGATCGCGTATCGCCCCAGTGCAAACAGGGCCGCGGTGATGATCCCGCCCAGGATCGCCTGGCGCCAGGACACCAGCCGGTCCGGCAGGTAGCGATAGAGGAAGGCGAACGCCATCACGTAGACCAGCAGCGTGGTGACGTAGCCCACCGCCGGCAGCACCGAGGGCAGGCGCGCAAAGGCGACCTGCAGCGCCGTGGTCGCAATCATCGATACCAGCAGCAGGAAGCCCAGCGCCAGCACCACGCCGAAGGAGAAGACGCGCTTCTTCAGCCACGGCACGATGCCGGCCAGGCGCTGGCGATCGGTGTGGAAGATCAGGTTCAAGGCGTTCTGCAATTGCGCGAAGACCGCCGTGGCGCCGACGAACAGCAGCAGCGTGCTCCAGCCGCCGGCCATGGTGCCCATGCCCGGCTGTGCGGTGGCGTTGTCGATCACGGTCTGCGCAACGGTAGCCGGGGTGCCGCCGGCCAGTTGCGCCACCTGCGCCACCAGCGCTTCCTGCGCAGGGGGATACAGCGAGGCGGTCAGCCATAGCAGCAACACCAGCAGCGGGGCCAGCGACAGCAATGCGTAGAACGACAGCGACGCGGCCTGCGTGAGCACGTCGATCTCGATGAAACGGTTGACCAGCGCCATCGGCAGGCTGTGCTGGACACGGTCGAGGTATTTGCGCAGGTGCGGATCAAGATCCATGTGCGAGGTGATGATCGGCCTGGGGGATCATCCATGGCGCATGACGGCCCGCGATGCGGGTGCGCGATGGATACGCGTCGGGTCGATTAACGCAAAGCAGATGTGATCGTGAGGCGAACACGGATCGCAGCGCCATTGCAAACTTGCGCGAGGCGTCGCCTTTGCTTCGACGTGCGCGATGCGCACGCGCAGCCGGGCGCAGTGGCGGGCTGCATGCTGGAGTGTGGATGCGGGCGATCAGGCGATCGCCCGCATCGCGCCGGCTCAGCCGGCGAGTTGCTGCTTGACCAGCGTGGACACCAGGCCCATGTCCGCCTGGCCGGCCAGGGCCGGCTTCAATGCGCCCATCAGCTTGCCCATGTCGGCCGGGCCCTTGGCGCCGGTCTGGGCGATGGCGGCCTGGATCGCGGCGATGATCTGCGCCTCGCCCATTTTGGCCGGCAGGTAGCGCTCGACCACCACGATCTCGTCGCGCTCGATGGCAGCCAGGTCTTCACGACCGGCCGTTTCGAACTGGGTCACCGAGTCCTTGCGCTGCTTGACCATCTTGTCCAGCACCGCGATCACGGCGACGTCGTCCAGCTCGATGCGCTCGTCCACTTCCTTCTGCTTGATCGCCGCGTTGATGAGCCGGATCACGCCCAGGCTGTGCTTGTCGCCGGCCTTCATGGCCGCCTTCATGTCATCGGTGAGCTGTTGCTTGAGGGTCATGGAACACCTGTAGGGTGAATGGGTGGCGAGGCCACCGGGCGGGCACCGGAGCACCCATGCGAAAAAGCCGGCGACGCTCGCGCGTGCCGGCTTCAGGCCCTGCAATCCAGGCCGCACCCCAGGGGCGCTGACCCGGTCAGGTCAAACCGATCAGTACAGACGCTGACGCTTGGTGACGTCGCGCGACGAACGGCGCAGCTGGCGCTTCACGGCAGCAGCCGCCTTGCGCTTGCGCTCCTGGGTCGGCTTTTCATAGAACTCGCGCTTGCGGGTCTCGGCCAGCACGCCGGCCTTCTCGCAGGTGCGCTTGAAACGACGGAGCGCAAACTCGAAGGGCTCGTTCTCGCGGACTTTGACGCTGGGCATGGAATCTCCGGACAATTTGACCGGGCCAGGCCCGGTGTGTGAGCCGCGCATTATAACGACCTGTCGGCGCCATGCAAGCCCCCGGGCTTGCCTCCTGCGCTGGCGGGCCCACAATGGCGGGCATGAAAGTCCTCGGCATTGAATCGTCCTGCGACGAGACCGGCGTCGCCGTCTACGACACCGCGCTCGCGCCTGCGCAGGCCCTGCGCGCCCATCATGTCTATAGCCAGATCGCCCTGCACGCCGAGTATGGCGGCGTGGTGCCCGAGCTGGCCAGCCGCGACCACGTGCGCAAGCTCCTGCCGCTGGTGCGCCAGACCCTGGCCGACGCCGGCCTGGCGCCGGGCGAGCTCGATGGCGTGGCCTACACCGCCGGCCCCGGCCTGGTCGGGGCGCTGCTGGTCGGCGCGGGCGTGGCCCGCGCACTGGCGTGGGGGCTGGACGTGCCGGCGATCGGCGTCCATCACATGGAAGGCCATCTGTTGGCCCCGTTGATGGAAGACGATCCGCCAGAACCGCCGTTCGTGGCCCTGCTCGTTTCCGGCGGCCATACGCAATTGGTGGCCGTGGACCGGATCGGGGCTTATCGCCTGCTGGGCGAGACCCTGGACGATGCGGCCGGCGAAGCCTTCGACAAGACCGCCAAGCTGATGGGCCTGCCGTACCCGGGCGGCCCGCAGCTGGCCAGGCTGGCCGAGCAGGGGACGCCGGGGCGCTACCGCTTCGCCCGGCCGATGACCGACCGGCCGGGCCTGGATTTCAGCTTCTCCGGGCTCAAGACCCAGGTGCTGCTGGCCTGGCGCGATAGCGACCAGAGTGAAACCACCCGCGCCGACATCGCCCGTGGCTTCGAGGATGCGGTGGTAGACACCCTGGCGATCAAATGCGGCCGCGCGCTGGACGCGGCTGGCTGCAACACGCTGGTGGTGGCCGGCGGCGTCGGCGCCAACCAGCGGCTGCGGGCCAGGCTGCAGGAGATGGCGCAGCGTCGCGGCGGCCGGGTCTGCTTCCCGCGCCCGTCGCTGTGTACCGACAACGGCGCCATGATCGCCTTCGCCGGCGCGCTGCGGCTGGAGGCGGGCCAGCATGACGGCGCCGCCGTGCATGTCACCCCGCGCTGGGACATGGCCACGTTGGCCCCGCTGGGGCCTTCCAATCCGGGAGCTGCGCCGATCCATGGATAAGGTCTTCATCGAGGGGCTCGAGATCGACGCCCTGATCGGCATCTACGACTGGGAACGGCGCATTCGCCAGACCCTGCGTTTCGACTTGGAAATGGGCTTCGACAATCGTCGCCCGGCCGCCAGCGACGACATCGCTGACACCTTGAATTACAAGGCGGTCAGCAAGCGCCTGGTGGAGTTCGTCAGCCAGTCCGACTACGGCCTGGTCGAGACCCTGGCCGAACGCTGCGCGCAGATCGTGCTGGAAGAATTCGGCGTGGCCTGGCTGCGGCTCAAGCTGAGCAAGCCCGGTGCGGTGCGCGGGGCCAGGGCGGTGGGCGTCATCATCGAGCGCAGCCAGGCCTGACCTGCGCGGCGGCGTGCACACGCCGCCTGCCCGCCGTTGCCTCGATCCGCTGGCGAATGGAGAATGCCGCTTTCACCCGGCGCGCCCTGCCCGAAGCTAGAATGGGCGGGCATGTAAACGTTTTCTCAAGGACTCCATGGCTGCCGACCGCATCTCCGCCCTGATCGCCCGCATGACCCTCGAAGAGAAGGTCGGACAGCTGGGCGTCTTCGCCGACATGGTGCGTCCCTTCGCGCCGGACGTGAATCCCGACGCCAACGTGCACAACGCCGAGGAGGTGCTGGCCCAGGTGCGCGCCGGCCGCGTCGGTACGTTGTTCAATGGCGTGGGCGCGGCGCTGGGCCGGCAGATCCAGCAGGTGGCGGTGGAAGAGAGTCGGCTCGGCATCCCGGTATTGCTGGCGGCCGACGTCATCCACGGCATGCGCACGGTGTTCCCGATCCCGCTGGGCGAGGCGGCCAGTTTCGAGCCGGCGCTGGCCGAGCGCACCGCCCGGGCGACCGCGATCGAAGCCACCGCGGCCGGCCTGCACTGGACCTTCGCCCCGGCCGTGGATATCGCGCGCGACCAGCGCTGGGGCCGTGGCGCGGAAGGCGCCGGCGAGGATGTGGTGCTGGGGTGCGCCTTTGCCGCTGCGCGCGTGCGCGGCTTCCAGGGCCCGGACCTCAAGGCGGCCGACGCGCTGCTGGCCACGCCCAAGCACTTCGCTGCCTACGGCGCGGTCGCCGCGGGCATGGAATACAACTATGTCGACATCGCGCCGCAAACGCTGCGCGATGTGCACCTGCCGCCGTTCAAGGCGGCGTTCGAAGCCGGCGCACTGAGCGTGATGTCGTCCTTCAACGACATCAACGGCGTACCGGCCAGCGCCAACCACGCCTTGCTGACCGAGTTGCTGCGCGGCGAATGGCAATTCCCCGGCGTGGTGATTTCCGACTACACCGCGGACATGGAACTGGTCGCCCACGGTTATGCCGAAGATGATCGCGATGCGACCAGGAAAGCCTTCCTGGCCGGCCTGGACCTGAGCATGCAGAGCGGCTTCTACGCCGAGCACCTGCCCTCGCTGGTCGAAAGTGGCGAAGTGCCGATGGCGACCGTGGACGCGGCCGTGCGGCGCATCCTCGAACTCAAGGACGCCATTGGCCTGCTCGACGATCCCTATCGTTCGCTGGATGCAGCGCGCGAGGCCGATACGTCCCAGCTTGCCGCGCACGACGCGTTGTCGCGCGAGGCGGCGCGGCGCTCCATCGTGCTGCTGAAGAACGAAGGCGACGTATTGCCGCTGCGCAAGCAGGGCCAGAAGATCGCGCTGATTGGCCCGTTTGCACGCGACCGCGACAACATCGAAGGGTGCTGGACGCTGTTTGGCGACAAGTCGCGCTACGTCGCTTTCGACCAGGGCCTGCGCGGGGCGCTGGCCGATCCGGACGCGCTGGTCGTGGTCGATGGCTGCGAACTGGAGGCGCCTCTGGAAGGCGGCATCGATGCCGCCGTGGCCGCGGCCCGCGCCGCCGACGTTGTCGTGCTCGCCCTGGGTGAGCCCCAACGTTTCAGCGGCGAGGCACAGTCACGTACCGACATCGTCTTGCCGCCGGCGCAGCAGGCGCTGGCCGAAGCGGTGGCCGCCACCGGCAAGCCGGTCGTGGTGTTGCTGCGCAATGGCCGCGCGCTGGCCCTGCACGGCGCCGTGCGCGAGGCGCAGGCCTTGCTGGTGACCTGGTTCCTCGGTACGCAAACCGGCACCGCCGTGGCCGACGTGCTGTTCGGTGACTACAACCCGTCCGCTCGCCTGCCGGTGAGCTTCCCGCAGGCCAGTGGCCAGCAGCCGTACTTCTACAACCATCCGCGCACTGGCCGTCCGGAGTTGCCGACGATGTCCGAGTTCAAGGCGCGTTGGCGCGAGCTGCCGAACGAGGCGTTGTATCCGTTCGGCGCGGGCCTGAGCTACACCACGTTCGACTACGGCACGCCGCAGTTGGATGTCACGAAACTGGGCTGGGACGACACGCTCACCATCACCACCGTCGTGCGCAATACCGGCGCGGTGGCCGGCGAGGAAGTGGTGCAGCTGTACGTGCACGATCGCGTCGCCAGCCGCGTGCGCCCGGTGCGCGAATTGAAGGCCTTCCGCAAGATCGCACTGGCGCCGGGCGAGGCCGCCGAGGTGGCGTTCACCCTGGATCGCAGCGAATTGGCTTTCACCAATCCGCGTGGCGAGTACGGCGCCGAGCCGGGCCTGTTCGATGTGTGGGTATGTCCTAACGCGACCGCCGGCGAAGCGGTGCAGTTCGAGTTGCTCGCAGGCTGAGTGGCACGGGGCGCGCGGCGCCCCGAATCAAGCGGTGGGTTTCACCGGGGTCGTGGCCTGCTTGCCCACCACCGTGGTCCACGCCCGCACCTTCCACGATCGCACCAAGCCGTTGCGCACATAGGGATCGTCGCGTGCGAAATCGGCCGCGACCGCTTCACTCTCCCCCTGGAACAACAGCACCGCGCCATCGACGGGCGCATCGAGCGCGCCGCCGAGCAGTAGCTCACCGCGCGCCGCCGCGGCCCAGGCCAGGTGCAGGTGCGCGTCGCGGAATTCGGCGCGACGTTCCAGGTAATCGGGCGCGGTGTCGTAGAACAGCAGGAAATGGGCCATGGCATGGATCGGCTTCGGGTCTGCCGTGCACCTTAGCGTGATCGCCGCCAAGCGACGAGACCGCGCCCGGGCTTTCGATCAATCGCTCTCACGGCCCCAGTGTTCGGCCCGTTCCCAGGCGCGACGCACCGCATGGCGCGCCTTGCTCCAGGACAAGGTGTCGGTGCCCTTGTCCGTCTCCCAGCGCTGGCGCAGTTCGGCTTCGACCTGCTCGTACGCCCGCTCGAAGTCGCGCACGCGCGCTTCGTGGCCGGCCAGGTACGCGGGCTCGTAATCCTCGTAGCGCTCGCCTTCGGCGTAATACGGCTCGTCGGCAAAGCGCTCGCGCCAGTAGCGCGATACCTCATCGCGGTCGTTGTCCGGCGCGCGGCCGGGGATCTGGTAGGTGACGTTCATGCGTGTTCCTCCGTTGCAGGGGCCTCACCGTAGGACCGCCGTTGTTAACGCAGCGGCACAAGGAGTGAGGAGGCCATTAACGGCGCCGCGCGCTGCGGTAGCATCGCAAGCTCGATCCAGGGGGATTCCAGATGGCCGCACCCGCACTCTCGCCGTTGATGCCGTATCTCACCGCTGCGGCCATGGGGCTGCTCTATTACCGGCGCATGCGCCGGTACTTCGGGCGCCAACCCTGGCAGCCCAAGCGTACGATCGCGCGCGTGGTGTTGCTGAGCGTGGTCACGCTATTGCTGGTGTATCTGGCCGTGGTCCTGCCGCATGTCGTGCCGGGCATGGTCGCCGGGGCTGTCGTCGGCCTCGCGTTGGGCGGGTTGGCCTTGCGCCACACCAAGGTGGAAATCCATGACGGCGCCGCCAGCTACGTGCCCAATCCGTGGATCGGCGGCGTGCTCGGCGTCCTGCTGGTGGCCCGCCTGGCCTGGCGCTGGAGCGAGGGCGCGTTCTCTTCGGGCATGGCCCACACCACGCAGCAGGCCAGTCCGTTGACCCTGGCCATCGCCGCGGCACTGGTGATGTATTCGCTCAGCCAGGGCCTGGGCCTGATCCTGCGCGTGCGCGCCCTGCAGCGCGCCACCCCGCCGCCCAGCCCTTAACGGGTCTGGCGCGGGAACAGATAGATGCCCGCGCCCACCAGCAAGGCCACGCCGGTCGCGGCCAGGTTCTGCCAGCTCGCACTGGCCAGCAGGGCCAGCGACAGCGCCAGCGCCGCCAGCGGAATCAGCGGCCCGCCGGGCAGGCGCAGCACGTCGGGGCGATCACGGAAGCGACGCGCCAGCACCAGCACCGCCGCAGCCGTGCCGAGATAGGCGAACAAGCGCGTCACCATCGACAGCAAGGCCAGCTGCACGAACGAGCCGGACAATGCCAGGGCCAGTGAGATCACGCCTTGCGTGAGCACCGCCGCGGCCGGGGTGTGATAACGCGGATGTACCTGGGCGAGGAAGGCCGGGCCATAACCATCGCGGGCCAGCGCATACAAGAAGCGCGGGCCGAGCATCACCGTGTTGCTGGTGGTGCCGAGGATGGAGATCGTCGCGCCCACGGTCAGTACCAGCGCGAGGAATTCACCGCCAAAACGGCTGGCCGCATCGGCCAGCGGTGCCTGCGAGGCCGCCAGGCCCGGCAGGTTGCCCTGCGCGACCAGCTGCACCAGCGCGTAGATCAAGGTCACGGTGACGATCATCGTGATCAGGGCGAACGGCAGGTCGCGGCGCGGGTTGTGGTATTCGCTGGCGGCGGCGGGAATGTTCTCGAAGCCCGCATAGGCGAACAGCAACAGCAGCGCCGCCTGGCCGAGGTTGCCGACGTTGTGCAGGTCTGGCGCTTGCCCGGAAAACGCCCACGACCAATCGATGTAGAACACGCCGATGCCGATGAACAGCAGCAGCGGTACCAGTTTGCCGATGGCCAGGGCCACGCCGGTGCGCGCGGCCGAGCGCACGCCGATCACGTTGATCCCGGTGAGCAACGCCAGCGAGCCGGCCACGACGCAGAACCGGGCGATGTCCTCGCTGCCTGCCGCCGGCCAGAACCGCGCCACCGCATCGGCCAGGCCGTTGCTCAATGCTGCTGCCGAGCTGATGCGGGTCAGCCAGATCATCCAGCCGATCTCGAAGCCGACGAACGGCCCGAACGCCTCGCGTGCATACAGATAACTGCCGCCCGGTTGATCGAAGCAGCTGGCCGCTTGCGCGTAGCACGCCACCAGCAGAGCGACGACGATGCCCGCGAGCAATACCGCCCACAGGCTCATCGGCCCGAGCAGCGCGGCAGTGGCGGCCGGCAGCAGGTAGATGCCGCTGCCGATGACGTCATTGATCGACAGGCCCACCAGCTGCCAGCGGCCAACCGCGCGGATCAGGTTCGGTTTGACCTCGCTCACCGCGATGCCTCCAGCGCCGGCAAGCCCCAACGGGCCTGGTGGCGCAGATACGCGGCACGTGGCAACAGCACGAATTGCGGATGGCGCTGCGGTTGCAGCCAGTGCAGCAGGCGCTGCATGTCGGCCGGGTCCATCGCGGTGCAACCGGCGGTGGTCTCGCCCGGCTTGCGCCACAGGTGGGCGAAGATGCAGCTGCCGGCCTGCGGCACGTTGTCCGGATTCTGGGCGATGACGAAACCTTCGCGATAGCGCGGATCGCCGTCGTGGTGCAGGTCCAGGCGCATGGCTTCGGTGGAGCCCTTCACCGCCTCGGCGCCGACCTGCCGCGCATCGACGATCTGGTTGTACAGCGGCGAGCTGGGCACATCCATGCACCAGTGTTCGGCCTGCATCTGCTGGTAAGGCATGGCGCTGTCGATCTGCGCGGCGTAGCCGAACGCGGTGCCGATGGCGAAGATGCCGGCCGCGCTGCGGCCATCACCTTCCTGCTTGCGCGGCGTGCCCTCGTCGCTGGCCAGGCCGCGGCCCCAGCCGCTGCCATTGCGGCCGATGGCCACGGCAAAGCCCGGGCCGCTCGGCGCCCAGCCGTGCGCGGTGCGCGCGTAGGCCTGCAAATGGCCCTGGTTGGCGGCCCAGTCGTCGGTGACGACCACGACAAGCTGTTGCGCCGATGCCGTGACCGGCGGCGCAGCGGGCGCGGCAAATGCGGGTGCGGCAACGGCCAGTGCCAGTGCGGCGAACAAACGAACGACGGAGGGGAGCGGCACGGGCGGAACTCCAGGGTCAGGACGCGAGCAGGTGTTGCACCCGCTGCAGGTTGTGCGCGAGCTGGCGGTGCCGTTCCGGATTGCTCTGGCACAGCAGGACGAAGACGAAGTCGAGCAGGTATTGCAACGAAGAACGGTACAGCAGTTGTTCGATATGCGCGGCCGGATCATGCGCGGAAATTGCCAGCGAGGCATCGGCCATGGCGCGCAGGGGGTTGGCGGTGTGCCGGGTGATCGACACCAATCTGCCGCCGGCGCCCTGGAACTCGCGCGCCGCGTGCCCCAGCTGCGGTAGCTGGCCGAACTCGGAGAACATCAACAGCACGTCGCCCGCGCGCACCGCCGAGAGGTTGGAAATCAGCAGGATCGGATCGGCATGGTGCACGGTGAGCACGCCGAGCAGCGACAGCCGCATCGCGAATTCGCGGGCATACACGCCGTCGTCGCCCAGCCCGCAGACGAAGACCTTCGCCGCCTGGTCGAGCAGGCCGACGATGGTCTCCACGTCGGCGCGCGGGTTGAGCAGGCGGGTTTCCTCCTCGGCCGCGGCCTTGCTGGCGCGCAGGGTCTGGTCCAGCAGCGCGTAGGCATCGCCATCCCCGCCGACGTCGATGGCGGCCATCGGTGGTGCGTTGCCGGCGCGGGCCACAGCCTCGCCCACCGAAAACTTCAGGTCCGGATAGCCCTTGAAGCCGAGCTTCTGGCTGAACTTCACCACCGACGACTGGCTGATCCCCAAGGCGCTGGCCAACTGCTGGGAGGAGTAGTCGCGCAGCAGGTGGGCGTTGTCGAGGATGAAATCGGCGATGCGGCGTTCGATGGCCGACATGCTGTCGCGTTCGGAGCGGATTTTCAGCAGGGGCGGCATCGGGCGTTCGCGACTCTCTCTGGCAGCGAATCTAGCGGGTTTGGGTGGCGCGCGGGAGTAGGCGGCGGCTCACAGATCGAGCAGTTCCAGGCCGCGGATCTCCTTGATGCCCAGTCCTGGCGCATCGGTGATGGTGATTTCCGACTCGTTGAAGATCACCCCGCCTTCCACCGGATTGAACAGGCCCAGCGAGGGCCCATCCAGGTCGACCTTGGTGATCGCGTCGGATTTGGCCACCGCCAGGTGCACCGCTGCCGCGACGCTGATGCTCGACTCGATCATGCAGCCGATCATGCACGGGATGCCGTACAGCTGGGCGATGTCGGCGATGCGGATCGCATTGGCGATGCCGCCGGTCTTCATCAGCTTGATGTTGATGATGTCGGCGGCGCGGCGCTGGATCAGGTCGAATACCTGCGACGGCGCGAACACGCTCTCATCGGCCATCACCGGGGTATTGACCCGCTCGGTGACGTACTTCAGGCCATCGATGTCCGAGGCCTTGACCGGCTGCTCCAGCAGTTCGAGCACCACCCCGGCTTCTTCCAGTGTGCGCATGGCGTAGACCGCCTGCTTGGCGGTCCAGCCCTGGTTGGCGTCCAGGCGCAGCAGGGCGCGGCCTTCCACCGCCGCGTGGATCGCCTTGACCCGCTCGATATCCACGCCGATGTCCTTGCCGACCTTGATCTTCAGCGACTCGAAACCCCGATCGATCGCCGACAGCGAGTCGGCCACCATCTTGTCGATGTAATCCACGCTGATGGTGATGTCGGTGGTGATGACCGGATCGCCGCCGCCAAGCATCTGGTACAGCGGCGCGTTGTGCAGCTGCGCCCAGAGGTCGTAGACGGCGATTTCCACCGCGGCCTTGGCGCTGGTGTTGCGCTCCATCGACGTCTGGATCAGGCCGCTGATGCGGTTGAGATTGGCCACGTCCTGCCCGATCACGCGCGGGCCGATGAAGCGGTGGATCGCCTCGATGATCGAGCCCAGGGTGTCGCCGGTGATCGGCGCGGTGGCCGGCGCTTCGCCGTAACCGGTGTGGCCGGTATCGGTGTGGATCAGCACGACCACGTCCTCGACCGTTTCCACGGTGCGCAGCGCGGTCTTGAACGGGGTCTTCAGGGGCACGCGCAGCATGCCGAGCTGGATATCGGTGATCTTCATTCGTGGTTTCGCGGCCGGATGCGCTGGATGTTGGTGATGCGGTCGATGTAGGTGACGGTGTCGCTGGCGAGCATCGGCTCCAGCGGCGTGACCGACACGCCATTGAGGTGCGCCGACACGCGCTTGCCCTGCGCGTCGGCCCAGCCGCCACCGGCGGTATCGTGGATCATGTAGGTGAGCCCCTGGTCGTGGCCCAGCGTCACCATGACGTGGCCGGGGATGTAGACCAGGTCGCCTACCTGCAGGTTCCGCACGGCGGCCATGCGCTTGGCGGTGCTGTCGTTCTTCTCGAAGGCAATGCGATCCAGCGCCGGACTGATGCTCTGTGCGCTGGTATTGCGCGGCATCAGCACGCCGAAGCTGCGGTAGATCTCCGAGACGAAGCCGCTGCAATCGCGGGCGTCGTAGGAATGGCCCCAACCGTAGCGCTCGCCGAGGAACTTGAACGCCTGGGTGACCAGGTGGCGCGGCGTCAGTGGCAGGTAATCGGCGGCCGTGTCTTCCACGCGCGGCAACAGCGCCGGCACCAGCGCCAGGCTGCCATCGGCATTGCGGATCGGCAGCTGGATCACCCACGCCGTATACGGGTGTTGCCCATTCACCGGCTTGTCCACCGGCCAATCGGCGAGCACCGGTACGCGCACGCCCATGTCCAGCTGCAGGCGCGAGACCTGTGGTTGCTCCGGGGTGTAGGTGGTGAACGCGGTGGCGCCGGTGACGACGCGATAAGGGCCCTGTGCGGCGTAGCCGAATACCTGCGTGGCAGGACCGGTGGCGACGGCGCTCTTTTCGATCCAGGCGTAATAGCGCTCACTGGCGACGAACAGCCAACGGCCATCGGCGCTTTCGTGCAGGACCGCCACGGCATCGCCGGGGAACAGGGCCGATTCCTGGAAGCGATCGATGTCGGTGTCGTCGTTGCTGCTGAACACGCGCGTGTCGGTCGGGAACGTGCGTAGCGCCGCGCGCTGCGTCACCAGCCCGTATTGCAAGGGGCGTTCGGCGGGCACGGCGGCCAGGGCGAGATTGGCGACATAGCCATCGAGTTGCGCGGCCTGTACCGGCTGGCCGTGCACGTCGTACAGCGGACGCTCCGGGCGCACCGACAGCTTGTCGATCTCCTCTCGCACGAACCTGGCCGGCAGTGGCGAGGGCAGTGCGCGCAGGTCATGGATGTGCACGTCGTCGGCGCGCATGCGTGCGTTCTGCGCCTCGATGCCGGCGCGATCGAGGATCACCCGATCCGGCTGCTGCTGTCGCGCAATCCAGTACGCCGGGGTCAATCGTGCAGGCGTCACGCCCACCACGCCGGTGGTCGGATCGATCGGCGTGGGCGCGGGCGCAGCAACCACGCCGAGCGCAGCGACCGACAGGGCAATCCCGGCCAGCCAGCCCAGCGCGGGCGCGGGGCGAGGCGCGGTGATGCGCGGAACAGCGGTCATCGGCAGGCTCCCCGGAGAACGTTCAAGAATATTTATTCCTTTCTGATCGCAATGCAAGAATAAATTATTGACCCCCTGCCACCGGCGTGTTACACAGCGATGACCCACCTTCACCTGGGAAGTGTCGTCGTGGAAGTGCGCTCTGACCAGTCTTTCCGACTCGCTCTTGCCGCTGGCCCGTGGGCCAGGCGGGCGAGTGTGTGCGGGATCCTGATGCTTGCCGTCGCGCTGCTGGCGCTGCCCGCCTGGGCCGCCGCCGTCAGCAGCGTGGACCCGGTATCGGCGCAGATCGACGCCGGGCATTTCCGTGCCGCCGAAGCCGAGATCACTGCGGCGCTCGCGCAACCCGGGCTCGACGCACAGGCCCGCAGCGACTACCTGTTCCAGCGCGAACGCATGCGCCGCATGCGCCTGGACTTCAGCCTCGACGCCGACGCGGCCAAGCAGAAACTGCGGCGCACCATCCCGGACCTGCGCGATGACGAGTTCGCCGCCTGGGATCGCGCCGGCCTGCTGGAGCATCTGGACATTGATGGCACGCGCTATTACTTCAATCGCGCGCCGTCGAACCTGATCCGCTTGAGCCCGGAGGCCGCCGCGCGGCAGCGCCCGGGCACGGTGCCGCCCAAGGATGGTCCCTACGAAAACCTCAATGCCTATCACCGCGAGGTGATTCGCGCCGCCGAGGCCGCGCCGGGGCAAACCAGCCTGCTGCCGCAGCGGCTGCGCATCACCCAGTCGCTGGTGGTCAATGCCGACGCCGTCCCCGCCGGTGAAACCGTGCGTGCGTGGATACCTTATCCGCGTGCGATTCCCGGCCAGCAGGAAGACATCCGCTATCTCGACAGCATGCCGCGCGGCGCGCAGGTGGCCCCGGTCGCGACAGCGCAGCGCACCGCCTATCTCGAACGCAAGGCCGTTGCCGGGCAACCGACGAAATTCTCGGTCAGCTACGAGGTGACGATCTTCGCCCGCCACTTCGATATCGATCCGGCGCGCGTGCAGCCTACGCCGGCCGATCCCGCGCTGGCGCCCTACCTGGCCGAGCGCCCGCCGCACATCGTGTTCTCGCCGGCCTTGCGTGCGTTCTCGCAGAAGGTCGTCGGCGATGAAAAGAATCCGTACCAGATCGCGCGCAAGCTGTTCGCCGCGGTTGACCAGATTCCCTGGGGCGGCGCGCGCGAATACTCGACCATCCCGAACATCAGCGACTACGCACTGCACGCCGGCCATGCCGATTGCGGCCAGCAGACGCTGCTGTTGATGACCTTGCTGCGCATGAACGGCATTCCGTCGCGCTGGCAATCCGGCTGGACCTTCTCCGAAAACGCCGTGGGCTACGCCAACCTGCACGACTGGGGCTGGCTGTACCTGGCGCCCTACGGCTGGGTGCCGATGGACGTGACCACGGGCGCGCTGCACAGCGACGAGCCCAAGTTGCGCGATTTCTATTTCGGCGGCCTGGATGGCTTCCGCATCGTCTTCAACGACGACTACGGCATGCCGCTGGTGCCGGCCAAGCAGCACTTCCGTTCCGAAACGGTCGATTCGCAGCGCGGTGAAGCCGAATGGCGCGGCGGCAACCTGTACTTCGATCAATGGGACTACCACTTCGACTGGCAGGTCCTGCCGGCCACCGCAGGCGCACAGGCGCCATCCGCCGCACGCTGAGCGGGCCGATCCATCGCACCACTACCACCACCACTTCAACGAACTGCAGGAGAGAGCAGGGGATGAACGGCAAGCATGTGAGGAAGGCGGCGCTGTGCGTCGCATTGGCGGCGTGCCTGGGATCGGTCGCGCCCATGGCCTTGGCCCAGGACGGCGCCGTCGTCGGCCGGCTGGTCACCGATGGCGGGCAGAAGCTCAGCAACGCCACGGTGACGGTACGCAATCCGCAGACGGGCTTTGCCCGCACGGTGCCGGTGAACGCCGATGGCAGCTATCGCATTCCGCTGCTCTCCCCGGGCACCTACCAGATGGAACTCAGCGTGGCCGGCGGTGCGCCGACGCCCGTGGGCGAAGTCGTGGTCACGCTGGGCAATGCCACGACGGTGAACGTGCCGGTCGGCGGGATCAGCACGCTGGGCGCGGTGGAAGTGCGCGCGCCGCAGGTGGTGTCGATGGTGGATGTGACCTCGACCGAGTCGGCAATGAACATCAGCCGCCAGGACGTCTCGCGCCTGCCGGTGGACCAGGACCTGAAGTCCGTGGCGATGCTGGCGCCGGGCGTGGTCTCGGGCAAGTCATCGCTGGGTGGGCAGGGCATCTCGTTCGGCGGCTCTTCCGTGGCCGAGAACTCGGTCTATATCGATGGCCTCAACGTCACCGACTTCTACAACCGGGTCGGCTTCTCGTCGGCGCCGTTCGCGTTCTTCCAGGAATTCCAGGTCAAGACCGGCGGTTACTCGGTTGAATACGGCCGCACCACCGGCGGTGTGATCAACGCCGTAACCCGCTCGGGCACCAACGAGTTCCATGCCGGCGCGGAAATGACCGTCGAACCGAGTGCATGGCAGTCCAGCAGCAAGGACTATTACCTGCCCAACGGCGACCCCTACCTGATCTCCAGCCACGACGGCAATTCCAACAGCAAGCTCAACGTGTGGGGATCGGGCGCGATCATCCAGGACCGCCTGTTCTTCTTCGGCATGTACGAAGCGCGCGACAACCGCGCGTTCAATACCAGCGACGATGGCTCCACGTTCAACAACGGCAATTCGGATGACGGTTTCTGGGGCGCCAAGCTCGATTGGCAGATCACCGACAACCACAGCCTGTCGCTGCTGGGCTTCTCGGACAAGAACGAGAACGTCGCCGATGTGTACAACTACGATTACCTGACCGGCACCCGCCTGGGCCAGACCAACACGATCTTCACCAACACCGGCGGCGACAACTTCGCACTGACCTACAACGGCCATCTCACCGATACCTTCGCGATGAAGGCGATGGTCGGCGAGAACAAGCGCGACTACTCGAACAAGAGCCAGACCGACATCGAGTGCAACCGCGTCGTGTCCGAAGCCGGCATCGCGCCGCCCGGCATTCCGCTGGGCTGCACGACCAACTCGGCGGTCGAGTCGCGCCTGGATGAGCGCAAGGCCGCGCGCCTGGACTTCGAATGGACGCTGGGTGACCACCTGCTGCGTTTCGGCCTGGATCGCGAAGAAAACACCTCCGACTACGAGCGCAAGTACCCCGGCCCCGGCGGCATCTACTACAACGTCTACAGGACCACGCCGGGCTCCACGCTGGTCAATGGCGGCACGGTGCCGGCGGGCACGACGGCCTATGTGCGGGCGCGTCGCTACGAGATCGCCGGGACGTTTGAAACCGACAACTCCGCCTACTACCTGGAAGACAACTGGTCGGTCACGCCGAACCTGTTGTTGAACCTGGGCCTGCGCCTGGAAGCATTCGACAACAAGGACAGCGAAGGCCGCAGCTACATCAAGATGGACGACATGGTGGCCCCGCGCTTCGGCGTGTCCTGGGACATCAAGGGCGATGGCACGATGAAGCTGTTCGGCAACGTCGGCCGTTACTTCCTGCCGGTGGCCAACGTCATCAACATCAAGCAGGCCGGCGGCCTGCTCGACGAGCGCACCTATTACGCGCTGGCCGGCTGGGAGACCCGCGAGCTCAACGGCTCGCAATACCAGGTGCCGGTGCTCGGTGCGCAGATCGGCCCGGTGGACGACTCGCAGGGCGATGGCACCGTCGGCGACCTGCGTTCGGAAGTGGACCGCGACATGGATCCGGTCTACCAGGACGAGGCGATCCTCGGCTTCCAGCAGTCGATCAACGCCGCCTGGTCCTATGGTGTGCGCGGCATCTACCGCAAGCTGCACAACGCCATCGACGACATGGAGATCAGCGCCACCGGCGCCTGCGGGCCGGACGGCTATATCGGCTGGGTGATGGCCAACCCCGGCAAGAAGGTCACGGTGTGGGGCGATACCGACTGCAACGGCACCATGGGTTGGGTGACGGTCGACACGGCGAAGGAAGGCTGGGCGATGTATCGCCAGGATGGCCTGGACGCGGACGGCGATCCGATCATGACCTACATCGGCCAGCGCGGCTGGGAAAAGCCCAAGCGTGACTACAAGGCGCTGGAGCTGCAGCTCGATCGCGCATGGGACGGCCTGTGGTCGTTGAATGCCTCGTACACCCTGGCCTATGGCCGCGGCAACGCGGAAGGCCCGGTGAACTCCGATACCGACTTCGCCGATACCGGCCGCACCGAGAACTTCGACGATCCGTGGGTGAACTACAACGGCTACGGCTACCTCGCCAATGATCGCCGGCACCAGTTCAAGCTGCGGGGCGCCTATGCCATCACCGACAACTGGCTGCTCGGTGCCACGCTGGACGCGCGCTCGGGCGGGCCGATCACCGGCTTCGGCGTGGGCAACCCGTATGACGCCACGGCGTACCACAGCTACTACGTCTGCGTGGAGAACTGCGACTCGACTTTCTCCGGCGAGCGCGTCTATGCGCACTCGGCACGCGGTGCCTATGGCCGCCTGCCGTGGAGCTACGAGCTGGGCGCCAGCGTGACCTGGTTGAAGTCGTTCAACGAGACCAACCTCAAGGTCAAGTTCGCGGTCTACAACCTGACCAACCAGCAGAAGCGCATGTCGGTGAACCAGGAATACGAAGGCGCGATCGGCAGCCCGAACGATCTGTTCCTGTACCCGGAAAGCTTCCAGGCGCCGCGGTACGCGCAGCTGGTGGTCTCGCTGGACTACTGAGTGCGGCACGGCCGCCAGACGGGTTATCGTCCGGCGGCCGTTTCCTTTGGAGCATCCCGTGAGATTTCTTCGCCACGCCGTCGCGCTGTGCGCACTGGTCGCGTTGCCGGCGTTTGCCGCGCCCGCGGAAGACACCGCCGCCTACGATCGTCTGTTTGATCAGGCCATGGCGCACTACCACCTGCCGGGACTGGCGGTAGGCGTGATCGTCGATGGGCGCGTGGTCTATCGGCGTGCGGCGGGCGAGCGGATGGCGGGCAGCGGCGAGGCCATCGATCCCGATACATTGTTCAAGATCGCCTCCAACAGCAAGGCGATGACCACCGGCTTGCTGGCCCGGCTGGTGGACCAGGGCAAGCTGGCCTGGGACGACCCGGTCACCCGGTACCTGCCCGAGTTCCGCATGTACGACCCGTGGGTGACGCGCAACATCCAGGTGCGCGACCTGCTGATCCACAACAGCGGCCTGGGCCTGGGTGCGGGCGACCTGATGCTGTGGCCAGAGCCCAATGACTTCAGCCGGGCCGACATCATCGCCGGCCTGGCTTACTTGAAGCCCACCCACAGCTTTCGCGCGCACTACGCCTACGACAACCTCCTGTATGTGGTGGCGGGCGAAGTGGCCGCACGCGCGGGCGGCAAGCCTTACGACCAACTGATTCGCGAGCAGGTGTTCGCGCCGCTCGGCATGACCCGTTGCCAGGTCGGCGCGTGGCAGCCGCAGGCCGTGGGCAACATCGCCCAGCCGCACATGCGCCAGGACGGACGCAACGTGCCGGTGCGCGAAGACCAGGATCAGGTGGCGGATGTGCCGTCGATGGCCGCCGGCGGCATCCGCTGCAGCCTGGACGACATGCTGACCTGGATGGATCGCGCGTGGCTGCAGCCGGACGCCAAGACGCCGTGGCTTTCCGAGGCCCAGCGCCACGCGGTGTGGTCCCTGCATACGCCGATGCCGATCAGCGCGCGCATGCGCGAGTGGGATGACACCCATCTGTACGGCTATGGCTACGGCTGGCGCTTGTCCGATGTGGATGGCCGCTGGAAGGTTGCCCACACCGGCACCCTGATGGGCATGTATTCCTCGCTGGTGCTGCTGCCCGATCAACGCAGTGGTTTCGTCATCCTGATCAACGGCGAAGGCGAAGCCGCGCGCACCGCGCTGGGCGAGGCGCTGCAGAAGAAGCTGCTGGGCGGCGATGCGGGGCTCGATGTGCTGCACTACGCTGCGGCACTGGAACACGAAGATGCGCAACCCAGGCCGCCTGCGGCGCGCAAGCCCGACACCTCCGCACGCCGCCCGGTGGCGGTGACTGCTGCCGCGCCACACGCAGGCCGCTATCGCGACCCCTGGTTCGGGGAGGTGCAGTTGTGCCCGGCACAGGCGAAGCTGCAGTTCATCGCCAAGCGCTCGCCCTTGCTGCGCGGCACGGTCATGCAGGTCGATCGCCGCTGGCTGGTGGATTGGGACGACGCCAGCGTCGATGCCGAGCCCTGGCTCACCTTCGCCACCGATGCGCAGGGGCGTGCGACGATGCACCTGGCGGCAATCGATCCCGATGCAGACTTCAGTTATGACTATGGCGACCTGGAATTCGTTCGCGTGGGCGATTGCCCTTAGTGGCGTGGCCGCGGTAGCGGCCGCCGCTTCGCCGCCGCCGAAGCTGTCGCCGGCGCGCACGGCCGCCGAGGCCGGCATGGTCGATGTGGCGACACGCGCGCCGGGCATCGAGATCGACATGCGCTACGCCGGCGAAGACAACTTCACCGGCCGCCGCGTGGAAGGCTACGAAGCGCCCACCTGCCTGTTGCTGCGTCCGGCGGCCGATGCGCTGGCCAAAGTGCAGGCCCATCTGAAGGCCGAGGGCTACGCCTTGCACGTCTACGATTGCTATCGCCCGGTGCGAGCGGTCAAGGCATTCGTGGCCTGGGCCGGTGACCTGCACGAGCAGTCCACCAAGGCCGCGCACTACCCGCACGTGGAAAAAAGCGCGCTGATCCCCGATTACATCGCCGACCAGTCCGGCCACAGCCGCGGCGCGACGATCGACCTGACCCTGGTCGACTGCCGCCACGGCGCCTGCCAGCCGGTGGACATGGGCACGGACTTCGATCTGTTCGATCCGCGCGCCCATACCGAGGCTGCGCAGGCCACGCCGGCGCAACGTGCGCACCGCCAGCAGCTGGTAAAGGCCATGGCCGCGGAAGGCTTCGCCAACTACCCGCTGGAATGGTGGCATTTCACCTTCCGCCCCGAGCCCACGCCGGATACTGCCTACGACTTCCCGGTGAGATAGGGCCATGGGCGACCTGCAGCATTTCGTCGATATCCAGTGCCCGTATTGCGGCGAATGGATCGGCATCGTGGTGGACGGCTCGGTGGACCAGCAATCGTATGTGGAGGATTGCCAGGTCTGCTGCCGGCCCATCCAGCTCGACGTGAGCGTCGGCGAGGATGGCCTTGCCGACGTGCGTGCCCGTTCGCAGGACGAAGGCTGAGCCGGGCATCGGCCGGACATCGCGCCCGCATAGAATGGGCGGCCCGATTCCGCCTTCCGGAGCCCCATGAACCTTCCGCTGCACTTCGGCCTGCTCGGCTCGCTTGAAGCCGGCCTCATCGCCCTGCTGATCGGCCTCGGGGTGTACTGGGTGTCGCAGGCACTGTGCCGTCGGGCTGGACTGTCGCTCGGCCATGCCATCGGCTGGGCGTGTCTGGCGGCGGTGGCCATCGGCGCGGGCTGGGATATCTGGAACCTGTTCTACACGAGCATCGTCCGGCTGGAATCGCCGTTGTATGCGCGCCTGGCGCTGCAAGCCATCCACGACCCGGACCAACTCGGCGGCCGCGTGGTGCTGGAAGTGGCCGGTGCATTGGCGGGCGTCGCGCTGGGTTGGCGTTTGTTCAGCGCCGAACACGTTGCCGACAACGTTGCCGATTCGTAAAGCGGCATGTCGCAGGTCTCGCTTTGCATCGTCGTTGAACCTGCTGCTTATGAACTCGTGATCTGGCGTTAATCAACGCCAAGCGCGTCTGCGCTGCGCTGTGGTTAAGGCCATGTCGAAGCTGCGCGCGTGGCGCAATGGCGGTTCATCGGCGCTGGCTAGGGTGGCTCCATGCGCGGCGTTTGGCGCGCATTTCCCCGAATCAGGAGACCACCCTCATGAATAACCGCAAGCCCCTGTTCGTTGTTTCCACCGTCCTGGCCGCGGCCCTCGCTTTCCCGGCTTTCGCCCAGAGCGCGCAGTCCGGCGCCGCGCAGCCGCAGCAAGGTGGCGGCGGGCAAACCTGGGCCAGTGTTGATACCGACAGCGATGGCGCGATCAGCAAGCAGGAGGCCCAGGTCAATGCCGGTCTCTCGCAGATCTTCGACCAGGCTGACGGCAACGCCGACGGCAAGTTGACCCCGGACGAGTACAAGGCGTTCGTCGCCAAGCAGCAGGACGGCGCCAACAGCGCGCCGCAGCAGAAGAACTGAGGATCGGACTGACCCATCCCGCTGCCTTCGGGCAGTCCACGCGGGAGCCTTCGGGCTCCCGTTTTCGTTGGGCGCGTTGGGCACGCGGGTAGAATGGGCCCATGGACACGACGCACGCAGCAGGCATTGAACTGGTCGGCTTTGACGGGGACGACACCCTGTGGAAGAGCGAGGACTACTACCGCACCGCCGAGGAGGATTTCGAGTCCATCGTCGGCCGGTACATCGATCTGCACGACCCGCGCAATCTCGGCCACCTGCTGGCGGTGGAGCGGCGCAACCTGAAGATCTTCGGGTATGGCGTGAAAGGCATGACCTTGTCGATGATCGAAGCGGCGATCGAGATGACGGAAGGCCGTATCGAAGCGCGCGATATCCAGCGTGTGGTCGAGATCGGCCGCACCACGTTGCAGCATCCGGTGGACGTGCTGGAGGGCGTGCGCGAGGCCGTGGAGGATATCGCCCGCGATTACCAGGTGGTGCTGATCACCAAGGGCGACCTGTTCCACCAGGAGCAGAAGATCGCCCAATCCGGCCTGGCCGATCTTTTCCCGCGCATCGAGATCGTGTCGGAGAAGGACCCGCAGACCTACGGCCGCGTGCTGTCCGAATTCGGGCTGAGCCCGGCGCGCTTCGTGATGGTCGGCAACTCGCTGCGCTCGGACGTCGAGCCGGTGCTTGCGCTGGGGGGCTGGGGCATCCATACCCCGTATGCCGTGACCTGGGCGCACGAACAGGAACATGGCGTGGATGCCGCCTCGCCGCGCTTGCGCGAAGTCGCCCACGCGCGCGACTGGCCGCAGGCGGTGCGCGAGTTCGATCGCATCGCGCGCACCGCGGCCTAGTCGCGCGTAGCGCGCCTGCGGCATCATCAACCCATGCGCCTGCGTCTTGCCCTCTGCCTGTCCCTGCTGCCGCTGCTGGCGGTGTCCGTGGCGCACGCCGCGCGTGCCGCGCAAGATGCGGCAGCGTCGGCGAGCGCGCCGGCTGAAAGGAGCGCCTACGACACCGGCGATGCCTGGATCGATCGCTGGCTGGAAGACGTGGACGCCTATGCCCGGCGCTACCCGGGCAGTTTCGTAGACGAACTGCAGCGCACCCTGGGCGTACGCCGGGGCTATGCGGAGGCGGTACTGAAGGTACCGGGCTGGCGCGCGGGCGATCTGTATTTCGCCTGCGCCTGGGCCCAGGCCATGCAGCGCAGTTGCCGTGACCTGGTGCGCCTGCGCAGCCAGGCGGCCGACAAGCCCTGGGCGGAGTTGCTGGCGGCGCAGGGCAAAGCCGATAACCTGGCCTACCGGCAGGTGCGGCACGCCCTCGTCGCCAGCTATGACCGCTGGGACCGCCCCATCGAACTGGACGCGCGCCTGCGCGAGCAACTGGGCGATGCCCCGGCGCGCCTGGCACGCGCCCGCGCGGCGTACGACACCCCGGCTGCCCCCGAGGCGCGCTGAACCGCCGCGGGGCAATTGCTGCTGTGCGGCTGGCCGCCCCGCGCCCGCCTCGGCGAAAATGGCGGCGCCGGCGATGGGCCGGCGTTTCGCGCCCGCATGCCATGACCGGTAAGACCTTCGTCAGCCCCGACCACATCCGCAGCCGCTTCGCCCAGGCGATGTCCGACATGTACCGCCTGGAGGTGCCGCTGTATGGCGAGCTGATGTCGCTGGTGGCCGAGGTCAATGCGCAGGTGTTGGACGAGGATGTGGCGCTCGCCGAGCGCCTGCAGCGCAACGACGAGCGCGCGCGCCTGGATCTGGAACGCCATGGCGCCATCCGCGTCGGCACGGCCGAAGAGCTGTCGTTGCTGCGCCGCGCTTTCGCGATCATGGGCATGCACCCGGTGGGCTATTACGACCTGGCCGTGGCCGGCGTGCCGGTGCATTCCACCGCATTCCGGCCCGTGGAGCCGGCGGCGCTGTCGCGCAATCCGTTTCGCGTGTTTACCTCGTTGCTGCGGCTTGAGCTGATCGAAGATGCCGCACTGCGTGCGCAGTCGGCCGACATCCTGGCCCGCCGCGACATCTTCACGGCCGGCGCGCGGGCGCTGATCGAACAGGCCGAGCGCGACGGCGGCCTGGATGAAGCCGACGCCGAGCGCTTCGTCGCCGAGGCGCTGGAAACCTTCCGCTGGCACAGTGACGCCACCGTGCCGCTGCCCACTTATCGCGCCTTGCACGACGCCCACCGTTTGATTGCCGACGTGGTGAGCTTCCATGGCCCGCACATCAACCACCTGACCCCGCGCACGCTCGACATCGATGCGGCGCAGGTACAGATGCAGCAGCGCGGCATGGTCGCCAAGGCGGTGATCGAAGGTCCGCCGCGTCGCCGTTGCCCAATCCTGCTGCGACAGACCAGCTTCAAGGCGCTGGAGGAGTCGGTGCGCTTTCCGGCCGGCGATGGCAGCGCCGAAGCTGGCAGCCATACCGCGCGTTTCGGCGAGATCGAACAGCGCGGCCTGGCGCTGACGCCGAAGGGCCGCGCCTTGTACGACACGCTGCTGGCCCAGGCACGCGACAGCGGCGGCGCCGGCAGCACGGGCGATGACTATGGCGCCCGGCTGGAAGCCGCCTTCGCCGGCTTCCCGGATGACTACGAAACGCTGCGCCGCGAAGGCCTGGGCTATTTCCGCTATCGCCTGACCGATGCGGGCCGGGCCGATGCCGTCAAGGCGGGGATGATGACGCCAGACGAGGCTGTCGAAGCGGGCCTGGCGATGGCCGATCCCATCGTCTATGAGGATTTCCTGCCGGTCAGCGCGGCGGGTATCTTCCAGTCCAATCTAGGTGGCACCGAGCAGCGCGCCTATGGTGCGCAGGCGAACCAGGCAGCCTTCGAGCAAGCCCTGGGCGCACGGGTGCGCGACGAGTTCGCCATCTATGCGGCGATCGAACGCGATTCGCTGGCCGATCTGGAAGGCTGAGCGATGGGCGTGGCGCGTCGGGGCCTGGGCCGCGACGGTGTCTCCGGGTTCCGGTAGTGCCGCTACGAGCCGCAGGCCTCTGCACGGGCCAGCAGCAGCGCCTTCTCCCGGGCATTGCGTGCCAGCGCCGCAGCCTGCTCGAACGCCGCGCGCGCTTCGCCATGCCGCCCCAGCTTCTGCAACAGATCACCACGCACGGTCGGCAGCAGGTGGTATTGGCGTAGCGCCGGATGTTCGGCGATAGCCTCGACCAACGGCAACGCCGCCGCCGGTCCTTCGGCCATCGACACCGCCACCGCCCGGTTGAGCTCGACCACCGGCGATGGCACGCGCTCAGCCAGGCGTGCGTACAGCGCGGTCATCAGCATCCAATCCGTGTCTTCGACGCGCCGGGCGCGCGCATGGCAGGCGGCGATGGCGGCTTGCAGCGCATAGGGCCCACCCGCGCCGCCCAGTGCCGAAGCCCGGGCCAGCGCCGTCAGGCCATGGCGAATCAGCAACCGATCCCAGCGACTGCGGTCCTGGTCGGCGAGCAACACCGGCGCTCCCGACGCATCCACGCGCGCGCGCTGCCGCGACGCCTGCAGTGCCATCAGTGCCAGCAAGCCATGCACTTCCGGATCGCGCGGCGCCAGCCGGGCCAATACGCGGCACAGGCGCAACGCTTCCTCGCACAAGGCAGGGCGCATCAAATCATCGCCCGCCGTTGCCGCGTAACCCTCATTGAAGATCAGGTACAGCACCTCCAGCACCGAACCCAGGCGCGCATCGCGCTCCTCGCCGCGCGGCACTTCGAACGGCACTTGCCGTTCGCTCAGGGTGCGCTTGGCGCGGACGATGCGCTGCGCCACGGTTGCCTCCGGCACCAGGAAGGCGCGGGCAATTTCATCCGTGGCCAGGCCGCCGAGCATGCGCAGGGTCAAGGCGACGCGTGCCTCGGTGCCGAGTACCGGGTGGCAGGCGACGAACATCAGGCGCAGCAGGTCATCGCCGATGTCGTCGTCCGGATCGACCTGCTGCGAGGCCTGCGCCGCGAGTTGATCGCGCTCGATCTCATAGCCGAGCGCATCCTGCTTGCGCCGCTGCAACTGGAAGTGGCGCAGGCGATCGATCGCACGGTTGCGCGCGGTGGTCATCAGCCACGCGCCGGGATTATCGGGAATGCCATCCGTGGGCCAGCGTTCGAGCGCGGCGAGCAGGGCGTCCTGTGCCAGCTCTTCGGCCAGGCCCACGTCGCGGACCTGGCGCGCGAGCGCGGCGATGATCTTCGCCGCTTCCATGCGCCAGACCGCGTTGAGGGTGCTGTGGACATCGCGTTCGCCCATGGCCGGCGATCAGACCACCGCCGGCGCGGCGGAGCAAGCTGCGGCGCAACCAGAGCCACGCGCCTGCCTCATGCCGGCGGGTCGCCGCTGGTGTGGAAGACTTCCCACAAATGGCCATCCGGGTCCTGGAAGCCATGCTGGTACATGAAGCCGTAGTCCTTCGGCTCGCCGGACACCACGCCGCCTGCCGACGCCGCACGGGCAACCAGCGCATCGACCTCGGCGCGGCTGTCCACCGCCAGCGCGGTGATCACCTCGGCCGCCTTGCCGGTGTCGCACACCGCCTTGGTCATGAAGCCTTCGAAGAAGGGCTTCACCAGCAGCATGGCGAAGATGTTCTCGCCGAGGATGAGGCAAGTGGCGTTCTCGTCGGTGTACTTGGCGTCGAACGAGAAGCCAAGCGCACCGAAGAACGCCACCGCGCGCGGCAGCGATTCCACCGGCAGGTTCACGAAAATCTGCTTGATCATGATTGGGCCTTGTCCGGATCAGGGTTGCTTGTACACGCCGTTGATCAGCCACGGCGTGCCGAAGCGATCGATCAGCATGCCGAAGCGCTCGGCCCAGAAGGTCTCGGCCATCGGCATCTGCACCTGGCCGCCTTCGGACAAGGCCTTGAACACGCGTTCGGCTTCGGCGTTGTCATCGCAGTTCAGCGCCACCGAGATGCCGCCTTGCTTCTTCTCGAAGCCGGGGGGCATGTCCGAGCCCATCAGGAAAGCGGCCTGACCGTGGGCAAGGGTGGCATGCATGATGTTTTCCTTGGCGCTGGCGGGAATATCGCCGCAGCCTTCCGGCGGCTGGGTGCCTTCGGGCTGCGGCGGCGCATCCCCGTAGGTGATCTGGAACACTTCGCCGCCAAAGATGGTCTTGTAGGTGGCGAATGCCTGCCGGCAGTCGCCATTGAAGCTCAGGTAGGGCGTGGTCTTCATCTGCGGATCCTCGTTCAAGGTTGGGTGTCGACACGTGCGCGCAGGCGCTGTTCCTGCTCGCGCAACTCGGGGGTGAAGGCGTCACCGAAATCTTCGGCATCAAAGACGGGCCGCAGCTCGACTTCGAACGTATCGCCCTCCGGATTGGGGATGCGCCGGGCCCATTCCACGGCCTCGGCGAAGGAGCGAACCTGCAGCAGCCAGAAGCCGGCGACCAGTTCCCGCGTCTGGGCAAACGGACCATCCACGACGGTCAGGCCATCGTGCCGGAAGCACACCCGGGCGCCGCGTGAACTGGGGTGCAGGCCTTCGCCGGCCAGCAGGACGCCGGCGTCTACCAGCTGCTCGTTGAAGCTGCCCATGGCGGAGAGCAGCGCTTCACTGGGCAGTGTGCCGGCTTCGGACGCGGGGGTGGCTTTCATCAGAACCATGACGCGCATGACAGACCCTCCGGACATGGCGGTCAGGTCCGCCTTCCATAGGGCGACGGATGGAGGGGCCGGAGATCGACAGGGCCGCGTGGTCTTTTTGGTGGCCGGGGCCTCAAGGGGGCACGTCGGCAGGGTCGCGCCCCCACGGAGCCGGACTCAGGGTTCCGGACGAAGCGCCGCCTTCACCCGCTGGCTATCGACACTGGTTGCACGCATACCGGGTGCAACGGCGAGGCTGCTTTGTACGCCAAATAGCGCGAGGATGCGGTAGGCCTCGGCCATTTCTATTTTCTGGAGCGGCAGATAGCGATAGCTTGCCAGCCCGTGTTCCGTGAACACCAGGCTCGCCAGGAATTCCGCCCTGGCTTCTTCGGAAAGCGCCAACAAAGGCGATTGCGTGGGCATCTTGTCCAAATAATCATCCAGCGCAGCGCGGCTCGTGATGGGAGCGGCGATCTGGTCGAGGATTCTTTGATCGATTTCGGCGTTTGCCGGGGTAGCGGGCAATTGATCCGACGCTGGCGCAAGGCAGGGCGAGGCCAGCAAAATGAGTGAGAGCGCGAGTCGCTTCATCTGGATGCTCCTTGAAAGGTCGAGACGCCGCCAAGGTGGCGGTGTCGAGACGGCTATAGAGCACTTCAGACAGCTCGGACAATCGGAAACTGTCGGCATCGATCCGAATCACGAGGAGCGTTAGAAATGTCTCATCTGTGATGACTGTTTGTGACAGAAGCCGCGGGCTCGATCGTCGGATGCGCGTGTGCCCTCATCCGCCCTTCGGGCACCTTCGACCCCGAGGGCCCCCAGTCCCGCACGCGGGAGAAGGGAGATCTTCGGGATTGCGTCGAATCGTTTGTCTCCCCCTCCGGCCCTGAGCGAAGCGAGAAGCAGCGAGCGCCAGAGACTTGAAGGACTCCCTTCTCCCGCTGGCGGGAGAAGGTGCCCGAAGGGCGGATGAGGGCGCTCCACCTCCCGGTCGATGAGATCCATGGAAGCGTCCGGGGGCTGTGCCCTATCGGGGGCGTGTGGCGACATGGATGTCGCCACCCGAGCTCAAGTCCATGGAAGGACGCTTTTGGCGCCCCCCGATAGGGCACAGCCCCCGGATGCTGCGCGATAGCAAAAGAACAGCCATCGCCGTCAGCAGGCAACAAAAAAGAAAGGGCCGCATCGCGGCCCCTCCCCAACTCAACGCAACGGCTTCACCGCAGTCGTAGTCGCAGCCCCAGCCGCCGCACGCCGCGCCGCCTTCTTCTCCCGCCGCCGCGCGCGCCAGCTTTTCCAATGATCGGCCAGGCACGAGAAGATCACGTACAACGCCGGCGTACTCAGCAGCGTCAGGCTCTGCGAAATCACCAACCCGCCGATCATCGCGATACCCAGCGGCCGGCGCAGTTCCGAGCCCTCGCCCAGGCCGATCGCCAGTGGCAACGCCGCCAGGATCGCCACCATCGTGGTCATCATGATCGGACGGAAACGCACGATGGAAGCCTCGCGCGCCGCCTCCTTCGGCGTCTTGCCATGCTCGCGCCGCGCCACCACCGCGAAGTCGATCATCATGATCGCGTTCTTCTTCACGATGCCGATCAACAACACCAGCGCGATCATCGAGATCACCGACAGCTCGGTATTGGTCACGAACAACGCCAACAACGCACCCATGCCCGCCGCCGGCAGCGTCGAGAGGATCGTCACCGGGTGGATCAAACTCTCGTAGAGCATGCCCAGCACGATATAGACGGTCAGGATCGCCGCCAGCAGCAGCACCACCATCGAGTTCGGATTGAGCTGCACATTGAATCCACCCCCATCGCTGATGCGGATGCCGTCGGGCATGCGCAGGCCCTTCACCGCCGCGGCAATGATCGCGTCCGCCTCGCCCGTGCTCACGCCCGGTGCGAGGTTGTAGCTGAGGTCCATCGTCGTGTACTGGTTGTCATGGGTGATCTGCGGCGGCGCCAGGCCCGGCACCTGATGCGCCACCGCGGTGATCGGCACCATCTGCCCAGCACTGTTCGGCACGTAGACCTGGTCCAGCGCCGCCGGCGTGGCGGTTTGCGAGGGCAGGGCGTTGACCACCACGGAGTACTGGTTGAGATCCGAGTAAATCGTGGAGATCGAGCGCTGGCCAAAAGCGCCGTACAGCGCGCCGTCGATCGCGCCGATCGAAATGCCCAGGCGCGCGGCCTTGCCACGATCGATCACGATGTTCTGGCGCAGGCCGGCCGTGTCGACATCGGTGCCGACATCGCGCAGCTTCGGGTTCTGCTTCAGCACCGCCTGCAACTTCGGCAGCCATTCCTGCAACTGGGCCAGGTCGTTGCCTTGCAGGGATACCTTGTACTGCGCGCCCTGGCTGGTGCCGCCACCACCATCACTGGGCAGATCCTGGATCGCGCGCAGGCGCAGTTCCAGGTCCGGATAGCGGTCTGCCTTGGCGCTCAGTCGCGCCAGCACCTGGTCGGTGGTCTCGCGGCGGCCTTCGGCGCGGGTCTTGAGCTCGATGTTGAACGAGGCGCTGGAACCCTGTCGGCTCGAACCCAGGCGCGCACCGATGATCTTCACCGCCGGGTCGGCCATCAGCATGTCGCTGATGCGGCGCTGGCGATCGACCATGTCGGCGAACGAGACCGTGGCGCTGGAGCTGGCCCGGCCCCAGATCAGGCCGGTGTCCTGCGGCGGAAAGCTGCCCTTCTTCACCGCGCCGGCCAGGAACACCGTGGCCGCGATCAGCAGCAGCGGCGTCAGCGACAGCAGCAGCGCATGGCGCAACGAGAAATCCAGCGCCTTGGTGTAGATGCGCAGGCTGCGGTCATGCATGCCTTCCAGGAAACGGCCGATACGCCCCGGGTTCTCCGGCTCGCTGTGGCCGGAGAGGAAGCGGCTGCACAGCGCCGGGGTCAGCGTCAGCGAGACCAGCATCGACACCACGATCGCCGCGACCAGGGTCACGGTGAACTCGCGGAAGAACGCACCGATCATGCCGCTGGCAAATAGCAGCGGAATGAACACCGCCACCAGCGAGGCGGTGATCGAGACGATGGTGAAGCCGATCTCGCGCGCGCCGGCCAGCGCCGCCTGCATCCGGGTCATGCCCTCGTCGAGGTGGCGCATGATGTTCTCGATCACCACGATCGCATCGTCGACGACGAAGCCAATGGCGATCACCAACGCCAGCAGGCTGAGGTTGTTGAGGGTGAAACCCAGCGCGTACATCACCAGCGCCGAGCCGGCCAGCGACAACGGCACGGTGATCGCGGCAATCAGCGTGGGTGCCAGGCGGCGCAGGAACAGCGCCATGGTCAGGACCACCATGGCCAGCGAGATCAGCAGGGTGATCTGCACTTCGGCCAGCGAGGCGCGGATGGTCGGCGTGCGGTCGAAGTACGCGGTCATCTGCGTACCGGGATTGAGGTAGGTGCGCAGCTCCGGGATGGTCGCCTTCACCCGGTCCACGGTCTGCACGATGTTGGCCCCGGCCCGGGTGAACACGTACATCACCACCGCCGGCTTGCCGCCGAACCAGGCGGCCTGGTACGCGTCCTGCTGGCCGTCATAGACATTGGCCACGTCGCCCAGGCGGATCACCCGGCCGTTGGACTGCGTGGCGATGGCGAGCTGGGCGAAGTCCGCGGCCTTGGACACCGAGTCGTTGGCGACGATCGCCATCGTGGTCTTGCCGTCGGACAGGAAGCCGGTAGGCGAGGTCACGTTGGCGGCGCGCACCGCGTTGCGCAGGTCATCCGGGGTCAGGCCCAGCGCGTTGAGCGCGTGCATGTCCACGTCCACGCGCACCGCCGGGGTGGAGGCGCCGGCGATATCGACCGAGCTGACCCCGCTGATCTGCCGCAGGCGCTGGGCCAGCAGCGAATCGGCGACGTTGTACAACTCATCGGCCGATTGGGTTTGCGAGGTCAGCGCAATGGCGATGACCGGGTCGTCGTTCGGATTGGCCTTCTGGTACATCGGCGTGCCCAGGCCCGAGGGCAGGTCCGCCTGCGCGGCGTTGATCGCGGTCTGCACGTCCTGTGCGGCGGCGTCGATGTCCACGTTGCCCTGGAACACCATGAACACCATGCTGCTGTTCTCCGAACTGGAGGAGCGCATGCGATCGATGCCCGGTACCTGGCCCAGGTGGCGTTCCAGCGGGGCGGTGACGGTCGAGGCCATGGTGCTGGCGTCCGTGCCGGACTGCGTGGCATGGACGAAGATCACCGGAATCTGGATGTTCGGCAGCGCCGCCACGCCCAGGCGCAGGTAGCACATCAGGCCGATCACGAACAGGCCGATGGCCAGCAGCGCGGTGCCGATGGGGCGTTTGATGAAAGGCGCGGAGAGATTCATGCGGGGCGCTCGCTCAAGAGTGCGACTGCTGCACGGCCGGGCGCGTGCCATGCCTGGCGGCACGCCGGTCGCGCCACGCCTGCACGCGCTCGGAGAAGCGCTCCATGTACAGATAGATCACCGGCGTGGTGTACAGCGTGACCAGCTGCGACAGCAGCAGGCCGCCGACGATCGAGATGCCCAGCGGACGACGCAGCTCCGAACCGATGCCGGTGCCCAGCGCCAGCGGCAGCGCGCCGAGCATCGCCGCGGCGGTGGTCATCATGATCGGGCGGAAACGCAGCAGGCAGGCGCGACGGATCGCCTCGTGCGCGCTGGCGCCGGCACGGCGGGCCTCGATGGCGAAGTCGATCATCATGATCGCGTTCTTCTTGACGATGCCGATCAGCAGCACGATGCCGACGATGCCGTCCACCGACAGGCTCAGGCCGCACATCATCAGCGCGAGCAGCGCACCGACGCCGGCCGGGGGCAGGGTCGAGATGATGGTCAGCGGGTGGATGTAGCTCTCGTACAGCACGCCCAGCACGATGTAGATCAACACGATCGAGGCCAGCAGCAACCACACCACGTCGGTCTGGCTGCCGGTGAACTCGGCCGCCTTGCCGACGAACTGCGCATGCACCTGCGAAGGCACCTGCAATTGCTCGGCGGTGCGCTCGATCGCCTTCACCGCCTGCGACAGCGAATAGCCCGGCGCCAGGTTGAACGATACGGTGATCGCCGGCAGCTGCTGCTGGTGGCTCACCACCAGCGGGGTATTGGAGACCTTGGCCTCGGCCAGCGCCGACAGCGGGATGATGCTGCCCGCGCCGACGGTGATGCCGGTGTTCTGGTTGCCAATGCCGGTAGCGGTGGACGAGTTCGACGAGGTCACCTGGCCGAAGCTGGTGGCATTGGTGCCGGTCAACGCGCCGCTGCCATTGCTGGCCACGGCGAGCTGGTTCATCAGCGCGGTGCTGGTGCGAAATTCCGGCGCCACTTCCAGCACGACGCGATACTGGTTGAGTTCGGTGAAGATGGTCGAGATCTGGCGCTGGCCGAAGCTGTCGTACAGCGTGTCGTCGATGGTCTGCATCGGCACGCCCAGCATGCTGGCCTTGTCGCGGTCGATGTTGATCTCCAGCGCCCGGCCGGCGTTGGCCAGGTTGTTGTCGACATCGGCCAGTTCCGGCAGCTTGCGCAGCGCCTCGGTCATCTTCGTCGCCCAGCTCGCCAGCTCGGCGCTGTCCACGCTGGACAGCGAGTACTGGTACTCGGTGGCGGCGACGCGGGTATCCAGGGTCACGTCCTGCACCGGCTTGAGGTACAGCGCCACACCGGGGATGCCGGCCACGGCCTTCTGCAGGCGCGGCAGGATGTCTTCCAGCGACTCGCGCGCGCTGCGCTCCTTGAGCACGATGGAGAGCTGGCCTTGATTGAGGGTCGGGTTCATCGTGCCGGCGCCGATGAAGGCGGCCACGCCGGTGACGGCCGGGTCCTTGCGCAGTGCCTCGGCCACGGCCTGGGTGCGCTGCTCCATCTGCGGGAAGGCGACGTTCTGGTCGGCCTGGACCACGCCGGTGATCAAACCGGTGTCCTGCTCGGGCAACAGGCCCTTGGGAATGACCACATAGAGGATCACGGTCAACGCGACCGCGCCGATCGCCACGCCCAGGGTCAGGGCCTGGCGCGCCAGCACCCAGTCCAGGGTGCGCTCGTACAGCGCCACGGTGCGCGTCCACAGGTTGGTCTTGCCGGCGGCCGCCGCGCGCTCGTGCGCGTCTTCACCTTCCGGCAGTTCGTCGGGCTTGAGCAGGTAGGCGCACATCATCGGCGTCAGCGTCAGCGACACCAGCATCGAGATGACCACCGCGATCGACAGCACCCACGCGAACTCGTGGAACAGCCGGCCGGTGACGCCCGGCATCAGGATCAGCGGCAGGAACACCGCCACCAGCGACACCGTCAGCGACAACACGGTAAAGCCGATCTGGCGCGCGCCGGTCTCGGCCGCTTCCTTGCCGTCCATGCCTTGCTCGATGTAGCGGACGATGTTCTCGATCATCACGATCGCGTCGTCCACCACGAAGCCGGTCGCCACCACCAGCGCCATCAGCGACAGGTTGTCCAGCGACATGCCGGCGAAGGCCATCACGCCGAACGTGCCGGCCAGCGACAGCGGCACGGCGATCGACGGAATGATCGTGGCCCACAGTCGGCGCAGGAACACGAAGATCACCGCCACCACCAGGAAGATGGTCAGGATCAGGGTGAACTTCACCTCGTGCACCGAGGCGCGGATGGTTTCGGTGCGGTCGGAGAACACATCCAGGTGCACATCGGCCGGCAGCACTGCCTGCAGGCTCGGCAGGATCGCGCGGATCTGCTCGACGGTCTGCACGATGTTCGCGCCCGGCTGGCGACGGATTTCCAGCAGCACCGCCGGCTTGCCATCGGCCCAGGCCGAGAGCTGGTCGTTCTCCACGCCATCGACCACCTGGGCGACGTCGCGCAAGCGTACCGGCGCGCCGTCCTTGTAGCTGATGATGGTTTCCTTGTACTCGGCCGCATCGGTGAGCTGGTCGTTGGTGCCGATGCTGTAGGACTGGGTCTTGCCGTTGAGCGAGCCCTTCGGCGCCGAGACATTGGTCTGAGTCAGCGCGCTGCGCAGCGACTCCATGGTCAGGCCCATGTTCGACAACTGCGCCGGGTTGACCTGGATGCGTACGGCCGGGCGCACGTTGCCGGCGATCGAAACCAGGCCCACGCCCTGCACCTGCGACAGGCGCTGGGCCAGGATCGAATCCGCATAGCGGTTGATCTCGCGCAGCGGCAGCGAATCGGAGGTGAGCTTGAGGGTGAGGATGGCCGCGTCGGCCGGGTTCACCCGGTTGTAGACCGGCTGGTAGGGCAGCGACGAGGGCAGCGTGGCCTGGCGGATCGCCGCCTGCACGTCCTGCGCGGCGATGTCGATGTCCCGGTCCATCGAGAACTGCAGGATGATCGTGGACAGGCCTGCCGACGAATCGGAGGTCATCATGTCCAGGCCGGAGATCTGCCCGAACTGGCGCTCCAGCGGGGTGGTGACCAGCGAGGCCATGGTGGCGGCATTCGCGCCCGGGTACTGGGTGGTGACCACCAGGCTCGGCGCATCGATTTCCGGCAGCGCCGAGACCGGCAGCTGGCGATAACCGAGGATGCCCAGCAGCAGCACGCCCGCCATCAACAGCGAGGTGGCGATGGGGCGGCGGATGAAGATCGACGAGAAGCCCACGCGGCTCTCCTGGCTGGGGTTCATGCAAACAGGGCCGGCGCAGGTTGCGCCGGCATGACATCCCGGGCGGCCTGGCCGCCCGGCTTACGCGATCAGCGCGGGCCGCCGCCGCGACGGCCACCGCCGGCACTGCCGCGGCTCTTGCCCGCAGCGGCCTTGAGTTCGGCATCGGTCGGCGGCGCGGGGGTCTCGCCCGGCGCCAGGGCCTGCACCTTGCTGCCCGGCTTGAGGCGGAACTGGCCTTCGGTGACCACCTTCTCGCCGGCCTTCAGGCCGCTGGCGATCTGCACCAGGCTGTCACTGACTTCCACGCCCTGCTTGACGTTCTGCATGCGCACGGTGCTGTCGGCCTGCACCACGTACACGTAGTCGCCGTCCGGGCCGCGCTGCACGGCCTGCGTCGGCACCACGATGCCGCTGCCGATGGTGCGCAGCTGCACGCGCACGTTGACGAACTGGCCCGGCCACAACGCGCTGTCGGCGTTGTCGAAGATGGCGCGGGCGCCGAAGGTGCCGCTGTCGGCGCTGATGCGGTTGTCGATGACGTCGAGCTTGCCGGCATCGTTGATCGTGTGCGCATCGCCGCGATCCAGCGCGGCCACGGCCAGGGGCGCCGCGGCCTGGCCTTCGCGTACCGGGGTGAGCAGGCGTTCGGGCAGGTTGAAGGAGACGTAGATCGGGTGGATCTGGGTCAGGGTGACGATTGCCGTGCTGGTGCCGACGATGTTGCCCACGTCCACGCCGCGGAGGCCGGCGATGCCGCTGATCGGCGCAGTGATGCGGGTGTACTGCAGTTGCACCTGGGCTGCGCGCATGGCCGCATCGTTGGCGGCGACGGCTGCCTCGTATTGCGTCACCTGGTTGCGCTGGGTGTCCAGGTCGGTCTTGGACACGTACTGCTGGTACTCCGGCGCGTTGGAACGCGCGTAATTGGAGCGTGCGGTGGCGAGCAGGGCCTGGTTCTGTGCCTTGGCGGCGGCGGCCTGGTCGTAGCTGGCCTGCAGGCTGCGCGGGTCGATCTGCGCGAGCAGGTCGCCCTTCTTCACTTCCTGGCCTTCCTTGAAGTTGATGCTCAGCAGCTGGCCGCTGACCTGCGGATTGACGGTGACGGTGTTGAGCGCGGTCACCGTGCCCAGCGCGGTGGCGAACACCGGCACATCCTGGGTCATTGCGGCCACCGCGGTGACCGGCACCGGGCCGTTGTCCTCGCCCTGTCCGTCGCCGCCACCCGCGGCGGCGGCGCCTGGCCTGCCCTGCCCACGGCCCTCATGGCCACCGCCCCGCAGCATGTGCGCGCCAATGGCCAACACGACGACCACTGCGACCACGAGCAGCGAGATCTTCCAGAAACGCGACATTCGACAACTCCTGAGGCGGTGTAGGGGGGAGGGCAGGCGCCGTCCCGGGACAAGCGGAGAAGCTTATCGCCGGATCGTGGCGATTGGACCATGACTGACGGGCCAGTCAGACCGCGTCGCGGCGGGTTGGTTCAGGGCCCGCCTCCTCGCACAACGCGCCAGAGCGCCATTGGTTGACCGCCACCCCGTATTCGCCCCTGGCGCGGTGCATTAGATTGTCCCTTTCCCACCCGAGAGGTTCCGTGATGCCCCATCCGCGCGTCTGGGCTGGTGCCCTGCTGCTGACCCTTCCCTGGACCGTGCTGGCCGCGCCGGCAGAGCGCCCCGAGGTGACCGCCGCCGCTGCCAAGCTGCAGGCCCAGGTCGTGAGCTGGCGGCGGGACTTCCACGCACATCCGGAACTGTCCAATCGCGAAGAGCGCACCTCGGCCCAGGTGGCCGCGCACCTGCGCAAGCTGGGGCTCAAGCCGCGCGTGGGCATTGCCCACCACGGCGTGGTGGCGATCATCGAAGGCGGCCTGCCCGGCCCGAAGATCGCGTTGCGCGCCGACATGGACGCCTTGCCGGTGACCGAACAGACCGGCCTGCCGTTCGCCTCCAAGGTCACCAGCGAATACCGCGGCGAACCGGTCGGGGTGATGCACGCCTGTGGCCACGACGCCCACACCGCGATCCTGCTGGGGGTTGCCGATGCCCTGGTGGCGATGAAGGCGCAGCTGCCGGGCCAGGTGATGCTGATTTTCCAGCCGTCGGAGGAAGGCGCGCCGGGCAACGAAGAAGGCGGCGCCTCGCTGATGCTCAAGGAAGGCCTGTTTGCCGACTTCAAGCCCGAAGCGGTGTTTGGCCTGCACGTGTTCTCCAGTGTCCAGGTCGGTCAGATCGCGGTGCGCGGCGGGCCGCTGATGGCCGCCTCCGATCGCTTCAACATCAAGGTGATCGGCCGCCAGACGCATGGCTCGGCGCCGTGGAACGGCATCGATCCGATCGTGGCCAGTGCCGACCTGATCAGCGCGGCGCAGACGGTGGTCAGCCGCCAGGCCAACATCGCCAAGCAGCCTGCCGTGGTGAGCTTCGGCGCGATCAAGGGTGGCATCCGCTACAACATCATTCCCGACGAAGTGGAGATGGTGGGCACGATCCGTACCTTCGATGAAGGGATGCGGCAGAAGATCTTCGCCGACCTGAAGAATGTTGCCGAGCACACCGCCGCCGCCCACGGCGCCCGTGCCGAAGCGCAGGTGCCGGATCAGGACGGCAACCCGGCCACGATCAACAACCCGGCGCTGACCGCGAAGATGCTGCCGAGCCTGCAGGCCGTGGTGGGCGTGGACAATGTCTACGAGCCGCCGCTGCAGATGGGCGCCGAAGACTTCTCGTTCTATGCGCGCGAAGTGCCGGGCCTGTTCTTCTTTGTCGGCGCGACTTCGCAGGGCATCGATCCGGCCACTGCGCCCAGCAACCACTCGCCCAAGTTCCTGCTCGACGAAAAGGCGCTGGACGTGGGCCTTCGCGCGCTGCTGCAGGTGTCGTTGGACTACCTGCACGGCGGCCCGCAGGCCTGACCGGCCCCTTTCCCGCGCCGCGGCCCACCAAGCTGACCGATCCCTTCTCCCGCGTTGCGGGAGAAGGTGCCCAACCTCCCTCACCCCCAACCCCTCTCCCGCAAGCGGGAGAGGGAGCGCTTTGCCCGGGAGTTCAGCGCCTGCGCCGTAGAATGGCGCCCATGAACACCCCCGCCGATTCCAGCCTCGGACGCGAAGTCGCCTACCCGTCGCACTACGACCCCTCGCTGCTGTTTCCGATCCCGCGCCTGCCCAGCCGCGAGTCGATCGGCCTCGACCCGGCCGCGCTGCCGTTCATCGGCCGCGACCGCTGGCACGCCTACGAACTCGGCTGGCTCGATGCCTACGGCAAGCCCTGCGTGGCCACCGCCACGATCCATGTGCCCAGCGATTCGCCGAACCTGGTCGAGTCCAAGTCGCTCAAGCTCTATCTGAACTCGCTCAACAGCACCCGCTTCAATGGGCCGGCCGCCGTGCGCGAGTGCATCGCCAACGATCTGTCGGCCCGGGCCGGCGCGCCGGTGGAGGTCGAGTTCGGCCTGCCGCCGATCGTGGACACTGACAGCGACGAGATCCTGATCGACGGCCTCGACGTCAGCATCGACGACTACGGTCCGCCGAATGCCTCGCACCTGCGTCATGCGCCGGGCGAAGAGATGGTGGAAGAGATCCTGGCCTCGGCGCTGCTGAAGTCCAACTGCCCGGTCACCGGTCAGCCGGACTGGGCCAATGTCACCCTGCGCTATCGCGGCCCGCTGATCGATCGCGAAGGCCTGCTGCGCTATCTGGTCAGCTATCGCGACCACGCCGAATTCCACGAGCAGTGCGTCGAGCGCATCTTCCACGACGTGATGCGCTGCTGCGCACCGCAATGGCTGGTGGTGGAAGCGCGCTATACGCGTCGTGGCGGCCTGGACATCAATCCGTGGCGTGGCTCGCCGGGCGCACCGGCGCCGATCGCGCGGCGCGATGCGCGACAGTAACAACCGCAACTGACTTCGCCGAGCGGCTTCACGCTGGCGCGATCCGCTTTTAACGTTTGCCGTGCAACCGTGGCGCCACGCTGCATCACGGACACAGTTATGACGAGCAACGAAAAGAAGGCGGACTTCTCGGGCGTTACGTCGAAGGTCGACTCCACCGCCGAGGTGGTGCCGAAGGCTGATTTCTCTGGTGTCACTGCCAAGGTGGACAGCACGGCCGAGATTGTCGGCGAGCAGTCCTACACGGTGCAGAAGGGCGACTCGCTGTCGAAGATCGCCAAGCATCACTACGGCGACGCCAACGCCTGGCAGCAGATTTTCCAGGCCAACCGCGACGTACTCGATGACCCGGACAAGATTTCCCCGGGACAGACGCTGCGTCTGCCTGCCAAGTCCTGAAACCCGGCGCCCTGCGCCGCCGCACGCCATTCGATTCCGGAGGACACCCATGCTGCACACCCAGACGCTTACCCGCGCCATGATCATCGGTCTGGCAGCCAGCCTTGCGTTGGTCGGCTGCAAGAAGAAAGAAGACACCAGCGAGATGGCTGCACCGCCGCCGGCGTCAGCGCCTGCGCCGACCCCGCCGGCCACGGCACCGGTTGCACCGGCAACCGTCACCGTCAGCAGTGTCGCCGTGGGCAATACGGCTGCTGCGGACAAGACCGTGGCGCCGTTGGCCACGTTTGGCACGAAGGACAAGATCGTGGTGTCGGTGCGAACGGATGGTTCGGCCAGCAACGTCAATCTTGGCGTGCGGCTGACCTTCCAGGACGGCCAGGTAGCGGGCGAGCAGAGCGCCACGCTCAACACCACGGGTAGTGAGACCACGAATGTGGAATTCACCAACGCCAACGGGTGGCCGGCGGGCAAGTACACCGCTCAGGTCACAGTCGACGGACAAGCGGCTGGCATGCCGCAGCAGTTCGAGGTGAAGTAAGGCAAGGCGCTTCCGCCGACTCTCTCCCGGCGGAACCGTATAGTGGGGCGCAGCGCAGGCTGCGCCCCTTTTTTGTGTGTCTTTCCCTCTTGCCGCGATGGCTCTTCGCTTCTCGCTAAAAGCCCGTGCACTGAGCGGTGGCTTTCGTCGCCTTACGTCACGGGCCCCGACCCCTCGGGGGCAGGCGTTTCGGTTCCGGCGTACATCCATGTACTCAGTCACCGACCGTGGGCCATCCATGGCCCACTAACGCCTGCCCCCGAGGGGTCGGTGCAAGGCGCG
>Ga0160473_100267_pt1 | contig 43082 bp, 47 predicted proteins | sample HID1975I_E11MG_FD_108217 | JGI IMG/M metagenome (GOLD analysis project Ga0160473, IMG submission 108217) | Enriched soil microbial communities from UW Madison campus, WI, USA - HID1975I_E11 MG | ecosystem: Environmental > Terrestrial > Soil > Unclassified | place: USA: Madison, Wisconsin... | reverse complement strand
GACATTGGCCATGGCGGCGTCGCGGGTCTGACCGATAACGGCCTCGGCCTGGGCGATGCGCGCCGAGATGGCGGCTTCGTCGGCGGCGTGGCGCGCCTGGGCCTCCTCGGCGACGCGGGTCTTGGCGGCGGTCGCCATGGCTCGGGCGTCAGCGCGGGCCTTCTCGACCTCGGCCTTGGCGGCGGCGGCCTGATCGGCGGCCTCGGCCTGGACCGAGCGGGCGGTGGCCACGGCGGTGGAGATGGTGTCGGCGCGTTCGTCCAGCACCCGACGCAGACGCGGTCCGAAGACCTTGGCGATCAGGATGTAGAGAACGACGAACAGGAACAGCAGATAGACGATCTGCCCGCCCCAGTGGGCGAACTCGAACTGCGGCAGGCCGCCGGTTCCGTGCGCCTCGGGTGCGGCGGTCCCGGCATGCAGGTCCGCGGGAGCCCCGTGCGGGGTCGCTTCGACTGGAGTGGGTGTGGTGACCATGACCGTCTGTCGGAAATCGTAATGAAAGCGGCGCCGCGAGCCCTCTGGCCCGGCGGCGCCGCCTTGGAAAGGCGTTCGGGCTAGCCGATCAGCCGAAGATCATCAGGATGCCCAGCACGAAGGCCAGGATGCCCAGGGCTTCGGCCAGCGCGGCGCCGACGAACAGGTTGCCGACTTGCGAGGCGGCGGCCGACGGGTTGCGCAGGGCGCCCGCCAGGAACTGGGCGAAGATGTTGCCCACGCCGATGGCCGAGCCGATCATGCCGAGGGTGGCCAGGCCGGCGCCGATGTACTTGGCGGCTTCAGCGTCCATGATGTGTATTCCTAGTTCTGAGTTGGATGGTTGGGGTGAGAAGACTGGTCCGAACCCTTAGTGGGCGTGGTCCAGGTTGACCACATCATTGAGATAGATGCAGGCCAGAACGGCGAAAACGAAAGCCTGGAGGAAGGCGACCAGGAACTCCAGCGCGGTCAGGGCGATGACCATGCCCATCGACAGGGCCGCGACCGGCAGGGCCAGCAGGCCCATGCCGCCGCCGACCGCCAGGGCGCCCAGCGACACCACGAAGCCAGCGAAGATCTTCAGCGCCACGTGACCGCCCAGCATGTTGCCGAACAGACGAAGGGCCAGGGTGACCGGGCGCAGCAGGAAGGACACGAACTCGATGGCGCCGACGATCGGGCGCAGCAGCAGCGGCGCGCCCATCGGCCAGAACAGCTTGAAGAAGCCCAGGCCGTTCTTGGCGAAGCCGACGACCAGAACCAGGCCGAAGGTGATGATGGCGAAGGTCACCGTGACCGCCAGTTGCGAGGTCGCGGTGAAGGTCAGGAACATCCCCAGGATGTTCATCGCCAGGATCAGCGTGAACAGGGTGAAGACGAACGGGAAATATTTGCGGCCCTCGTGGCCGATGATCGAGTCGGTCAGGCCGTCGATCATGCCGAACATCGACTCGCCCGCCGCCTGAAGCCGGCCTGGCACCACCTGCGGACGCGAGGTCACCATGGCCAGGAAGCCCACGATGACGGCGAACGCCAGGGTCATGGCGATGTGCGAATTGGTGATGGCGAGGTCGACCACGCCGACGCCCGGAATGGTGACGTCGGGAAGATCAACGACCTTGACGATCTGGAACTGATGAATCGGATCGGCCATCGGGCCTTTCGCTCCTGTTAGTCTTCGCCGGCTTCCTCGAAGGGGATGGCTTCCGCCGTGACCCCCTGCGCCTTAGCCTGCGCCATCAGCCGATTGGCCGTCCGGCGCGCCATCCACAACGACAAGGCGAAGCCCAACAGGACCCCGCCGATCAAACCCCAGGGCGTCAGACCGAACAGCCGATCGACGCCGAAACCTATCGCCAGACCCACCAGCACGCCGCCGAGCAATTCGGCGATGATCTTGTAGGCCTGGCTGGTCACGGCATGCGCCGCCAGCTCGGCCGACTTGGCGGTCGCCGACCGCGCCTCCAGTTCGGATGCGCTCTTGTTGAGGCGTTTGATCGCCTCTTCGCGCGATTCCTTCGTAGGGGACATGGCCTGTGCGCTCAGCGCCCCGACATGACGTCGCGGCGGGGTCTGAATTCGGCGCGGAACCTATAGGCGAGGGCGCGCAAGGTCAAGGCGGCGTCTGGCGCGCTCAAGGCGCTGATTTTATTGCGCTATCAAGCCTGCCCCGAGGGGCGTGGCGATGCGTCGCTGCCGACGGCGCCCTCCCGGCCCCGATGCGGAACGGGAGGGCGGTCGGGATCAGGCGCCGATAACGCCGCAGGCGACGCGGTCGCCGGCGCCGCCGATGGGCTGGCTGGTGTGGTCGTCGGCGTTGGCGTGGATCACCAGGGCCGAGCCGTCCTGATCTTTCAGCCATTGGCCCGGGCCTTCGGCGGTCAGGCGGGCGTGGCTGGTGAAGACCTCGGCCATCACCTTGCCGTCGGCGGCTGCATGGATGTTGGGCAGATCGCCGTCGTCGGGACCTTCCGCGTTCAGCAGGCCGTGGGGCTTTTTCGGATCGCCATGATTGATGTGGGCGCCGGCCGAGGTGAACGGCGCCTCGCACTGGCCGGTCGCGTGAATATGGACGCCGTGCCAGCCGGGCGTCAGGCCCGCAGCCTCGATGCGGATCAGCAGTCCGGTCGCGCCCTGAGTCAGCACGGCTGTGCCGATGTCGACGCCCTGGGCGTTCTTCAGCGCCACCGTGGCCGATTCGCCGGGCGTGGCGCGGGCATGAGCATCGTGCGCTGCGGGCATGGCGTGGCCAGCATGCGGATCGGCGTTCTGGGCTACTGCCGCAACGGCGCCGAGGGCCAGCGGCGCGGCGATCAGGGCGGTGACGACGGGAAGGGTGAGGCGCATCGATCAAGGTCCTTTCGTGGGGCGACGCGGACGCCCACGCGGCTTTGCCACGTCCACGCCCGGATGCTAGAAACCCCTATAGCGGATCACGTTCCGATTCCGGCCATCTGAAGCCTGATTTCCTTGACCGACGACCACAATTCCAACGCTGCTTCCGGCGGCGCCGATCTCGATATTTCTCCGATCTCGATCGAGGACGAGCTGAGGCGCTCCTACCTCGACTACGCCATGAGCGTGATCGTCAGCCGCGCCCTGCCGGACGCGCGCGACGGTCTGAAGCCGGTTCACCGTCGCATCCTGTATTCGATGCACGACCTGAACATGACGCCCGAGCGGTCGTATTCGAAGTGCGCGCGTGTCGTCGGTGATGTGCTGGGTCGGTTCCACCCGCATGGCGACGCCTCGGTCTATATGGCGTTGGTGCGCATGGCGCAGCCCTTCTCGATGGGGCTGATGCTGGTCGATGGCCAGGGCAATTTCGGCTCGGTCGACGGCGATATGCCGGCCTCGATGCGATACACCGAGGCCAAGATGGCCCCGGCGGCGGTGGCCCTGCTGACCGACATCGACAAGGACACGGTCGATTTCCAGCCGAACTATGACGAGAAAGAGCTGGAGCCCGTCGTCCTGCCGGCGCGGATTCCGAACCTGCTGGTCAATGGCGCGGGCGGCATCGCCGTCGGCATGGCGACCAACATTCCGCCGCACAATCTGGGCGAGGTCGTGGACGCGGCCGTGGCGCTGCTGGACGATCCGGAGGTGTCGGACGACGCCCTGCTGGACATCGTGCCCGGCCCCGACTTCCCCACCGGCGGCGAGATCATGGGCCGCACGGCCCCGCGCAACGCCCTGCGCGACGGCCGAGGCTCGGTCATCGTGCGCGGTAAGGCCTCGGTCGAGGAGATCCGCAAGGACCGCGAAGCCATCGTCATCACGGAACTGCCGTTCCAGGTGAACAAGCAGACCCTGATCGAACGCATCGCCGAAATGGTGCGCGAGAAGCGTCTGGAAGGCATTTCCGACGTTCGCGACGAATCGGACCGTCAGGGCATGCGGATGGTGATCGAACTGAAGCGCGACGCTTCGGGCGATGTCATCCTGAACCAGCTCTATCGCTATACGGCGCTGCAAAGCTCGTTCGGCGTCAACATGCTGGCGCTGAACCACGGCCGCCCGGAACAGATGGGCCTGCGGCAGCTGCTTGAGGCCTTCCTGGAGTTCCGGGAAGAGGTGGTGGTCCGCCGGGTCAAGTTCGAACTGGCCAAGGCCCGCGACCGCGGCCACGTCCTGGTCGGCCTGGCCGTCGCCGTCGCCAACATCGACGAGGTCATCCACATCATCCGCAGCTCGGCCGATCCGAGCGAGGCGCGCGAGCGGCTGCAGGCCAAGTCGTGGCCGGTGGGCGATATGATGGCGCTGGTCGAGCTGATCGCCGATCCGCGCAGCCTGGTCGTCGATGGCGACAAGCTGAACCTGACGGACGAGCAGGCGCGCGCCATCCTGGCGTTGACCCTGTCGCGCCTGACCGGCCTGGGCCGTGACGACATCTTCGGCGAGGCGCGCGGCCTGGCCGACACCATCCAGGGCCATCTGACCATCCTGTCGGATCGCAAGAACGTCATCGCCATCATCCGCGAGGACCTGCTGGCGGTGAAGGACCAGTTCGCCGTGCCGCGCCGCACCCTGATCGGGGAAGGCGACGCCGAAATGGAGGACGAGGACCTGATCCCGCGCGAGGACATGGTCGTCACCGTCACCCACGGCGGCTATGTGAAGCGCGTCGCCCTGAACGCCTATCGGACCCAGCATCGCGGGGGCAAGGGCAAGTCCGGCATGTCAATGAAGGACGAAGACGCCATCACCGGCGTGTTCAGCGCCTCGACTCACACCCCGGTTCTGTTCTTCGCCACCAACGGCAAGGCCTATAAGCTGAAGACCTGGCGCCTGCCGCTGGGCAATCCGCAATCGCGCGGCAAGGCGTTCGTGAACCTGCTGCCGATCGAGCCGGGCGACAGCATCATGAACGTGCTGCCCCTGCCCGAAAATGAGGCGGACTGGGCCAACTACGACATCATGTTCGCCACCAGGTCGGGCGACGTGCGCCGCAACAAGCTGAGCGACTTCGCCACGGTGAACCGCGCCGGCAAGATCGCGATGAAGCTGGAAGTCGGCGACCGCATGGTCGGCGTCGCCCTGTGCAACGGCGAGGACGACGTCATGCTGACGACCGCCCTGGGCCGCGCCATCCGCTTCAAGGCCGACGACGTGCGCGTGTTCAAGGGGCGTGACTCCACCGGCGTGCGCGGCATCCGTCTGCAAGCCGGCGACGAGGTCATCTCCATGGCCGTGCTGGGCCGCGTTGACGCCACGCCGGAAGAGCGCGCCGCCTATGTCAAACACGCCAACGCCATGCGCAAGGCGGCGGGCGAGTCCGAGGACGAGACGCCCGCCGAGGCCGACGATGAAGCCGTGGGCGAAGCCACCCTGTCGCTGGAACGCATCGCCGCTCTGGGCGCGGCCGAACAGTTCATTCTGACCGTCACCGAAACCGGCTTCGGCAAGCGGTCGTCAGCCTATGAGTATCGACGCACGGGGCGCGGCGGTCAGGGTTTGACGGCCCACGGCCTGGGCGGGCGCGCGGGCGATCGTCTGGCCGCGGCCTTCCCGGTCGAGGACAGCGACGACCTGATGCTGGTCACCGACGGCGGCCAGATGATCCGAACTCCGGTCAGTCAGGTGCGCGTGGTCGGCCGCTCCAGCCAGGGCGTCACCATCTTCCGCACCGGCAAGGACGAGAAGGTCGTGTCGGTCGAACGTCTCGCCGACAGCGGCAGTGACGATGAAGCCGATGATGTGGCCCTGGAAGAGGGCGGCGAGGGCTGATCCCATGGCCGTCGCGCCCGCACTCTGGGTCGACGGCCGACCGGCGTCGCTTGAGGACCTGGCCCATCAGGCGCTCGTGAACTACGGCGCCTTCACCTCCTTCCGCGTCGAGGGGGGCGGCGTGCGCGGGCTGGACCTTCATCTGGCGCGGCTGGAGGCTGAATCGAGCTCCCTGTTTGGCGAGACGGTGGGCGAAGCTGTTCTGCGTGACTATGTCCGCGCCGCGCTGGCAGGGCGTCAGGACGCCTGGCTAAGGGTCAGTCTGTTCGCTCGCGAAATCTCGAATCGCGATCCGCACCGGGTCGGGCGTCCCAGGGTCATGGTCGGCGTGTTCGATCCCCCCGCTTCGCTGACGGGTGGTGTGCGTGTGCAGAGCCAGACCTATGAGCGTGAGGCGGTCGAGCTGAAGCACGTCGCCACCTTCGGTTTGCTGCGGGCGCGCCGGACGGCAAGACAGGCGGGCTTTGACGACGCCCTGTTCGTGGATCGGGACGGGCGGATCAGCGAGGGGACGCTGTGGAACATCGGCTTTGTGCAAGGTGACGTCGTCGTCTGGCCGTTGGCGTCGATGCTGGATGGCGTGGCCCAGAGGCTGATCCATGCTGGCCTGACGGCGGCGGGCGTCCCGCAACGGACCGAGGCGGTGCGGTTGCCCGACCTGACCTGCTTCGACGGCGTCTTCCTGTGCAACAGCGCGACACCCGCGGCCGAGATCACCGCCATCGACGGCCATGTCTTTTCCGGTGCGGCGGACATGATCGGGCAGGTGGCGCAGGCCTGGCGTTCACAGCCGCGTCAGACGATCTAGGCCGTTTATTTCGCACCTGCTAAATGACCGCAAACGGCGGGGAGGCGCGCATGCGCATCGGGCTTTATCCGGGGACGTTCGACCCGGTCACGAACGGGCATCAGGACATCATCGGCCGGGCCGTGAAACTGGTGGACCGGCTGGTCATCGGCGTGGCCCAGAACGACGACAAGGGCCCGCTGTTCACTACGGCCGAGCGGGTCGAGATGCTGCAGGCCGAGGTGGCGCGCTTTGACGCCGACATCGTGGTGCGTCCCTTCTCCAGTCTGCTGATGCATTTCGCCGAGGAGTTGGAGGCGTCCTTCATCATCCGTGGCCTGCGCGCGGTCGCGGACTTCGAATACGAGTTCCAGATGACGGCGATGAACCAGCGCCTCAATAGCGACATCGAGACCGTCTTCCTGATGGCCGATCCGCGCCATCAGGCGATCGCTTCGCGTCTGGTGAAGGAGATCGCCCGTTTGGACGGGAATATCGACAGTTTCGTGAGCCCCGCCGTCGCCGAGCGCGTGCGGGCCAAGGTCAAAGGTTAAGGCATGAACTCCAAAGTGATCGCGGCAGCGCTGGCCGGCCTGTGCCTGGCCGCCGCCGTTCCAGCAAGCGCGCAGAATGGCGCGACCTCTGCGCCCGCGCCGACCGCCGCCGACTGGCGGGAGGTGGCGCCGGAGAACCTGCTGGTGATCGACACCAGCAAGGGCCGCGTCCTGGTCGAGCTGGAGCCGCGCATGGCCCCGTCCCATGTCGAGCGCATCCGCACCCTGGCCAACCAGGGCTTCTACGACGGGTTGAAGTTCCACCGGGTGATTCCGGACTTTATGGCCCAGACCGGCGATCCCAAGGGCACGGGCGAAGGCGGCAGCGAACTGCCCGATCTGGAGCCTGAATTCACCTTCCGCCGGGAGCGTGGCAGTGGCTTCCAGCCGGTATTCAGCCTGGGCTCGGCCCAGATCGGCGTCATGGGCTCGATGCCCGTCACGACCCAACCGGACGCCCAGATGTTCGTCACAGCCGACATGAAGACCGCCGCCGCCGGCCTGTTCTGCGCCGGTGTGGCCGGCATGGCCCGGTCCAGCGCGCCGAACAGCGCCAACAGCCAGTTCTTCCTGATGACCGGCCGCAACGAAGGGCTGGACAACATCTACACGCCGTTCGGGCGCGTCCTGCAGGGGCTGGATGTCGTGCGCGGCCTGAAGGCCGGCAACCGTCAGCAGGACGGCGCCGTGGCCGATCCCGACATCATGACGCGCGTCCGGATCGCCTCGACCCTGCCCGAGAGCCAGCGGCCGACGGCGCGCGTGGTCGATTCGGCGTCGCCCGCCTTCGCCGCCCGAGTCGCCGCGGCCAAGGCCCAGGGCGTGACGGATGTCTGCGTGCTGCAACCCGTCGTCGAGGTCACCGGCGGCTAGGGCGAGACATCTGGCCGAGGCCTGCTATCGTCCGGCTCCAGACTCATCCGGAGGGGCGAATGAAGCGGTTTCCATTGACACTGACCCTGGCTCTGGCGCTCGGCGCCGGGGCGGCTCAGGCGCAGCAGGCGGTTCCGGCCGCGGCCCCCGCATCCGTCGGCGCAGCAGCGGAATGGCGCACGGTGGCGCCGGAAAATCTGCTGGTCATCGACACCACCAAGGGCCGAATCCTGGTCGAGCTGGCCCCGCTGGTCGCGCCGGGGCATGTCGAGCGGATCCGCCTGCTGGCGGACAAGGGCTTCTATGACGGCATTCCGTGGCACCGGGTCATCGACTGGTTCATGGCCCAGACCGGCGATCCGCTGGGCAATGGGGAGGGCCAGAGCCCCTATCCGGATCTGAAGGGTGAATTTACCTTCCAGCGCACCCCCGACATGGCGTTTGTCGAGGCGGCGGCGCCGCAGGGGCTGCGGCTGGGCTGGTTGCAGTCGCTGCCGGTCTATAGCCAGCCGGACGCCCTCATGGCGCTGAACGGGTCGGGCAAGGTCTCGTCCTGGGCGACCTATTGCCCCGGCGTGGCGGGCATGGCGCGTGACGAGGGCAACGACACGGCCAACAGCCAGTTCTTCCTGATGCGCCATGCCTATCCGTCGCTGGACAAGCGCTACACGGTATGGGGGCGCGTGGTGTCCGGGCTGGACGTGGTGCGTGGCCTGCAGGTCGGCGACGGCGACAACGGCGCCATGGCCGCAGCCCAGCCGGACAGGATGACCCGGGTGCGGGTGGCTTCAAGCCTGCCTGCGGCCGAGCGGCCGGTGGTCCAGATCGTGGACGCCGGTTCGACCCGGTTCCGGGACATGATCGCGGCGGCGCGGACGGCCAGAGGGGCGGACTTCTCGCTGTGCGACCTTGAGTTCCCGGTTCAGGTCACGGGCGGCGCCTGACGCGGCCCGCCGTTGCGACGGCGACGACGCCGGCGAGGGGCCTGTCGCTGATCGCGCATCTGCTGCAGCAGCAAGCCCTCGCGCAGGCCCCGGTCGGCGACCCGCACGCGGGCGCAGGGCCAGGCGCGCTGCACCCCTTCCAGAATGGCGGCGCCGGCCAGCACCAGATCCGCGCGATCCGGGCCGATGCAGGATTCGGCCGCGCGTCCGGCGGGGCCCAGGGCGCGCAGCCGATCGGCCGCCGCCTCGCACTCCTCACGCGTCATCCACAAGCCGTCGACCAGATCCCGCTGATAGCGGCGCAGATTCAGGTGCACGCCGGCCAGGCTGGTGATGGCGCCGGAGGTGCCAACCAGATGCGCGCGGCCCGAGCCGAAGATGCGGCGCATCTCGGCGTCCTCGGTCCCGGCGGCGGCGATGGCGTCGACCACGTCCCCGACCATGGCCTCCCACCAGCTGTCCGGCGCGCCCTCGGGCTCGGGATGGCGTTCGGCCAGGGTGACGACGCCCAGTGGGGCGGACATCCAGGCCACGGTCTCGTTGCGACCGCCGTCGCGCTTGACCCAGGAAATCTCGGTCGAGCCGCCGCCGACATCGACCACCAGCACCGCCTCGGCGCGGGGGTCGAACAGGTTGATGCAGCCCTCGACGGACAGGCGGGCCTCTTCGGCCGGGTCGATGATCCGCAGCTTCAGGCCGGTCCCCCTGCGCACCCGTTCCACGAAGTCCGCGCCGTTGTCGGCCATGCGGCAGGCCTGGGTGGCGACGGCGCTGAGGCGGGTGGGCTCGACGCCCCGGCGGGCGACGCGTTCGGCGCACAGGGCCAGCGCTTCGTAAGCCCGGTCCATCGCTCCGGCGTCCAGGCGGCCGGTGCGGCCCAACCCCTCGCCCAGTCGCACGATGCGGCTGAAGGAATCGACGACGCGAAAACCCTCACGCGCTGGACGCGCGATCAGCAGGCGACAGTTGTTGGTCCCCAGGTCGAGCGCGCCATAGAGGGGCGCGTCGCGGCCTGACGCTCCGCGGCGAGACGCCGCGCGGGGCTGGGACCGCTCGTCGCGCCGTGCGGGCGCGCCAGGGGTCTCCGGCATGGCCGAACTTTCATGTGGGCGGTCCAAAGCGGCGCCCGTCCCGATCAACCTAGGGGGGCGGGGCGCCGACGCCAAGGTCAAAACTGTCAGGAAGATGAACGAACCCGACGGCATGACGGTCAGGGGCAGGGGCGCATGGTCGGTCTCATGATGACCGTTCACACCGCCAGATTTCATGTCGGCCAGATCGTCCGCCACACCGGCGACGCCTTCCACGGCGTCGTGGTGGACGTGGACGCCGCCTATGCCGGGGCCGCCGGCGAGACCGGGCCGATGACGCCGGACCAGCCCTTCTATCAGGTCATGGCCCTGGGCGAGGACGGCGGCTTTGTCGCCTATGTCGCCGAGGAGGTGCTGGAGCGTCACGAAGCCGCCCTGACCCCGCTTGAGGAGCGGCGCTGGTTCAGTGTCGACGACCAGGGCCACCACGCCCCGCGCACCAGCCGGATTCACTGACGGCGGAGGATGACGCGGCCGCGCCGGAAGCCTAGGATCGCGCCAAAGGCCGACAGAGCCCCGAGGTTGCCATGTCAGATTTCGAACACGTCTTTGAACAGCCGCCGGAAGGCGCCGCCGCCGACTGGACCATCCCCCAGAACTGGTCCGCCTATACGGCCGTCGAGCACCAGACCTGGGACACCCTGTACGCCCGGCAGATGAAGATCCTGCCCGGCCGAGCCTGCGACGCCTTCATCCGGGGGCTGGACGCACTGGACCTGAACGCGGGCGGCATCCCGGATTTCGACGTCATCAACCCCAAGCTTCAGGCCCTGACCGGCTGGACCGTGGTGTGCGTGCCGGGCCTGGTGCCGGACGAGGTGTTCTTTGACCACCTGGCCAACCGGCGCTTCGTCTCGGGACAGTTCATCCGCAAGCCGGACCAGCTGGATTACCTGCAGGAGCCGGACATCTTCCACGACGTGTTCGGCCACGTCCCGATGCTGACCGACCCCGATTTCGCCGCCTATATGGAGGCCTATGGCAAGGGCGGGCAGCGGGCGGCGTCGCTGGGCCTGCTGCCGAACCTGGCGCGGCTGTACTGGTACACGGTCGAGTTCGGCCTGATGCAGGACACTGACGGTCTGCGGATCTATGGCGCGGGCATCGTGTCGTCGGCCACCGAAAGCGTGTTCAGCCTCGAGGACCCGTCACCCAACCGGATCGGCTTCGATCTGGAGCGGGTGATGAAGACCCTGTACCGCATCGACGACTTCCAGCAGGTCTATTTCGTCATCGACAGCATCGAGGCGCTGAAGGCCGAGACGCTGAAGGATTTCGGGCCGATCTACGACCGGCTGAAGGGCGTCGAGGCCCTGCCCATCGAGACCATCCTGCCGACCGACCGCGTGTTCACGCAGGGAACGCAGGCCTATGCCCACAAGGGCGGACGGTTCGCGGCCTGAGGGCTCGGGGTGAGATCAGACCCGAAAAAGAGGGTCTGAATCGTCTGATGGGTCTGAAAACCGCCTGGTCGTGCTGCGGCTGCCCCTCGAAAAACAGGGTCTGAAAAGTCTGATTAGTCTGAAACCCTCCGCAGAGTTGTGAGGGCCGCATGATCGCGCGAAGGTTAGGTCAGGCGGGTCGATTGTCGCCGGAAGCACTGCGGTCATTGAAACGGCTAGGGTTTTGGGCGCCGGCTATCGTGATCGTTCAATCCTCCCTGCGCAGCGGGGGAGGGGGACCGTGGAGCCCGGCAGGGCGACGGGGTGGAGGGGGCCAGTTCAGGCGCCGCGGATGGTTCCGCCCCCCCACCATGCTGCGCATGGTCCCCCTCCCCCGTGAACGGGGGAGGATCAAGGTTCCCCTATCGCTGGAACGGATAGAAGCCTGCGCCCAGGTTCAGGATGCCGGTCAATTCGTCCAGGGCGCCGCGCGTTTCGTCCAGCAGGGCGGGGTCGGCCAGGTCGCGGGCGGTCAGCGTGTCGCGATACCAGCGGAGGGCCCAGACGCTGAGGGCGCCGTGCAGTTCGTCGGTCAGGCGCATGGCCGGGTTGGTGGCGGCCTGTTCGGCCTCGGTCAGGACGACGCGCAGGCGCAGGCAGGCGGGTCCGCCGCCGTTGCGCATCGACTGGCGCACATCGACGTATTCGACCCGGCCGATGGGGCCGTTGGAGGCGGCCAGCGCCTGCGCCACCGCATGGCTGCGCGGGTTGTCGCGCGTCTCGGTCGGGCAGATCAGGGTCAGGCGCGCGTCGCCCGGCAACTGCACCAGCATGGAGTTGAACAGGTAGCTGGAGATGGCGTCGGCCAACGGCAGGTCGGCGGTCGAGACCTCGACGAATTTCGGATCGAACAGGCCGTCGGCGGCGCGGCGGATGGCGGCCTGGGTTTCGGCCGTGTCCTCGAACGCCAGCTCGTGGAAGAACAGGGTGTCCAGCGCGCCGACACAGACCACGTCATTGTGGAAGGTCCCGCCGGCGATGGCCGCGCGCGACTGGCGGGCCAGGACGGGGCGACCCGCCTCATGGCGGCGGACGATGGCTTGCGACGCCTCGCGCGTCTGGCGGGCGGGGAAGGCGCCGTCCCAAGCCTCGAACGCCTCACGACCCCAGACCAGCAGATTGACCCCGCGCCCGCCGTGCTCCGCACACAGGCGGACATGGTTGGCGGCCCCCTCGTCAGCCAGATGGGCGACCGAGGGCAGGGCGTCATGGACGGCGAACCGGGCCGGGTCGGGGAAGAGGGCGGCCAGCGCGCGCTTCGTCTGCCGATGCTCCAGCGACCGGTGCAGGTTAGTGACCAGATTGGCGGGCGTGAAGTGAACCCGGCCGTCGGCGGCGTCGGCGCTGGGCGTCACCGTCGCCGCGTTGGCGGCCCACATGGGCGAGGCCGAACAGGCGGCGGCGGCGAACGCCGGCGCGTCGCGCCAGGCGCGCTCCAGCACCGCTTTGTCCGAGCCGGTGAAGCCCAGGCTGCGCAGGAAGGGGATGTTCGGCCGCTCATGCGGGGGCAGGACGAACTGGGGCAGGCCCAGGTCGGCCAGTCGCTTCATCTTGTCGAGGCCCTGAAGCACGGCCGCGCGCGGGTTCGACGCCTCGCCCGCGTTCAGGCTGGACGCCAGATTGCCGGGGCTGAGCCCGGCATAGGAATGCGTCGGCCCGATCAGACCGTCGGCGTTGGCTTCGATGGCGAGGGTCATTTTCGCACTCATGAGCCCTTCCCCTCGAGGGGGGAGGGTTGGGAGGGGGTGGGGGCAGGCGGCTTGGCGACGAGGCGCGGGAGACGGGACGGCGTCTCATGCGTCACGTTCTGATGCGTCGCGGCTTCACCCCATCCCCCAGCCCCTTCCCCCTCGAGGGGAAGGGGGGCTTTGAGGCGGATCGCGTGGGTGATTTCCGCGATCACGGCGTCGAGGTCAGCAGGGATGCGGGCGCTGTCGATGCGAAGGACGCGATAGCCTTGGGAGGCCAGCCATTCGTCGCGTTCAAAGTCGCGAAGGGCGACGTCTGGGCGAGTGTGAACGCCGCCGTCCACCTCGATCACCAGTCGGGCGCGCAGGCAGGCGAAATCCGCGACGTAGGGGCCGATTGGCGCTTGGCGCCGGATGCGGATGGGGAGCTTGCGCAGACGCTCCCACAGCTTTGCCTCGGTCCAAGTCAGGTCGCCGCGCAGACGGCGGGCGCGGGCGCGAACGCCCGGTCCGATCCGCTCCGACTTGGCGACCTGATCGACTGTCACCCCCGCAGCCCCTTGATCTCGCCCTCGATGTTCTGGACCGCGCCCGCCTCGAAGCTGGCGACCGGATAGGCGCAGTAGTCGGCGGCGTAGTAGGCCGACGGGCGGTGGTTGCCGCTGGCGCCCAGGCCGCCGAAGGGCATGTCGCCGGCCGCGCCGGTGGTCGGGCGGTTGAAGTTGACGACGCCCGCGCGGATGCGGCGAATGAAGCGGTCCCAGTTGGCCGGATCGTCGCTGACCAGACCGGCGGACAGGCCGTAGCGGGTGGCGTTGGCGTGCTGGATCGCCTCGTCGAAGCTGGAGACGCGGGTGACCGACAGGAAGGGGGCGAACATCTCCTCGTCCGGCACGTCGACGCCGGTGACGTCGATGATCGCCGGCTTCACGAAGGCGCCGGGCAGGTTGTCGACCGGGCCCGAGGCGCGGATGACGCGGGCGCCCGCGTCGATGCGCTGTTGCAGGGCGGCCAGGGCGGCGGCGGCGGCTTTCTCGGAGATCAGCGGGCCGCCGTAGGGTTCGGGTTCGTCGGTCCAGCGGCCGAAGGTCAGGCGGTCGGACAGGGCGGCGACGGCCTCGACGATCGCATCGCCTTGGGCGCCTTCCGGCACGATCAGGCGACGGGCGCAGGAGCAGCGCTGGCCGGTGGTGATGAAGGCGGACTGGACGACGATGCCCGCGATCGCCTCGACGTCGGCGGCGTCCCAGACGACCAGCGGATTGTTGCCGCCCAGCTCCAGCGCCAGGATGACGTGGGGATCATCGGCGAATTTGCGCCGGAAATGCGCGCCCGCCGCGCCCGAGCCGGTGAACATCAGCGCGTCGATGCCCGCGTCCAGCAGGGCCGCGCCGGTGTCGCGCCCGCCCTGGACGATGTTGAACACGCCGTCCGGCAGGTCCGCCTCGGCGAAACATTCGGCCATGATCTGGCCGGTCAGGGGCGTTTCCTCGGACGGCTTGAACACGACCGTGTCGCCCGCCAGCAGGGCCGGGACGATGTGACCGTTGGGCAGGTGGCCGGGGAAGTTGAACGGCCCCAGCACCGCCGCGACGCCGTGCGGGCGGTGGCGCAGGACGGCCCGGCCGAAGGCGGTGTCATTGGCGCGCTCGCCCGTGCGCTCGTCATAGGCGCGGATGGAGATGTCGACCTTGCCCACCATCGATCCGCCCGCCTCGGCCGTGGTCTCCCACAGGGGCTTGCCGGTCTCGCGGCTGATGACCTGGGCCAGTTCGGGCGCGCGGCGCTTCAGCACCGCCTGATAGCGCTTCACCGCATCGATCCGGTCCTGACGCGGACGATCGGCCCAGTCGGGGAAGGCGGCGCGGGCGCGGTCGACGGCGGCCTGGACCTGGGCCGGGGCGGCGGCTTCGCCTTCCCAGACGGTGTCGCCGGTGGCGGGGTCGATGGAAGTGAAGGTGTTCATTGGAACGCTCGCAAGAAGCCCTCCCCCTTGAGGGGGGAGGGTTGGGAGGTGGGGAACGCGCGTCGGGTCCGGTCAGGCGCTGGAGATGCTGTCGGCGCCCGGCGTCGCCTCGTGCGCCACGAAGGTACGCCGCCTGCCTTCACCCCCATCCCCGACCCTTCCCCCCTCGAGGGGGAAGGGAGACAGGGCGCGATCACGACTTCACCCGAACCGTCTGGCCCGCCTTGATCTTCAGGGCGTGGGCGACGTCGCGGGTCAGGTGGACCGCGTCGCCGTCGATGGCGACGCGGGCGCGGACGGCGCGGAAATGGGCGGCGCTGTCGGTCGAGACCAGGGACGGCAGCTCGGTCTCGACCTCGTCGGCCAGATGGACGGTCAGGGGACGGGCGTCGCGGACGGTGCGGATGTTGTCGCGGCCGCAGGCGACGGTGGGACCGGCGTCGAAGATATCGATCAGGCCGTTGGGCCGGAAGCCTTCGGATTCCAGCAGGGCCATGGCGGGCACGCCCTGGGGGTGGACCTTGCCGATGACGGCGCGGGCGGGTTCGGGCAGCAGCTCGACATAGATCGGGTGTCGCGGCGACAGGTCGAGGATGAACTGCTTGTCCGTCGAGCCGGTCATGCGGTCGGCGTCGTCGAACTCCATCGGGAAGAATTTGTGCGCGACGTGGTCCCAGAACGGGCAGGCGCCGTCGGGAGTGAAGACCCCGCGCAGCTCGGCCAGAACATTGTCGGCGAACAGGTCCGGCTGGGCCCCGATCAGCATATAGCGCGACTGGCTGAGCAGGCGGCCGGCGCCGCCCTTGCGCCGGTCGGCCTTGAGGAAAAGGGAGCCGACCTCGGTCCAGCCGGTGCATTCGTTGACCAGCACCAGAGTCTGGTGATCCAGCTTGGCCCCGACCGAGGGCGAGGACTGGGTGTTGTTCACGACCCGGAAGCTGAAGAACGGCCGTTTCAGGCCGACCGCCGCCTTGACCGAGCCGACGCCGTCGACGTCGCCGGTGTCGGTTTCCTCCAGCATCAGGGTGTACCACCGCTCCTGCGGGGCCAGCTTGCCGTGGAAGCTGTCGCGGCTGACGTCCAGGCGGTCGGACAGGACGTCCGGATCCTCGGGCAGGCTGGTGAAGCCGGGGCCGCTGAGGATGGCCAGTTCGAGCAGGTGGTCCAGATCGGCCGGACCGGCGGGGCGTACGACGAGCATCAGTGAAGTCCTTGATCCTCCCCTGTCCGCAGGACGGGGGAGGGGGACCGCCGAAGGCGGTGGAGGGGGCGGAAACGGGCGTCGGCGCATGAGGTCGCCCCCACCACCACGCTGCGCGTGGTCCCCCTCCCCCGCAGGGCGGGGGAGGATCGGGAAGCGGCGGCCGTCAATACATCGTCTCCAGGCGGAGCTGTTTCAGTTTGTGCGCATCGATTTCGCCCGAGGCGATCTTGCACAGGATCAGGGCGGACAGTTGCGCGCGCTCGACGAAGCTGGCGGGCCAGGCGAATTCCTGATCCGAGTGGATGTCGCCGCCGACGACGCCCAGGGTGTCGACGTTGGGCAGGCCCGCGGCGTGCAGGTTGTTGCCCTCGCACACCCCGCCCGACGGCTTCCAGGCGATGGTCTGGCCCAGCAGGTCGCCCGCGTCGCGCACGGCGTGGAACAGGGCGGTCTGGGATGCGTCCATCGGCTTGGGCGCGCGGGTCATGCCGCCGTGCAGGTCCAGCGTCAGGCCAGGTAGGGGCGGTTCGGCCGCGATCTGACGCACCGCCTGATCGATCCAGGCGCTGGCCTGCGCGTCGGGAACGCGGACATTGAAGCGGACCACGGCGTTGTCGGCCACGACGTTCAGGGGCCCGCCGCCGCTGATCTTCGCCACATTGACGGTGACGCCCTCGCGCTGGCCGTTGAGGGCATGCAGGCGGGCGGCGACGATGGCGGCGCCGGCGACGGCGTTGGCGCCCTCATGAAACGCGCGGCCCGCGTGGGCGGCCTTGCCCGTGACGATCAGGTGGAAATTGCCGCTGCCCTTGCGCTCGCCCGCCAAGGTTCCGTCCGACAGGGCAGGTTCATAGGTCAAGCCGACGTGGCCGCGCGCGCCCAGCTGGGCCAGCAACGGGGCCGAGGCGGGGGAGCCGATTTCTTCATCCGGACTCAGCAGCACGGTCCAGCCGACGTGGTCGCGGTCGGGATGGGTCTCGAACGCCTCGAGCGCGGCCAGCATGACGCTGATCCCACCCTTCATGTCGGCGATGCCGGGGCCGTTCAGGGCGCCGTCCGGGCGGGTGACGACAGTCTGGAAGGTCGAGGTTTCGGGGAAGACGGTGTCGTAGTGGCCGGTCAGCACGACCTGGATCGGGGCGTCGGGACGGGCGGTGATCTTCAGCGCGTCGGCGTAGGATTCGGGGATCACCCGGCCGTCGTCGGCGATGGTGCTGGCGCCCTGCGTCGGCACGCGCTCGACGGTCGCGGGCAGGGTGCGGGCCGCCACCTCAAGGGCGTCCAGAACGCGGGCCAGGCCGGCGGCGTGACGGCTGCCGGAATTGACGTTCGCCCAGTCGACCGCGCGCGCGACGATGGCGTCGCCACGGGCCGCGACGTGGTTGAGCACGGCCTGATCCTGGGGTTCGATCCGCATGGCGCGACCCTAGCGGGGCGCGCGGCAAAGGTGAAGGCGAGGCGAATTCTGGCGCGCGGGCTTGGGGGCGCGGCGGAGACGGGGATAGACATGCCGCGTCGATCAGGAGTCGCGCATGACCTTTCCCAACCCCTTCGGCCCGGTCGAATCGGTCGAGGCCGCCCGTGGGCGGGCGCGGCTGGCCGCAGTCGGACTGTGGCTGTGGGCGGCGACGGGGCTGGGGCAGGCGGTGCTGACGACCCGCGTTCTGGCGGCCCCGGGGGGTGAGGTCGACCCGGCCGTGGGCTTCACCGTCATCTTCGCCGTGCTGGCGGCGTTGCTGGGACTGGCCCAGTGGCGGCGGCCCAACCGGATCGTGCCGATCTTCGGCCTGGCGTGGATGCTGTACGAGCTGTCGTCGTCTGCGGTCGCCCTGATGGTCGGCGCGCCGGTCGGGACGCTGGACCTGCCCGGCTGGGCGGCGGCGAGCAGCGTCGGCGTGGTGGTGCTGTGCCTGATCCTGCATGTCGCGGCGCTGAAGGGCGCGGCGGCTATGGCGGGGTTGCAGGCCAAAGCCTAGATCAGACGCCGATCATAGGGAGCGCATCATGACCGTCACCATCTGGCACAATCCGAAATGCTCGACCTCGCGCAAGGCGCTGGAGCTGTTGCGCGAGCGGGGCGTGGAGCCGGTGGTGGTCGAGTATCTGAAGGCCGGCTGGGACGCAGCGACGCTGGATCGACTGGCGCAGCGAACCGGCGTCGGCCTGTCGGGCCTGCTGCGACGGCGTGAGGCGCGGGCGATGGAGCTGCTGGACGCGGGCGCGCCGGACGACGTCATCCGCACGGCCATGATCGCCGATCCGGTGCTGGTCGAGCGTCCGATTGTCGAGACGGCCAAGGGCGCCCGGATCGGGCGACCGGTCGAGACGATCCTGAATCTGATCTAGCGGTTTCGATTGCGGTTCGGACGCCGCTCGCCGCCGCCGGGACGTTCGCTTTCGCGGCGCCAGCGGATCGACAGGCTGGTGTCGCCCTGGCCGCCGAATTTCGAGCTGACGGCCAGGTTGCGGCGGACCTGCCATTCGACGTTGACGGCGCCGCCGCTCTCGCCGCCGCCGATGACCTCCAGATAGACGTCGTCGGTGATGTAGCGGCCGCCCGCGACGGTCAGGCTGGACGCTTCGCCGCCGAAGGACAGGCGGTCCAGGCCGGCCAGTTCGCGCAGGTTGCCGATCACGTCGAAGCCGCCGCCGCCCGCCAGAGACGCCACGCCCGACGCCAGTTGCGCCGCCTCGAACGCCGACAGTTGCGAGGCGGACCGGCCGAACAGGACCTGGGACAGGATTTCGTCCTGGGGCAGGGACGGGGTCGAGGTCAGCTCGATCTTGGGCTCGGCCGCCGTGCCTGTGACGCGGATGGCGGCCGTCAGGGCGGGGTCTTCACGCGTGGCGGTCAGATTCAGGCGGATCTGCCGCAAGTCGGTCGACAGCGAGACCGAGCCCTGATCATCGAACACGAACCGCTTGCCCGCGAACTCGTAATCGCCGCGGATAACGGTGGCGGTTCCGGTCAGCAGCGGCTGGGCGATGGTGCCGCGCACCCGGGCGTTGACGTTCATCTCGACGTTCAGGCCGCGACCCTGGACGAAGACGTCGCCGCCGGGCGAGCGCAGGGTGATGTCCATGCCGATCTGCGGGCCGCGCGCGCGCTGGACCTCTTCTTCCGGGGCGCCGCCGGGGCGGTTGATCTCGACCACGTCCATGCGGACGATGCCGGTGGAGCCAGGCGGGTTGGCCTCGATATGCGCCTCGTCGATGTCGATGCGGCCGGCCAGCTGGATATTGCCGTCAGCGGCGCGGGTGACGGTCAGCGGGCCCGAGGCGCGGGCGTCAGCGATGTCGTTGTCGATAATGCGGAATTTCTGAAGATTGAGCTGGAAGCTGGAGCCGCTGCCCTGACGCAGGCCCAGGCGACCGTCGCCGGTCACCTTGCCGCCCTGGCCATCTGCGGCGTCGAACCGCTCGACCACGGCTTCGGTGTCGTCGAAGCGGCTGGCCAGGGTCACGTCCTGCAGGCTCAGGCCGGTGGCGCTGTCGCGGAAGGAGCCCTGGACCAGATCCAGTCGGCCGTTGAGGCGCGGTTCGGCCAGGGTGCCGGCGATGGTGGCGCGGCCGTCGATCTGACCGGCCAGCGAGCGTTCGCCCCCCAGGAACAGGTCCCAGATCGGCTGGACCTGGCCCTTGATCGAGACTTCGCCCGACATCGGACGGGTGCGAGCGATGGCCAGGCGCAGCGGCGCAGCCGAGGCTTCGACCGGCAGGGTCAGATCAGCCGACGCCTGCACCGCCTGGGCGTCGCGGGCGCTGGCCTGAATGCGCAGGACGTCGCCTTCCAGCGTGGCGTTGACGGCGCCGTCGACGGCCAGGCCGCGCGGGGCGTCGACGCTGCGAATCTGTTGCAGGGTCAGGTTGGCCGAGCCGCTGAGGTCGTCGCCCGCGCCGCGCAGGGACACCCGCCCGGTCGCCCGGCCGCGAAGATCGGGCGCCAGCGAGCCCAGATCGACGCCGGTAAGCTGGGCCTCGATCACGGCGGCGCGCGCGTCCTGACGCAGTTCGCCCAGCAGGACGCCGCCGCCGACGCCCAGGTCGACGCGCGCCACACGCTCGTCGCCGCTCAGGGCGATGACGGCCGGGGTGCGGGTGGTGAAGGCGACCTCGCGCACGCGGCCGCCGCCGCGCAGGGCGACGCTTTGTGCGCGGCCGTCGCGCGAATAGACGCCAGTGCCGTTGAACTGGACCGGCGTGGCGCCGCCCACGTCGGCCGACAGGGTGAAGGGCAGACGCTCCAGCGTGCCGCGGCCGGCCAGATCCAGCTTGCGAATGACCCAGGTCGAACCGGCCAGACGAACGTTCTGGCCGCTGACGTCCAGGATGGCGGTGTCGTCGCCCGCGCCCTCGGTCAGGCGCACGCGACCCTCGGCCGTGCCGGAGGCCAGGAAGGCGCCGGGGCGCGCGGTGAAGGTCAGGTCGGCGCTGGACGGGAAGCGGTCGGACAGGGCGATGGCGCCGCGCGCGGTGACGCCGCCGGCGTCCAGATCCACATCGGTCAGGCGGATGCGGGGTCCGCCCAGGAAGAAATTCCCCGAGGCGCGGGCAGGGCCATAGTTGGAGGCGCCGCTGAGGGCGATGCGGCCATCCGAGGCGTCGGCGCCCTTGCGGAAGCTGAGCACCAGGTCGGCCTGGGTCATCTTCAACGCTCCGGCGGACAGAGTGTCGAAGGCGGCGCGCAGGTCGATGCGCGGCTGGGAGAGTGTGCCGGTCAAGGCGCCGTCGCCCTTCATCGCGCCGTCCGCCTCGATCGGGCCGACGCCGAACGGGCCGTGCGCGTTCCAGTTCAGGGCCAGGCGCAGGCGGCCGTCCGTACCGATGACGCCCTTGGCCTGGGCGCCGCCCGAGGCCGCGGTCAGGCGGGCGTCGTTCACCGCGAATTCGCTGCCCTTGAAGCTGCCGGTCAGTTGCAGGCGAGGGGTGCGGCCCAGCAGGCGATCGACTTCGTCCTGGCCGATGAACAGGCCGCGCCCGCGTGCGTCATAGGTGATGACCCAGGGCGCGCCCGAACGCGCCCAGCGCGCCTGGATCGGGCCGGAGAAGGAGCCCTTACCGCCCTTGAAGATGCGGGACGCGTCGGTCACCGCAGCCTGGCCCCGGAAGGCCAGACCGCCGGTCAGGGCGCGAGAGCCCGTCCCCTTGACCGTCAGCCCCTGACCCTGGAGATCGAGGTTCCGGAACAGGATCGCCCCGTCGCTGGAACGCGCGGCGGTGAGTTGCAGACGCGGGGTCGCGCCGAACAGGCCGCCGATCACCCCGTCGGTCGAACCGCCCGCCACCCGCAGATCGGTCTGGATCTCCATGGCGCCGTCATTGACGACGATGCTGACCGGGCCGGACAGGCGGGTCGCGCGATAGCTGGCGATGTCGGCGTTCAGGAAACTGGCGCTGCCGGCCAGCTTCCAGCGCTTGGCGTCGCCGGTGAAGACGCCGGTATAGGCGGCGGGTCCGGCCAGATTCACGCCGGTCAGGCGGTGCAGCGAGGGGGTGGAGATCTCCAGCGCCACGCCGTTCGGCGCCGTGCGGTCCGAGGTGCGGATCATGCCGCTGGCCGAGGAGGTCAGGTTGTCGGCGGTCAGCACCCAGCCGACGCCGCGATAATCCTTGCGCGCCTTGTCCGGAACAGTGGCGAAACCGAAGCGGGCGGTGCGGCCGACCCGTTCGACGAAGGGCTGGAGCAGGTCCGAGCCGCTGAAGTCGAAATAGCCCGAGACGCGCGATCCCGCCGGGTCCAGACGCCCCCGCACCGTCAGCGGGGTGAAGGCGCCGGTGCGGACGACGGCGTTGACCACCTCGTCATTGATGACGGCGCTGGCGAAGAAAGGCTGGTCCGGGGAATAGCCCAGCGCGCCGGCGATGGGGCCGCCCTGCGCCTCGTTGGCGCGCAGGTTCAGGCGCAGGTCGTCCAGCGGCCCGCCGAAGGTGGCGGCGACGCGCAGGAAGTCGCCGGGCCGGTTCAGGCTATAGGCGTTGATGCGCGCGTCCTTGAGACCCGAACGGGGGACCTTGGCCGATCCGTCCAGCTTCCAGCGGCCGTATTCCTTGCTGAATCCCTCCAGCAGTTCGACGTTGGCGGCGAAGCGGTCGATGTCGATGCTCAGCGGCATCGGCTTGGGCGGCTCGGTCGAGGGCTCGACGTCCGGACGGCGGATCACCCGAATGACGTCGGCGCTGATGTCGGACGCATGGAACCGGCGGGTGACCAGCGGCCAGTAGGACCAGTCGACGCGCACATTGCGCGCCTCCAGCCAGACGCCCCTGGCGTCGGTGACGGTGACGCGATCCAGGGTGAAGTCGTCGAACAGGTCGCCGCGCAGACCCTCTACGTTGATACGGCCATAGCGGCCGATCTTCTTGCCCGCGACGAAGCTGGTGATCAGGTCGCGGCCGGGGCCGGAGACCAGATACATCCGCCCGCCGATCGCCAGGACCAGGGTCAGGGCGATCAGGGCCGCGACAACGATCCCGCCGACGAAGGCGATCAGCTGCAGGCGTGTGCGCTTGCGCCGCTCACGCTTGGCGGGGGTGTCCGGCGCGGCCTCCGCCGGCGTCTCGATGGGCGGTTCGTCGGTCAAAACGCCTGCCCGATGCTGACATAGACCTGGAAGCTGGCGTCACCCTCGCGCTTGTCCAGCGGGACGGCGATGTCGGCGCGGATCGGACCGAACGGCAGCTTGTAGCGAACCCCGGCGCCGGCGCCGTAACGGACGCGGTCAAAGCTGGGCGTCTCCTGGAAATCGACCGAGCCGGCGTCGAGGAAGGCCACCGCGCCGAAGTTGCGGCCGATGTCGCGGCGCAGCTCGATCGAGGCCTCGACCAACGACAGGCCGCCGCGCGGCGTGTTGTCGGGCAGGCGCGGGTTGATGCCCTGATACTCGTAGCCGCGCACGGAGCCGCCGCCGCCGGAATAGAACAGGCGGTCCGACGGCACGGTCAGTTCGTCGCCGCCGACGATGGAGCCGATGCGGACCCGGCCGGCCAGCACGGTGCGGGCGCCCTCCTGCAGGGGCAGATAGGCGGACAGCTGGCTCTCGGCGCGCAGGAAGAAGACCGTGTCCTCACCCGCCACGGCGGTCGGCTGGGCCGAGACGGTCAGGCGCCAGCCCTGCGTCGGATTCAGCGGATCGTTCGAGCGGTCCATATAGGCGCTGCCGCGTCCGGTCAGGATCACCAGGTCCCGGTCCAGCGTGACGGGCGCCTGGGTCAGGGGATCGAAGCGGCTTTCGGTGTACTGGCCCGCGTCCAGGCCGACGCCGTAGCTGAAATAGGAGGTGCGGCCCAGGCGCTGTTGCAGATCGGCGGCTAGGGCGACGGCCAAACGCTCGTAGGCGTCGGTGTCTTCGTTCACCAGGGCGGCGGACAGCTTCAGCGTCCGCCCTGGGCGGCGCCAGTGCGGCAGGCTGAGATCGACGCCCAGCCGGCTGTCGACACTGGCCAGCCGCGCCTCGTAGCGCAGGGTGTCGGCGCGGCCGAAGCGGTTGTAATTGGTCCAGATGAAGTCGACGCCCGACCCTTCGGAGGTGGAGAAGGTGGCCCCCGCCTCCAGGATGCGGCGCGGGCGGTCCGCCAGGGTGATGATGACCGGGCGATTGCCATCCTCCAGCGTCTGGTCCGCGGCGGCCAGGGCCACGCCGACGCCGTCATAGACGCCCGTCTCCAGCAGCCGGCGCTCCAGCTCGGCCACCTGTTCCGGATCGTAGCGATCGCCGGCCTCCCATGGGGCCAGTCCTGCGACCCAGTCGGGATTGGTCGGGCCGCGCGTGCGCAGGCGAACCCCGTCCAGCGTCACCAGACGGCCCGAGGCGATATTATAGGTCGGCTGGACCGAGAAGGCGGCGTGATCGACCACGACCCGGCGCGGCTCAGCCCGCGCATCGGCATAGCCGCGACGGTTCAGACCCGAGACCAGCCGGCCCTCGGCGGCGATGACATCGACGGCGCGTCCGGGGTCGCCCGGCTTCAGCCCGATCTCGGAAATGGCGGCGGCCGCAGAGACGGAATCGGGCTCGGGCTCGACCCAGCGCACCTCGGGCGTGGCCAGCAGGAAGCGCTGGCCCGGCGTGACGTTGACGATGGCGACGGGGGTTTCCTCGCCCTCGACCTGATCCTCGATCACGGGCTGATAGTAGCCTTCGGATCGCAGCAGCGCCTCGGCCGCCTCGGCCGCGCCGCGCGCGCGACGGCGCGCCTCGAACCGGTTGGACGGCGGCGTATCGACCTCGCCCACGGCGCGTTCAAGCTGGCGGCGCAACTCTGCGTCCATCTGGCCCCGGATCTGGGCGCGCTGTTCGGCCGACGCGGTCGATGCGATCGCGGCGCACAGCGTCAGTCCAGCGAGAAACAGGCGGGGCCTCGACGTCAAACTCAAACCTTCGTCAGCGGGAACGGGCTGCGGGGACAGGGGCGGCTCAGTAGAAGAGCGTTTCGCTTTCAGGCTGGACGGTCTGTTCGGACGAGCGCTGGTCCGGGGGCAGGGCCGAGGTGTCGGCGGGCGGCGCATCGGTGACCGCAGGCGCAGCGGCCGGTTCGGCGGAATCGGCGGCGGCCGGCGCTTCGGACTCCAGCGGCGCCGGCGCCGTCTCGGTGTCGTCGTAGGGCGCGGGCTCTTCGCAGCCGGCCAGGACGGCGGCGGCTCCCAGGGCGAGCGCGAGAAGAAGGCGATTCATGTGGGTCACTCCCCGAGACTGGGTGGCAAACGTGCCGGTCAGGTCCCTGTTCCATAGCGGCGATTGGATTGCGAGGCCACCGAGCGGCGGAACAAGTCTTGACCCGCCGGGCCGGATGCAACAGAAGGCGCGCACCGGCATTTCGGCCTCGTCCTTCGCGACGATACGGCGCGTCCCTAGCTCAGCTGGTTAGAGCACCTGACTTTTAATCAGGGGGTCCTGGGTTCGAGTCCCAGGGGACGTACCATCCGGTTTTCAAGCACTTACGAGGCGCTGGTGTTGAGAAACGAGGGGCCGTTTACAGCGGTTTTACACTCGCTTTTACACTCGCTGTTCACCCGGCGTTCTTGGCGGCGCGCTCTGCCTGCAGCTTCACGACGTTGTCGATCTTGTCCTGCGCCGAATCGGCCATCCGACGTCGGTCGGCCTGACGGCGGTAAATCTTGGCCGCCGCTTCCGAAGTCTGTTCCAGCTGGGACATGATCTCGCTGTCGCTCGCACCGGACAGGGCGAGTTCGACGCCCCGCGCGTGGCGGAGGCCGTGGATCGTCAGGGGGCAGTAGATTTGTTTGTCGTCGTCGACAGCCGCGCGGACCTTCCCCTCCTTGGCGAGGCGATCCATCAGCCGTTCGACGGCCTGGTTCAGCTGGCGTTCCTTCCAAGGTTCGCCGTCGGCGTTGTAGGCGATGGTCATGGCCCGGTTCGGGGTGCTGTCCAGCAGGGCCGTCAGACGACCATCTTCACGCTTGTCGCAGAGAACTTCGCGTTTTTCCGTGATCCAGTATAGGCGCGCTTGCATGACGCCGTCGGCGTTGCGGCGCTTCGGTCGGGCGTGACGCGGGATTCTGCAGATGGTGCCGCGCCGAAAACCGCCCCAGCGGCCTAGGGCGATCGCTCGCGCGAGGCCCGGCGTGTTCCGGCGCAGCGCGTCGGCAATGCCTGCCTCGACCTCGTAATCCTCCCACATGGGGTTCGCTTCGCCCGCGCCGTGGGGGCGCTTCACCCGTTCGACCTTGTGGAAGGGGTCGCCCTTGATCCGGTCGTCCGCGTCATCGGCGATCGCGGGCGCCAGAGCGTTGCGCAGCACCTGCATGTGCTTGTTCGCGGTGTTGTGCCCGCGCAGGGCCCAGGCGTCGCGCAGGCCGATGATCCAGCTGCGGGTGACATTGCCCAGCAGAACGTCACCGATGTCGGTCTCCATCTCGTCGATCATGTCGCCGTAGTCCTTGCGGGTGCGGGCCGCGAGGGTCACGAAATCGCTGGACTTGCGGTAGGCCTTCAGCATGCCGCCGACCGTGCCCGGCCGGGGCTGGCTGTTCGCCTTCTCGATCTTCAGGATCCTGCCGAGGATGGCCTCGACCTCGGCGCGCAGTTCCGGCGTGCCCTCGGCGCTGGCCAGCGGCCCTTCCCGATAGCCGCCCTTGCGGAAATACAGGTGCACCTGGCCGCCGGGCGTCGTGACCCGCTGGACATACCGGACCTTGATCAGGCCGTTCTCTTCCATTTGCCGCCCTTTTCGGCGCGCTGTCGGACCCGATCCAGGGCGGCCAGCGCAGCATCTTCACAGCTGTTTGCCGCCTCGACAGGGGCGGCGTCGCCATCCTTCGGGCCCGCGCCCGACTCTCGCAAGCCCTCGCCACGGGGGCGCAGGCCGGCCACCCACAGGTCGATCTCGGTTTTCCGCCACCGTTTGACGTTGGCCCCCAGGTCCACCGGCGCCACCGGGCACACCTTGGCCAGCGTCTCGCGGCAGATGCCGCCGACGTAGGCGCAGACCTGATCCTCGCTCATGAGCGAAGGCCACGCCTCGGGAATGTGGCGCGGGTGGCCGGGCGGGAAGAGGGGGCTGACGTTGGTCACGCGCGCGCGCTCTGCAGATGCGCCCGCACGTCGGCCACCTTGGCGGCGGCCTGGTCGAGGGCGTGCTGCTGGCCCTTCAGGTGCCGTTCCATGTCGGCCAGGTGGCACGACACGGGGATCGCCTCATTGCGCCCGCCGGGCAGTCCCCAGTCGTGATAGGCCTTGGCCGTCTCGAAATCGAAGACGCCGGCGTGCAGGAGGTCGTCCGTATAGCCGGCGACGCCGCCGGTCGGGCGGCGGCGATGCCATGCGCCCCAGTAGTGCGAGCGGATCAGCCAGGGGCCGTCGCTCTCGACCAGGGGGACCATCTTTCGGACGTCCGAAGAAAGGTCGACCGGGCGCACGCCCGTCTCGTTGCAGATGCCGCAGCCCTCGGCGCCGTGTCCGCTGGTGATGCAGATACAGTCGATCACGCGGCTTGCTCCTGTTCGACTGGCTGGAAGTGTTTCAGCCCTTCGGCCCGGCCGTAGCCGCAGGCGTCGCAGAACCACGGGTATTTACGATGCGGCTGGAAGACGTGCCGGACCGGCGACGGCGCCGGCCGGGGCAGGCGATCCTCCGCCAGAAGCAGGAGGGCGTTCAGCGCGCAGGCGTCGACCTCGCGATAGCCGCTGTCGGGGCAGTGATCCATCACCCGCTGACCGAAGCTCCAGCCGGTCCCCGCGCTGACGATCAGGCGCGCGAGGGTGACGTGCCTGATCCGAATGTGCATGTCGCCATGCGACCGGATGCGCTGCCCAATGGCGTCCAGCTGGCGTTTGGAAAGCGGCGCCGTCATGCGGCCTGCCCTTCCTGAACGAAGCGCACGTTGTGGGGGTGGCAGATCAGGGCGTGGCCGATGCCGGGGAAGGCGACGTGGACGTGGGCCGTCGTCGATTTGCCGGGGTGGACGATCTCGCCGCGCTTGCCGGTCCAGTCGCCCTCGTTGATCAGTTCGACGGTCGCCCCGATCTTCGGATCGAACCCGTAGGCGCGCCTGACGTAGCCATAGCCATCATCCGCCACAGACGGGACGCGGCGAACGCGGACCAGTTTCAGGAACTGCCGAAAGGTGCAGTCCCACGCGTCGCTGAACGACAGGTAGGCCTGGTAGATGGCCTTGCCGCGCGTCGGAGCGGAACGGACCTCCGTCGCCGTGTGCGGCCCCCAGCTGATGGTGACCTCGTAGAGTTTCCAACCGAGCAGCATCAGGCGCCGTCCAACGTGTAAGGATCGGTTACAGGTTCGGCGCGCTTCAACTGTTGAGGATCGCTCAAAAGTTCCGCCTCCCCGCTCTTGGTCAGGATGGTGAAGGCTTGGGTCTTAACCGCCCGAATGCGCCCTGCCGCCTGCCGGGTGATGTCGTCCCAGAGGCTTCCAGGCACCCACTCGCGACCCTCGCGCTGGTGGTCCTCAACCGCCTTTGCAGCCATTTCCAAGACGGCTTCCACCACCCTCTCGCCGCGGAGAGTGGCCATTTCGTTGGTCTCGGGATCGCGCAATCCTGCATCGCCAAGGATGGTGTGGATTTCGGCGTGAACGTCGCCTTCGACGCTTTCCGACCCGTCACCCTGCGTCCATGTCGTCAGACCAAGGGCTTCGCCCCACTGGCGCATTGTCCACGTGATGCCCTCCTGCACCTTGTCGTCATAGAGGTCCAAGTCCTCCCCCGCCCCCGTCGCGGCTGGGGCTTCCTTGGGGGTGGTGAGGGCGGCAATGCGGTTGCCCATGACGCAAATCTTGTCGTAGGCGCGCTGATAGACCTCAATCGGGATTTCGCCGTCGTATTCACCCGCTAGGACGCGGTTAAAAGCATCGTGCAGGGCGTCCATCTGACGGGGTGTGAGCGCGTCCGAACGATCCACCGCCCCGCCTTCCTCGCGCGCGGGGGCTACGGGAGGCCCCGACGACGGGGCGGTGAGGGCGGACGTAACTCGGGCTACAAAATCCCTTTGGGCCGCCGATTTTGCTTCGTCCAAAGTCAGATGAAAGCTGACCCTAGTCTGCGTGTCGTCAGCCTCTCGAATGATAAGTTGGAACGGGTTTTCTACCCACGATCCAAACTCTTGTATGGCGTATGTCGATCCAGTTGCGGGCGTTGCCCAGCCCGCCAACTGACCAATAGCCCGCCATTCAAGTGGCTTCACCGCCCCGCCTTCCTCGCGCGCGGGGGCTGGGGGAGGGGTGGCGAGGGCGTCTTTGATGTTGGGATGGAACGCAACCACGCTGAACGCCTCGTCGTCGTCCAGGCGACTGTCGAGTAGCTGCCGGGCAAGCCACTGACGCTGTTCTCCCGGCTTGTGCGGGCCGTCCAGTGAGATCGGCGGCAACGCCTCCCCACCCCCTACAGGAGCGGGGGCGCTGGTGAGGGCGCGACGGTTCCAAGCTCGGATCGCCTCCGCCTGGGCGTGAGGCTGACTGTGCCGATGATCGGCGCCGATCTTTTCGGCTCCACATTTCGGGCACCTGATCCGGCAAGCTGTTTCGCGGGGAATATCGCTGAACGCGACTTCTGGCGCGTGACCGCAGAACGGACAGGGCAGCAGCCCCTCAACCGGCACGGCCGGGGTGGTGTCAGCGTTCATTGGTGACGCTCCGGTATCCGCGCTCGAACTCGCTGCGATTGCGCGTGTTGTGGCTATACGGGTTGCTCTGGTTCATGGGCCGGCCGGTTTCGGCGCAGAGTTTTCCGTTCCGAAACGCCAGGCTTTCGTCGGCCGGGGTGGTGGTGTCTTGGGTCATGCCGCCACCTCGGGGGCCTGGCAGGCGGCGTCTTTAAGGGCGGCGGAGAGGATGGGGCGGAGGGCGTCGACCGCGCCTTCGCGGCCGTTCCAGATGTCGTTCAGGAGGTCGTGGTGGACCAGCACCATGCCGTCGCCGGGCTGGAGCCGGGCGCGGCGGGTGTCCGGCTCGATGGACATGACGACATAGCCTTCGGGGATGCCGAACGACCCGCCGCGCAGCAGCCAGGTGATGCGGCGGACCTCGACCCGGCCGGTGTAGGATTCGGTATCCGGCCACCATTCGTGCAGGCGCAGGGTATCGCCTTCGCGATAGTCGCGGTCGTCCAGGCGGAACTCCCACGTCTTCAGACCCTCGCGCACCGCGGCGAACGGGCCGGGCCAGGTCTTCAGGTCGTGGACGCTGTCGCGGGTTGCGTCGGTCATGCGGCGTCTCGGTGTTCTTGGCGGCGGTCGAGGGTTTCGAGGGCTTTCAGGCCGCCGAGGGTGAGGGTCAGGGCGTCTTCCCAGCGGGCGATCCAGCCGGCGCGGCGCATGTCGCGGACCGCGTGGCCAATGCGGATGCGTTCGATCTTTCGCCGGGCGCCTTCGTCGGCAGGATAGGCCCGGACCAGGTCGTTCAGGCTCTGGGGCCGTTCGCGGAGCAGGCGAAGGATCCTTGCCCGACGCCCGTCGGGCTTCAGCTGGTCGACGCAGAGGCGGGGCTCGGCCGTCATCACACCCTCATCGGCATGATGATGTTCAGGAAGTCGCCGTGTTCCGCGTCGGCGACCAGCGGTTCGAACCGCGTCGGCCCGGCTGGGCCGGTTGCGCGGATCAGGATGCGGTCGGCCCCGTGCAAGCCGAGGACCTGCTGAACGTAGCGGGCGTTGAAGCCGACCTCGAAGGCGCCGCCGTGGGTGATCTCGACCTCGATCTCTTCCTCGCCCTGGCCCTGGGTGGTGTTGCGGGCCGTCAGACGCAGCCGGTCATCCGCGAAATCCAGCTTGATCGGCAGGGTCCGGTCGTCGGTCACCAGGGCCGTGCGCTGGACCGCCGCCGCCAGCAGGGCGCGATCCACGATCACCTCGTTTTCCCAGTCGCGCGGGACGACGCGGACGTAGTCGGGGAAGGATCCATCGACCAGCTTGCTGGAGATAATCAGGTTCTCGACTTCCAGCCTGCACCCGGCGGGGCCGACGCGCAGCTGCACCTCGCCCGCGCGCCCGTCGAGCGCGCGGCTGAACTGCGCCAGGGCGTTGCTCGGGATAATGACGGCGTCCACGTCGCCGGTGTCGAAGGTCGCGGGCATTTCGGCCCAAGCCATGCGGTGGCCGTTGGTGGTGGCCATGCGCAGGTGGGTCGGACGGTCAGGCGAGCGATGGGTGTAGGCGCCGTGCAGGTAGTAGCGGACCGCCTCGGTGCTGACAGCCGAGGCGACGCGGTCGATCATCTGGGCCAGATCGACCGCCGACAGCGTCAGGGTGTGGGGCATGGTCCCGCTGGGCCACACAGGGAAGTCGCCCGCCGCCAGGGTCGGGAGATTGTAGCGCGATCGCCCGAACTGGACCGTTGCGCGCGGATCGGCGTCACGATCCCACTGCAGCGTCAGGTCGGCGCCGCCGGGCGCGTGCCGGGCGATGTCAGACAGCAGGCCCGCCGGAACCGTGACCTGGCCCGGTTCGGCGATGACGGCCGGCACGGCGCAGCGCGCCTCGATGCTCTGATCCGTGGCGATGATCCAAACGAGACCATCCGCCACGTCCGTCTGGGCGTCGATCAGGACATTGCCCAGAATGGGGATGGTGTTCCGTTTCGGAGCCACGTTGACGGCCGTCGCGAGGGCCTTGGCCAGCGCGGCTTGTTCGATGGTCAGTTTCACAGTGATCCCACTCGCTTGGCGGCGGCCGCGATGGCCTTGGCCGCGTCTTCCAAATCTCGGACGGCGGTCAGCGGGCCCTGCGGCGCCGCCCTGATGATGGCCTCGGCGCTGGACACAGCGGCGGCCGCGTCATCCAGTTCGGCCTCGATGAATTTCACGTCGTCTGGGTCAGCGCCGTCCTGCATGTCGGACAGTTCGGCCTCCGCACTCTCCGCCGCGCCTTCGGCCATGCGCCGCTCATGCTGTTCGTCCAGCACGCCCGAACACAGGCTTTCGCCCCAGCGGCGGCCCCAGGCGGCGAGGTCGGCGTCGTTGCCGAAGTCGAGGGCGCGGTGCAGTTCGTAGCGGGCGCGGTCCAGACCGCCGCCTTCACCGGACACCGTGCTTTCCGACGGCCCGATGTGAGGCCAGGCGAACAGGGGCGTCTGGACGGCGCCGAGGGTGAGGGCGGCGGCCATGGTCAGATTTCGCCCAGGGCGGACATATAGAGGTCGAGGATGGCTTCCTCTTCCTGGCGCTTGGCGCGGTCCTGCTTGCGCAGACGCAGCACTTTGCGCAGGGCCTTCACGTCATAGCCGTCGCCCTTGGCCTCGGCGAAGACCTCATTCATGTCGTTCAGGATCGCCTGTTTGTCTTCGTCCAGGCGCTCAAGCCGTTCGATGATCGACCGAAGACGGCCCTGCGCCGAAGCGGTCAGGACGTCGGGGTTGGCGTCAAAGGATGCGTCATCAGCCATGTGGGCGTCTCCGTCAGGCGGCCAAGCGCACGACGCGCCGGCCCTTGGTTGCGTGGAAGGTGTGTTCACGACGGACGCCGTCGCGCCCCGTGACGATCTGGGTGTGGACGATGCTGCGAGCGTCCTTGCCGCGCGGCTTGGCGTAGGGCCGCGCAGAGGTCAGGGCCTTGCCCGGGTGCTTCTTCGGCAGAGACGCGGGGTCGCGTTCAGCGCGCATCTTCTCAAGAGCCGCCAGGCGCGCCCGCCGTTCGGAAACGGCGGCCTCGGCCTTGCGCGCCTTGAAGGCGAGGCGGCGGGATTGTTGTCGGGTCACAGGGTCAGGCTCCAGCAGGTGAGGGCCACGAAGGCCGCGAAGAAGAGGGGTTCGTGCGGGCGGTTCAGGGCCCACGACAGGATGCGGTGTGCGCTCATGACACCACCCGCAGGGCGGCGGGCGGACGGGCGGCGGGCCGGTCGATGACGACGGGGTTCAGGCAGACGGCGATGCCGGACCGGATAGCCTCGTAGTCGGTCGCCTCGATCCGATAGCCGCCGTCGGGCAGGCGCTGGCCCTTGCAGCGGGCGAGGGTCAGCAGGGCCGCCTGCAGCAGCTGGGGCGCGCCCAGGACCACGGCGGCCAACGGCCCCGCCAGGTCCTGCCCGGCCTGGCGCATGACCGGATCACCGTGGGCGGCGAGGGCGTTCTCGGCGGTGAAGAGGTGCGTCCCCTCGGCGTCGCTGATGACGACGCCGCCGGAGCCGGCCGGATCGCCCGAGGCGGTCCAGGGGGTTTTCAGGTCGAACAGCATCAGGCGGAGGCCAGGATGGTCGCGCCGTCGTCGGTCAGGGCCCAGCGGGAGGTGTCGATATGGACGTCGTAGCCCGACTGGACCTGAACCCAGCCGCGCATCTGGGCCCGGCGCAGCCAGGTCCAGGCCTCGTTGGGGGACGCCTCGACCAGGGCGGCGACGTCGACGACGTGCGGGTGGCCGCCGCCTTCGGCGAGGTGGGCCCGGATGGCGTGCATGACCCGCATGACGGGGGTTCCGGTGCGCAGACCGGCCGGGGCCGGCAGGGCCTGACGCAACGCGTCGGCCATGGCCATCATCTGGCCCAGCTCGCGCCGGGCGCGTTCCTGCATCGCGGCGCTGGGCGCGCCGGTCAGGGCGCTGGCCACCCGAAGGGCGGCGGCGCGGACGGCGGCGACCTGGCGGGTCGCCTCGACCGGGACGGACGGGGCGACGGTAGGCGCGACCGGCGGCGCGGCCATGGCGGCTGCACTCATGACAGACCTCTCTTGAACGGGGTGCGTGGCCCGGCCGCGATGTCGGGGGGCGACCATCGGCCGGGCCACGCTGTCCGCGACGGGGGGTGTCGCCACGGAGGGTTGAGAGAGGGCCACGACCGAAACCGTCGCAGCGCCATGGGAGATCAGTCGCCCGAAGGCCCCGTCTTCCGTCGATGTGGCGTTGCTTTCCAGCATGTCGCTCCCTCTCGATGAGAAGGAACGTAGAATGGGAAATATCCCACTGTCAACGCATCAAGTGGGAAAAATCCTATCCTCATTTCCCACGAATATCCCTTTTGACCTGCAACCCCTTTAGGGGTTGAGTTATGAAAGGGCAGAGCAGGGGGGAAGATTTGCCGGTTCTACTTACGGCGTTGGCCATGGGTCTCGCGCTTCAGTCGCAGACTGATCGCAGCATAATCGTCCTCGACTATGACGAGAATCGTCTAATGGCCGTGGACCGGAACTCGATCCGCTGGTCTGCCGAAGGCCCTTCGGCCGACTTCATCATAATCCAGGGCCGCCCCCGCGCTGTCGACGGCCGCACCTATCAGACTGCAATCCATAGACTGACTATGGATTGCGACGGTCGCCGGGCGCGGTTCGGCTCGACAGAGTTCCTTACGCTCGATGCGCAACGCGTGAAACGCCTCGAAGAAGGTAGCCCGGATTGGACGGCAGCTGGCCCTTCATCCGCCTTGGAAGGCGCTTTAGACGTCGTGTGTCGGAACCAGTTACCTTCCCCCAGTTCCCAACCGGTCACAGCCATCGTTTCCCTCGGCACGCTCTACATGCGAGTGCTCGAGCAGATGGAAGGCGAGAAGTCAGGCAGCTAGGCCGCCCCGTTGGATGACCCGCCGCGCGTGCAGCGGGGGGACAATGGAGATGATCTCCGCCACCCAAGCCAAGGTCACGTTCTCGCGCAGGGGGCCGGACAGCGAAGCCAGGTTGAACTTGCCCGGCTCGGTCCCCTTCTGCAGGCGCTTTATCAGCACCTCGCCCGTGTCCAGCTGGCAGACGACGACCTGGTTCATCATGTCGGCCCGAGGGGACGGGGAGTGGCCGTCGATCCAGACCAAGGATCCATCTTCGGCGAAGAAGGGCATGGAGTAGCCCTTGATCTCGACGGGCTGCGCATCTGGCGAAGCGTCGGCCGGCAAGGGCGCATAGTCGCCGGTCCCCTGGCCTTCGGCGAACAGGATCGCCCCTTCGGGATCAGCGCCAGCATAGCCGATGATCTCGCGATAGTCGCTCTTGCGCGGCTGTGCTGTTCCGCGCGGCTGGATCAGGTCGGCGGTCTCCATGTCGAGGCCCATCGCAACCTTGTCGAGATTCGCGCCTCGGACGGACCTCTTCTTGCCCTGGAGGATGTCGTTGATGAAACCGCGCTCCAGGCCGCCGCGGCGAGCGGCCTCGAACGGATTGCGGTCCAGGTCCTTTAAACGGCGACGGATAGTTTCGGCCAGGTCGGGCATGTGGGAAATATCCGACACATGACCGTGAAATGCGCGTGGGAACATTCCCATTGACGGAGTGGGAAATATCCCACTACCATGCGCGTCATGGAAGAAGAACTCCGTAGTCATCTCGTCACCTGCGCGAACGCGTATGCTGCCGCCGCCGTCCTGTCGCTCACGACGGTCGGTGGTCGCGCGGCGAATGACTGGCGTTTCTTCGACCGTGTCGCCGCCGGGGCAGGCTTCACCGTCAGCAAGTATGACGAAGTGGTCGGCTGGTTCTCTGCGAACTGGCCCGCCGAAACGGCATGGCCTGCCGATGTGCCGCGTCCCGAAGTCGCGGCGGCTCCGCCTCCCCCCGGCGAGGCCGCCGCATGAGCCGCTACGCCCTGCCGGACCTTGAGCTTCGGATCGTCGATCTGGCGTGCGCCTATCGCGATGCCCGCGCCGCCTACGGGGTGGCCGGTCGTCAAGCCAGGGTGGCGGCCGTTCGGCTGGCTGCGACGCTGGATCGCTATGCCGAGCGCCTGCGGTCCGACCCGTCCGTCAATCCTGCGGCGGATCGAACCTGGGATCGACCAGAAGCGCCCGCATGCGCGCGAGGGTCTGATGACGCAGGTCGTTCCGAGCCGTGGTCCGATCCTGCGGACGCAGGTCGTCATGAAGTCGCAGAAGCTCGTCGTCCAGAACGCCGGGATGAAGCCGATGCATGACGCCCAGCATCGCCACCACGAGGCCTTCGGCCGTGGCAGCCCGCAGGAGCGCGGCTTCGAGAAGTTCGCGGTCCGTGGCGTCGGACAGGTGGTCGGCGTCATCCATGCGAAGGGGCCCCCTGGGTCGCGGAGCGGGATCGGCCGCGCGGATCGCGCGGCGAAGAATTCAGACAGCACAGCCGGTTCTCCCGGTCTTGTTGATTTTCCCGAAGCGTCACCGTTCGCGGAGAGGGTGTCAAGCCCGGCCGTGACAACCCGGACGCCGGCCTAGAGCGGCCCAAAAACCGACGGGCCGACATACGGCCCGCGACCCCCCGAAAGACGCCCGCGAGAGGCGTCCGCCTGGTCGGCGGCGGGGTGATCTCGAAGACACAACAAGTCACGCGGGGCCAGGAGGCAGGCCCCCGGCGACGCATCATTCGGGGGACGGCATGGCCGCCTTTGACTACGCACGGCTGCGCGCGACGCTGGCCGATCATGTAACCGCGTCCTGGCCGGTCGCCCGCATGACCATTCTGGTCGACGGCCACCGGGACGGCCTGTCGTTCGGCGACATCGCCACGAAGACGGGAATGACCCGCAGCGCCTGTATCGGCAAGGGCAGTCGCCTGGGCCTGCCGCCGCGCGCGCCGCAGCCCGGCCAGATGACCACGCCGCGCGTGCCGCGCGCCGCCCCTGTCGCGGCCGCGAAGGCGCCGGCCATGCCCGCGCTGCCCCAACCCCGGCCGAGCGAGCGCCGCCACCTTAGCCGCGACGAGATCAAGGCCGCGCTGGCCCTGCCGGGCACGGCGCCGGTGATGATCAGCGCCCTGTCGTCGCGTCAGTGCCGGTGGCCGGTGGGCGATCCGCGTGATCGGGATTTCAGCTTCTGCGGGCGCCTGAAACCGCTGGCGGGGCCGTATTGCGCCGCCCACGCCGCCTGCGCCGTCAACGCCGAGGAATCGGCCAAGGCCCGCAAATCCCTGCGCCGTCAGCGCCGCTACTTCCAGGAGGTGGCGTGATGGGCGCCCAGATGAACACCGCCGCGCCAGAAACCCTGGCGCCGGACGCCCTGCGGCCCGACGAGAAGATCGTCGACCTGTTCGCCGGCGGCGGCGGGGCGTCGACCGCCATCCTGATGGCGACGGGCCGTCATCCCGACCTGGCGGTGAACCACGATCCCGAGGCGGTGGCCCTGCACACCGTCAACCATCCGACGACGAAACACTATTGCTGCGACGTGTTCGAGGTCGATCCGGTCGAGGCCTGTTCGGATGCGCACGGCAATCTGATGAACGTCGGCCTGCTGTGGGCGTCCCCGGACTGCACCCACCATTCCAAGGCGCGCGGCGGCAAGCCCGCCGACAAGAACATCCGCGCCCTGGCCTGGGTGGTGGTGAAGTGGGCGTCCAAGGTGAAGCCGCGCTGCATCTTCCTGGAGAATGTCGAGGAGTTTCAGGACTGGGGTCCGCTGGGCGAGGACAACCGGCCGATCAAGGAACGCCGGGGCGAAATCTTCCGCACCTGGGTCGGGCAGCTGGAGGCGCTGGGCTATCGCGTCGAATGGCGTGAACTGGTCGCCGCCGACTTTGGCGCCCCGACGACGCGCAAGCGGCTGTTCCTGGTCGCGCGCCGCGACGGACGGCCCATCGTCTGGCCGCAGCAGACGCACGCGCGGCGCGACCGGATCAAGGCCCCCACGCTGTTCGATCCGCCGATGAAGCCGTGGCGCGCCGCCGCCGAGATCATCGACTGGAACCTGCCGTGCCCGTCGATCTTCGACCGCAAGAAGCCGCTAGCCCCGAAGACGCAGAAGCGGATCGCCAAGGGGATCAAGAAGTTCGTCATCGACGCGAAGACGCCGTTCATCGTGCCGGTCATCAACGGAACCTGGAACCCGGAGCGCAGCTGGCCGTCCACCGAGCCGCTGCGGACCGTCACAGCATCGAACGGTGGTGACTATGCGTTTGTCGAGCCGTCCTATGAAGCGATGGGTGGGGCGGTGGTCGGCACGGACAACACGTCCACGCGCGCCTCCCGCGCGTTCGACCCGCAGGATCCTCTGCGGACCGTGACGTCCATGGGCGGCTTCGGGGTCGCCGCGGCGCATATCACCAAGTTCCGCGCGGACAGCACGGGCGCGGACGCCGAAGAGCCCCTGCCGACCGTGACGGCGAACAGCTTCGTCAAGCGCCCCGGCTGTGGCGTGCCGCTGGCGCCGGTGGTGGCCCACGTCACCAAGTTCAGCGAGAACTCGACCGGGACCGATCCGTCCGATCCCTTGCACACCGCCATGGCCGGAGCCCCGCGCCACGGACTGGTGACCGCGCATCTGGGCCGCCAGTTCGGGACGGCCGTCGGCCGCGACATGGCCGATCCCCATCCGACGGTGATGACCGACGGGGCCGGCGGCAAGAGCTATGTCGCAAGCGCCTGTCTGACCTCCTATTACGGGAACGGCGACGGTCATCCGGTCGACCGGCCCATGCCGACGGTGGTGACGAAAGACCGCCACGCGCCGGTCACGGCCTTCATGGAACAGGCGAACACGGGCGTCATCGGCCACGGCGCCGATGCGCCGGTCAGCACGATCCTGGCGGCGGGCAGTCATCAGCGGCCGGTGGTGCTGTCGCTGGAGGCGCTGGAAGGCGAGCCTGGATCACGCCGGGCGGCCGTCCTGGCCTTCCTGCGCGCCGAGTTCGGGGAGCCGACCGAGGCCGAAAAGGCGGACCCGCTGACCACGGCCCGCGCGCGCCTGCGGTTCGGCCTGGTCTATGTCGGCGACGACCTGTGGCAGATCGCCGACATCGGCATGCGGATGCTGACGCCCCGCGAGCTTTACGGGGCCCAGGGCTTCCCCGACGACTACATCATCGACCGCACGGTCGAGGGCCGTCCGCTGACGAAGGCGGCCCAGACGCGGATGGCCGGGAACAGCGTCAGCCCGCCCCCGGCCGCCGCCCTGATCGCGGCCAATGACCCGCTGCTGGCGCGCCGCGCGAGGGCCGCCTGATGCGCGGTGGTCCCGATTATCTGGACGCCCACGCGTGGCCGTCGGGCGATCCGCCGATGTTCGGCCGCCGTGGCCGGGCGCAGCCGCTGGACGACCTGCCGGCGCGCGATGCGGCCCCGGCCGAGACCTTCACCGTGCCGGTCGAGCTTGTCCTCTACGCCGTCAACGCCACGGGGCAGATGTTCCTGCGCCGCTGGCGGGAGAAGGGCGCGACCTTCGTCGCCACGGCCAAGGTCTGGCGCATGGGCGACCGGCTGGTCGCCGACGTCGCGTTCCGCTGGCCCGTTGGGCCGGAAAAGCAGACGGGCCTGATCGTCCAGCTGGGCGTGCACCTGTGGGAAAGCCTGGCGGAGGACGCCCGATGAACGCGCATGCCGATTACGACGCCTTTATCGCGGCCAAGGCCCCGCCCGCGAAGGACATGGGGTTCGACATCGACCCGGACCGCATCAATCCGGCGATGAAGCCGCATGCCGCGGCGCTGACGCTGTGGGGCGTGCGCGGCGGGCGCCGGGGGTATTTCACCGCCTTCGGCCTGGGCAAGACGACGATCCAGCTGGAGACCGGCCGCATCATCCTGGAAGAAGCCGCGCGCGCGCACGGCATGGACCGGCGCGGCCTGATCGTGCTGCCGCTGGGGGTCAAACAGGAGTTCCGCAAGGACGCGGTCAACATCCTGGGCTGGCGCGAGCCGCCGCGGTTCATCCAGTCGATGGACGACGCCGGCGAAGGCATCAGCCTGACCAACTATGAGAGCGTGCGCGAGGGCAAGATCGATCCCGCCGCCTTTACCTGGGCGTCGCTGGACGAGGCCAGCTGCCTGCGGTCGTTCGGATCGAAGACGTTCCAGACCTTCATGCCGCTGTTCGGCCAGACGCCGTATCGGCATGTCGCCACGGCCACGCCCAGCCCCAACCGGTTCAAGGAACTGATCCATTACGCCGGGTTCCTGGGGGTGATGGACACCGGCCAGGCCCTGACCCGCTTCTTCCGGCGCAACAGCGAGAAGGCGGGCGACCTGACGCTGTATCCCCACAAGGAGCGTGAGTTCTGGCTCTGGGTGAACAGCTGGGCCGCCTTCGTCCAGAAGCCGTCGGACATCGGCTTCTCTGACGAGGGCTATGAGATGCCCGAGATGGCCGTCCGCTGGCATGAGGTGCAGGCGGACCTCGGCGGCGTCGATATCGACCGGCGGGGCCAGCAGGCCCTGTTCCGGTCCGCCGCCCTGGGCCTGCAACAGGCCGCGCGCGAGCGGCGCGACACCCTGCCGGCGCGGATCGCCAAGGCCGTCGAAATCCGTCAGGCCAGCCCGGAGGACCATTTCGTCCTGTGGCACGACCTTGAGGACGAGCGGCGGGCGCTGGAGGCGGCGCTGCCGCAGGTGACGTCCGTCTATGGCACCCAGGAGATGACCGCGCGGGAACAGGCGGTCGACGACTTCTCGGAAGGGCGGATCACCGACCTGGCCGCCAAGCCCGTGATGCTGGGCTCGGGCTGCAATCTGCAGCGCCATTGCCACCGCGCCGTCTTCGTCGGCGTGGGCTTCAAATTCAACGACTTCATTCAGGCCTGTTTCAGGCTCCAGCGGTTCGGCCAGACCCGCCTGGTCGAGATCGACATCGTCTATGCCGAGACCGAACGGGAAGTGCGCCGGGACCTGGAAGCGAAATGGGCGCGCGACCGGGAGCTTCGCCAGACCATGAGCGAGATCATTCAGAAATACGGCCTGGGCCACCGCGAAATGGCGGCCGAGATCGAGCGGGCGCGCGGCGTCACGCGGATCGAGGCGTCGGGCCGGGGCTGGCAGGTGGCGAACAACGACTGTGTCGAGGAGACGCGGTCGATGGACGCGGACAGCGTCGATCTGATCGTGACGTCGATCCCCTTCAGCAATCACTATGAGTATACGCCGAACTACAACGATTTCGGCCACACGGACGACGACGAACACTTCTTCGCGCAGATGGACTTCCTGACGACGGAGCTATTCCGTGTCCTGAAGCCGGGCCGCATCGCCGCCATCCACGTCAAGGACAGGATCCTGTTCGGATCGGTGACCGGCTACGGCCGGCCAAGCGTCAACCCGTTCCACGCCAAGACGCTGTTCCACTTCCAGAAGCACGGCTTCGTCTTCGCCGGCATGGTGCACGTCAACACGGACGTCGTGCGCGAGAACAACCAGACCTATCGGCTGACGTATGGCGAGATGTGCAAGGACGGCTCGCGCATGGGCGTCGGCTCGCCCGAATACGTCCTGCTGATGTTCAAGCCCCAGACCGACCGCAGAGACGGATACGCCGACGAGCGGGTGGCCAAGGACAAGGCGGACTACAGCCTGGCCCGGTGGCAGATCGACGCCCACGCCCACTGGCGGTCGTCGGGCGAGCGGCTGCTGACGCCGGAGGAACTGGCCGCCCTGCCGGTCAATGTGCTGGTCAAGACCTTCGCCCAGGAGAGCGTGAAGGCGGTCTATGATTATGAGACCCACGTCCGGATCGGCGAGGAGCTGGACTTGCGCGGGGTGCTGCCGCGCACCTTCATGGCGCTGGCGGCGGGGTCGACCAATCCGGACACCTGGCACGACGTCAACCGGATGCGGACCCTGAACGGCGAGCAGTCGAAGCGGGGTCTGGAAAACCACATCTGCCCGCTGCAGTTCGACATCGTCGACCGGCTGATCGTGCGTTATTCGCAGAAGGGCGAACTGGTCTATGACCCGTTCGGCGGCCTGTTCACCGTCCCCTATCGCGCCTTGAAGCTGGGCCGGCGCGGCCGGGCGGCCGAACTGAACACCGGCTATTTCCTGGACGGCGTCGGCTATCTGGAGGCGATGCAGCGTGAAGTCGGCATGCCGACGCTGTTCGACATCCTGGACGCCGAGCGTGAACCGGGCCTGCACCCGGCCAAGGAGGAGCCGTCGGCGGTCGCGCAGCTGGAGTTTCCGGCGGAAGGCAGCGCCTGCGAGAAGGCCATGCTGGCCCTGCTGGCGGCGGATCGCCCGATGTCGGGCCGGGAGGTGGCGGACAAGATCAAGGAATGCACCCCCTATGTCGCCCGGGACATGTCGCGTCTGGCCAAGCTGGGGATCGTCGAAAACCTGAACCCCGGTCAGCGGCACGCGCAATATGTGCTGACGGCGGCCGCGCGCGCCCAGCTGGCCCCGAAGCGTGCCGAGGCGGCATGATCCCGTCGACCTCGGCCAGCTATCCGGTGCGCGGCGCCGCCAATGAGTCCGGCGTGGACTATGCGCTGGCCTTGGCCTTTGTGGATGCGCCCACGGTCGCCGCCGCCGGCGCGATCGCGGCGGCCATGGCCGAACAACACGGCGATCCGGCGATGCAGGCGTGCTGCGGCATGCTGGAAAACGCCTGGTTCGGGCGTCGCCTGCGCGTTCGGCGCTGGGCCCCCGCCACGGACGGGTGGCGCGAATGATGCGCCTGCCCGAAGCCCAGATCGCCAAGGGGGCCTATGCCCTGCTGGCGGCGTCACGCGGGATGCAGGTCGAAGACCTGAACGATCACGACCGGATGTCGGCCCTGACACAGTTCGGCGATCAGGCCAGGGCGGTGTTAGCGGCCGCCGGCCTGCCGCCGTTGCCCCATAGCATTGAGGCCGAACACGCTCTGCTGGGCGCGCTGCTGTATGACAACACCGTCTATGAGCGCCTGCCCGAGGGCATCAGCGAAGCCACGTTCTTCGAGGCGTTCCACGGATCGCTGTGGGCGGAGATCGAGAAGGCGATCCGCCAGGGCCTGCTGGCCGATCCGACGCTGATGGCGACGCGCTTCGCCAATCATCCGGCCTTCGAGGCGTTCGGGGGGTTCGCGTATCTGGCCCTGCTGGTCGATCGCGCGCCGCCGTCGTTCAACGCCCGCGACTACGCCCTGACGCTGCTGGAGACGCAGCGGCGGCGCGACCTGCTGCATATCGGGTCCGGCCTGATCTGTGATTCCGCTGACGGCACGCGCGACAGCCGCGAAAGCGGCGAGGCGGCCGAGGCGGAGCTTTTCCGCACCCTGGGCGCTGGTCTGGGCCCGGGGCAGGGCGTCGTCAGCTTCCAGCACGCCCTGACCGGGGCGGTGGAGATGGCGGCCGCCGCCTATGGCCGCGACGGCGCGCTGTCGGGCCTGGCCACCGAACTTGCCGATCTGGACCAGAAGCTGGGCGGGCTGCACCCGTCGGACCTGCTGATCGTGGCGGGACGCCCGTCGATGGGCAAGACGGCGCTGGCGACGAACATCGCCTTCAACATCGCGCGCCGGTATCGGTGGGAAGCCGATCCGGAGGCCCCGGCCGGGCAGCGCACCGTCGCCGGCGGCCGGGTGCTGTTCTATTCGCTGGAGATGAGCGCCGAGCAGCTGGCGCTGCGCGTGCTGGCGGACGCCGCAGGCGTGTCGGGCGACCGCATCCGCAAGGGCGAGATCGACGCGGCCGATTACGACCGCATCCGCGAAGCCGCCATCGAGATCGGGGAGGCGCCGCTCTACATCGACGCGACCGGCGGCCTGGGGATCGCCAAGCTGGCCGCCCGCGCGCGCCGCCAGAT